>Ga0137368_10004224_pt1 | contig 15343 bp, 14 predicted proteins | sample SagtaG_13_FD_104917 | JGI IMG/M metagenome (GOLD analysis project Ga0137368, IMG submission 104917) | Vadose zone soil microbial communities from Sagehorn Ranch, Mendocino, California, USA - Sage1_L_100_16 metaG | ecosystem: Environmental > Terrestrial > Soil > Vadose zone | place: USA...
CGGTTCCGCCAGAACCGTTCGCTTACTACAGCCACGCGACCGCCGCCGGGCGTCTGCACCTCAGGCAGGAACGTCCGTCCCAGGACCGGCTTCACCCCAAGGATGTCGAACAGATTGGCTGTCACCGTGGCACCGAACACTTCTTCTGGGACGTCGCCGCCCTTGTAATTGAAATTGTTCTGGCTCCAGGCTCCGACTCCATCAAAGCCCGCACTGTTCGCCCGCCAATCGAGCAAATCCGCCACTGAGAGCGGGATGCGATCTCCACCCCACTCCTTGGCTCCCTTCAGCCAGACCATCACCAGACCGTCGGGATCATGGTAGGGCAAGGGACGAAGCAGCACTTTGTCCAGCGAACTAAAAATGGCCGTGTTGGCGCCGATACCGAGGGCGAGCGGGAGCACGGCCACGGCGGTGAAGCCGGGGTTTTTCAGCAACTGGCGGAGGGCGAAGCGGAGGTCCGGAAGAAGAGTTTGCATGACTTATTGGTCGGTGGCGTCGTAGCGTTTCAGGGCGTCGGCGAGTTCTTCCCGCGACTTCAGGGTGTCGCCTTCGAGGGCGTTGAGGACCACATAGGACCAGAAGAAATCGTCGCCCGGCTTGTCAAATTTCGCGTTGAACCATCGGCTGTGCTCGCCCTTCCACGGCCAGGGCAGTTGTTTGGCGAAGGTTGGCGGAGGATAAGCCTCGTCCATCTCGTTCCAGTCGGCCGGCCAGTCCGGCACGTGGATCGGCAGGACGAACTTGGAATCCGGCACCAGGACAGACTCGGCCGAAATGATGGTGAACACATCGTTCGTTCGCTCGCCATCCAGTCGGATGACGCGTGTTGGTATCGTGACGCCACCAAGGGCCTTGTAATCGGTCGTAATAAACGTCTCGGCGTTGGTGCCGGCATAAGAAACTCCCGCCCGAAGCCCGGACGCGGGATCAAAGTACTCTGTGACACCCTGTCCATTTCGTCCGGCCAAATCCAGTTGAAGACATTCCCGGTCCTGGAACCGGGTTCTTCCAACGGTGTGCGCATGGATCAATCCGGCCTCGTCGTTCACCATGGAGTTCAAGTCCAGCACTTCGGTGAGGTGCTGCTGCCGCTCGTCAGCGAGCCGTCGCAGACCCTGTCTGGCGTGAGACTCCCAATCCTTGCCGGACCGGGACCCGGGCTGCGGATTGAAGTGCCACATCGTCCGCTCATCGGTTGCCCGAAGGTATTTTCTCGCACCCGGAATCTCGACCTTGAGCCAGAACCTGTGCGGCGCCTTTCCGAAGATTTCCAGCGAGCCGCTCACTTTCTGCGCCGGCAACTCGAACCCGCCAGTCCAGTGATAAGACTGGTGTTTCAAAAGTGCCGCGCGCCCGCCAACCGCCTCGACATGCCGCGCCACAATTGTCTGCGGCGAGGGCAAAAGCGCGGAAGCGTCCGTGGTGTCAGCGGCAGCGGCTCGCAGGCCGAGCACAAACACAGCCACGGCCGCGAAGCCGGGGTTCTTCAGCAGTTGGCGGCAGGCGAATCTGAGATCACTCATATTTGCGGTTTGCGATTGCCGATTTGCGATGCAATTCAGGCCAGGACCGCGCGTGCCAAACTCAAATCGCAAATTGCAAACCTATAATCCAAAATCCCGTCATTCATAACGCAGCGTCTCCATCGGATCGACCTTGGCCGCACGCCGGGCGGGGAGATAACTCGCGAGCAAAGCAACCACCAGAAGGAATCCTGGAACCAGAAGGAATGAAATGGGATCACGAGGGTTGATGCCGTAGAGCACACTCGACAGAATGCTCGAAGCCGAAGCACAGCAAATGATGCCGATGACAACGCCCGTGGCCACAGGCCGCAGCGCTTGCCGGATGATTAGCGCCGTCACGTCATGACCTTCGGCGCCGAGCGCCATGCGGATGCCGATTTCCCGAACGCGTCGGCCTCACCAGACGCCAGCGACTCGCTCCAACCGCCAGCCTCACCGCAATTTCCTTGCGACGTCTTGCTGCACGAGCCAAAAGCAGGTTCGCGATATTCGCGCACGCGATCACCAGGACCAGACCCGCGGCGCCCAGAATCGCAGTCCCGATACCCAGGACCGCGCTGCGCATCTGAGGCACGCCCGCGAGAGTTGCCTTCTCGATCTTCAGCGTTGTCAAGCGTCCTGGCTGGGTTTGATCGATGCGGGCGGCGATCACCCCAAGGTCGGCACGGACTGGTCCGATCGAAATGCCGTCCTTCAGCCGTCCCATCAGCACGAGCCAACCGCAAAAGTCGTCTCCGAGAATATCTGAATGGGGCGGAGAAGGGAAGAGCAGTGGAGTTGATGCTGGAACCGGGCGCAGAGGCCCAGAAGGATTACACAAAAATAAATCGCCGGTCCTCGCCATCACGGTCGTCGGATTCCCTTCCAACATGGTCAACCGTTTTAAGACTCTGCCGGAGCCGAGACGCAAAGTGGTGGACGAGTTTCTGCGCGAGGTTGCACGGAGCAACCAGAGGCATCAACCAGGGCGGGATGAACACGACAGAGAACCACAGCCGACGAATGTCAGCTTGCCTCAACCGCAATCATATAGCCTTGGCAGCGTGTGTGACCTCTTTACCCGCCTCCATTGTGGAAGTGCATTTCTGGCCGGCGGCCCATTTCCATCTCGCAGCACATGGAGCGACAGAAATAAACTGTGGCTAACACGCCGGCGAGGAACGCAAGGACACAAACCGCGTCAAATTCAGCCGGCAGCGTGGTTTCATCGCAGCCGGCTGAATTTTTATGTTGCAGTTGGTCCGCCATCTATCTGCCGGGCGTTCAAGCGCGGTAGTCTTTTGACGCGCCTTTGTATTCGTCGTGATAACGCACCCAGTCCTGCGGGCTGTCTGGATTCTCGTCGCGGCCTTTGGCGGTCAGGTCGAGGAAATTGTAGGTGGTGTTCATCAAGTCAATCCCGCGCTCATAAGTCGACGTTTCGATCACATTGATTTGCGAGTGCCTCGGCTCACGGAGGTTGTTGCCTTCTACGAGACACTGCTGCCGGCCCTGGGGTTCTCTCGCCGAGTCGCAGTTGAAGGATGGTTGCAGTTCGAGACCGCCGATGATGCCGTCACGGAGTTTTTCGGCGTCGCAGAATCCCCGGCCCATGTTCCCAACGAGAACAGAGTGGCCTTCTGGGCTGACCGTGCGGCGGACGTGGACAGGGTTACGGAAGTCGCGGCACGCGCGGGCGCCCGAGACTTTGAAGGCCCGATGGATTTTGAAGCTGGTTACTACGCCGTCTTCTTTGAAGATCCGTGCGGCAACCGCCTTGAAGTGTGCCACCGCCGCTGAATGCCTGCGAAATCAAAGCACTCGTTTCCGTGCAACGAATGTCCTGAATCGCCAGCTCCGCTCGTCGTAGTAAAGGAAACCAAAACACAAAAAAACCATGCCAACAAAGAACACAAATACCATCCAACTCCACCGAGTGCTCCGGGCGATGCCGGAGCGAGTTTACCGGGCGTTCCTTGATGCGGACGCAATGACCAAGTGGCTTCCACCGAACGGATTTACGGGCAAGGTTCATCACCTGGATGCCAAGGTCGGCGGCACCTTTAAGATGTCGTTCACGAACTTCACCACGGGCAAGAGTCACTCCTTCGGCGGAGAGTATCTTGAACTGGTGCCGCACGAACGCATCCGCTACACGGACAAATTCGACGACCCGAACCTGCCCGGAGAAATCCAGGTAACAGTGGCTTTGAAGAAAGTTTCTTGTGGGACCGAGTTGCACATCGTGCAAGAGGGAGTGCCCGGTATCATTCCGGCTGAGGCTTGCTACCTCGGCTGGCAGGAATCGCTCATCCTGCTGGCGAAACTCGTCGAAGCTGAAATTCCAGATCAGCCGTGAAACGGTCTTATGAAGATTCCGTGTATCGGCGGCTGCGCGTGTGGATCGATCCGCTGCGAATGCGCAGCCGAACCAATCATGACCAAGTCCTCCCTCGCCGCAATCACCGAATCGTTAGAACATGAAACCACGAATCGAATCAGTCTGATTACAAGCCGCCAAGCCTCCCAATCCATTCACGAAGTCTTCTCATGCGAGTTCCTCATTCATGACGAAGCGCCACCATCGGATCGACCTTGGCGGCGCGCCGCGCGGGGAGCCAACAGGCCAGGAATGCGATTCCAGCCAGCAATAGCGAAAGTTCACTGAAAGTCAGCGGGTCGTTCGGTTGCACTTCATAGAGCAAGCCGCTCATCACTCGCGTCAGCACGAGTGCAGCCAAAACGCCGATCAGGATGCCGATCAACACGAGCCGCATCGCTTGTCCGATGACCAGGGAAAGCACATTCCGTTTCTGCGCGCCCAGCGCCATCCGTACGCCAATCTCTTGCGTGCGTTGAGCTACCGAGTAAGCAATGACGCCATAGATGCCGGCAGCAGCGAGCAATAGGGCGATGCAGGCCAAAAGCCCAATCAAGGCCATGTTGAAACGCTGAGGAGAAATAGAACGCGAGAGCACTTCTTCCATCGTCTGGATGTGCGCCACCGGCTGCTTGCTGTCGAGCGCGGAAATTTCCTTTCTCACGGCCGCCACGAGGCGAGAAGGCTCCGGCGCGGCGCGAAGAACGACGGTCGCGCGCAATGACTCCGTTCCCAACTGAAGACTCGATCCGTAAACTTCGGGTCTCGGTGCCGAGCCGAGTTGGTTGTTCCTGACGTCCCCGACGACTCCGACCACCGAGAACCAACCGGCTCGCGAATCCGGCCCGGTTTCCCTGATGCGTCTGCCAAGGGGATTTTCTCCAGGCCAAAATCGTGCGGCCATTGTCTCATTGATCACTGTGACGGGCAGGCCCTGTCGAACATCGTGTTCGTCGAACACGCGCCCGAGTTTGAGAGGAATCGCCATCGCCCGGAAATATCCGGCGCTGACGATATGGGTGATCGCTCTGGGCGCCGCCTCCGGTATCAGACCTTCGATCTCGAAGTCGTGGGACCGGCTGCCTCCCGTCAAAGGCAGGCAATCAATCAAACCAACCGCTTGAACACCCGGCGTTGATTGCAGCCTCTGCAGGAGCTCGTTGACGAAGGCTTCGCGGCGCTGCAACTCGGAAGGAGCGACGTTCTCGGGGCGATCCGGAGCGGGAATTCGCAAGGTGAGGACGTTTCGCGCGTCAATTCCGGGATCGACCCGCTGCAATTCCAAAAAACTTCGGACTAGATGACCCGCGCCAATCAGCAGCAGCAAGGCAAGAGCGACTTGCGAGATCACCAACAGGCCGCCAATTCGCCGACCTCGAACGCCACATGTGGAACCGCGCGAGTTGGCTGTGAGAGCAAGCCGAACATTAGTTCCGAGGGATTGCAAAGCCGGCGCCAATCCGAAGATCACGCCCGCTAGGACGGTCGCAAGAAGCGTGAAAGCGAGAACCCGCCCGTCGATGACCAATTGATCGATGCGCGGAATGCGAACCGTCTCCGGGACGATGGCGCTCAGAAACTGAATGCCCCAAAACGCGAACAGCAGCCCTGCTCCGGCCGCCAGACCTGACAGCACGAAGCTTTCCGTGAGCAACTGTCTGACGAGGCGAAAACGTCCCGCGCCCAGAGCCAGCCGGACGGCTACCTCCCGCGTCCGTGCGGCGGCTCGCGCCAGTTGCAGATTCGCCACGTTCGCACAAGCGATCAGCAAAACGAATCCAACGGCTCCGAGCAAAATGGCGAGCAATCCGTGAATGCGATGCACCCTCTCTACCCTCCATTCCCGAAGCGGAATAACCTTCACCCCCCGGCTTTCGATTGCGATTCCGAACTGTGGCTGCAGTCGGCCCTGGATGACTTCCATCTCGAACTGAGCCTGTTCGGGAGTGACGCCTGGCTTCAGACGAGCCCACACGCGCACGTTTCGCGTGTTACGCCACGACATGCCTTCCGCACCGAGTTCCTGGGCAAGCGGAACCCACAGTTGATCACTTTCCGACAAAGTGACTTCGTCGCGGTTGAAATAAAATCCAGGCGGCATCACTCCGATCACCGAATGTGCTCTTCCATTGAGGGTGGTTGCTCGGCCGATGATCCCAGGATCGCTGTTAAATCGGCGCTGCCAAAGGTGGTGGCTCAAGAGGATGACAGGCGGACCGCCGGGCCGGTCTTCGTCGGGCGAAAAGACACGCCCGAACAAAGGCTGCACTTTGAGAAGCCTAAACATGCCTGCTGAGACCGGCGCACCGATGACTTGCTCCGGCTCCGGATCGCCGGTGAGTTCGTATCCGCCCCAATCCACCTTTGCGCCCATCTCTTCGAAGCTCCGGCTCTGTCCCTGCCAATCGAGGAAATTGGCTGGCGAGGCGCTGTCCCCTTGCCCTCGATCATTTGTCTCCGCAACCAAAACCAGCCGGTCAGCGTCCTCGAAGGGCAGACGGCGAAACAGCACCGCATTAACCACGCTGAAGATGGCCGTGTTCGCGCCTATTCCCAGCGCGAGAGTCAGCACGGCTACAGCGGTGAAGCCGGGGTTCTTGCGAAGCATCCGCGCGCCGTATCGCATGTCTTGCCGGAGCGTTTCCAGTACCGGCAGGCCTTTTTGATCTCGGTATGCTTCCTTCGTGGGCTCGATTCCTCCCAACTTGATCAGCGCCTGTCGGCGCGCTTCTTCGGGCGTCATGCTCAAGCGAAGGTTATCTTCGATGTGGAATTGAAGATGGCTCTCGATCTCATCATCGAGTTCGCGGTCCTTGCGCTGCTTGTTAAACAAGCCGCCAAACCTCACCTTCCATTCGCGAATTATTCTCATGGGAACTCCTCATTCATAACGAAGCGCCACCGTCGGATCAACCTTGACCGCACGGCGCGCGGGTACCAAGCTGGCTGCCAACGCCACCCCGAACAGCACGAACGCGACCGTCCCCAATGTCAGCGGATCGGCAGTGCCGACACCAAACAGCAAATTCCTCAACAGTCGCGCCGACGCCAGCGCAGTGACCAGTCCCACGACGACGCCGAGCAGCGCCAGCCCCATCGCCTGCTTGATCACCATCCTCAACACGTCGCGTCGTTGCGCTCCCAGCGCCATCCGAATCCCGATCTCGGCCGTGCGCTGCGCCACGGAGTAGGACACCATCCCGTAGATGCCGAGGCCGGCGAGGGCGAGCGCGACGGCGCCGAAAACTCCCATCAATAACGCCGAGAAGCGCCTTGGGGCGATCGATTGCGATACGATCTGGTCCATCGTGCGCACGTTGAACACGGGCTGATCTTTGTTCAAAGCCCAAACCTGGCTCCGCACCGCTCCGGCCAGATTCAACGGATCGGAAGCGCTGCGGACCAGCAGATTGATATGCCCGACCAACGACGGCACCGCTCGAAGTGAGGTCTGATTGAAGTTGAGGTAGAACTGCGGCTGGACCGGGGCTTTTCCGTACAAACGGATGTGTTCGACGTGCCGGACAACGCCCACAATCTCAAAACTGCGCGTCCCCAGCGTCAAGCGCTTTCCAAGAGGGTCTTCGTGAGACTGTCTCCTAGCAGAAGTTGGGACGAGAACATAATATGTTTGGACGATTGGAGCTGGGAGAGCGCCGCTTGGATGTGGTCGAGTTTTATTGGCTGTGCAAAGCGTGTGGGGCCAACCCGTAGAAAACCGCTGCCGAACTGATGCGCCAACTGGCGGCCGTTGAATCTGAACCATGTGCGTGAATCTTTAATTGCGATCAAGGTCGCTCCGGTTTGAGGGTCTGCCAATCCGGTGATGTGTCCACGGTCTGGCAGCCGCCATCTTTGCGCACCAAACGGGCGAACGCTTCTGCGGTTCCCTGATCGCAACCATGATACCGGGCGAGCGGTCTGGCGGGGACTTGCCGGAGCCCGGCTTGCCACAACTGCACTCAAGCAGTTTGCGACCGTGCCGCATTGCTGGGTTCGCTGTATTGAATTACACTTTTGGCATTGTGCGTTACCTCGTTAGCACTCCGGACCAACCGCTCGGCAACTTTATCGAGCGGTTCTGGTTCTTCAGCGATGCGCCTCCGCATCTCAAGGAGCGGATTGTGCCAAGCGGGACAATCGAGTTGGTGATCAACCTCCACGAAGACGAATTGCGGATCTACGACGCGGAACGACAGGGACACTGCAACCGATTCTCCGGGGCGGTATTTTCGGGAGCCTACGCAAAACCATTTGCGATCGACACGCTGGAACACGCCTGCGTTGTTGGCGTACATTTCAGGCCGGGGGGCGCGTTCCCAGTTCTTGGCGTGCCTGCGAGCGAACTCTCGGATGCGCACGTTGACTTGGAAACGCTTTGGGGACGATCCGCTCTGGAGCTGCGTGAGCGCCTCTGTGCCGCTGCCACTCCCACCGAACGGTTCCGGCTCTTGGAGAAAGCCTTCACAACGCGTCTGATCGGCGCACTGGAGGGACATCGTGCAGTGCGGGCAGCGCTCAACGCCTTTGGCCGGGATGTATCGATTCGCGAGGTCGCTGAGCATGTCGGGCTCAGTCAACGGCGTTTCATCCAGGCGTTCTCGAACCAAGTCGGCATGAGGCCGAAGCTGTTTTGCCGCGTGCAACGGTTTCAGCGGGCGCTCGAATTTGTGCGAAAAATCGCCGCGCCTGATTGGGCTGACGTTGCAGCAGCGTGCGGGTATTTCGATCAGTCGCATCTGATCCATGACTTTCAGACATTTTCGGGGCTCAGTCCTACTGAATACCATCGTCAGCGCAGTGACCGCGTTTTGACAAACCACGTTCCGGTGACCGGGTAGGGTCAATTTTTTCCAATACAGAATTCGCGGGCGGACGGAGAGTCGGTGGCGAAAGTAAACGTTATGAGCAACACCATCGTTTTAATTGCTGTTGCAGTCGGAGGCGCCTGCCTTGCGGCTTCCGCTGCTGAAACCTCGACAAACCAATCTTCGACGAGCCTGGCGCCTTTGGGCACAGTCAGCGTGCGCTACATGGTTGATGATGTGGACGCTGCCGTCGCCTTCTATACCAATCACCTTGGCTTTACCCTGGATTTGGATTCGGCTCCGGCATTTGCTGCGGTGGTTCGTGGCAATTTGCGGCTTCTGTTGAGCGGAGAGAAGAGCTCCGGTCGGCGACCGATGCCTGACGGCACGAAGCCAGTCCCCGGCGGTTGGAAGCGCATTCAATTGCCTGTTTCAAACATCCAAGCGGAAGCGGCGCGGCTTCGCGCCGCCGGGGTGAAGTTCCGCCGCGATGACATCCTAACCGGCGCCGGCGGGTCGCAGATTTGGGTGGTTGACACTTCAGGCAACCTCGTCGAACTCTTCCAGCCCAAATAGACAAATTTCCTTTTGCCTTTGTTCCTCTTCGCGCGTTTTCGCCCGACCGCTTGAAAAGGTGTTCACGCAGCGCCGCGTCCTCAGTCAGACTCGCGGCGCGAGTGATCGCATCGAGCACGAAGGAAACACGCTCGGTCCACTCCGGTGAGTCGGGCACGCGGAAGGGAATGGCGGCATCGCGAATTTTATTCTTTGCGCGAACCAGCCGCTGGCTCATCGCCGCAGGAGAAACGAGAAACGCCGAGGCAATTCGCGCCGCGTCAATGCCCAGAACCGATTGTAGCATGAGTGGCGTGCGCGCGGCCGGATCGACTGCCGGATGCGCGCAAACGAAAAGCAATTTCAGTCGCTCGTCGGGAAAATGCTCGCGGGTTTCGGCCACGGTCTGCGCTTCCTCGGCGAGTTGTCTCAGAAATGTTTCTGACTCGTGCCGCACTTGATTGTGCCGGACGGCGTCAATCAGGCGATTGCGTGCGGCACGCAGCAGCCACGCTTCGGGCTTTTCGGGAACACCGTCCACCGGCCATTTCTTCAGCGCGACCACGAAGGCTTCGCTCAAGGCATCCTCCGCGCTGGCGACATCGCCCGAGCGCGACGCGAGGAACGCGATCAGCCGGCCATACGAATTGCGCGCCAGGTCATCGACGGCGGCGTGTGTCGCGGATTCGCTCATGCATGGTCGTTCCGCTACTGAGCTACTCCGGCGTCTGGTGCCGGAGGCCGGACTCGAACCAGCGACCTCGCGCTTATAAGGCGATAACCCAATCCTGCGACCCGTCGAAAAGACTCGATGGACAAGTGACGTGATCGAGGAGGCACTCCGTGCCGGGAATCGAACCCGGACCGCCAAGGCTTTCGCCACGGACGGTACCTCCTTGTTGGTGGAGGATAACCGATCAACTTCGGCCCATCTAAATCCAAATCATCCGCTTCGAGCCGTCATTTGCTCTGAGAGCGCTTGGCTGAGAAAATCTTTTCTTCGTGCTGCGTGCGGATTCAGCCGCAGCAGTCGCGGATTCCACGCAAGCCGAAAATAGAACACGCGTGAGTCAATTGCCGTCATACGCACTCGGAGGAACGACTTCGGGCCGACGGGCAGGTTCAAATATTCCGGCAAAACGGCAGCTGCCTGTTGTTCCTTCAACGCATCGAGCGCCTGCAGGAAATTGTCGCAAACCAGACGGCAATCATGATCGCCAAATATGTCCACGCCACTTGCATCAAGTTCCTTCGCCGCGATCGCCAGCGGCAGTCGGCGTTCCTTGAATGCCACGGCGGCGTTCCTTTCGGTTTTGTGCAGCGTGGACGGCACCCACAATTTCAATTGCCATTTGCCCAGTTCCTTCAATTGCAGCGGCCGACTGATTGTCGAACGCGTCGTCACCCCAAAATCCAAAGTCAAATCATGCAATCGGCGCTCGATTTCGTCGTCGCCTACGACCTCGACCCTGTACCGTGTATCGCCCTGGACCACTTCGGCACTCGAGATGACCGGCAGCAGAAAACGGTGAATGAAAGTCGCGCTCGCGCCCACGCAAAAGCTCTGCTCCTCCATCAAGCAGCCTCTTTGAAAATTGGAAAGGCCGAGCAAGAAGAACCGCGAAATGCGCGCCAGTTCCTTTCCATTCGAAGTGAGCCGAATCCCCTTTCCGTGCCGTTCGACCAATTTGATCCGGAAGAAATCCTCCAGTTCTTTGATCTGCCGACTGTATTGGCTCTGCTTCACCGGGTTGCCGCCGGTCGCTTTGACAATGCTGCCGGTCGCTCCGACGGCGAGCAAAGCTTTCAAGCGATCCAGCGAGAGACCGCTCTCCGCAAACAGTTTTGAGAACATGACTGGCCGGTACAGTAGGTTTCGCAAACTCAACTATCAAGCTCACCGACGCCGGCCTACCGTGCGGAGCATGAATGATATTCTTTCTGAAAAGGACGCTCGGATTGTCGAAGAAATTCTGGTTCGTGAACTCGATGTCCGACGCGCGCAATTGGCCCACGACGCCCGGCTTGTGGACGATCTTGGAGCTGATTCGCTCACGCTGGTCGAAATAACCATGGCGATCGAAGAAGAGTTCAACCTCTCCATTCCCGATGAGCGTTGGGAAAGGGTGAGAACTGTCGGCGACCTGTTCGAGGCGCTGGCCGAATTGCTGCAGGAGCAACGGCGTTGAGTGTTCTAGCTCGGCATGATGCTGGAAGGAGGGATGAGGTGGGTCGCCACGGTGCTGCCCCGTGCTCTGCGGTTTAAGAGACCGCTGCATCACTGCAATGCTTTAACAATGTCGGCAATTTTTAGGGGCTCGTCACCCGCAATTCCTGAAACGGCGATGGTTCCGCTCGCATCGATGACATAGGCGATCGGGATGCCGCCGACGTGATAGGCATGAATGTCTTTTGCCTTCAGCCATACATTGTGGGTTTGATTCCAACCTTTCGCCTGGATGTGTTTCGCGGCAATGTCTGCGTATCATCAACGCTGGCGGCGATCAAAACAACTTTGTCTTTCCAATTTGGATTATCAGCGAGATCGAGTTGGAGCCCAGCCATACTTTTTTGGCAGGGCGAACACCAGCTGGCCCAAAATTCCAGGACGACAATTTTGCCGGCATAGTCGGACAGATGTTCGGAGGTGCGGTTTGACAGCACGACCATTTCGATGTCCGGAGCTTTCATTCCGTTGGTCAGGAGCCAGCCGTCGCTAAGTCGGCCCCTGACTTCTCCTCGCACCAACGTGACGACCCGGGTATGCGAATCGTCTTTCCCGGACGGGACGAAGGTGAGGTGAACCGCACTTCCCTTGGCACCTTGGAGCCGCGCGATAGCCCGAGGCAGTTCCGCCTTCCCGGCATGGACCGGGACGGCCTGCTCATCGGATTCGGCGATGGCCAGCAAACGGTCGCCTACATCAAGTTCATTTTGCGCGCCAGCGGGTGAATCTGCGATGATGCGTTTCACGACGACGTTCGACCCTGCTTCCCCCAGGATGAGCCCAACGCCATAGCCTTTGGTTTCGCCGGCATTCCAAATATGGGCCGCTTTGGATTCATCAAGTCGGAAGGTGGTATCAGGTATCTCCGTCGGAATCCTGATCGACATCACAGTGACCATGCCCGTCGACGCGAGTGTTGGCGCCAGCAGCTTGTTCGTTGGCACGTGAAACGTGGTGGAAGCTAGCTTTGTGGGAAAATGGTACGCCCCTAAATTGGTATAGTCTGACAAGGCGTACGTTGCCTGGAAATCATGGGGGCTTTGGCCGCTAAAATAAATGGTCCTTGAGATGCTCCTCGGGGTGAAATCAGGATCGGCATCGTCAATGGCAATGCTCCACAATTGATTGACGCCAAAGCGGGGAAGCCCGGGAAATGACAGGTGAAGCACCCCGTTCGAGCGTTTCGCATCGGGCAGAATCAGGCCATTGAGAATGTCCGGGGAGCGGAGGTCAGTGAAACGAAGGCCACAGACAGGGCAATCATCCGATGCCATGGAGAGAAATAGGAAGGGCTGGATCAGCGGACTAAACGGACTATGCTCGCCGCCCGGAGGACGACCGTCACCGTCCTGTTGCACCAGGTGACCAGTCCTGCCATCGAACTCGGACCACAGTTTGCCATCGAACGCCGTCTCAATAAATGTCGTGATGTTCGTCGTCTGGGGAGATTCAAATCGACATTCGCTCCGATATTTTCCATCAGCGGCGACGTATCTGACATGCATCGTGCGAGTGAAACCATTGGTGAAACCCGATGGCTCTCCTCGTTCTCCCGGCAATTTTTTCATCCAGAGCAGATCGTCGTATTGAATCTCGACATTTGTGATCGATCGCGCGTTTTCCAGCGCCTTCTCCAAACGGATTTGCAGGGGTGCATTCTGGCCGCGCGCCGCGGCGGAAATGCCGCATAGGATCGCGAGAATAAGAATCAGAGGCGAAGCTGGCATTCCCGAGATTTTCGCTTGCGCATTCTCTGCGTTAACCGCGTTGTGCGTCATGTGCCTGCAAGAGTACGTCTTTGAGGCGGAGCAAATCAACGTTGAAGACTTGAAATGGCAAACCGTTCCCACGGGGTCCCGGTCATCATCCCGGCCTGCGAGCAACTTGGAAAGCATCGTTGAGTGAAGGAACTGGCAACGCCGTATTGAAAAATCTGAATTTCAAACCGCCATCCCGGACTTTCAATCCGCCCGTTCTTAACCATATTCGCACCCCCGCTCACACGAGGATCTTGTGCATTCCCATAGCAGGTGTTCACCCTATTGTTGAGGTCGCTGTTGAACGGTAATCTCCCTCAACCATGGATTTGTATAGGGGATTGCGGCACAGGTGGGGTCTGGTTCCTGATGACTCAATTCCGCGCCTGCCGGAACAACCAATCTTTTATCCAGTTCTCAACGAACAATACGCCACTCAAATCGCTCGCGATTGGAACGTGAAAGATTCGGGCGCGGGTTACGTGACGCGTTTTCACGTTCGCAAAGAGTTCGTTGCAAAATATCCACTTCAAAGGGTCGGCGACTCGGTTCATCAGGAGCTTTGGATTTCGGCGGAAGACCTGCTGGCTTTCAACGAGAACATCGTTGGTGAAATTCAAGTCATCGCAGAGTTCCACGCAAACAACCTCGCGGCAAACGCTGCCGCGACTGGAAAAAGGGCATTCCATTTCATATAATGTCACCATGCCGGTTGAAGTGTGGTTTAAGTCAACGGACCTTTTGGAATGATTATCAGCGAACTTGCCAATGCGTTTGCTGTGCGGCCCTCGACTTTCCGTTTCTATGAGCGCATCGGGATTCTCGCGCCGACAGGGCGGGCTTCCGGCAGGCGGGAATATGACACGCCGGCAGAACAGGGGATGGCGTTTATCCTGAGCGCCCGTGATAGCGGATTCACGCTGAAAGAAATCAAAGGACTAATTTCGACGGCCTCGCAGGGAGCTTCTCCGCGCCGCCTTGCGCCGAACGCGCCCATACTATCCTGCCGCCATGGACTCGCTCGTCGCCTCGGCCGCGCGCATGCTGGCGGCCGGTGATCCGCTCGGTGCGCTCAAACGCGTCGCGCTACGCGACGACCCGCCGGCGCTCGCCCTGCGCGGCATTGCGATGGCCCAACTCGGCGACTACGGGCGGGCGCGCCAGCTCCTGCGCCGCGCCGCCCGCGGCTTCGGCGCTCGCGAACGGCTCGCCCAGGCCCGCTGCCAGGTCGCCGAGGCCGAGGTCGCGCTCGCCGCGCGCGATCTGACACGGCCGGTGCACATGCTCGATGCCGCCGCGCAGGCACTCGACGCGCTCGGCGACCGCGCCAATGCGCTCCACGCCCGCCTGGTCGGGGCGCGCCGCCAGCTCCTCGTCGGCGAGCTCGAAGCCGCCGAGCAGACGCTGGCCGCAGTCGACGTGGCCGCCGCCACCGTGCCGCCGCCGCTGGCGGCCCGGGCCGAGCTCACCCGCGCCGAGCTCGCGCTCCGGCGGGTCCGGGTCGCGGACGCCGGGCTCGCGCTCGACCGCGCTCACGCTGCCGCCGTCGCCGCCGGCATCCCGGCCCTGGTCGCCGAGATCGGCCGGGCCCGCCGCGCCCTGTCGGCGCCGTCAGCGCGCCTCATCAGAGCCGGCGTGGTTCGCCTGGTCCGCCTCGATGAAGTCGAGGCCCTGTTCGCCTCCGGCGACCTCATCGTCGATGCCTGCCGGCGCGCGGTTCGCGGTCCGGCTCGCAGTGTGCCGCTCGCCGGACGTCCCGTCCTGTTTGACCTCGTCGGCGCGCTCGCCGAGGCCTGGCCGGCCGACGTCTCCCGCGATCGCCTCGTCGAGCGCGTTTTCCAGGCCCGCACTGCCAACGAGTCGCACCGGGCCCGGCTCCGCGTCGAGCTCAGCCGCCTGCGCGCCGCTCTGCGCCCGCTCGCCCGCATCGAGGCGACCCGGCGCGGCTTCGCGCTCAGCCCGATCAACGCCCCCGCCGTCGTCGTGCTGGCTCCGCCGATCGACGGACCCGCCGGCTCGATCCTCGCTCTGCTCGAGGGCGGCGAGTCATGGTCGACGTCGGCGCTCGCTCGTGCGCTCGGCTCTAGCCAGCGAACCGTCCAGCGCGC
>Ga0137368_10004226_pt1 | contig 15341 bp, 15 predicted proteins | sample SagtaG_13_FD_104917 | JGI IMG/M metagenome (GOLD analysis project Ga0137368, IMG submission 104917) | Vadose zone soil microbial communities from Sagehorn Ranch, Mendocino, California, USA - Sage1_L_100_16 metaG | ecosystem: Environmental > Terrestrial > Soil > Vadose zone | place: USA...
CCATCCGGTGGTAGTCCGCGGTCGTGAATCGGTATCGGGTAGGCTGAACCGCCATCTCCACCCCATCGACGGCGTGCTGGCAAGCTCGCCGCGGCCTCCGCCGGACGGATCCCTCGGCCACGCCTAGCTCGGCGTGATTGTACCATCGCCGGCCGAGCTCATAGGGGCATTGGTCTGTCAATTAGAGGCGGCTCGACGGTGTAGAATGCCGAGGTCCGGCGCCGGTCCCCTGTCGGAGCGTGGTTGTGGCTGCCCGACCGGGGGCAGGTGTCACGCGAGCGGTACCTGCGCAAGAACCCTGGAGAGCGAGATCCCCTCCATGGCCGATACTGGGCAGGTGTCCACAACCCCGAGCCAGCGGACTTCAGAGGCGCCCGCGCGCGGCCAACTGGAGTACGCATACCAGCGACTGAAGGACGCCATTATGAACGGCGTCTACATGCCCAATCAGCGGCTCATCGAAGCGGAGGTGACCCAGGCCCTGGGCGTCAGCCGCGCCACGCTCCGAGCCGCGCTGATTCGGCTCTACCACGAGGGCTTAGTGGAGGTCGAGGTCAACCGGGGAGCCCGGGTCCGCGCCTTCAGCCTCGAAGAGGCGGCCGCAATCCTGGAGGTCCGTGAGGTCCTGGAGGGGCTTGCCGCGGCGCTGGCGGCTGAGAAGGCTACCCCACAGGACATCGGGGCCTTGCTGGACGTGGTCGGCGAGATGAAGGAAGCCTTAGCCGTCGACGACGTCCGACGCTACGCCCAGCTGAATCATCAGTTCCACCAGATCATCCTGGACGCGGCGGGCAACGAGGTCCTGAAACGCGTCCTCGGCTCCCTGCAGTACCCACTGCTGCGGTATCAATTCGGCTCTATCCTTGTCCCCGGCCGCAAGGACGCCTCCTTCGCCGAGCACCAGGAGATCCTCGCCGCCCTGGAGAGGCGCGATCCGGAGGCCCTCGAACGGGCGGCACGGCGTCACGTGGCCCTGGTCCGCGAGGCTGTCCAGCGGAGCGGCGCGCCCCTGGCATAGCTCAGCTGCCACGCGGTCAATGTCATCAGCGCAACCCTCGACGACGCCTCAGACGCGATCCCGTCGCTCGATGAGGTCAAGGCCGCTCGTCGTGCTCGGCGCACCGCAGATCGACGAGCTCGACCTACTCGAGGACGGGCCGCTCTATGACCGGTTCGACGACGGCTCGCGCTTCGTCGCCGTGCCAACCGTTGGCACGAATGAGGTCACGATCAACGTGGGCGCCTCCAACGTCGTGAGCGGCAAGGACGAACGCGGCGAGTTCCAGTCGGCTTACACCGCGCTCCAAGCGTTTGCTCAGAAGCGGGGCGGCCTTGGTGGCTTCGCGGCGACCGCCGTCGAAAACAGCTTCGGCGCGAACGAAGCCTATGACGGGGTCCTGGTATCCCAAGAGGCCGGCAGGGACAAGAACTTGATGGTCCTGCGGCTTGCTCGGTTCGGCCAGACGATCGTGTTCGTCTCCACCGACACCGACCTCACGCACAGTCCGGTCACCGCTGGCGACAAGGACGACATGGCCCTCATCAACACCATCATCGTGAAACTCGTCTCGGACAAGGCTAGGTAGCGCTCGCACCGGCGGCTGTACTGCGTGAATAGTCCCGGTGGGTCTGACCAGGCCGCCCGATCCGCCCAAGGCGCCGGAGCCTGTCACGCGAGAGATGCCGTCTCGTTACTGATCAGCGACCGAGGAACGATGAATGGCGTGGTAGTTGGCATCTTTATCGCGGACAGCGCTGGGCGACCGATGAGCCCGGTGTCGGAGACGCGCGCGGTGGCAGGGCGCGGACTGGACGGTGATCGGTACTACGCCGGTACGGGTCACTACTCCAACGCGCCATCGCCAGGCGGAGGCCGAGGGCTGACGCTGATCGAGAACGAGGTGCTCGACTCGCTCGCGGCGGAGCACCGCATCGCGCTGGCGCCGAGCGAGTGCCGCCGCAACATCGTCACGCGCGGTGTTCGCCTGCTCGACCTAATCGGCAAGCAGTTCCGGATCGGCGACGCGCTCTGCAAGGGCGTGCGCATCTGCGAGCCCTGCCTCTACCTCGAGCGGCTCACGAGCAAGCGAGTCAGCGAGCCACTGATTCACCGGGCCGGCCTGCGCGCGGACATTCTCGAGGGCGGCTTGGTTCGACTGGGGGATTCGATCGAGGTCAGAGAGGCTGACCCGAGCTAATCGTCGGCCAGGCTCGTGATGCGCTGGCGGTAGCTCTCGCGGTCCAGGCCGACCAGGCGGTAGCGGCCCAGGTTCTGGAGCAGGAACGGGTGGGCTCCTCGACGGAAGAGGGTGACCACGTCGCCGGCCTTGAGCGCCTGCAGCTCCTCTGCCTCGAGCTTGAAGCCCGCCAGGGCCGCGTCGACGTCCCGGCGCATCCGCTCGCGGAATGCCGAGTCGCGCTCGACCAGATGGCAGACCTTGTTGACGGCGTACGTGCTCATCCTTGCTCCGGGCGCCAGACGGCGTAGGCGTGGCCGGTCTGCTGCTCGACGAACAGCGGCTTGCCCCCTCCCAGCGCGCCGGCCAGCGCAATCCAGTTCAGCAGCTCGCCCGAGACGTTCCCGGCCGAGAGCATCCGGTCCGTCGTCGCGTGCCGCACCAGTTCGTCGATGCGGTCGGCCCGCAGCAGCTCGACCACCGTCGCCTGCCAGTCGTGATCGGTCCGCCCCATTCGAGGACCGCCCACCTCCAGCGAGAAGCTCCCACTGGCCAGCACCGCTACCCGCTCCGAGCCTGGCCAGCGGTCGATGAACTCGCGGACCATTCGCCCCAGCGCCAGGCAGCGCCGGGCCAGCGGAAGCGGCGCCGCGAGGCCGCGAATGTAGACCGGCACGATCGGCACGTGCATTCGCGGCGTCAGGAAGTGCAGCGGCACCAGGATCGAGTGGTCGAGCGACATCTCCTCCTTGCTGGCGACGTCGAACTCCCGCTCCAGCGCGAAGCCCAGTAGGGCCCGCGCGAACGCCTCGTGCACCCTGACGGTGTACCAGGGCATCTGGACGCGGTCCTCGTCCGTCCCCTCGGCCTGGTCGACGATGCCAATGCAAAAGGCCGGCATGTTGTCGAAGAAGAAGTTGACGAAGTGATCGGAGTCGAAGAAGACGATCAGGTCCGCCGCGACCGCTTCCAACTCACGCGCGACCTTGGCGTACAGCGCGCCGGTCTCGGAACCGGGTCCCTCCTCCAGTACCTGCTGGGGGTGCATCGGAGTGTGCGGGGTAGCGGCGCCGAGGACGATGCGGGCCACCGGACTAGCCGACCGCGGCGCCGCTGAAGGCCGGCGCGACCTCACGGGCGAACAGCTGGAGCGAGCGGAGCGTGGCCTGCTGATCGAGCCCGCCGAAGTGGAATGTACCGCCGATGTGGGTGATCCCGAGCGTATCGCGCCAGTAGCGGATCCGCTCGATGCACTCGTCGGGGCTGCCGGCGATCACCTTGAGCTCGCCGACGTGCTGGTCGTACCCGGCGCCTGCCCGCCAGTAGTTCTCGTGCTCACGCCCCGTGCGCGCGGCGGCAACGCGCTGATAGCCCTCATACGCGTCTGCCGCCAGCTCGCGCGCCTGACCCGCGTTGTCGGCCACGAAGACGTGGAACTTGGCCAGGATCTCCATGCGGGCCGGGTCGTGCCCGGCAGCGCGCAGCGCATCGCGATAGATCCCAATCCGCTCCTGGAGGAACTCGGGCGGAAACATGTAGGGCAGCACCATCAGGTGGAAACCATTGCGCCCGGCCCACTCGAACGTGTCGGGCGTTCGGGCAGCGCCCACCCAGACAGGCGGATGCGGCTTCTGGACCGGGCGGGGTAGGAGCGAGATGCGCGAGTGGCCAAAGTGCCGCCCGCGATGCTCGAAGCTGTCCTCGCTCCAGGCCCGCAGGATCAGCTCCGTTGCCTCGACCATCACCTCGGCAGAGGCCTCGTTCGAGATCCCGAATTGTCGGTATTCTGCCTGAACGGAGCCGCGCCCAACCCCGAAGTCGAGCCGGCCGTTGGAGAGCACGTCCAGCATCGCGAAGTCCTCGGCCACCAGTAGCGGATTGTGGAACGGCAGGACCGTCACCGCGCTCCCGATCCTGATTCGACGGGTCCGCTGGGCGACGGCCACGCCGAAGACGGCTGGGTTTGGGATCGTGCCGCCGTAATGGTCGAAGTGGTGCTCGGTCAGCCAGACGGAGTCGTACCCGAGCGCGTCGGCCAGCTCGATCTGCTCGAGCATGTGGGCATAGAACTCGGCCGGCGGCCCATCTAGCTCTGGCAGGTAGGTGGGTAGATAGAGCAGCCCGAACTTCACGCTTACATCCTATCGGCGGCTTGGCCTCACGGCAGCATGATGATGCCGCCGTTGACGGCGATGGTCTGGCCCGTAATGTAGTCGGCGTCGGAGCTGGCCAGAAACGTGGCCGCGGCGGCGATGTCTTCGGGCTGGCCGATGCGGCCCATCGGGTTCTGACGGCCCCGCTCACGGAGCCGCTCTTCGGAGCCGTACAGACGCGGCATGGCCGTGTCGGTTATCGCGGGCATGATGGCGTTGACGGTCACTCCACTGCTGGCCACCTCGAGCGCGACGGCCTTGGTGAAGCCGATCAGGGCGGCCTTCGAGGCGGCGTAAGGCGCAACGCCCGGGCGGCCCCGCAGGGCCTGGCCTGAGGCGACGTTGACGACCCTTCCCCAACCGCGCTCGATCATGCCCGACAGGACCGCCCGCGTGCAAAGGAACGCGCCGTTCAGGTTGACCGCCAGGACTCGCTCCCAGTTCTCGAGGTCCTGGTCTCGGACGGGGGCGTGGCGGCCGTAGATGCCTGCCACGTTCGCCAGCACGCCCAACGGCCCAAGCTGGGACTCCGCTGCCGCGACCGCGCGCGCGACGTCGGCCGAGCTGGACACATCCGCTTGCACAGCCACGGCCCGCACCCCAGCCGCTCCCAGCTCGTCGGCCGTGCGCCGAGCCGTCTCGGCCTTGACGTCGACAGCCGCCACTGCCGCCCCTTCGGTGCCGAACCGCAGCGCCACGCCCCGCCCAATGCCCTGCCCGGCTCCGGTCACCAACGCCACCCGGCCGCTTAGCCGCCCGTTCATGCCCTCACCCGGCCCTCACCGACCGTCACGGCGTTAGGGCACGGCATGCCGTGCCCCTACAGCGCGCCGACCCGTGACTCGTGACTCGCGACTCGCGACTCGTTTCATGGCATGAACTCACCGCCGTTCACGTGGAGCACCTGGCCGGTAATCCAGGCCGAGCCCGGTCCGAGCAGGAATAACGCCGAGTCGGCAACGTCTCCTGGCTGGCCCATCCTCGCCAGCGGGATGTCGGCCACGCGGGCGGACTTCTTCGCGGCGTAGTCCGCCTCAGACAGGCCGGCTCGCCAGCGCGGCGTGTCGATCGGCCCGGGCGCGATCGCGTTCACGTTCACTCTGGGCGCCAGCTCGGCCGCCAACACCTTCGTCAGGCCCACCACACCAGCCTTGGCCGCCGAGTAGTGTGCCCCGTTGGGGCGGCCCTTGAAACCGTAGCTCGACGACAGGCTGACGATCCGACCTCCGGTCGCGAGCAGCGGATCGATCGCTGCGCGGCAGCACAGGAACGTGCCGGTCAGGTGGACGGCGAGGATCGCGTTCCACGCCTCTTCCGCCATCTCGACGACGGGCCCGACGTGGCTATTTCCGGCCGAGTTGACCAGGAAGTCCAACCCCTCGAAGCGCTCGAGGGCGCGGCGGACCAGCTGATCCGCGTCGTCCGGTCGCGACACATCGGTGGGTACGGCCAGCGCTTCGGCGCCAAGCGCCCGTGCCTCGGCCGCCACGCTCTCGGCCGACTCGGCGGCCACGTCGGCGACCACGACGGCCGTTCCGGCCTCGGCCAACTTGAGGCACACCGCGCGGCCAATCCCGCTGCCCCCGCCCGTGATGGCGGCCACCTTGCCGCCGAACCAGTCGTTCACGTCGGCCCTTACCGCGCGACGGCTGGCAGCTCGGCCAGCAGTCGTCCGAAGCCCTTGGCCCGTTGGCGGACGCGAAAGCGCTGCTGGACGGCCCAGACTCGGGCCGGGACCGGGTGCACGACCGGTAGCTCGAGGTCCTGCTCGAGTAGCTCGACGATGTCCAGCACCCGCCAACCACTCCCGAGCATATAGACGCCGTCGACCCGCTCCTGCCGCAGCACGGCGGCCTTGGTGTGGGCGTACACCTCGCGCGATGAGAGCCGTCCCACCATCTCGAACTCGACCTCGAGTCCCTCCATCGCCAGCACGTCGAAGCCGGCGTCGACGAAGTACTGCGCGAAGACGTCGTTCAGCTCACCCTTGAAGTAGGTCACTCCGACGATGCGGCGCATCCCGAGCGCTCGCATCGCTTCGGCCTGACTCATGCCGGAAGTGATAACCGGGCGGCGGTAGTCGCGCTGCCAACGCTCGACCAGCTCGCGCTCGCCCGCGTAACCGAGCAGCATGAACGGCGGCGCGCCCTCCGGATGGATGAGGTCGACTCCGATCTCGACCAGCTCACCTACCTTCTGCTCGACGGCCGTGAGGGTGTCCCTGAACTCCTGGATAGTACCGCGGCGGATGCCTAGAAACAGCGGGATGACGGCGATCCCGTCCGGCAGCAAGCGGATGAACTCTTCCAGCGAGCCGGGTCGATAGGTCGGCTTGATCACGCCGACCGTCCCACGCCACGAGGTGAAGCTCACGACACCACCGACTCGGCCAGCGCCTCGGCCGAAGGAACAAGTGCGCTTCGCGGGGTGGCGGCGAGCGGAGGCTCGCTGGCCAGTTTCTCGAGCAGCGAGCCAAAGCCGACGATCTCGTCGCGGATGTTGAGCCGTCGCAGGGTGCCGTAAATGACCGACTGGCTGCTCGAGGTAACCGAAAGCCCCAGGTCCTGCTCGAGCAGGTCCAGATTGACAAGTGTGGGCCAGCGCGGGCAGGTGAGGTGGATGGCGTCGACGTCGCTGGCCTCCTGGAAGAGCTCGCGTGCCAGTCGGTAGGACGCGTGCTGGGGCAGCTTGGCGATCTCGACGTTCCGCTCGACTCCGAGGCAGCGCGTCGCGACGACATCGAAGCCCGCTTCGCGAAAGTAGGCGGCGAACTTGTCGGTCAACGCTTGGGTGTACGGGGCGCCGACGGCGATCCGCCGCGCGCCGACCGCCTGGAGGGCCTCGACCTCGCAGCGGATGAGGGCGACGACTGGCGCCGTGCTGATCCTTTGAGCGCGCTCGACGAACTGACGCTCGAAGCCGTACCCCTTCATCGTTACGGGCGGGGAGCCGCCCAGCACGATCACGTCGACCTCTTCGTAGACCAGGTCTTCGACGGCTGTCTGATACTCCTCCAGGACGCGGTCGAGCTGCTCCGCGACGAGCTTGCGGACGTTCAGCGCGGCCGGAACGACGATCACGCCGTCTGGGGCGGCCTGATAGTACTCGTACATCAGCACATCGCCCCGTGACGGGTTGACGATCCCAACCCGTCCTCGCCACCCATACATGGTCGCTACTCGCGGATCTTGAAGATCTCGCGCCAGAGCGCGTCGTACTTGTTGAAGTCGGCCGTGTACTCAGGCCGCGATGGGTACCATTTCATGCCGTCAGGTATGAGGGGCGTCGCGATTGGCGTCCCGGGTCGGGCCGGCGCGCGGCCAGCCGCGCCCAGCACCTTCTGCCCATCGGGACTCATCAGCCAGTTGAGGTAGAGCTTGGCCGCGTTCGGGTGCGGCGCTCCCTTGACCAGCCCGACGAGAATGCTGTTGAGCACGCCCTCGGTCTTGGAGAACTCGACGGGCGCGCCTTTGTTCTTGAGCGTGATGATGAGGTGCCCATAGCAGCCCATGCAGACGGCGCCCTGCCCGGCCGCGAGCAAGTCGGCCAGCTGCGTGTGGCCGGAGTGGGCTTCCGGCTCGTTCGCCCCGATGCGCCGGAACACCTCCACCCCCTGCTCTTCACTGGCGAACTTCTGCTTGGCCAGTGTGATGAACATCTCCTGGTCGGCCGTTTCCATGATCAGCTTGCCCTTCCATTTGGGGTCGGCAAGCTCTTCGAACCTCTGGGGCGCCTCGCCGTCTTTGACCAGCTCCGTGTTGTAGGCGATGACAACGGTGGTGACCCGCAGGGTCGTCCAGAGGCCATTCTCGTCGCGAAGCTCGAGCGGCAAGTCCTGCGCGGCGGGAATCGGGTAGGCCTCCATAAAACCGGCCTCCAGGACCGGGTAGTACTGGCCGGCGTTGGTGTCGAGAACATCGGCCAGCACTTTGCCTCCCTTGACCTCGCTGATCAGCCGCTGCTGGAGCACTTCACTGGTCGCCCGGGTGTGGTCCACCTTGACGCCCGGGAACGCCTTCTCGAACTCGGGCAGCACGACCTTCGCGTCGTCAAGATTCATCGAGGAGTACAGGCCGAGCGTGCCCTCCTTTTTGGCCGCCTCATGGAGTCGCTCGATCTCGGCCTTGTAGTCGACCACGCTCGGCTTCACTTGAGATGTGGGCTGCGGCGCCTGCTTCGGAGCGGCCGTGGGCGCGCCCACCGGTCCGACGCTCGGGGCGCACGCCGACAAGACCAGGCTGAGGATTAGCAGCCCGGCGGCGCAGGACCAAACGAGGCGTCTACATGTGGCCTGAGACACACTGCCCTCTGTGGGGGGTCGTCTCACTTCCCCCTCTCCCGCGGCAGGGAGAGGGGCTGGGGTGAGGGCGTTACCGGGGGTTACGGCGCATCATAGCCGGTCTCCACCCTATGCGCGTAGTCCGCTCGGACAGAGTGTAACGATCCGGCAATCCCCCCAACTGCTCGGCGCACGCCTCCCGAGCGGGTATCATCTAACTGGCCTGGCTCGGACGCGCTTAGGCGCCTCGTTCCCGAGTCAGCGCCGCTACCCATCGCTCAGGAGTACCCGCCATGCCAGAGTTTGCCGTCATCGGAGTCTCGGCTCGCCGAACCGACGGAGCGGAGAAGATCACAGGCCAGGCCCGCTACGCCGCCGACCTAAATCTGCCGGGCCTGCTCCATGCCCGGCTCGTCTTGAGCCCGTACGCGAATGCCCGGATCGTCAAAATCAACCCGGGCGCCGCCCCCGAGGCACCGGGCGTGGTGGCCGTCCTCACGGCCGCGGACCTGCCACTGGTCGAGGTCGATTCCGGGTCGCGGAAGCGTGATTTTCTGGCCCGCGATCGAGCCCTCTATCACGGCCACCCTGTGGCGGTGGTCCTAGCCGAGAGCCCCGCCGCCGCGGAAGACGCCGTCTCGCTGGTCGAAGTTGAGTATGAGCCACAGGACCCGGCCGTCGACCTGCTCGAGGCGATGCGGCCCGATGCCCCCCTGGCGCGGGGTGAGAAGCCGGTCGAGGCGAGCGCCGAGGCTCAGATGCACGCCACTGCCACGGGCGGCGAGGAGGAGCCGACAGAGGAGCTGCCGCCGAACGTCTCCACGAACCTGCACTTCAAGCGCGGCGACGTGGAAGCCGGCTTCCGTGAAGCCGACGTCGTCGTCGAGCAGACCTACCGCACGTCGATGGTCCATCAAGCCTACATCGAGCCGCAGGTGACGCTCGCCTCGGTCGACGCGCTGGGTGGACTGACCATCTACACGAGCACCCAGGCCTTGTTCTATACCCGGGCCGAAGTGTCGGCCGCGCTCGGCCTGCCAAACAGCAAGGTCAAGGTGGTCGGGATGACCATCGGGGGCGGGTTCGGCGGCAAGTTCATGCTGCTCGAGGCGCTGTGTGGGGCACTCGCGCTCAAGACCAGTCGCCCGGTCCGATTGGAGTACACCCGGATCGATGACTTTCTGGCCGCCAACCCGTCGCCGCCGGCTGTGTTCGAGCTGAAGCTGGGCGCGAAGAAAGACGGCAGCATCACCGCGTTCCAGGCTCGCGTCGTCTACGACACCGGCGCCTACGCGGGGTCGCCCGTTCAGATCTCGTCGCTGCTGCTGGGAGGGTTTTACAGCTTCCCCAATCTCGACATCCGCTCGTACGAGGTCCTGACCAACAAGACCCCAGCCGGCGCCTATCGCGCGCCGGGCGCGATCCAGGCCAGCTTCGCCATCGAGTCGACGGTGGACATGCTGGCCCAAAAGCTGGGGATGGACCGCCTGGAGCTGCGCCGGAAGAACGCCGCCAAGGAAGGCGACCTGCGACCCAACAACCTGCCGTGGCCAAGGATCGCCCTGCACGAGTGTCTGGCGAAGCTGGAGGAGCCCTATCATCGTCTCAACCAGGCCAAGCGCCAGGATGGCTCCGTGCGTGAGGGGGTGGGGCTGGCGGTCGGCGGCTGGCCCGGCGGGATCGAGCCAGCGACCGCGATCTGTCGCCTGAACCACGACGGCACAGTCAGCGTCGTACTGGGCTCGGTCGACTTGAGCGGAACGGACACCGGGTTCCAGCTCATCGCCGCGGAGGCGTTCGGAGTCTCGCCAGACCAGATCGGGATCGTGCACGGCGACACAGACACTGCCCCCTATGCCGGCGGGAGTGGGGGCAGCAAGATCACGTACACGGTTGGGGCGGCGGTCCAGCGAGCGGCTGAAGACGCGCGTAGGCAGCTGCTGGCGATGGCGTCCCAGCATCTTGAGGCCTCGATCGACGACCTCGAGCTGGTCGACGGCGAGGTCAGGGTGCGCGGCGTGCCGGATCGTCGGGTGGCGGTGACCGAACTGGCAGCCGCCAGCATGAGCTTCGGCGGCAAGTACGAGCCCGTCTACGGGCGAGGCTCGTCGGCCCAGACGAACCAGTCACCGGGCTTCGCCGCGCACCTGGCGCGGGTGGCCGTGGACACCGAGACCGGCAAGGTGAAAGTGCTCGACTACTACGCCGCTCAGGATGTCGGTCGGGCGATCAACCCGGCCGAGGTGGAGGGCCAGATCGTCGGCGGCGTCCTCCAGGGCATCGGCATGGCGCTGTACGAGAAGATGGCCTACGACGACCAGGGCCAGCTGATCACGGCCAGCCTGCTGGACTATGTGGTGCCGTCGGCCGGCCTCGCCCCCAACATCACCCCGATCCTGGTGGAAGTCCCCTCGCCATACGGACCGTACGGGGCCAAAGGGGTTGGCGAGCCACCCGTGATCCCATGCGCCGGGACGATCGCCAACGCCATCGCCGACGCGCTCGGCGTGCGCCTCACGGAGATCCCGATCACGCCTCAGACGATCGTGGCGGCCATACCGTAGGGCACGGCACGGACGCGCCCGGGCGCTAGGGCACGGCATGCCGTGCCCCTACGATTTCGACCTCGCCGCGCCAGTGCTGGCCGGGCTCCAGCACGCGCATGCCCGCGGGAATGCCCCTGGCCTCCAGGTTGAAGGCGTCGGTGGCGCACGTGTACGGCTCCAGGCAGACTACGTCTCGGTCACGCGGTGCGTAGACGACGTGCTCGCGGAATTGCTCATCCGAACGGACCGCGATCTGGCGGCCTGAGGCGGGGTCGCGCAGCCTTGCCTCGAACCAGCCCTCCGAAAGCTCGAGGTTTGCGAACACGTAGTCGAAAAATGCCTCGCCCAGCGGACGCCAGGCCCGAAGGTCGAGCTGGCCGCTGGGCGGGACCATTCGGCCGGTCGGGATCAGCTCGTCCAGCGCCCAGACGCCGTTGCCCTGCAGTTGCAGCTTGCAGGCCCCGCGTGACCCGGCCGCGCCGAGTGGAACGCCAAACCAGGGGTGCAGGCCGAAGCCCATCGGCATCGGTTGCGGGCCGGTGTTGACGGCCTCGACGATGATCCGAAGGGCCGAGCCCGACAGGCGATGCTCGACCGACAGCCTGGATTCGAATGGAAAGTCCGACCCGTTCCCGCCGACGACCACGGCCGAGCGAACGTACGCCCCGGACTCGTCAGTCGCGGCCGCCTCGACCTCCCAGCGCATCTCGCGGACCAGGCCGTGGATGGCGTGCCCGCCTGGCGAGTTGGGTGGCAGTGAGTACTCGCGGCCGCCGAAAGTGAAGCGTCCGCCGCGGATCCGGTTCGGCCACGGATAGAGGATGGGGACGCCATAGTGGGTCGTCTCGTGCAGCAACGCGGTGTCCGTCGGCGGCTCGGCCAGCACGGGCCAGGGCTGGCCGTCGACGCGTACCCGGAATCGCACGCAGGCGTCGCCCAGCGCCGGGACCACTTCGGCGACGGCCTGGGCGGCGAGGTCGCGCAGGACGACGACCTCTACCCCGGCCCGCTCCCGACGCTCGACGCGAAAACGCATGTAGCCTCACCTCGCGAAGCGCACTTGTTCCCGGCCCTTCTCCGTCGCTGGCGAGCAGGGGAGAGAAGACCTGGCCTTGACACTGGCGAGCCTTGCGCGATAGGCTACGCCGACAACCGAATACTATCAGGAGTGACGTAGGGAACTGGCCCGTTAGACGTCACGGCAACCCGAGCGCCGGGTGCCAGCCAGCCCGTGGTCCTGGTGCGGGAGTCCGCTTCAGGTCTTCGGGAGCGATAGGCTCAGCCGTCCCCGTGGCTGAGAAGAGCGCCTCCCTCTCACGAGGGAGGCTTTGTCTTGCGGAGTGGGATACATGGCCACCACATTCAACCTCGGCTACCCGCGCATCGGCCCCCGGCGCGAGCTAAAGAGCGCGCTCGAGGCGTACTGGAAGGGCTCCCTGGGGATCGATGAGCTGCGTCAGACGGCGGCCACGATCCGCGCAGCCAATTGGGTGACCCAACGCGACGCCGGCATCGACCTGATCCCCTCGAACGACTTCTCACTCTACGACCAGGTGCTCGACACGATCGCGCTGGCCGGCGCCGTGCCGCCACGATACGGGTGGCAGGGTGGCGAGGTCGACCTGGACCTGTACTTTGCCATGGCTCGGGGCGAGCAGGACACCCGTCGCGATACGCCCGCCCTGGAAATGACCAAGTGGTTCGACACCAACTATCACTACCTGGTGCCGGAGCTGCACCCAGGCCAGCGCTTCAGGCTTAGCAGCACGAAGCCGATGGACGAGCTTGTCGAGGCTCAAGCGCTCGGCATCGCGACTCGCCCCGTCCTGCTCGGGCCGGTCAGCCTCCTGCTCCTAGCCAAGGTGCGCGACGACGACGGCAGCAACGGCTTCGATCCGCTCGCCGAGTCGCTGGATCCGCTGCTGGCTGTCTATCGCGAGATCGTGAAGTCGCTCGCGACCAGGGGCGCGACCTGGATTCAGCTCGACGAGCCGTGCTTCGTGCAAGATCGTGGCCCTCGCGAGTGGACCGCCCTCCAGCGCGCCTACACCGCCCTGGGCGACCCGTCGGTCAAGCGCGGCGCGAAACTGTTGCTTCAGACCTATTTCGGCCATGTCGGCGAGTCCTACCAGACGCTGGCCGGACTGCCGGTCGATGGGCTCGGCCTCGACCTCGTGCGGGGTGCCCACAACCTGACTCTGATCGAGCAGCACGGTTTCCCAGCCGACAAGTGGCTGGCGGCCGGCGTGGTAGACGGCCGCAATGTCTGGCGGAACGACCTCGACGCTTCGCTCGAGACGCTCGAGCGTCTGGCCAGACAGGTCCCGCGGGAGAGGCTGATGGTCGGGCCGTCCTGCTCGCTGCTGCACGTGCCGTACGACCTCGCCCAGGAGAGCGAGACCTCGCTTGATCCGGAGCTGCGCTCCTGGCTGGCGTTCGCGCGCCAGAAGCTCGACGAGGTCTCGGCGCTGCGCCGGGGACTCGACGACGGCCGGGCCGCGATCGGGCCCGCTCTCGAAGAGGCCCAACGCGCGCTCCGGACTCGCCGCGGCTCGAAGCGGACCCGTAATCCGGCCGTCCGCGAGCGGATGGCAATGGTGTGCGCGGCCGACGAACGGCGGGCCAGCCCGTTCGCGGCCCGCCGCGCCGCTCAGCGAGCGTCCCTCGAACTGCCGCTCCTGCCCACGACCACGATCGGCTCTTTCCCCCAGACCGCGGCCGTGCGCCGCGCCCGCGCCCAATTCAAGAAGGGCAGCATCACCCCGTCCGAGTACGAGGGCTTCATCGAGCAGCAGATCGAGGAAGTGATCCGGCTTCAAGAAGAGCTCGGGCTCGACGTGCTCGTGCATGGCGAGTTCGAGCGCAGCGACATGGTCGAGTACTTCGGCGAGCAGCTCGAGGGTTTCGCCTTCACCGAGCAAGGCTGGGTCCAGTCGTACGGCTCACGGTGTGTGCGCCCGCCGATCATCTTCGGCGATGTCCGCCGGTCCGGCCCGATGACGGTCCGCTGGTCGACCTATGCCCAGGCGCTGACCTCGAAGCGGGTCAAGGGAATGCTGACGGGCCCGGTGACGATCCTCAACTGGTCGTTCGTCCGTGACGACCAGCCCCGCGCGGAGACGGCGCGTGCGCTGGCTCTGGCGCTGCGCGAGGAGGTGGGCGAGCTGGAGGCGGCCGGGATCGGGATCATCCAGATCGACGAGCCAGCCCTGCGCGAGGGCCTGCCACTCCGACGAAGCGAGTGGGCGGCGTATCTCGACTGGGCGATCCGCGCCTTTCGCCTCGCCTCCTCCGTCGTCCACGACCAGACACAGATTCACACCCACATGTGCTACAGCGAGTTCAACGACATCATCGAGGCGATCTCCGATCTCGACGCAGACGTGATCTCGATAGAGAACTCGCGCTCCGACCTGGAGCTGCTGGATGTGTTTCGCCGCTTCCGTTACGACAAAGAGATCGGTCCCGGTGTGTACGACATCCATTCGCCACGTGTGCCGACGGTCGACGATATGGTCTCCAACCTGCGCGCCGCAGTGACCGTGCTCGAGCGGGATCAGCTGTGGGTCAACCCCGACTGCGGCCTGAAGACGCGCGACTATCCGGAGGTGACGGCGGCGCTCAGGAACATGGTCGCCGCCGCGCACGAGCTGCGGACTGCGGCGGTCGCGGTCTGAGCCAGCGTCACGCTGCCAGGGAAAGCTCTTCCGGAACCTGCCCCGGAGCATGGGGCGCGTAGCAGCCGGTCGAGGGCCCGGCCACGTCGTGCTCGAGCGCGCCATGCTCGGCCAGCCAGCGGAGGAACGTGAGCTGCTGCAGATCGGGCTCGCGTGGCTCCTGGATGAACATCTGTAAGTTGGTGTCGTACGGACCGAGCGCTTGCATCTCTCTCCCCCGCGTTCGGGGCCACTTCCTTTCCGAACCGACCAGCGTTCGCGTCTCTGGGTTCCTCCCCATTTACTTAAACGCGAGGGTAGGCAACTTTTGTTCCCAGCCGAGCGCCACCCATCACCCTGGGCACTCGCCGTTCAGTACCGCGACCGTAAGGGAGCGGCTGACCGGCTCCCGCTCCCTCACGGTCGCGGTACTGATTCTCCTGCGTCAGGCTCGCGGCTGCTCAGGAGGACGAAGAGCCGCTATCCCGGACTACTCGATAGCGGATGAAGCACTCGCCGTTCGGTACCGC
>Ga0137368_10004236_pt1 | contig 15331 bp, 13 predicted proteins | sample SagtaG_13_FD_104917 | JGI IMG/M metagenome (GOLD analysis project Ga0137368, IMG submission 104917) | Vadose zone soil microbial communities from Sagehorn Ranch, Mendocino, California, USA - Sage1_L_100_16 metaG | ecosystem: Environmental > Terrestrial > Soil > Vadose zone | place: USA...
CCGTACTCGGGCCGGGCCGTCCCCTCCATGATCCCGGGGATCTCGCGGAACTGGCGCCGGACTTCCGTCACGACCTGGCCGCCGACGCGCCCCACGGCCTCCATCGCGAGCGACGCGAACAGGAAGGGCATCAAGCCGCCGATGAAGAGCCCTGCGATCACCCACGCGTCGCTCAGGCTGAAGGTTGTGTTCAGCCCCTCGTCCGAGAGTCCCGTCGTGTAGCTGTCGAACAGGACGAGCGCGGCGAGCGCCGCGGAGCCGATCGCGTAGCCCTTCGTAACCGCCTTGGTCGTGTTGCCGACCGCGTCGAGCGGATCCGTCACCGCGCGCACGGACTCGTCCAGATTCGCCATCTCGGCGATCCCGCCGGCGTTGTCGGTGACCGGGCCGTAGGCGTCCAGGGCGACGATCAGGCCGGTCATCGAGAGCTGGGCCATCACCGCGACGCCGATCCCGAAGAGCCCCGCGAAGTGGTTCGCCACGAGGATCCCGGCGGCGATCACGATCACCGGCGCCGCGGTCGCCTGCATCCCCACCGCGAGCCCCTCGATGATGTTCGTCGCATGGCCGGTGCGCGAGGCGCCGGAGATCATCTTCACGGGCCGCCAGCGCGTCCCCGTGTAGTACTCCGTGATCGCGACGAGCAGGAAGGTCACCACCAGCCCGACGATCGCCGAGATGTAGAGGTCCCAGAAGCTGAACCGGCTCGAGTCGTAGGCGAGCGTGACCGGGATGAACCCGAGCGCCGAGAGCACCGTCGCCACCAGCACCGCCTTGTAGAGCGCGTTCATGATCGAGCCGGTGCGCCCGACGCGCGCGAAGAACGTGCCGATCACCGACCCGAGAATCGAGATCCCGCCGATCGCCAGCGGGTACAGCTCGAGGTGCAGGCCCGGGAAGGTCTTCGAGGCGATCAGCATCACCGCCACCGCGGTGACGGCGTAGGTCTCGAACAGGTCGGCCGCCATCCCAGCGCAGTCGCCGACGTTGTCGCCCACGTTGTCCGCGATCACGGCCGGGTTGCGCGGGTCGTCCTCCGGGATCCCGGCCTCGATCTTCCCGACCAGGTCGGCGCCGACATCCGCTGCCTTCGTGTAGATCCCGCCGCCGAGACGGGCGAAGACCGAGATGAGCGAGCCGCCGAACGCGAGGCCGACTAGGTCGTCGATCGCCGACTCCGCGGAGTGGTCGAGCCAGCCGTTCAGCACCCAGAAGTAGCCCGCGACGCCGAGCAAGCCGAGCCCGACAACCAAAAGGCCCGTTACCGAGCCGGCGCGGAAGGCGACGTTCAGCGCCGGTTTCACTCCCCGCTTCGCGGCCTCGGCGGTGCGCATATTCGAGCGCACGGCGACATTCATCCCGATGAACCCGGCCGAGGCCGAGAGCACCGCTCCGATCAGGAAGCCGATGGCGGTCCCCCAGCCGAGCTTGTTGTAGAAGCCGAGCAGGAGGAAGGGCGCGACCGCGACGATCGCAATCGTCGTGTACTGGCGCCGCAGGTAGGCGGCGGCGCCCTCCTGCACGGCGCGGCCGATCTCCTGCATCCGCTCGTCGCCGGGCGGCTGGCGCAGCAACCAGATCGTCAGGGCGACGCCGTAGGCAATCGCGATCCCCGAGCAGACGAGGGCGAAGAGAACCGGATGGTCGCTGAAGAACTCGATCGGGCGCCTCCTACGAATTCAGCGCCGAGGCTGCCCGGCGCCGCGGTTTTCTATCACAGCAGGCGCAACGGACGTATTTCCTGCCTCGCGGGCGCGGCGAGCGCGGGCGCCCGCGGTAGCCTCTTCGGGAGCAGGGACTCCCACCCACCCGAGCCGGCGCCCCCTGGTCGACTCACGAGAAGCGCAGGCGCCGAGGCGCGGGCTCGTCCGCCGCGTCGCCGGCCTCTTCCGCCCGTACCGGCGGCGGGTCGCGTTCGTCTGCCTCGCGACCCTCGTCTCCGCGGGTCTCGGAGTGGTCAACCCGCTTCTGACGAAGGTCGTCTTCGACCGCGCGCTGTTCCCGGGCAGCGGGCACCCGAACCTCCAGCTGCTCTACCTGCTGGTCGGGATCATGATCGCGATCGCCGTCGTCAGCGGCGCGATCGGCGTGGGCCAGACCTACCTGACGAGCGTCCTCGGCCAGGGCGTGATGCAGGACCTGCGCAACCGGCTCTACTCACACCTCCAGGCGATGTCACTGCGTTTCTTCACCTCGACGCGGACGGGCGAGATCCAGTCACGGCTCCAGAACAGCGGATCGTCGAGCTCGACCAGGGCTACGACACGCTCGTCGGCGAGCGCGGCTACCGGATGTCGGGCGGGGAGAAGCAGCGCCTGGCGATCGCGCGGGTGATCCTGAAGGACCCGCGAATCCTCATCCTCGACGAGGCGACCTCGTCGCTCGACACGGCCAGCGAGCGGCTCGTCCAGTCGGCGCTCGAGCCGCTGATGGAGCGGCGCACGACGATCGCGATCGCCCACCGCCTCTCGACGATCCTCGCGGCCGACGTCATCTTCGTCCTCGAGCGGGGTCGGATCGCCGAGCGGGGCACGCACCCCGAGCTGCTCTCGCTCGGCGGCCGCTACGCGCAGCTCTACGAGCAGCAGTTCACCGGCGGGCTCGTCGAGGCGCGCTGCGAGAACGGCGTCGTCCTCCGCAGCGGCGAGCTGGTCGAGCTCAAGAGCGGCTAGAGTCGCGCTCCGCGAAGAGCCGTTGCGCAAAGGTGCTCTGGCGGCTGCGGCGGGATCTTCGGCACGACCGCGAACAGGAGCTCGCGCAGGCGCTGGTTGTTCTCGTTGAAGACCGTGATCACCTGCTCGTGCGAGACGGGAGTCGCTCCCTCGACGCCCACGTCGTGGTCGGTGACCATCGAGATGTTCGCATAGCAGAGCTCGAGCTCCCGCGCGAGGTAGCCCTCGGGGTACGCGGTCATGTTGATCACGTCCCAGCCCGCGTCCTGGAACCAGCGCGACTCGGCGCGGGTCGAGAAACGCGGCCCCTGGATCGTGACGACGGTGCCCCTGTCCCGGACCGGGATCTCGAGCTCGCCTGCGGTCTCGACCAGGAGGGCGCGCAAGTCTGGGCAGTACGGGTCGGCGGCCGAGACGTGCGTGGTCTCCGGGCCGTCGTAGAAGGTGTCCACGCGTCCGCTCGTGCGGTCGACGAACTGGTCGCAAACGACGAACTCGCCGAGCCGCAGCTCCGCCTTCAGCGCGCCCGAGGCGTTCGGGCCGATGATCCGCCGGACGTCGAGCTCCTTCATCGCCCAGACGTTCGCGCGGTAGGGGATCGCGTGCGGCGGCAGCTCGTGCTCGCGTCCGTGCCGCGGGAGGAAGGCGACGCGCTTGCCGCCGACCTCGCCGATCGTGACCGGCGCCGAGGGCGTGCCGTAGGGCGTCTCCACCTCGACCTCCTCCACATCCTCGAGGAACGAGTAGAAGCCCGAGCCTCCAAAAATTCCGATCTCAGCCTCGGCCACCCGCGCGAGAGGCTAGCCCAGGTGAGGTGGACGCGCCGGGCTGGCGGTTCACGCCGGGCGCGCCCGCGCGCCCGTCTACAAGAGGGCGCTCGCGGCGATGGAGCGCGCCGCGCGAAGCGACGTCCAGTAGGAGGCAGGACGTCGGCGCGTCGCCCCGGCTCGACGTGCGAACATGCGTTCGTGACGTCGCAAGGCTCGTTCAGGCACCAGTTCCAGCGCGCGCTCGAGCGAGGCGCGGTCGCGGACGCGGTCTCCGCGGCGAGGGCGATGGGCGGGCTCCGCCTCGGAGACGCCCTCGCGCTGTGCGTCGTCCTCGCCGATCGCGACCCGGTGCGCTACCGCCGCGCCGCGGCGCGCTGGATCGCCCGGTACGCCGACGAGGTGCCCGACGTGTCGCTCGAGGAGACGCAACTCTTCGCGGCCGCCCTTGCCGCCCTGCTCACTTCTCCGAAGCTGGCGCTGCCGGTGCTGCGCGAGCTAGTCCGCGTCCGTCGACTCGTGACGGTGCAGAGCGTCGTCGAAGACTTCGTCGTCGTGGAGTGAGCGAACTGCGCCCTGCCGGGCAGGGCGGAAACGGCACTAGCGCGTTCGACATAGAGCGGAGTAGCTTCTGCGTGGGCCGGGTCGCGCTGCAGCGCCCGGGCGTTCGACTCGCCTCCCGGCCCTCTTCGTGGTCAGCTGTGCGGGCGTGGCGGCGGCGGCAGAACTTCTCGATCTGACGGGACGGACCCGGTGCCGCAGCTGAAAGGTGGACGGAATAGCGGAGCCCCGCGCCGCGCCGCACGGCGGCGCGAGGCTCTCTGGATCAACCACCCGTTAGTGGTGACATCCTCCGCTGGGCGGGGGCGGTGGCTGGTGTCCGGCGCACCCGGCGTTGCTGCCGGGCCCACCTCCCGCATCGCCAAGCGCCGCCGGCGCCACCGAAGCGGCGAACGCGCACAGGGCGAACACGACCGCACCCACACGTCTGATCCTGCTCATACGGTCTCCCTCCTTCCGTCGCGGCAGGACAGTACGAAGCCATCTTGTGACGGCAGCACCCGGTTTTCAAGTGCCGCTGCTGCTCGTTAGGGAGAGACCGACCAGGAGAACGCTTGCGGAGTTGGAAAACGGCCGAGCCGGGCGGTCTCTCTCCTCTCCCCTGGCTGGCGAAAGCCGCCCAGTCCCCCAGAGAAGGCCGCCCGGCTCCGCATCCGTATGGGATCCCGGTGCAAGTGAGATCTTGTGTTGGGGTGCGCCTTGCCGTTCGGCTTGCCTCCCGGCCCCGACTGTCGCCTTCCGAGCAGAGAGCGACGTTCAGCGCCAGAAGCCTCAGCCGAGGCGTCCGCGGGAAGCGCCCAGGGCGTTCGGCTCGCCGCCCGGCCCTACATCTCGTGTTCTCCGGACGTTTGGGGGGCGCAACCTGCCCGCCGATCCGCGCATATCCCGTAGGGGTGGTCGGTCCTGCGGTGCTGATCGCGCCGCCACGAGGCGCCGTCGAGACGAGCCTTTAGGTTCCCGGGAACAGACACGCTCTAAGGCCGTCCGGTCGCTCTGCCGACAATAAAACCTGAGCCGGGGCAACGGCACCCATCTCTCCCTCCCCGCCGGGGGCGTCGGCTGGCCGCAGAGCCTAGGCGCCCCGCCCCGGCTCGTGAAGCGTCGCCTTCCTGTCAGGAGGCGACAGAGTGTGAATTCGACTGGAACCTCCCGCGCTCAGGTGGTGTAGTTCGAAGCATGTCCCGGATCGTGGCTGCTTCCGCTTGTGCGCTGTTCGTGGCGCTAGCAGTGATCCAGCCCGTCGGGGCGTCCGATCCTTGGGCGAAACTTCACCGATCGCTGCACCTGCCACGGGTCGCGCCCGGAGCCGCGTGCCCGGTCAGCCGCGTCGATCAGCGCGTCGACTCGAAGCGCATCAACATCTTCGGCGGCTCAGGGATCGGGCGCGGGCCCGTCTACCCCGGTCTCGGCGGCTCGGGCGGGCATCTCTATGCGCTGCCCGACGATCAATACGGCGGCCCCTGGGCCGGAGGGAAGGTCTTCTGGTACGTGCGGCCGAGCTACCGGGGGCGGGTACTGATTCGCGGTCACCGACTCGACGGCCCGCAGTCGCTCGGGTTCAACGGTCGCAGGCTCCCCGCCCGCGAGCTCCGTATCGAGCCCTGGGACAGCGTCTCGTGGCAGGGGCAGCCGCGCGGCAGCCGCGGGATTCCTTCGGGCGTGCGCGTCCGTGCGTCTGGCTGCTACGGAGTGCAGACCGACGGCACAACCTTCAGTCGGGTCGTGGTCTTTACGGTCGAGACTTAGTAGCGCCGGAGCGAGCGGCCCTCTCGCCGGCGGCGCTTAGCGCCTCCCGCGGCCGACGATCAGGTTGACCCGTGCGCCGCGCCTGAGCCGCCGCCCCGCCCTCGGCTTCTGCGCTAGGACGCGATTCCGCTTCGCGTTGCTCGAAGCCCTCCTGGTGACGGAGCCGACGCGACAGTGGGCCTTCTTGATCCTCGCCTTCGCTCTCGGGAGGAGCTTCCCGACCACCCTCGGCACCACGCATCGGACGAAGTCGTCGTTGAGGATCGTGCCGATCGCGTGGGCCTGCGAGATCGTCGCGCCCACGGCGCCGGTGAGGTCGACCGCAAAGGTCTCGTTCCCCTCGACCGCCGTGTCGCCATGGATCGGGACCGAGATCGTGTTCGAAGTCTGGCCGGGACCGAACGTGAGCGTCCCCGCCCTCGAGTCGTAGTCGCTGCCGGCAGTCGCGGTGACGTTGCTCGTCGCGTAGTTCACCGTCACCGCCGAGCTCGGGGCCGACGACAGGGTGACCGGGAAGCTCATGTTGGCGGTGCCGGAATTGCCCTCGGCGCGGGACGAGCCCCCGATCGCCAGCGCCGGCAGTGGTGGTGGCGGCGGCGGAGGCGGAGGAGGCGGGGGCGGCGGGGGGGGTGGGGGTGGTGGTGGTGGTGGCGGCGGCGGGGGAGGAGGCGGTGGTGGAGGCGGCGGTGGAGGAGGGGCTCCGGCAAACGTGAAGTTGCCGACGGAGGTAGCCCAGCGGCCGTCCTCCCCTCCCCCCGGGGTCCCGCGCGTATCCGCGTACTGGTTGAACAGCCAGAAGGTGGAGCCATCTGGCTCGAGCGCGGTCGTGGAGTAGTCGCCCCAGCGGTTCGAGCCGCCGCCGAAGGTGCGGACGTAGTACGCAACCCCCGCGTGCAGCGCGACGCTTTCTTGCGTCGTTCCGGGCGTGTCGCCGGCAAGACGGCCCGTGTAGTAGGAACCCGGGAAGATCGACGGTGCGCTTGCCGAGAAGCCGAGCGCCATGTTGCCGGCAGCGTCGACGGCGACGCTCGGGAAGAACGTGGAGGTTCCGCTCGCGATGTCCTCCCCTCCGACGGAACCCTGGTCGACGATAGCCAGCGAAGCGAGCGCGGTGGTGTTGATCCGCCACCAGTGGGCCGTTGTCTGACCGTCGTCCGCCCCGCCGGTCGCGGGCAGCACGGGTGCCGCGAAGTAGAGGTTGCCGTTGCGCCAGACGGCGTTCTGGGAGACGCGCCGGTCGTTCGTCTCGATGTCTGCCGGAGTCCCGGATTGCGGCGCTCCCGGAAGCGCGAGCGAGGCGTCGTCGTCGGTGGAGTCCGCTCCCCAAGGGAGCTCGGCATCCGTGAACGTGGGCGGCGAGGCGAGCGGATTGTCGACCCGGATCACCTGGAGCAACACGTTGGTGCCGTTGCTCAACCCGTCGTAGCCGACCAGGAACGTGCCCACGCCGGCAGGCGCGGTGCCGAACATCTGCGTCGGCTGAAGCGTGACAGGTGTGCCGCTGAGGGCGAAGGGGTCGTAGAGATTCACGGTCGCCGAACCGCCCGTGTAGAAGGGCGTCTTGTCGATGATCCAGACGCGGCCGCCGCCGTAGTCCCCTCCGTCGGCGTCGAACTGGAACATGTTCGCGGTGACATAGATCGCGTTCGCGTCGACTGCGAGGCCGGGGAAGTCGGCCCAGTGATCGAAGGTGTCGAAATTGAGCTTCGAGTTGATCGACGAAAACCACCAGCCGTCCTTCGGGTCACTGGTCTTCGAGACCGCGACGAAGATGTGCGAGGTGTTCGCGTCGCCGCCGAAGTCCACGTCGGTTTGGTCGAGCGCGACGACGACGAAGCGGCCCGAGGACTGGTCGTAGATTACCTTCGGATCGAAGAGGGTGGTCAGCGGGGTGAGGGAGGTGAAGAAGCTCGCCAGCGACTCGTGCTGCTGCCGGGTGACCCCGTCCTTCGTCCACCATTCGATCCCGCAGTTGACGACGTCGACCACCTGCGTCGGCCCGGCCGCCGCGGAGTTGTCCGGCGGGATGAAGTAGAAGCCGCCGTTGAGCGACGGGTTGTCGTCGAAGCCGAACGTGTCGAAGCTGCCCGAGAGCGGCGGCGCGAGCGGCCCCGCAAACGGCTGCCGGAAGGCGGCCGGGTTCCGCTCGAGCTGGAGATGAGCCTGGCCGCCCTGCGAGATCTGCGGCGTCTCGGCGCGTGGCGTCGCGAACGCGCCCCTTTGGCCGGAAGCCGCTGGCGCCGCTCCGACCGCGGCGATGACCAGAATAGCCAAGGCCGGGACGATCGAGCGGGCGGCGCGGGCGAGCCGGCGGTGACTGCCGGTCTTCACGGCCCAGGAGACTAGCGCCTAGGCACCCTGCCGATCCAGAGGCTGACCTTCGTCCCGTTGGCGAGGCGCTTGCCTGCCGCCGGCCGTTCCCTCAGCACCCGGCCCTTCCGGCGCGCGCTCGAGATCCTGTAGCTGATCTTGCCCACCCGGCAGTGCCCGGCCTTGATCTTCGCCTTCGCCGGCGCGAGCCTCCGACCGACGACGTTCGGGACGACACACTTCGGCGGGATGAACGACGGTGGCGGCGGTGGCGGCGGCCCGCCGTCCCCGCTGACCTTGCCCCACCAGGTGCTCCAGCGGCCGGCCCCGTCACCCGAGCCGAGGGGCGTGGCCGCGTACTCCTGGATCGTCCACAGCGAGGTGTCGTCGGACGGGTCGACCTGCACGTGGCTGTAGTCGCCCCAGCGGTTCCGGCCGTGCCCGAAGGTCTTCACGTATGCGCCCTCGCCGGCCTTCAGGATGACCGGGTCGCGCATGGAGCTTGCCGGGTCGCCCGCCGCGTGGAAGGCGTAGGCAGCGCTGGGGAAGCCGGCCGAAGAGAAGGCGCTGAAGCCGAGCAGGATGTCGCCGCGCGCGTTCGCCGAGATCGACGGGTAGGCGTACGATTGAGCGCCGGAGAGAGCGTTGACGCGGCCGCCCCGGACGAAGTTGCCGGCCGTGTTCAGCTCGACCCATTGCGCCGCCGCGTGGCCGACGAGACCGACCGTTTGCGCGTAGTAGATGCCGCCGTTGCGGAAGACGGCGTTGAGAATGCGCGAGTCGCCTCCGTCGACGCCATCCCCGCCGCTCTGCGGGAGGATGTTTCCGCTCGGAATCGACCACGGCCCGAGCGGGTTGACCTTCGCACCACCCCCGACGATCGTCACGACGGGGCTCGGCGGGCCGGCGGTCACCGTCCAGAAACGATAGGTCGCGGAGGCGCTGCCGAGGTGCTCGACCATGTAGAGCGTGTTCTCGCCGGTCGAGTACGTGACCGCGGGCTGGGTGGTGAACGACGGAAGGCCGGTGACGAGCCCGGCGCCCGGGGCGAAGCTGCGCAGCGACGGGTAGTCGATCACGAGCAACCGCCCCTGGGTGAACGTGTTCCCGCTGTTCGTGAACATGTTCACGTGGATCGCAACCCAGTTCTTGTTGAAGCCGATCGACGGGTAGTCGGCCCAGGCCGTGTCCGCCGGGTCGGCGTCCACCCGGTAAAGGTGCCACGCCCCCGACGGGTCGCTCGAGTCCGAGATCCCGAACAGGATGGACGAGCTCCCGCTCTCGGGATCGGTGACTGCCGAGACGATCCAGCGGTCGTTGTACGGGTCGTAGAGCGTCTTCGGGTCGAACGGCTGAAGCGCTCCGGCCGGGCCCCAGAACGTCGGCATGGAGACGGTGCTGAGCACGGCCCCGTCGGACTTCTGCTCGATCACGTAGTTGTTGTTCAGCGTCACCATCAGCTTGTCCCGTCCGACCGCGCCGTCGGTGTCCGGCGGGATCACGCTGGAGGTGGTGCCGACGCGCGGGGAGTCGGCGTGCGCGAGGAAGCTCGCGGCCGGCGAGGGCGACGGCACGCTCGGGCCGCCCTCCAGGAGGCCGAGCGGCGCCTGGAACGGCGAGGGGAGCGTGATGTGCGATTGCGGCTCGGGCTTCTCCTGTGGTTCCGGGAGTGGGGACGGCGTCAGCGAGCCGGTAGCGTGCGGGCCGCGCGCCTCGACCCGCGCGAGCCGGGCGAAGTTGACGATGCCGGCCGCCACGATCCGGGCGGTGCGGCCGCGGTAGGTGACGTCCGAGCCGGACGCCGCCTTCCCGGAGGCAAATGCGGGGAACGCGACGGCGACGACGCCGACCGCGACCAGCAACAAATGGGTCCAGGGACCCTTCCCCCGCGCCATACTCCCCCTCAGTCGTGACGACCCGGTAGTACAGGTCTTATAGGCCGGAAACAGCCGGAATTCAAGCTTTCCGGCTCAGCCCTCCTGCTTCACCGCGTCGGCGTAGGCGAGCTGGAGATTGGCGAGCACCTGGTTGAAGTCGCGCAGGGCCTCGGGGGGAACGGACCCCTCGAGCACCGGGACGAGAGCGCGCAGTGCCTCGATCGCGAGATGTGCCTGGTCGAGGTCCTTGCTCTCGCCGCTCACGCGGTGGTAGCCGAGCGAGGAGACCGAGTAGAGCGTCTGAAGGAGCAGGTCGGAGACTTTCAGCTTGGCGAGCTCGGCCTGGAGCTCCTCGATCAGCTCTCGTTCTTCGGGGGTCGGATCCTCAGCCACCGGCGACGGGCTCCGCCTCCTTGGGACGGACTTGCTCCGCGTAAACCTCCTCCAGCGTGGCACCGGCCTCGTGCCTGGCGATCTGGCGCTCGGCCGCGTTCGCCGTCGGAATCGTCAGGTGCTGGTCCGCGCCGAGCTCTTCCGCGACCGGCTGAATCCACTCGACGAGCCGCTCGAGGTGGAAACGTGCCGGACGGACCTCCCCGCTCTCGAGGTCGATCAGCTCGCCGGAGAGGCCGTACCGGATCGCCCGCCAGAGGTTCTCCTCGATCAGCCGGTGCGGGTGCGCCGGCAGCGGCTCGCCCTCGTCGAGAGCGCGCGCGATCCGGGCGGTGAGCGCGTAGCAGAGCGCGGCGAGCGAGCGGGCCTCGCCCAGGTCGGGCTGGGCGTCGCAGATGCGGATCTCGACCGTCGGGAAGGCGAGGTGCGGGCGCACGCTCCACCACATCTGCGTGTGCTCGTCGATCGAGCCCGTGTCGTAGAGGAAGCGGGCGTAGCGCTCGAAGCCGTCCCAGCCGTCGTAGGCGTCCGGCACGCCGCAGCGGGGGAACATGCGCGTGAAGATCTGCGTCCGCGCCGAGTGGAGGTGCGTGTAGCAGGCCTCGACGAAGGGCGAGCTGGCCGAGAGCGCGAGCAGCTCCGGGAGGAAGTTGCGCAGGCCGTTGCAGACGGCGATCGCCCGGTCGGGGCCGTTGATCGCCACGTGGACGTGCAGCCCGAAGCTGTTGTTCCGCCAGACGACGTAGCGCAGGAGCTCGTCGTTGCGCCGGTAGTGCGGGGTGTCGATGATCCGCTGCTCCTGCCACGGGCTCCAGGGGTGGGTGCCGGTCGCCGCGAGCGCGATCCCCAGGGAGTCGGCGAGCTCGAAGAGCTGGGTGCGACGCTCGCCGACCCGTGCTGCGGCCTCGTCGAAATCCTCGCAGCGGCCGGTCCGAATCTCGACCTCCGACGCGATCAGCTCGCCGACGAGGTGCTCCTCCAGCGACGTCCCGCGCGCGGCGGCCTGGAGCTCCTCGAAGCGGTTCGTCAGCGAGAGCGTCGTCGGCTCGAGGATCGCGAACTCCTCCTCGACGGCGACGGTGAAGTCCCGGGCTGCTTCGTACTGCTCGCGCGCGACGCGAATCTGCTCCTCGGGAGCGAGGCTCTGCGAGTCACCCACGGCGCTACATTAGTTGAAGGGTTGGAGCAGTCGGTCGGCGACTCCGGCCCAGCTCCAGCGCTTCTCGGCGGCGCGGCGGGCCGCTTGGCCGAGGCGGGCGCGCAGTGCGGGCGCGAGCGCGAGCAGCGCGCGGAGCTTCTCCGTCAGGTCGGCGGTGTCCCCTCTCGTGAAGCTCGCCAGCTCGCGGTGCTCGGGCGGGTACTCGGCCTCGAGCCCCTCGGCGATCTCGCGTAGCCCGGAGTGGCGCGCGACGAGCGGCGGCGACCCGGCGGCGGCGGCCTCGGCGGCGACCATCCCGAACGCCTCGGGGAAGATCGAGGGCACGACAGTCGCGTCGGCGAGCGGGAGCAGGTGGACGAGATGGCGGTGCTCGAGCGGCCCGGTGAAGAGCGTGCGCGGCGGGGCGGCCGCCTCCAGCTCGGCACGGTAGTCGCCGAAGCCGACGATCACCGACCGTGCGTCGAGCTCGCGCACTGCCTCGAGCATCAGGTGGACGCCCTTGTTGTAGAGGAGCTTCCCGAAGTAGAGAACGGTCGGCTCGTCACGCTCGAAGAAGACAGCGAGGCGCTCGGCGTTGTGCTCGTCCGGGAGGCGCTCGGCGGCGTTCCCGGGGTTCAGCGGGTCGCGCCGGGCCTCCTCCAGCAACGCTGCGAGAGCCTCGTCGCGCGGGCGCGGACGGAACTCCTCGATGTCGACCCCGGGCGGGACCTCGTGGACGCGCTCGACGTGGCCGACCACCTCCTCGAGGACGGCCCGGATGTGCTCCGAGCCGACGAAGACCGCCTCGGCGCCGGCGAGCGACGCCCTCCCCCACGCCGCGAGCTCGGCGTTCCCGCGGATCGAGTACTCGAGCTCCGAGCCGTGCGCCTTGACCGCGTACCGCGCGCCGCTCGCCGCGGCAACAGGCCCGCCCAGGAGGACGTGGTTTGCGAAGACGAGGTCTGCCGGGAGCAGCTCGCGCACCGCCGCGGCGTTGCGCTCGACGTAGCGCTCGCGCTCCTTGCGCGTCAGCTCAGGGAGCCGCCGCGCCTCCAGCCCCTCGTAGCGGTCCAGGACGAAGACCGGGAGCAGGCCCCCGATCTCCGGCCTCACGGCCTGGGCATGCCCGAGGTCGTACTGCTCCGGGTGCGCCTCCTGCGAGAGAACGACGACGTCGTGCCCGGCGAGGCTCCATTCGCGGGCGAGCGAGCGCGTGTAGACGTTCGACCCGGTTCCCCCGAGCAGGTACCCGTGCCAGAGCAGGATTCTCACGGGGGAACCCCTGGTTCCCCCGTGGGCCCCCTCCTTACGGGCGGAGGCGATAGGTAACCGTTCCCGGAGCCGGCAAAGCGAGCTGCTGCACTTTGGTCTTGGCCGCAGTACGCCTCCCGCCGGGCGAAGCCCGGCTCCGGCGGCAGATCGCACCGCCTCTCGGCGGTTCTACGTGAGATGGAAGTAGAGGGCGTGCAGCAGATCGACGGCCGGATTCGACGTGTGCACGGTCACGTCGTGGGGAACGTCGAGCAGCGCCTGCGAGTAGTTGAAGATGATCTTCACGTCGGCGTCGACGAGGTTGTCGGCGACCTGCTGGGCGCTCTCCGCCGGAACGGCCAGGACGCCGACGATGATGTTCTTCTCCCGCACGGTCTCGGCGAGCCGGCGCGCGTCGGCGATCGGCATCGAGCCGATCGTACGGCCGACCTTGTCGGGGTCGCTGTCGAAGACGGCCGCGATGTTGATCCCGTGCTCCGCGAAGATCGGCGAGCTCGCGATCGCCTGGCCGAGCCGGCCGGCCCCGACCAGCGCGATGTTGTGCTGCCCCTGCGTTCGCAGGATCTTGCGGATCTCGCCGAGGAGCGAGTCGATGTTGTAGCCGACGCCCCGCTTGCCGAACTTGCCGAAGGTCGAGAGATCGCGCCGGATCTGCGTCGCGTTGATGTTCGTGTAGTCGGAGATCTCCTGCGAAGAGATCCGGTCCTTGCCCATCTTCTTCGCCTGCGTCAGCACCTGGAGGTAACGGCTCAGTCGCGCGGCGACCCCGACCGTCAGCCGGTCCGTATTCGAGCCCGCGCTCGTCACCTCGGTCCCCTGAGCGGTCGCTTGTAACAGAGCACAACCCATTCTGCCAGCGGGCGTGGCTCCGTGCGTCAGACCGTCACAAGCTCCCCCGCTACGAGGGAGTTTGTGCGGCCGCGAGCCGCCGGCGGAACGCCTGCTCGTGGACGTAGTAGGTGAAGGCCCGCTCGCCCTCGATCTCGACGACCGGGATCAACTCCCGGTAGTGCGCCTCTAGCTCGGGGTCGCCGTCGATCGCCACCTCGTCCAACTCGAACCCCAGCTCGTCGCGGAGCGAACGCACCTGCGCGAGGGCCCGCTCGCAGAGGTGACAGCCGTCCGCGTGGTAGACCGTGACTCTAGGGATACAGCCCTCGGGTGACCGTGGCTTCCGCGACCCGGCCGACCGCGACGCCGTAGGCGGCACTGCGCATCGTGGTCTGCCGCTCCTCGTACACGTGCCAGGTCTCGTTGAACGCGCGGGTCGTGATGTCGCGCAGCTTCGAGTTCACCTCCGGCTCCTTCCAGAAGTACTCCTGGAGCCCTTGGACCCACTCGAAGTACGAGACGACGACGCCGCCCGCGTTGGCGAGGACGTCCGGCAGGATCAGCACGCCCCGGTCCTCGAGGATCTCGTCTGCACCGGGAGTGAGCGGCCCGTTGGCGCCCTCGCAGATGATCCTCGCCTTCACGCGATCGGCGTTCTCGCTCGTGATCACCTGCTCGAGCGCGCATGGGGCGAGCACGTCGCATTCGATCAGGAGTAGTTCCTCGTTCGTCAGCTCCTCCGCCCCTCGCAGCCCGCGCAGCGTGCCCGTCTCCTGCTTGTGCGCGAGCGCGGCCGGGATGTCGATCCCGTTCGGGTTGTGCAGCCCGGTGCTCGAATCCGAGATCGCGATGACGGTGACGCCCTGCTCGGCCAGGAACTTGGCGAGGTAGCTGCCGACGTTGCCGAACCCCTGTACGGCGACGCGCAGGCCCTCGAGCCTCAGGTCCCGCTTGCGCGCCGCCTCCTGGATCGTGTAGAGCGCGCCACGGGCGGTCGCCTCCAGGCGGCCGAGCGAGCCGCCGACGTTGAGCGGCTTGCCGGTGACGACGCCGAGCACCGAATGGCCCTTGTTCATCGAGTAGGTGTCGAAGATCCAGGCCATCACGGTCCCATTGGTGCCGACGTCCGGGGCCGGGATGTCCTTCTCGGGGCCGATCTCGTTGATGATCTCGGTGGTGTAACGGCGGGTCAGCCGCTCGAGCTCCCCGCGCGAGAGCTTCTTCGGGTCGCAGATGACGCCGCCCTTCGCGCCCCCGAACGGGATGTTCATCAAGGCGCACTTCCAGGTCATCCACATCGCAAGCGCCTTCACCTCGTCGAGCGTCACGTCCGGGTGGTAGCGGATCCCGCCCTTCGACGGGCCGCGCGCGATGTTGTGCGTGACCCGGTAGCCCTCGAACGCCTGGATCGTCCCGTCGTCCATCGTCACCGGCACCGAGACCACCACGGCCTTCTTGCACTCCTGGAGGACGTTCACCAGCCGCTGGTCGATCGCGAAGACGTCGGCGACGCGGCGCAGCTGCTCCCGCGCGATCTCGAAGGGATTCTCTCTCAGGTGGGTCTGGGGGACTTCGACAATGGTCACGCAGGCTCCTTCGGAGGTGGGTTCGGTTGGGAAAACCGCCGCAAACGGGCGGAGTATAGGCCAGCAGGGGCCGGCCCAAGGCGCTCGCTTGCGACGCCGACCAGAAGAGGCCGTGCCGGCTTTGCCGGTGCGGCCGTCCAAGGCGCTCGCTTGCGACGCCGACCAGAAGAGGCCGTGC
>Ga0137368_10004255_pt1 | contig 15298 bp, 19 predicted proteins | sample SagtaG_13_FD_104917 | JGI IMG/M metagenome (GOLD analysis project Ga0137368, IMG submission 104917) | Vadose zone soil microbial communities from Sagehorn Ranch, Mendocino, California, USA - Sage1_L_100_16 metaG | ecosystem: Environmental > Terrestrial > Soil > Vadose zone | place: USA...
ACAACCAGGCGCAGGCCCTGCAAGCGCTCGGCGTCGACGTGAAGCTGATCGTCGGCAACGACCCGCCGGGCCGGCTGACGAAGCTCCTCCACCCCAAGGAAGGCCGGCATACGCCGCCGCCCGGCTACGTTGTCCCAGTTGGACGCTCGGTGATCGTGCCCGCCAACGCCTCGCTCCCCAACATCGTCCTCTCGCCAGCGGCAATGCTCCGCCTCAAGCGCGTGCTCGCGGAGGAGCGCTTCGACGTCGTCCATGTGCACGAACCGCTCGCGCCGATCCTCTCGGTTTTTACTCTGGTGGTCGCGGAGAGCCCGGCTGTCGCCACCTGCCATTCCGCCGGGAAGCTCGCTTGGTATCCCCTTGGGAAGGCGTTCTGGGGAATCGCCGCGGAGCGCATCGACTACAGGATCGCCGTCTCGGAAGCTGCGCGCCGCTCGGCAGAGCCCTATGTCGGCGGTCCGATCGAGATCATCCCGAACGGGATTGTCCTGCCGCCCCGATTCGACGCGGGGAACCGGGACGGCAATGTGGTCTTCATCGGCCGCAACGAGCAGAGAAAAGGCCTCCAGATCGTCCTGCGGGCGTGGCCTCAGGTCGCCGTTCGTACGGGAGCTCGCCTGCGAGTCATCGGCGCCGATCCGCTTTCCGTCCGCTGGCTGGCGCGCCGCGAAGGACTATCGCTTGACAGCGTGGACCTTCTGGGAGGGCTGTACGAGGACGAGCTCACGCTCGAGCTCGAGCGCGCGAGCCTGCTTGCGGCGCCCGCGCTCGGAGGCGAGAGCTTCGGGATGGTGCTGACGCGAGCGTTCGCGTCCGCGACACCGGCCGTCGCGTCGGACATCGAGGGCTACGCGGCGGTCGCGACCCCAGAGAGCGCGGTGCTGGTCCCGCCGGGCGAACCCGACCCACTCGCGCACGCGCTCATCGAGCTGCTCGAGGACGAAGCGCGACGACGGACGCTCGGCGAAGGCGCGCGGAAGGTCGCGGAGCGCTACTCGTGGGAGCCGATCGCGAGACGGCTGGTCACGATCTACGAGGAGCTCCAGGACGAGGGGGTCAGGGAGCAGGCCGCAGCCTGATGCGCCTCCCGATCCCCGCAAGCAGCGCCGGTCGCGTGGCGCTCGTCGCCTCGCTCCTGGCGATCCTCGTAGGCCTCCTCGTCTGGAACCATCCGAACTTCTCGCTTCTCGGAGACGCCTTCCGCGCGGTCTCCTGGTTCTGGGTCGGGCTCGCAGTCGCGATCAACCTCTTCTCCGTCGCCGTGCGGTCGTCTGCCTGGCGCGTGGTCATCACGCACGCTGTCCCGCCGCCGTGGCCACGCTGGTGGGTTGTCTTTTCTGCCTTCTGCGTCGGCCTGCTCGGAAACGTTGCGGTGCCGGGGCGCGCGGGGGAGCTCGCGCGCGTCGCCGTCATCACGCGGCACCTGCGCCGGCGCCCGGGCACCTGGGCCACCATCGTCGGGACCGTCTTCGCCCACCGGCTGTTCGACGTCGTCGCATCCCTCGGTCTCGTCGTCTACGTCCTCTACACCGCCCGGATCCCAGAGTGGGCAAAACCTGCTCTGGCAATCGCCATCGGGGTGGGCATGGGGCTACTCCTGGCAGGGATCGTGCTCGCGCGCCGGAACCCTCGCCCGCTCCAGGAGGAGCTTGGGCCAGTACGGCGCGTGCTGCGGATGGCGCGCCACGGGCTAACCGTCTTGCGCCGGCCCGGGCCTGCGATCGCCGCCCTCCTCTTCCAGCTCATGGGCTGGACGGCGCAGCTCTTCGCTGTGTGGGCGGCCTTCAGGGCCTTCCAGATCGACCTCGGCTTTCCGGCCGCCGCGCTCGTGCTCGTGCTGATGAACGTCGTCACCGTCTTCCCGTTCTGGCCTGGAAACGTTGGGCTGCTCCAGGCCGCGATCGCCTTCGCGCTCCTCTCGTACGGCGTGGGCTACCCGCACGGCTTCGCCTACGGGATCGGGCTCCAGGCGATCGAGGCGTCCGTCGGGGTCGGGCTGGGCGGTCTCTTTCTCGCCCGAGAGGGCTTCTCGTTCGCGATGTTGCGGCGGATGCCCGAGGTGACGGACGTCGAGGTCGACGGGGACGCGCGCGTCGAACGGATCGCCTAGAAGCCCCGCCGCGCAGGCGCTTCTAGCCGGTGCCGGGCGGAATCCGGGGCTCTCGGAAGATCTCTTCGTCGCGGAAGCGGTGCGCGTCTTCCTCGAGGAGGTCGGCTTCTTCCTGCTCCGACCGCTTCTCGCCCTCACTCGCTCTGGCCTTCGCGGTGTCTTCGGGCGTTTCGGTCACCCGACCTTGGCGTCGCCGCCACAGGTTGTCGAGCCAGCCCATTCGTACCTCCTTTTGAGGGCAACTTACCCGGTGAGCTGGGAAAGGAAGCGCGCGCGTTCGCTCAACCGCGGGCAGGATGCCCCTGGTTTCGTACAGGCGGATCTCCTCCTCCAGCGCGCTTTTCGTCTCTTCGGTGTGACCGGCGAGTGACGGTCTTGCGCGCTTCGCCCGCCATGTGGCGAGTTTACGACGCGAAAAGGGCGCTTCTAGTGGGTGTGCTCATGTGCCTGCGCCTCGCGGAGCCGCCGGGCGAGCGTCTGGAGCATCGCCCACGCCACCTGCGGGTGCTCCTCCACGAAGGGCTTGAACTCCCAGGCGGTGAGCCCGTAGCTGAGGATGTCGGTCGCAGCGGTGATGCTCGCCGAGCGCGTTCCTTCGTCGATCAGCGCGATCTCGCCGAAGTAGTCGCCGGGCCCGAGCGTGGCCCTGACCTCTCCACCCACGCTGACCGTCGCGTTGCCCTCGACGATGACGAAGAAACCCGCGGCGCCGGCCCCCTCCTTGGTCACCGCGGAGCCTTCCGAGAACCGGCGCTCCTTCATCTGCCGGGCGAGCAACTCGAGATCATCGTCGGACAGGCCCGAGAAGATCGGAACGTTGCGAAGAGCTTCCTGGGGGGACGCGGCCATGCGGGCGAGATCATACGAGAGAAGGTCCGGGCGGGAAAGCGGCGAACACTGGGCCGATGCAAACACAGGCCGCCCTCTACCAGGAAATCGACCTCGAGCTCTCGTGGTCGGAGAAGGAGCTGCCCGAGCGTGAGCGGACGAAGCACGTGCACCGCCTCCATCCGTACCTGGGAAAGTTCGTGCCCCAGCTCGCCGAAGTCTTCCTCCGCCGGCATGCCCGGCCGGGGAACCTCGTTTGGGATCCATTCGCAGGGTCGGGCACGACGCTCGTCGAGTCGAACGCCTTCGGTGCCCGCGCGGCCGGCTGCGACGTGTCCGCCTTCAACTGCCTGCTGATGCGGGTCAAAACGGCCACGTACGAGCCCGGCGCGCTTCTGGCCGACGTCGTCCGCCTCTCCGCTCCGGAGACGCCCGCCAAGGCGGCGTCCACCTCCCCCTACCTGAAGCGCTGGTTCGCGCCCCGCTCGGTCACCGAGCTCGCCGCTTTTCGCGAGCGAATCGCGGGAACGGAGTACCCCGAGCTCTGGCGGGTGGTCCTCTCCCGCTCGGCGCGCTCCGCACGGCTCGCGCGTCATGACGACCTCGATTTCCCGGCCGAGCCCGTCCAGCAGGAGTACTTCTGCCACAAGCACCGTCGCGTCTGCCGACCGGTCGGCGAGGCGGAGAAGTTCCTCAAGCGCTACGTCCGCGACGCCGTCCAACGCGTGCAGGAGTTCGCCGACGTGCGCTCGTCGGAGCCGGTGACCGTCCTGCACGGCGACGCTCGGGAGCTCGATCCGCCGGGACCCGTCGACCTCGTGCTGACCTCGCCTCCGTATCCGGGCCTCATCGACTACCACGAGCAGCACGCGTACGCCTACGAGCTGCTGGGACTCGAACGGCGGGACGCGGACGAGATCGGACGCGGCGTCAAGGGTTACTGCGAAGACGTCGCTGCGGTGCTTTCTCGCGCGCGGCGATCGCTGCGGAGGAGCGGCAAGGTCGTAATCGTCGTCAACGACCGGCGCCGGCTCTACGACGGCATTCTCTCGGCCGCGGGGCTCAAGCTCGAGGACCGCATCATCCGCCACGTGAACCGCCGCACCGGGCGCCGCCGCGGCGAGTTCTACGAAGAAGTCTTGATCGCCACTCCCTGAATCCCGTCGCACGTGAGGGGCGTCAGCCCTGGAAGCCGTGTGCGCTCGACGCCCCCGGTGTCGAAGCCGGCAGCAGCGACCGCCGCCCGCGTGTCGCGGTTCAGGTGGCAGTTTCCGGCGAGCTTCCGGTGCAGCGGAGTCAGCCGCTCCTGCCAGCGGGCTATCCCGCCCTCGGCGAGCACATGCTCGAGAAGGACGAGCCTGCCCCCTGGCTTGAGGACGCGCCGAGCCTCGGCGAGCACGGCAGGCGGGTCCACCACCGAGCAGAGCATGAAAGCGGATACCACGACGTCGAAGCTCTCGTCGGGAAAGGGCATCGCTTCTGCGGAGGCCTCTACGACCTCGACGGGCACCCTCGCTGCAGCGGCCTTGGCCGGGAGACGCTTCGCCATGCTCGCGTCCGGCTCGAGCGCGACGACGCGCGCGGCATGCTCGTAGTGGGGGAGGCTGGCTCCAGTGCCCGCCCCAATTTCGAGCACCTCTCCTGCGAGGCCGCCGAGCAGCTCATGCCGCCGAGCTCCCAACTCGCGCTCCTCGGAACGGCGCGCCATCAGGTCATAGAGCCAACCGATCAGGGACGTGCCTCCTCGATCCGGGCCCCGAGCTCCTCGATCTTCCCCTCGGCCGACTCGAGCTTGCCGAGGCAGTAGCGGTAGAGCTCGTCGCCGCGCTCCCAGAGGGCGACCGCGTCCTCGAGGCTCGCGCGACCGCCTTCCAGCTCGGACACGATCCGCTCGAGCTCGCGCTGGGCCTGCTCGAAAGGGACGGCGTCGTTCACCCGCGTGTCTCCTCGACGCGCGCGGCAAGCGCGCCTTCGGCGAGCTCGACATCGATTCGGTCGCCGGGAGCGACCGCCGCGGCGGTGCGAACGATCCCGGTGTCCGTCCGGACGATCGCGTACCCTCGAGCCAATGTTGACTGATGAGACAACGTCCGCAAGCGTCCGGCCAGCGAGTCGAGCGCCGCCCGCTTGCGCTCGACAAGAAGCAGAGGAGCGCGGTCGAGTCGCGCCCGGAGCGCGCGAAGGCGCTCACGGAGCTCGCCCTCGTCCGGGACGACCAGGCGAGCGGCTGCCGTTGGCGTGGACGCGCGGGCATCGGCAGCGAGATCGCAAAGAGGCGTGTCCTGCTCGTGGCCGACGGCCGACACCACTGGCACGGGACAGCCCGTCACGGCGCGGACGAGTCGCTCGTCGCTGAACGGCAGCAAATCCTCGAAGCTGCCTCCGCCGCGGGTCAGGACGACGACGTCGACGCCGGGTTCCCTGACGATGTCCGCGAGCGCAGTCGTGAGAGCCGGGGCGGCGCGTGGTCCCTGCACATATGTCTGCGCGATGACGATCTGCGCGGCGGGGAAGCGAGCCGTGACGGCGGTGACGAAGTCGCGCTTCGCCGCAGCCTCGTTGCCGGTCACCAGGGCGATCCGGCGGGGGAAGAGCGGCAACGGTCGCTTGCGCGCCGACGCGAACAGGCCTTCGCCGGCGAGTCGGCGCTTGAGCTGCTCGATTCCCGCCAGCAGAGCTCCGAGGCCCAAGGGCTCGATCGTCAGGGCGCGGAGGCGAAACTCGCCGCGGGCGGCGAAGAGCTCAGGCCGGCCGAAAACGTGAACCGTCGTGCCGTCGACGAGCTCGAGGCGGAGCGCGTCGAAGCCGCTCCGCGGCATGCTGACGGGAAGGCAGGAGCCGTCCCGCGGATCCTTCAGAGTGAAGAAGACGCTCTGCCAGCGGTCCTGGCGCCGGAACTCCGTGACCTCGCCTTCGACCCAGATGGTCGGCAGTCGCGTGAGCCACGAAGCAACGCCGCGATTGAACGCGGAGACGGTGTAGACCTTGCGATCCCCGTGGAGCTGGTGCTCGACCTTCATACGGTCGAATCTAGCTCAGCGCACGTACAGGGGGAGTCGCGGAGCCGTGCCGAAACGCTAGAGGAGGATCTGCGCCGCGACGTCGGCCGAGCAGCCGCGATGACCGACCAGCTCCACGGCTTCGTGAAGATCGGCTTCGCTTTGAGCGATCCGCTCCGCGAGCGGAAGCGGGTAGCCGGCCTCCATGAGGACGTGAAGGCGCCAACTTTCGACTTTCCCGCGCTCGTCCTGTTCCCGCTCGAGGATCGTCAACTCTTCCATCCCGCGTAGGTTCGGCCTAATTCAGACGAACCCTGCTCCGAAACGTTAGCCCCTTGCAATGAAGCTAAAACCCGCATGGCTTCATTGTCGCAGCTGCCGTCCTTGCCGCTAAATGCTGTCCCCGTGGGGTCCCGGTGTGGTCTGGATCGCCGCCTCCGATGAGTTTGTCCCGTGAAGGAGCAAATGCCCGATGCCCGAGAAGCCCTGGCGGCGCGCCGGAAAGGCCGCCTACCTAAATTGCCCTGACTGCGGCGCCCTAGTCAACGCTGCCGCGGCGAAGTTCCACGACTGCGAGGACCACCGCAAAGCGCGCGCAGAGACAACCACCCGGCGGGACGGCGGCGCCTTTGTAGGCCACCGCAACGTAATCGCCACGAGGGACGGCTTCACCGACGACGGCCAGATCGTTCGCCTCAGCGTCGTGGCGGTGCCGGGTGAGGACCAATACCCCTCGCGCAGCCCTCAGAACGCGGCCACGCTTGGAGGCAGCTACCGCTATAGGCGCGTCGCACCTGGGTGGCACAAGCAGCCGTCCGGGCAACCAGGCGGCTGGGCGCGCGGTCACGAGAAGACCGGAAAGCCGGTTGGCCGTCCGAAGTTCGAGGAGCTCAGCGAGTTTGGTCGTCTCACACTGCGGCAGGAATTCGCCGGCCAACTCAACGGGTATTCGCTCGAGAAGGTGCAAGCGGTGCTCTCGCGTGGCGGGAAGCCACGGGACGAACCGGCCCGTGCTCGACCAGGCGGGGAGGGCGGTTGTCACGCTCGTGAGCGAGGGCCGACGGCGCGCAGCTCTAGCCGAGGCGATCGGAGTCCAGCGTAAAACGGTTGATCGCCTATTTCAGCGGGGACAGAACACCCCGACCTAAATGTCCCAGAAATGCCCTCTTTATATAAAGACACCTTTCCAAGGATCTCGGTGACGGGCATCGCCGGGATGAGCCCGTTGCGCTCCTGCTCGAAGCGCTTTAGCGAGCGCTGCATCGGAGGCTGGAAGGTAACCGGCGGTCGGGAATACGCGCCCTGACCGTCGGTTCCTTCCTACTCGACTTCGGGAGGCCCCGTGACCGCCTGTTTCAAGTGCGTAGCCCAGCCTGCGCGGGACGGGGCACATCGCGTCTGCGAAAGTTGCCACTCAGCGCAGCATTGCCCCGTTTGCGAGCGAGCGGCTGTAGCTCGGGCAGCCGAACGAGCTGCGGAACGCAGGGCTGAGCGGAAGGCGAAGCAGCCGAAGCGCGCAAAGAAGAAATAGCCGACCCCCTTTTTTCCTGTTCAACGTAACGGAAAGGATCACCGTGGAAGCACCAGTTACACACCCATCGCGCGGAGAAGCGTTTATCGCCACCCGCATTCCGCCAACTTGGAAGGCCGACCTTCTTCGCGTAGCTCAGCAAAACGAGCGCAGCGTTGCAGGCGAGCTCCGTCTCCTCGTCAGGCGCCACCTCGACGCAGAAAGGACGACCAAATCGTGAACATGGACGTATATCGCGCTAGCCAGCGAGCGAGAGCGAAAACCGTTAGAGCACGCGCTGACGCGGCGCTCTCTCGACTCGGAGGGAAACCAGTAGACCGTTCGAGCAACCCTCTCACTAGAGGCTTGACGGCATCGGAAATGGAGAAAGACGCCGCGTCGATCAGAAACATTCTTCGCGTCTGGAAGATCACCGGGAAAGGTGGACCCGGCAGCACCATCGTTCTGCCGAGCGGCCGGGAGATCAAGGCCCCCGGGTCCAATGACACGCGCAGTCAGTTTGAATGGGCTGTCAAACGAACCCCCAAGCATCTGAGGCCTAAAAGGAGGAAGCAAGGATGAGCCCCATCGCCGGTTACGACAACGCACTTCAGGTGCGCTCAACGTTAGCCGCACTACTCCGCGAACGTAAGCAGCGTGAGGATGCTGGACAGGGTCCCGAAGTGCTCGCGATCATCGACCGCAACATCGAGCTGTTCACTGCCGAGCACGAGAGGTACAAGGCCGAGGAGGCTGAGGAGTTCAAGCGACAGGCCGAGGCGTTACAGGCGGCTGCCGACGCCGCTGCGGGCGTCTAGCAGATCGAGGGGCAGGCGCCTTCGGGGCGCGCCTTTTCTCCGGGCCGTGCCTTGTGGGATGAGGTAGGCAGCCTCGCCCCTCGACGATCTCACTACTCAGAGAGGCTCAAGTTGCCGAAGATGCCACCACCTACTGGCAAGGGTTCCAAAGTCGTCAAGTTGCCGGCGAAGATCACCAAGAAGCCTGCGTGAATGGCCTGTGCTGCGACCCTGCGCCGCGGCTGGCTGCTCGGTGCTCGTACCGAGAGGCCAAGGCCGTTGCGCTCAGCACCGCTCGAGCCAAGAGGCCGAGCACACCGCAGGCTGCGAGCTCAGGTGTTGAGCGAGGAGGATCGTTGTTGGCGATGCGGTGAACCAGCACGGCCCGGTGATCCGCTGGTCATGGGCCACGTCGTCGCTCGTGCCCGCGGCGGACCGCTCGTACGTTCGAACGTGCATGCCGAGCACGCGAGCTGCAATGGGAGTGCGGGCTCGAAACGGCATGAATGCTGACGCGGCCGACGCGATCATCCGCCGGCTTCCGAGGAGCGGACGTTTACCAAGGATCAAGTGGCGGAATGACACAAGGGGGCCGGGACCGATGTCGAAGGTCTAAAAGAGGGGCCTCGCGGCGACCCAACTGCGGCAATGGGCCGGCCCGGCCCCAGCGATCCAGTCTGGACCACCCAGTCCCCGCTTCGTCTTCGGCGACCTTACGGCCGCAAGAAAACCAGCCACGCACGCGTCTTGTATTAGAGAAGGGGCCGGAAGGGGCTCGCCTGGCCTGCGGCAAGCCATGGCGGAGCCTTCACCCCGGGACAGAGGTCTTCCGGCCCCCTTCCATCTTAGAGGTGGGTCGACCAACTCCGGCCGATTTGCGCCGGTCTGGTCCGAGGAGGGGGTGTTCCCTGCTGCCGCGCCGACTCAGCGGATACCGGCAGTCTCGGTTTCTCTCCCCGATGTCAAAACCACTCCCCAAAGGAGCAATTCAAGTGCCTAAAGGTCCCGGCGGTTCGCCGAAAAACCCAACCAAGAGCCCGATCGTCTACGTGCCTGTGCCGAAGATCAAGAAGAAGTGAATCCGCTGTGATTATGCGAGTCTGCGCTGGCCCCGTAGGCGGTCCCTACTGTGGCGCGCTCATTCCGGCAGACAAGCGGCGATGCCCCGCTCACGAACAAGCCGAGAACGCTCGACGCGCGGCCAAGTCGAAGCGCAACGGACTCAAGACGCCCCATTGGCTCGCCGTCCGCAAGGCCCGCCTGCTCATGGACAGCGGGCTGTGTACTTTCAAGCTGGACGGGTGCACCGTCTATGCCGAGACCGTGCACCTGACGCCCGAGCTCAAGGGCAATCACCTGCTCGCCACGACCGAGAACACGAGGAGCGCTTGCCGTCACTGCCACGGCGTGACTGACGCTCCGCGGTCGCACTACTAGGAGGGTCAGGCGAAATGACTAGCGAAACGCGGCCTAGTCTGCCACGTACCGGATGTTGGGGTTCAGCGATTGGGAGGTCAGGCGCTCCACCGCAGCTACGCATTGAGCTTTCTCGGTATACCCCACGCCCGAGACGGCGACGATCGCGCTGTGAGGACCGAGTAAACGCCAGCGCCAATCTTTCTTGCCGCTGGGACTCTGGTGGATATAGAAGAAATAACCAGCGGCCAGGCTCAGTAGCCTACACAGCTACGCGGCGAGTGGAACGGCTCGCGCTCGGGTAGGAAGGTTTGGCGAAATAGCGGCAGCGGGGTCATTAGGGTGGCCCGTGACGCTACGACACCGGGCGCCGCAGGCCCAGCATGTACGGCAGGCCGCGGCCGGCGAGGCTTGCCGTCCTGCCGAGGCGTCCGAGCCAGGAGGGATCCGGCGGCGGCGGGAGTGGGCCCGCGAGGTCCTCGACGTCCACGTAGTACGCGCGGACGGGTCCGATTCCCTCGAGGTCCTGCGAGACCTCGCGCACGGGATCGGGCAGCGCGGCGTCACCAGACCGGTAGAGCTCCTCCGAGAGAAGGACGTACTCGGGGACCTGAACGGGGTTCTTCAGCAGCCGATGGACAAAGACGACGTCGATCCCGACGAGGTTGCGCCGCTTGTTGATGGTCTGGGTGGCGACCTCGCCGATGTGCGCGACGAACTTCAGCTTCAGGTTGTCCGCCTGAGCGCAAAAGTCGCAAGGGCACAGGTTCGTCACGACATGCTGCCGCTCGATGTGGAAGGCGCGGTGCATGGAGACGGCGGCTTGGACGGTCGCAGCGACCGTGGCGTCGCGGTCCAGCTCGTCAGCCGGCCGAGAGAGGAAGGCCGCGTCGCCTTCGATCTCGATCAGGTCGAAGTCGCGGGCGGCGTCGATCACCTTTTCGAGCAACCTGGCGGTGGTTACCTCGGTGTGGGCGAGGCTCATCCGATGGGAGCGCATGTACTCGGTGTAACCGCCGATGTCGGCGATCAAGAGGAGCGTACGCCCAGACTCCATGCCGGGAGAGCCTAGCGGGTGGTGATTCGGGACGAGTTCGCCTCTCTTCGCCCCCGTACTTCGGGAATCGCGGGCGTTGGTAGGCCATGGGGCGGGTTGGGGGCTCAGCCTCGGCTCCTCACCCCTCATCACCCCGCCGCGAGAAAATTTCGCCACGAAAATAAAATCCGCCGAGCGGCTCGGGCGGATCGACGTCGCGGGTGTCCTCGTCCGCGCGGCACGGGGCCATCGTCGCGCGCCGGCCTAGTCGGCGTCGCCCGTCAACGGCGGTCCAGATCGCGCTACGGAGCGTCGAGAGCCGCGTGCGCGGCTGGTGCCCAAGCCCTGCGCCCTCCATCGACGCGAGCTTCTCGGCGTGATCGGAGAGCGCGCTTTTGAGGGCCAACGCTTCCTCGGCGTTGACCGCTCTCTTGATGGCGTCGATCTCGAAGACGATGAAAGGCACGCCGAGCGACGGCGGCCGGCCGATGCTAACGGCTTGCTACCAAACGCGGCGAAAAGGCCTACCGTCGCGGGCCGCCGACCCAGCCGCGATCCTCCACACGTCGAGAATCTACACCCCAAAAATACGAAAGCGGGCCGATCAAAACGAGGAGTGCGAGGAAGATAACCTCCGTCACGCCAAATCTCACCTCCTCTCGTGATGCTCGTCCTACTTCGGAGAACGCTCCGCGCGCGATCAGCATTCCCCCAGCCGCCCAGACGAACTCGGGCTCGAGGGTCGCGAGGTCGGTGTTAGCAGGGGAGGGGCGACGTAGCGAAGCGGGAACGCTTGCGGAAGGGCGTCGGCTACGCCCGCTTGAGCGCGAGCACCAATCTCCGCACGACCGCCGCGAGCAGCTTCCGTGGCGAGCGCTGGCCGTTGTCGAGGGCGGTCGGCGGCATCGTGCTCGCGCTTCCTAGTTTGGTGAAACCCTCCCCTGAGAGAAAGAGTGAGCCGGGGGCCGCAACCCCCGGCTCTCGGAAAGGCTGGAGCTGGGTTCGAACTGCCTGGGCTATCGGGGCTTAGACGTCGAAGAAGATCCTCGAGGCGTCAGGCACCGGGGTGCTAACCCCGTTGGACGTGTCCGTGAGGACGATGTTGGTATAGGTCACCGCGGCAAGCACGCGCCTCTGCCCGGACGGGCAGGTGAACTGTGGCGCCTGCAGCGGTCCAGCGGTGAGGCTGGCCACAACGCGGCCGTTCTTAGGCTCAAACGAACCGCCTCCGCTGACCTGCCCCTCGAACGCCTCCTTATTGGCGGCCTGCGGATGCTTGCCACCTCCGTTGATGCACGCGTACAGGGCGGTGGCGTCGGCCGTCAGCGTGTAGTCGATGTTCTCGTTGCCGAGCCCCCGCTCGTCGAAGCTGACGACGAGAGCGCCGTCGTTGTTGACGCTCGAGGTGGCGGAGTGGAACTTCGGCGCGCCCGCCGACGCCGCGGCCGCGAAGGCCAGCGTGGCGACAAGCGCAACTGTTGCCAGTACGATCCATCTGAGGGACTTGCTCATGTAGTGCTCCTTTCGTTGCAGGGCGAGGGCAGTCCTAAGCTCCGCTCGACACTGACCATGAATCGGGTCGGGCGGGGCATGGCCGGCTTCCAGCCGATTCGGTGTGAGTCCAGCTGCCGCAGAGCCGCAGAACTCACCTCTTTCCGCCCAGCGTCAGATCACTGGCCCAAGCGGAAGTCAAGGAACAAGAGTCTCCATCCTGGGAATGAGTGGTGGATGTTTGGCTAGGTATTGGCAGCAGCCTTCGCCTAGCTTGCTGGGGCAACTTTCACGCTTTAGTGACGCTGCCCGTGTCGAGTGAACCCGTAAGCCGCGTCCTGCGATGTCACGAACAGATGTTCCTATAAGCCGTACTTGACGACTATCGTGTCTCGGGCTACAAAAGTAAGCGCTAGTCGCTCTCGGGACGGCCCGTTCGGGCGAAATCCGTTTCGATGACCGCGAGCCGATCCTCCGCCGCGGCGATCGCTTCTTCCAACCGCTGGGAGAGCTGCCTCACGCGGTCGGTGGCCAGCTCGTGCTGTGCCTCTCCGGTCCGAGCGGCGTCGGCAATGCGCCGTTGCAGGCGGTCGGCAGTCTGGCGGGCCACGTCCGAGATTCGACTCGCGACATCCTGTTCCGCCTGGCGGGCGAATTGCTCGATCCCCTTCTCGAGCTCGCGGGAAAGGCGCTCGGCGGCCTTCTCACGCGAATCGCGGATCTGGGCGTCGAACTGCTTCTCCGCGTATTCCGAAAGGCGGGTGGCGGCCCTGTCGAAAGCGCGTTCGAGCGCCGCCAGATGCCGCTTCTCGGCGTCGGCCAGGCCGGACGCGAGTCGGCTCCGCGCCTCGCCCTCCTCGCGCTCGATCTGCTCGCGAAGAGCGCGCTCGCGGTTTCGGATCCGCTCGCCGACCTCGTGGAGCGCGCGGCGACGTTCCGCGGCGTGCACTTCGATCTCCGACCGCCCTTCCTCGAGGAACTCGGTGCCGAGACGCTGAAGAGCGTCTCGGAGCTTCAAAAGCGCGACCTTCTGCTCCTCGCTTGCCGCCTCCACGTGTTCCGTGTCCGCCGCGAGCCGTGCTTCGTAGGCCGCCATCGCCATGCGTTGCCGCTCGGAGAGCCCGGTCAGTTGCGCCTCGAGCTCCCGCTGCCCCCGGTCGAGGTCGGCCGCCCAGGCCATGAGCCGGCGCTCGAGACGTTCCTGAACCGCCGAGACCGCCTGCGTGAGCTCGACGCGCGCGCGCTCTGTCTGGCGCTCCACGATGCTCCGGCGCTCCTCGGCCAGCCGCCGCTCCTGTTCGCTCAGCTGATGACTGGCGTTGGCGCGCTCGCGCGCCAGCAGACGCTCGAGCTCGAGCACCCGCTCGCGGACTTCCGTCTCCATGAAGGAGGCAAGGTCCTCGCGAGCTGCCTCGCTGAGCCGCTCGATGTCGTGCGTGCGTCGAAACCCTCTTGCGAGGGCCACCAGGCCGACTTCGGCCATGGCGGCCGCAGCCAGTCCGCCCGCCGCCAGAAGCAACGGATCGTTGTCGGTGAAGCGATGGAGCACGTTGACCGTCAGAGCACCGGCGGCCGCGAGGGCGGCGAGGGCAAGCACGACCGTCAGTAGGACGAGGTAGCGCTCGCGGGCACGGCCGAGCGCGAGAGCCCCGAAGGACAACGCCACGACTATCAGGCCGGCGGCGAATGCGAGCTGGAAGGCGAGTTCCACCGGCTAATCCTACGACCGAAGGAGCCGAGGGTGGGGATCAGCTGGGCGAGCCGAGACGTCGGAGAACCGCCTCAGGGCGGCTTCGGCGACACGCCCGGCCAGAATGTCGGATGAGGAGCCGGCCCGGTTCCAGTTCCAGGTCATGACCGTGACGACTAGGGCTCCGCCTCGCCAGAAGACGAGCCCACTGTCGTGCCGCGCGTGGATGATCCAGCCGGCCTTATGCAGGATGGAGACTCCCGGCTGCGTCCCGATGTAGCGGTCGAGCTTCCCGGGATCGCGCACGTGCGCGAGCGTGTAGAGGAGGTAGCGCGCGTCCGAGGCGGTGAAGTGCCCAGGCAGGTCGAGCAGCGGACCGCGGCCGACGGTGGCGCGGTGGAAGAAGCGGTGCAGGCGAGCGAGGTCCCAGGCGGTCGTGTACTTCCCGAACGTGAAGTACGGAGGCTGGTTCTCGACCCGGAGCGGGATCGGCCGCGTCGACCCGGTGCCAATGATGTAGCCCCCATACATGTTGGAGTCGTTGAGGTGGAGGGCCCGCAGGGTGGCGGTGACGCGGGCTGCACCCGCGTACGTCGAGCCGCCGAGCCAGACCTCGAGGTCGTTCGCGGCCTTGTTGCTCGAGTAGACGAGCATGTTGCGAAAGAGGTTCGCAAGGCGGGTCCCCGGCCTCGGCTTCCCGCGCAGGACGCGGAGCACCTCGACCGCGATGCCAAGTTTGAGCGTGGAGGCGGCCTGGTGGCGGGCGCGTGCGTTCCAGCCTGCGCCTCGACCGGACCGCAGGTCCTGGACGAAGACGGATGCCGGGCCTGGGTAGTTCTGCACGAGCGCTCGAATACGGCGGGCGAGGACCGGGTCTTCCTCGCTTCGCAGCGGCACCGGCGCGCCTGCCGTCGGAAGGCCGAACACCGGGCCGACCGACCTCGCGGCGCTGTTTCCCGCGGTGTCGTACGCAATCACCCTGATGGTCGAGTCGCGTGGCGGCAGCGCGACTCGGAGGCGGAAAGGAGCGGCGGGGACGTAGGTACGAAAGCGGGTCGTCAGCGGGACGTCGGCCTTCGTAACGCCGTTCACTTGGATGACGAGCCGGACGGTTCCGGAGCCCACACGGCCGGCCACGACGCCGAAGGAGGTCTCGCGAGGGCGCGGCGCTGTGATGACCGGCCGGACGAGCGCGGGCGGCTCCTCCGCGAGGAGCGGAAGGGTGATCACAATCGCATGATGACGATGGCTACGGCCAAGGCAACGATGGCCACGGTAAGCGCGCCGAGGGCCGCCTCCGCCGGAGTCACGAGGTCAGCGGCCTCGAGCGGCTGCACGCTGCCGTCACGGCGTTCGACGGTGCCGCTCACCTTCGTCACGCGGCGGCGCAGGTCGCGGACCGGCGTCGACAGGCGCCGTTG
>Ga0137368_10004261_pt1 | contig 15278 bp, 15 predicted proteins | sample SagtaG_13_FD_104917 | JGI IMG/M metagenome (GOLD analysis project Ga0137368, IMG submission 104917) | Vadose zone soil microbial communities from Sagehorn Ranch, Mendocino, California, USA - Sage1_L_100_16 metaG | ecosystem: Environmental > Terrestrial > Soil > Vadose zone | place: USA...
ACAGCTACGAGCTCGGCGCCTGACACATCGTCGTGCTGAACACCAACATCGACATGACCGTGGGCTCCCCACAGGAGCTGTGGCTGCGCGCCAACCTGGCGGCGACAGGCGCGCGCTGCACCCTCGCCTACTGGCACCATCCCCGCTTCAGCTCCTACGGGACGAGCGTGCGCTCGTCCGTCAAGCCGCTGTGGGACGCTCTCTACGCTGCCCGGGCCGAGGTCGTGCTCAATGGCCATTACCGGTTGTATGAGCGCTTCGCAGCGCAAAGCCCGGATCAAGTGGCGGATCCGCAGAACGGCATCCGCCAGTTCACCGTGGGCACGGGCGGGCATGGTATCGACGCCGTCGGCACTCCGATCGCCAACAGCGAGGTGCGGATCAGCGGCACCTACGGCGTGCTGCGGCTGACCCTCAGCGACGTGTCCTATTCGTGGCAGTTCGTCCCCGTGGCGGGCCAAACGGCGACCGACTCGGGGAGCGGCACGTGCCACTGAGGCCCTTGCGTGCCTCGAGCACGCGCTCATCGAGCTCGAAAGAGGTTGCCGAGCGTGGCGCACCTGACCACGCCGGCCCTACTACTCGTGGAGGAGACCATGACGACTCCGACCCAAGCCCTCACGCTCGAGCCAAAGCTCGAGATACCGAGCGAGGACGTGCGCCACGCCCTCCAGCTCCTCGACGCCCTCGAGACGCAGCTCGACCCCGTGATGATCCCCCCGGGCCTCTTCGAGCCCGACCCGGTTCGGACCATCGAGGCCCGATTGGAGCGGGCTCGCGAGCGGCTCGAGCTGCTCCGGGTGATCGAAGCTCGGCTGGTGAGCGCGGTCGAGAAGCTCCGGCCGGCTCGGGCTAGCCGCAGCGGTCACATCCCGTGCAGCGCGTGACCCGCTCGCCGAAATAGCCGAGCAGCAGGCCCCGCCGGCAGCCGCGTCCCTCGAGGTAGCGCCGCATTTCGGGCGTGCACTCACTCCACCTGAGGTCCGACGGCATCCAGAGGATGAGGCACTCGGCCCGGTCGCCGTCGCGCCCTGCCCTGCCGGCCTCCTGGTAGTAGGCTTCGAGCGTGCGCGGTGGGCCCCAGTGAATCACGCGGCGCACGTCGGGCTTGTCGATGCCCATGCCGAACGCGCTCGTCGCGACCACGACGGGCACGCGGTCGCGCAAGAACCCGATGAGGACCTGTCGCCGCGTGCCCGCGCCGAGCCCCGCATGGTACGGCGCCGCGCGGACGCCCATCCGCAGCAGCGCTCGCGTCACGAGCTCCGTGAGCCGCCGCGTGGGAGCGTACACGATGCAGGGCCCATCCGCGCCGCGAATGCGCTGCCGGACGCGAGCGAACCGCGCGCGGTCATCGTCCACCCGCTCGACCGCGAACCGGAGGTTCGGCCGGTCGAACGAGGTGAGGACGACCTCCGCCCGCGGCACCCGGAGGACCTGGAGGATGGCGGCGCGGGTGGCGGAAGTGGCGCTCCCCGTCAGCGCGACCGTCGTGGGGTCCCCGAGCCGGTAGCGGTATTCGCCGAGCCGGCGGTACACGGGCCGGAACTCGTTGCCCCATTCGACAATGCAGTGGGCTTCGTCCACCGCGAGCAGCGAGACGGGCCGTCCGGCACAGGCGAGCTGGCGCGCGAGCGAGCCGAGCCGCTCCGGCGCGCTGTACAGCAGCGTGATCCGGCCGGCCAGCGCAGCGTCGAGGATGATGCGCCGCTCGGCCCGGGAGAGCAGGCTGCTGAGATAGGCCGCGGCGATGCCGCGGCGCCGCAGCGCGCCCACCTGGTTCTGCATCAGCGAGATGAGCGGTGTGACGACGAGCGTGAGGCCGTCCGCCAGGAGCGCGGGGAGCTGGTAGCAGAGCGACTTCCCGGCGCCGGTCGGGAGGATGGCGAGAACGTCCAGCCCAGCGAGCAGCGGTCCGATGACGCGGAGTTGATGGGCGCGGAAGCTCTGGTGGCCGAAACGTTCGCGCAGCACGTCTCGGGCCGCCTCGAGCCCGCCCGAGAAGGCGGTCATGCGACAAGAAAACGGGTCCCGGCTCGAAAACCGCAACCCGAATCGTGCGGAACCTGGCAGTTTCCACGCCAAGTCCGGCGGCCCTTTCGCAAGCGAATCCCGGCGAATCTGTAGCTCGCTTGCCGCAACCAGGCCCGTCATAGGCCCCGCCCCAAACCCGTAACGACAACCCTACCAAGCCGTTAGCACGAGCATCCCGTTTGCATGAGCCCTGCAATAGCGAGTGCCGCGCGGCCGGCTCGTGGCGTTGGTGATCGTCGGCCCGCTCGGTCGAGACGCGCGGCGCGGAAAGGCTTCAGCGGGTGAAGGCTTTATGAGAGCTGCTGGGGGGTTCATTCTGACGAGGGTGCTGGTACCGTTCGCCCTCTTCGTGACGGTATTCTACGCCGCCACGATGGTCAACTATTTCGTGACCCAGCGGCTGGTCGATCAGGTTTGTCGGTAAGCGACAGTCTAGCCTAGCCGTGCCCCTTCCTTAAAAGGACCGCTGTACCTCCTCACCCCGGTTGGTCCGCCGGCCCGCGCACCAGCACGAGGATCGCCGCTTGCGGGACGACGAGGTACTTCTTCTCCTCGAACGTGATCTCCACGGCCGCCTTCCGGAAGAACAGCGCGTAGTCGCCGACCTTAGCCTGCATCGGCAGGTACTTCACCTCCGGCCCGCGGATCTTCCACGGTTCGTCGTCCATGCTGGCGGGCTCCGTCATCGGGGTGCCGGGGCCTTTGGCCACGATCCGCCCGCCTTGCACCTGCCGGCTCTCGACGGCAGTCGGCGGCAGGTACAGCCCGACGGTGGTGCGCTCTTCCCCCTCCTCGGGAGCGATGAGCACCCGGTCACCGACGACGATCAGACGCTTGGGAGCCTCGTCCGGCATGGGCATCAGTATAATGACTGCCGGCGGCCGCGGGGCGAGGCCGGTTGTGACCTGCGTCACCCCTCATGCTCCGCAGCGCGCGTATTAATGGCCCCCTGCCGCGGACCCCGCGGCGTCCCCCGGGTGCTCGCGTCGAGCTGCCGCGTACACCGCGACTACCCATGCTCTCCCAGGAGGTGAGCAGAATGCTCGCGTCCCTGCAGCAAGGCTTCCCGGATCAGGAAACGCTCCGGCTCGCGCTGTCCGGGTTCACGTGGATCCTGGATTGGCAACGGCTCCTGCTGGGCTTTGCGGTAACCGGTGACAGTGTGGGAGTGATCGTGCTCAAAGGGGTGCTGATCCTGCTTCCCTCCGCTCTCCTCGTGGCCGCCATGTGGTGCACGATGGCGTCGCTCTATTCGGTGCCGTTCCGCCTGGCGCGGACGACCTCTCTGCTCACCGCGCTCCTGATGTCGTGGTGGGACGCGGGCCGGATGGTCTGGTTCTACTGGGCGGGGCTGGTGCGCTTCGCCGTCGTGCTGCTCGGCTGGATCTGGAGCCTCGTGAAGCTCGCCGGCTCGCTGTTCCTGCGACTCGTCAAGTTCATCTTCACGCGGCCACTCGCGCTGCTCGACTGGGCGACGCGCCAATACTTCCAGCCGGGCGTGCCGTGGCTCGCGTTCCTGTTCATCATCTTCTGGTCCGCCCTCGAGGCGACGATCTTCACGTTCACGCTGCGACCGACGATCAGCGAGGTGCTGGCAGACCTGACCGGGACCGAGCTCTCGGGGCTCGGGGTGAGCCTGATCCTCTGGCCGTTCCTCTTCATCCTGATCTCGGGGAGCTTCGCGGCCATTCAGGCGCTGTCGGACGCGATCCAGGCGAAGCAGACCATGCAGATCGTCTCGATGGCGCTGGTCGAAGGGTTCGTGATGTTCTTCGAGGTGATGTTCCTGTACCGCGAGCTGATCGACGCGATCACGCCGTGGATCGCGAACCAGACCGGGTTCCAGCTCGGCTTCTTCTCGACGCTCGCCATGGCCTCGTTCGGGTGGATCGGCGTGCGCGCCATGACCTGGTTCCTCTTCGGGCGCTTCGGGACCCCGGCGTTGCTGGGCATTCTGGCGCGCCAGAACATCGCCGGCGTCCGGGGCGGTCCGGTGACGTCGCCGATCGAGCCCGACTTCTGGAAGGGCCCGATCGATGCCCTGAAGCGCGAAACCGACTGGTTCAAGAAGGAAGGGCGCGAGGTGTTCGAGCTGCTGTCGCTGCCGGTGCTCCAGATCCTCGCGGCCGCCGTGAACTTCGCGGTCGTGGTGGTGCTGGGCCGGCCCACGTTCACACTGCCGTTCCGTAACCTGGACCAGGTGCTCGCCAGCACGCCGCTCCTCACGTCGAGCGGCAAGCACGCGGTGCCGGGAGCCGCCCCATGAGCGTGCCGCGCGCGTTCCCCACCCTGCTCGTCGCGCTGGCCGTCGCGGCCGGCTGCGGCGCCCCGGCCGAGCAGGAAGCCAAGACCGCGAGCTCGACAATGGTCATCGGGATCGACGTGAGCGGATCGTTCAGAGACCAGTATAACGACGCGATCGAGTTCACCTCGTACTACATCAACGCGCACCTGCGGGGCCTGGGCGGCCTGCGGGTCCCCACCTCGCTGTTCGTCGCCTCGATCGGCGGGGACCGCCCGGGCGAGCCGAAGGCGTTCCACCCGATCAACGACTTCGCGGGACGAACCCCGGAGCAGATCGCGTCGGACCTGCGCGCGTGGTTCCCGCCGCGGGACGCGTTCACCGATTTCAACGCCTTCTTCCGGCAGATCTCGACGCTCGCGAAGGAACGTGGCTTGATCCTCGCGCCCATGAGCATCGTCGTCCTGAGCGATGGCACCCCCGACGTCGCCGGCGTCGTGCGCACCGCGCGGAGCGAGAATCCCATCGCGCACATCGACTTGAGCTCGCTCGAGTTCGTGTCGCGCAGCGTGACGGTACGGCTGCTCTACGCGTCGCCGACGATCGGCGACGAGTGGAAGCGGCTCATCCGACGTAAGCGCGTCCGGCTCTGGACTCAGGAAGCGCCGGTGATGGCGGGTTGGCACCGCCAGTTCCAGCCCGGCGTGCCGCTGGAGCGCCAGGACAACCTGTGGAAGTGGGTGCGGGACAACGTGGACTTCCGGGCGCGGGCGGGGCAGCTGTTCTAGCCCTTCGATTCGGCACCCGCGCTTCGCCAGCCCGCGCGCGGCCCGTTCAGCCGCAGTACCGATCGAACGCCGCCGTCAGGTCCGCCGCGATCTCCTGTGCGGCCCGCCCCTCGATGTTCTTCCGCTCGAGCATGAACACGAGCTTCCCGTCTTTGAACAGGGCGATCTGCGGCGACGAGGGCGGGTACCCCGTGAAGTAGCTCCGGGCGCGGGTCGTGGCCTCGGCATCCTGGCCCGCGAACACGGTGAGCAGTCTCTCCGGCCGCGCCGAGTGTTGGAGCGCGAGCGCCGCGGCGGGCCGCGCGTTGCGGGCGGCGCAGCCGCACACGGAGTTCACGACGACGAGCGTGGTGTCGGTGACACGGCCCAGCGCGGCGTCCACCGCCTCCGTGGTGCGCAGCTCCTGGAATCCGATGCGCGTCAACTCCTCCCGCATCGGCTGGACGAGGCGGGGGTCGTAGAGGGGGACGTTTAGGCCGGACATGGTTCCTCGCATCGAAAGAGTCGTCGCTTCGAATTATAACCACCGTTGCCGCGTGCGGCGCCGTCAGCCGTGCGGCTTGCGCTCCGCGAACCGGAGCAGGAACGCGACTGCGAGCAGGCCGACCGCGGCGCCGACGAGCCAGCGCCGCCCGCTCGCCATGCCCACCAACCCGATCGCGAGCCCGGTGCCGCCGAGCCAGGCCTTGGCGACGAACCAGTCATGGGGGCGCAGCATGCCGCGCCCTATCGCTTCAGGAACGCCTGGAGCGCGGCGCGGAAGTCGGGCGTGGTTCGGCTGACGGCATTGACGTCGGCGCCGAGGCGGATGCCGTCCTCGAAGGGGAGGCCATCGAGCTGGTAGAACTGCTGCTTGGTGAAGGCCAGCGCCGAGGCGCTGCTCGCGGCCAGGGCGCGGAGCACCTCGCTCACCTGGTCCTCGAAGTCGGAGTCCTCGTAGACGCGGGAGACGAGTCCCACCTCCGCCGCCTGAGGCGCCGTGAGCAGCCGGCCGGTGGCCGCGAGATCGAACGCCACCTTCTCCCCGGCGGTACGCTTGAGGGTCGTCATCACGATCGCGGGCACGAAGCCGCGTTGCACCTCCGGGTAGCCGAACCTGGCGGATTCGGCGGCGAGCACGAGGTCGCACGCCGTGGCGAGGCCGCAGCCGCCCGCGAGCGCCCGCCCCTGCACCACCGCCACGACCGGCTTGGGAAGCCGCCGCATCCGCAGGAACAGCCCGCCGAAATGCAGCGCCGCCCGGCGGTTCTCCTCGACCGGCCGGTCCGCCGACGCGAGCAGCTCGGTCAGGTCCATCCCGGCGCAGAAGTCCGTGCCGGCGCCGCGGATCGCGACCACACGCACCTCGGCGTCGAGGTCCGCCCGCTCCAGGGTGGCGAGCAGGGCGTCGATCATCGGAGTGTCGATGGCGTTCTTCTTGTCCGGGCGGTTGAGGGTCGCCGTGAGGACGCCGCCCTGGACCGCCACGGCCACGCGCTCGCTCTCGCTCACCGCGGCGCCTCGAGTTCCATCCGCAGCAGCGCGGTCGAGAACACTTTCCCCTGCGCGTCGGTCTTGAGCGAGATCGTGCCGCCGCCGTCGAGCGCTCCGTGGAGCAGGAAATTCAACGCTTTGAGGTTGGGCAGCTCGTAGCGCTCGACCTTCCCCTTGATCATCCCCTTGAAGTGCCGCGCGACGCGAGCCGCCGTCACGTGCTTCACCAGGATCGGGTAGTACTCGGGCTTCCGGGCGATCAAGCCGACGTTGGCCGTATCGCCCTTGTCGCCGGAACGCGCGTGCGCGAGCTCGAGCAGCAGGACCTTGCGCCGGGGGTCCCCGTCCGCCCGTCCGCCCGTCCGCCTGTCCGCCTTTTTTTTCACGCGTCCACGAGCTCGACGCACGGCTCCACCAGTTGCTTGTCAATCAGCGCGGGCCAATAGGCCACGATCTCCTCCGGTTTCGGCCGCCCGCCCGCGAATCCCGTCGCGCTCGGCGGCCCGTTCAGAATGAGAGGCGCGATCTCGCGCGTGAAGCGCTCCACCGCCGCCTTGTCGGGCGAGCGCACGCCGATGCGGAGCTGTACCTCGGGGAGATCGTCCGGCGGCGTGCTCGCGAGCGCGAGCGGGCCGTGGGTGGCGTCGGCGCCCACGAATTCCGTGAGCATCTCCCCGAAGTCGAGCCCGAGGTCTAGGAGCCGCTGCCGCAGGATCCGGTCCGCGGCCTTCGCCTTGCGGTAGGCATCGGGCCAGGCGTACACGAGCGTGCCCACCGCTTTGTAGCCGTAGAAGTAGGCCACCGACACCTTGAGCTTGTCGGTGGCCGGCCTGCCCCTGACGCCGGAGACCCGAACCCTGTCTGTTCCCGCCTGCTCGAGGCGGATCGTCGTGAAATCGGCGATGCAGTCGGGGGTGATGTACTCCGCGGGATTCCCCATCTCGTACACCAGCTGCTCGGTCACGCCGGCCACCGTGATGCGCCCGCCGGTGCGGGGATGCTTCGTGATGTCGAACGTCCCGTCGGGAAGCGCCTCGACGATGGGGTAGCCGACGTTCGCGAGATCGGGGATGCGATCCCAATCCACGAGGCAGTTGCCCCCCGAGCACTGGGCGCCGCACTCGATGGTGTGTCCCGCGACGGTTCCCGCGGCGAGCCGGTCCCAGTCGTCGGGCTGCCACCCGAACGCGTGCATCATCGGCGCCAGGGTCAACCCGGTGTCGGTGACGCGCCCCGTGATCACGATGTCGGCGCCCTGGGCCAGGGCCTGCAGGACCGGCCCGGCGCCGAGGTAGGCGTTCGCGGAGAGCACGCGATCCCGCACGTCGGAGAGCGGGCGTCCGGTGTCCAGGTTGCGCAGCTCGTGGCCGCGGGCCAGCAGGCCGTCGAGCCGACCCAGCAGGTCGTCGCCCGAGACGACGCCGATCTTCACCTTGCCGCCCAGCCCCAGCCGGCGCGCCGTCTCCGCGATCGCCCGGGCGCAGGCCTGCGGGTTCACGCCGCCGGCGTTCGCCGTCACCTTGATCCGGCGCTCCACCAGCGTGGGGAGGATGCGCTCCATCAGGGGGATAAAGTCCTTAGCGTAGCCCAGAGCCGGGTCGCGGGACTTCTGCTTCTGCATGATGGACATCGTCACCTCCGAGAGGTAGTCCATCATCAGGTACTCGATCGGGCCGCCCGTGACCTGGCGGTGCGGCGCTTCGAGCCAGTCGCCCCAGAAGCCCTGGCCCGCGGCGATGCGCACGGTGCGGACCGAGGCGCTGCGACTCACGGGCTGACCGCGACGCGGCGGACGGCGTCCGCGCCCCCGGTGCCCGGTGGGCGCACGCGCAGCTCGACGAGCGGCGCGCACCCGTCGGGCAGCGGGAGGTCCGGCGTCCTCCCGAGCGGCAGCGGCGCGCGGCCGCCCGGCAGGACGGTGACGGTGGATCGGTCGCCGAACGGATCACCCGCGCGGAGCAGGAAGCGGACGCGCACGGTGGCGCGCCACGGGTGTGCGCCGCCGTCCCGCGCGAATGCGGGGAACAGCTCCACCGTGAGCGGCCCGCCCTTGAGGGTGCCCGGCACGCCGAAGGTTTGCCGCCCGAAGGCGTAGTTCATCGCGCCTTGGGCGGCCTGCTGGCCGGCGGCGTCGAACTCCGTGACGCCGAAATCCGTGAAGTCGTTCCACTGCTCCCGCGGCAGCTGCACGTCGATCTCGGCCCGATCCGCCCAGGCGGGGACTCGCACGGCGAGGCTCTCCGCCGGCGCGCCGCGGCCCCTCACCTCGACCGCGCACTCGGCGCCGAGGAGCGTCGTGCTCAGCCGCCCACCGGCGCTCGCCGTGCCGGGATTGGAGGCTTCGGTCTCCGCCAGCGCGATGGACGCAATCCGGGCGCGCGCGGTGACCGTGATCCCCGAAAGCGGGGGTGCGAACACGTCGAGCTCGTAGACACCGGGCACGAGGTCCTCGGCGCGCACCATGAAGGTCGCCGTGCCCGGGTCGGCGCGCCCGATCGCCACCTCTTCCAGGTCGCGGAACGGCCGGCCATTCGGCTCGTACAGCCGCACGGTCGCGCCCTGCTCGGCCGAGTCGGCGAGCGTCACGGTGGCGACCAACGTCGCTCCCGGCTCGGTCGCCCGCAGGAAATAGCGCTGCACGCGGGCGGGGCCGACCGCGCGCCGCTCGTCGTCCAGCGGCTGCGCCGCGAGGTCGTAGGGAACGACGACCGTGTTCAGCAGCGTGAAGACCGGTCCGGCGAGCGTGTCGGTCGCGTTCCACGCTGTCACCGTGCCGCTGTACACGCCCCGCTTCGCGAGCGCGCCGCGCGCGTACACGACCGGAATCTCCGTCTCGCCCGCCCCCGCCCCCCCCGCGGGAAGCACGGCGGGGACGGAGAGCCACGGCACACCGCTCTTGAGCAGGAACTGGGCGGCGCGGAGGCCGGCGACCTGCCGCACCCGGAACAGCTGCAGCGTGTCGTCCGGCCCCGCGAGGCCATCCCGCCGGAACGCCGCCGACCCGCCGCTCGGCGTCCGCACGACATAGTGCGAGCCCTGGTGCCCGCTCAACAGCCACCGGTAGGCGCTCTCGAGCCGGGGCAGGCCTGCGCCCTGGTCGATCCCCGTCTCGCCGGAGAACCGCCTGGCGGTCGCGCGGAGCGCCTGCGTCACCTCGGCGGCGCTCACCCGCCGGCCCTCCTGCAGCATCGCGGAGATCAGGCACGCGACCAGGCCCGCCGCGTGCGGGGCGGCCATGCTGGTGCCGCCCTTGATCTCCTCGCCCGTGTCCCACCCCGGCACGGCGGAGAACGCCACGCCGGGGGCCACGATGTCGGGTTTCGCGAGCTCGCCGCCGCGCGAGCTCCACCAGCCGAGCACATCGGGGGCGGGGGGCATCCCCGCCTGCGGTGGCCGGGCGAACGCGCCCGGGAACACCGCGCCGACCGTGAGCGCGAGATCCGCGGAGCCGGGGAACCCCAGCGTGGAGAGGCCCGGCCCGTCGTTCCCGGCGCTGATCGTGAAGACCACGTTGGGGTGCGCGGCGAGGAAGGCGTTGACGATCGAGTCGATCACCGCTCGCCCCTCCAGCTCGTTCCCGACCCCGAAGCTCAGGTTCAGCACGAGCGGGAGGTTCCGCTGCTCGGCGTAGCGGGCGGCGTACTCCATGGCCCGCTGCATGGCGCCGCTGACGGAGATTCCGCCGCGCGCGCTGTTCGCGATCTTGAGGCCGAGGACCTGAGCCCCCGGCGCCACGCCGTCGAAGTCCGCGATGTTGAACAGGTTGTGGCCGGTCGCGATCCCCGCGACGTGCGTGCCGTGGCCGCCATTGTCGAAGAAGAAGTCGAGCGTGGGAACCCGGCCCGCCTCCTGGAAGTTGGCGGCGAGCGTGATCGGCTTCGCGCCGAGGGCCATCGTCTCGCGGCCCTGGCGGTAGTCGTGGAGCGGCGTCTCGTCCTCGAACGAGCCGTTCAGGTTCGAGTCGAGGAACGCGACCCAGCCGTCGGGCGCCTTTACGACGATCACCGGGAAGGCGTCGGTGTTGTCGCCGTCCCCGTTCAGATCGGCGGCCGGCGCCCGGCCGAGCGGCAACTCGGCGATCTGCCCCGCGTACCACGTGGTGGCGCTGGTGAGCCGGCCGATGCGCCCTGCCCCCGAGAGCTTCCGCCCGCCGACCGACACGGTGCCGTCGCCCGACGGGGTGACCGGGGACAGGGCGACCCACCCCTCGCGCGAGAAGTCCCGCAGCTCGACGATCTTGGGCGCGCCGGCGCTGGTCGTGATCAGGCCGTCCGCGCCGGGATCGACGCCGGTGTCGAGGATACCGACGAGCACGCCGCGCCCATCGTACGTGGGATGGCGTTGCCGGAACTGGTCCACGCCGGTGCTCTTGAGCGGCATCAACCCTGCCATGAACGCCACGGGGGGCGGCACCGCCGGCTGGGTGTGCTCCGCCGTGGCGTCGGGCGGCGTCAGCGCGGAGGGCGGCGCTGGGACGGCGCCGGCCGGCGGCGCTGCCACGGGCTCGAGCCCGGCGGTGGGGCGCGACGCAGCGCCTCCGCAGGAGGCGAGCGCGACGAAGCAAAACGGGAGCAGGCGTGATCTCATGTGCGACTAGGGCAGCACGAAGGGGCCGATGTGAGGGCCGGGGTATTCGGCGGTCAGCTCCAGCAGGAACGCGAGGGTATCGCGGGTCTCCTCGGGGAGGACGATGGCGTCCACGAAGCCGCGCGCGCCCGCGAACCTGGCGTCGAGCTGGTGCTCGTAGTCGGCGCGCATCGCGTCGACCGCGGCGGCGTTCTCGGGCTTGGCCGCGCCGTTGCCGTAGATGGCCTGGATCGCGGACTCCGCTTCCATCACCCCCATCCGCCCCGTGGGCCACGAGAGGATGAAATCCGGATCGAAGCCCTGCCCCGCCATCGCGTAGTAGCCCGCCCCGGAGGCATGGTTCACGGTCAGGACGAGCTTCGGCACGGTCGCCGTGGCCATCGCCTCGACGAACCGGGCGCCCGCGCGAATGATCCCCGAGTGCTCCGCCTCGGTTCCAACCATGAAGCCCGAGACGTCCTGGATGAAGAGCAGCGGGAGACGCTCGCGGTCGGCGTTCTCGATGAAGTAGGCCACCTTCTCGGCGCTCTCGGTGTAGACGATGCCGCCGATCTTGGGCGCTTCCCCCGTCTTCTTCCCCTTGATGAGGCCGCGCGCGTTCGCGATCAGGGCGACCGGCCGCCCCGCGATCGCGCCGTGGCCGCACCGCATCTCCGGGGCGATCTCGGGCTGGAACTCGTCCAGCTTGCCCGCGTCCAGCAGGCACTCGAGCACCGCGCGCACGTCGTAGCTCATGCGGTGGTCGGCCGGGAGGAGATCGTACAGGTCCGCGGCGCTGCGTTTCGGCTTGCCGCCGGGCGCGGGCGGACGCAGCGTGCGTGGCAGCCGGGCGACATACTCCCGTACGTGCTCGAGGCAGTCCTCGTCGTCCCTGGGCCGGTAGTGCGCCACGGCGCTCACCGCGGTGTGAGTCGTCGCGCCCCCCAGGAGCTCGGCGTTCACGGTCTGCCCGGTCGCGCCCTTCACGAGGTTCGGGCCGCCGAGGCCCATGAAGGACGTCTCCTGGACCATGAAGATCACGTCCGAGAGCGCCGGCAAGTACGCCCCGCCGGCGATGCAGGGGCCCATCACGGCGGCGATCTGCGGCACCTTGAGGTAGCGCCGCATGATCGAGTTGTAGTAGAAGATCCGCGCCGCCCCGTATTGCCCCGGGAAAACGCCCCCCTGGTAGGGGAGGTTGACGCCCGCCGAATCGACGAGATAGACGATCGGGATCCGCTGCCGCATCGCGATCTCCTGGGCGCGGAGGATCTTCTTGATCGTCTCCGGCCACCAGGAGCCGGCCTTCACCGTGGCATCGTTGGCGACCACGACGACCGGCCGCCCGGCGATCCGGCCGAGCCCCGTGACGACGCCGGCCGCGGGCGCCTGGCCGTCGTACTGGTCGTAGGCGACGAGCAAGCCGACTTCGAACCACTCGGCCCCTTTGTCGAGCAGTCCGGCCACGCGCTCGCGCGCGGTGAGCTTTCCCTGCTCGTGCTGGCGGCGGATTTTCTCCTGGCCGCCCCCCTGCTCGAGCCGGGCGCGGAGCTGGCGGTACTCCGCCGTGAGCGTCTTGAGGCGGCTCACGGGCGGAGGCGGAGGGCGGAGTGCGGAGAGCGGAATGGGCTAGGCGACCACATGCTGCGCAGCCCACTCCTGGATGTACTGGACGAGGGCGGAGGTCTTAGTCCCCGGGCCGAACAGCTTCCCGATCCCCCGCTCTCGCAACGTGTCCATGTCCTCGGGCGGAATGATCCCGCCCCCGGTCACGAGGATGTCGTCGCGGCCGGCCTCGTCGAGCAGCCGTTTCACGCGGGGAAACAGCGTGAGGTGCGCTCCGGAGAGGATCGACAACCCGACCACGTCCACGTCCTCCTGGATGGCCGCCTGGGCGATCATCTCCGGCGTCTGATGCAGCCCGGTGTAGATCACTTCCATGCCGGCGTCCCGCAGCGCGGCGGCGACGACCTTGGCGCCGCGATCATGGCCGTCGAGCCCGGGCTTGGCGACGAGGATGCGGATCGGCCGCTTCAGGCCGGACATCAGCGGCGGAACCGCAGCAGCGCCGCCAGGCCGTCCACCGCGTGCCGCGCCGTGTCGTCGTACAGCACGTCCACCTGCGCGCGCTGGCGCAGCGCCTCTTCGACGGCGTCGTCGATCTGGGGATCGTCGTTGTGGCCGTCGGCGAGCAGGGTGCGCACCTGGCCCTTCCCCAGGGCCTTGACCGTCGCCGCGATGCCGTTCACCGCCCAGCCGGTGCCCAGCCCGTCGTGCAGGGCCGCGGCGTGCGCCTGCTCCCAGGCAATCTCCCGCTGGGCGCGCAGGAACAGGGCGGCCTCACGCACCTCGGCGGGGCTCGCCTTCTTGGGGTTGAGCTTCACGACGCCGAGCACCAGGTCGTGGAGGTAGGTGTGGAGGTGGGGCACGAGCGCGGCCGCGTCCACGCCGATGCCCGCCACCACGAGCCCCGTCAGCGGTCGCTGGGTGTGGAGGTGGTAGATGTGGTCGGCGACGCGGGCGTAGTGCCGGTGCTTTTCCTCGCGGATCCGCATGTGGTAGTTGTGCTCGCCGTATCCGCCCGCCAGCATGTTCCCCTTCTTCGCCTGCCGCTCGCCGTGGAATCGCCCCGGCCGCGTGGCCCCGGCGGTGAGGCCGGGCAGCTCGGCGACATCGAACGCCGTCACCTCGAAGAACCGCGCACCCGTGCGGTCGCACGCCGCGACCAGGATGGTTCCGAACTCCTGCTCCAGCGCCACCAGCTCGCGGATCAGCGGCGTCGGCTCCGCCGCCAGGCGCGACCGGTGGACGTGCGGCAGCGGGATCGCCTCGAACAGGTCGAGCGCCTGACACGCGAACACCGCACAGCCGCGCGCCGGCGGCAGCCGCCCCGGCTCGTCGAAATAGCGCCGCACCCGCTCGAGGTCGGCCGCCACCTGGTCGCGCACCGCGCGCTCCGGCTCCCGCTGCTCGACGGCTGCCAGCACGTCACGGATGCGGTTCTTCACCTTGATGAGGTACTTCCCGCGGGTCTTGTCGCGCGGCTCGAGCTTCAAATAGCACGAGACCACCCGGTAGGGTCCGGGCTCGATGGCGGCGAGCCGGCGGACCACGTCGCGCACCGGGTTGTCGGTGGGAACCAGCGGGGGTGCCGTCATCTCGCTCAGAAGAACACCGGCTCCCGGTAGGCGCCGTAGACGCTCTCGAGCGCGTGCCGGATCTCGTGCAGGGTGCAGTAGGCTCGGGCGCAGTCGAGCATCGGTCCGATGACGTTGCGCTCCTGGAGCGCGGCCTGCCGCAGGGCCTCGAGACGCTGCTGCGCGAGCGGGTTGTCGCGCTCGGCCCGGAGCCGCGCCAGCCGGCGCCGTTGATTCTCCTCGGCGTCGTTCGAGACCTTCATGATCTCGACCGGATGATCGTCCTCACTGACGAAGTCGCTCACGCCGACGATGATGCGTTGCCCCGACTCGACCTCGCGCTGGTACTGCGCGGCCGAGCGCGCGATCTGGCGCTGGAACCAGCCGCTCTCGATGCCCTGCACCACCCCGCCGATCGACTGGATCTCGGCGAACATCGCCTCCGCCTCGCGCTCGAGCCGGTCGGTGAGCGTCTCCAGATAGTACGACCCACCCAGCGGATCGATCACCTCGGCCGCGCCCGTCTCGTGGGCGATGATCTGCTGGGTCCGCAGCGCGAGTCGGGCCGCCTCCTCCGTCGGCAGGGCGAGCGTCTCGTCCAGCGAGTTCGTGTGCAGCGACTGCGTCCCGCCCAGCACGGCGGCGAGCGCCTGGTAGGCGACCCGCACCACGTTGTTCATCGGCTGCTGGGCGGTGAGCGTCACGCCCGCCGTCTGGCAGTGGAACCGCATCGTCCAGGAGCGCGGGTTCCGGGCCCGGTAGCGCTCGCGCATGTGGCGCGCCCAGATGCGCCGCGCCGCGCGCAGCTTCGCGATCTCCTCGAAGAAGTCGTTGTGGACGTCCCAGAAGAAGGAGAGCCGCGGCGCGAACGCGTCCACGTCGAGTCCCCGGGCGATGCCGCGCTCGACGTACGTGAACCCGTTCGCGAGCGTGAAGGCGAGCTCCTGCGCCGCCGTCGCGCCCGCTTCGCGGATGTGGTAGCCCGAGATCGAGATCGAGTTCCAATGCGGCGCATGGGCGGCGCACCACTCGAACATG
>Ga0137368_10004271_pt1 | contig 15262 bp, 11 predicted proteins | sample SagtaG_13_FD_104917 | JGI IMG/M metagenome (GOLD analysis project Ga0137368, IMG submission 104917) | Vadose zone soil microbial communities from Sagehorn Ranch, Mendocino, California, USA - Sage1_L_100_16 metaG | ecosystem: Environmental > Terrestrial > Soil > Vadose zone | place: USA...
AGCCGATTCTGGGGAAATCGGCTCCTCGAAAGCGAGGCCGTTCTGGCTGCCGGACTCGTCCTGTCCGCGGCCGTGGTTCGGGCGCCGTACATCTGGGCGATCCCGCGCTTTACCGACGAGACGGACGAGGTCATCCGGGCCCTGGCCGTTGCGCGCGGCCAGCTCGTACCAGTGACCAACGTCGACGCCTACATCGGCCCGCTCTGGAATTGCATCCTAGGGCTCGGCTTCTGGCTGCTCGGGCCGAGCTCCGAGCTGCCGCGTGCTGTAATCCTGGCGATCGGCTCGGCGACCGTCGGGGTCACCTATCTTCTGGCTCGCGACCTCGCTCGAGCCGCTGAACTGGCGCACGTCGAGCGCACGATCGGTGCGCTCGGGTCGGCCCTGTTAGCCACTTCGGCGGTCCACGTCGTTGTCAGCTCCCACATCGCCTGGTCTCATTCGCTGACCCCCCTCTTCTCGACAGCCGGACTTTGGCTCCTGGTGCGAGCAGTAGGCAGCAGCGGACGCTCGCTCGCGCTGGCCGGGCTCGCCTTTGGCCTGGCAATCCACACCCATCCGTCCGCCGTGGCCCTGCTGCCTGGCGTGCTGATCTGGGCGGCCAGCCACGGCCTGGTTTCGGCCAGCAGGCGGCCAGCGTGCCTCGCCCTCGCCCTCTTTCTGTTGGTCAACGCGCCACTGGTCGCCTTCAACGTCGCGACGGGCTTTCAGTCGCTCGACGAGGCCCGTCAGGTCGAGGCCGCCTACTCGGGTGGGCGACCTAGCTCCCCGGAGCGATACGTCCAGAACATCCTTGCGCTGCTGGCGTCCCTACCGCTGCTCGTCGGCAGTGCAATCGGCGAGAGGCGCGGGGCGTTCACCGGTCTCGACCAGCCAATCGCGCTCGGCTACGCGCTCCTGTCCCTGCTGGGCCTGGTGGTCCTCGCCCGCCGCAGAGTAGGCCTGCCCCTGTGGGCGGTAGGCTCGACGGTGTTGGCGCTTCCGCTCTTGGGCGGCAAGTTCGAGCCGCTGTTCAACGGGCGATACTTCGCCCCGCTCCTGCCCGCGGCGTTCGCCGCGCTCGCCGTGGCGGTCGAGCTGGTCCGCCAGCGCCTGCCGACACCGTCTTGGCAGAATCGCGGCGGTCTGGCAGTCGCTGCCCTGGCATTGGTCCCGCTACTTTCCCTGATTGGCTACTACCGCGCGGCCCTCCGCGATGGGCCGAACAACTACGAGCTGTACCGAGCCGCGGCGCTGGTCCGGGCGGCCGAGCCGCGCCAACCGGTGGTCTTCGATGCCTCGCTGAGCGGCACACGCCTATCGACTGCTCGGGAAGGTGTGGGCGTGCTCGAGTACTTGCTCATCCTCGACGGTGGGCTCGAAGTGCGGCGGGTGCCGCCGGCTGAGATGGACACTGCCCTGCGGCCAGCCAGGGGCCAGGTGGCCGTCCTCTCGCCCCAGACCGCGAGTCGCCTCTCGACCAGCCTGCGGCTTCTGCCCCTGCCCGGTGAAGAAGAGGAGCGTCTCCGCCGTCGGGCCGGTTTTGGGCTGTGGCGAGTGGAGCGCCTGGTGTCATCCTGAGCGCAGCCAGGATCCGTGGTCCGGGCCTGCGCACGGGTCCTTCGCTTCGCTCAGGATGACAATCAAGGCTCAGCATGACAATGAAGGCCCAGGATGACGATCTGGGGAGTCGTTTCGGACGTCCACGGTAACTTGCCCGCTCTCCAGGAAGCAGTGCGGCTGTGTCGTTTGGGGGGCGCCGAACGGTTTGCCTTTCTCGGGGACTCGCTCGGTCGTGGCGATCCTGATGGCTGTGTGGCGCTGATCAGATCGCTGGCCGACGTGTCGGTGGTTGGAAACAGGGACCTGGACTGGCAACATCGTGTCGCGGACGAGACCCGAGCCTACGTGCTGGGCCTCCCCGCGAGTCTGCGGGCCGACGATTTCGTGGCTGTCCACGGCGACCCGCGCCTGGACCCCGACCTCAACTCGAGCGAGATCCGAAACGGCTTTCGTCGAGCGTACCGTCGACTTGAGCGAGAGCGGGCCGGCCTCTTCCTGTTCGGCCACACCCACCGCGCTCGGGTCTGGCGATTGCCTGGCCCGGACGAAGCCCCCGAACTCATCTACGACGCGGTCGTCAGTAGCCAGCCCGCCACGATCGCCCTGCGCCGTCCGGTGCCGAGCGTCCGCTATGCCATCAACGTCGGCACGACCGGCCTTCCATTCGCGGGCAAGGGGCCCCCAGCCTGTGCCGTGTACGACTCGGGGGCTGGCAGGCTGGAAGTAATCGTGCTGTAGGGCTCGGCCATCCGAGCCTACGCGGATGCGCCCGGGCGTAAGACGACCAATGTGTACGCTGACACGTCCAGGTAGGTGTTTGCCACCCGCGCGACGTCGTCGACGGTCACCCTGCTCACCCGTCTGAGATATTCCTGCAGGGGTGGCTCCACGCCGAGCACCTCGCGGTCGGCCAGGTACTGGGCAAAGGCGGAGCTGGTCTGCAGGTTGAGCACCGCCCGGCCCTCGATGTAGCGTTTGGCGTCGGCGAGCTCGTCGGTTGTGAGCCGCTGTTCCCGGATGCGGCGCAGCTCATCCAGCACCAGATCGATCACCGTGTCGACGTTTTCTGGCGAGGTCCCGACCAGTGTCCACCATGCCCCGACGTCGGTCAGGCTGCTGTAGGAGGAGCTGATGCCGGGCGCGAGACCGCGCCTGTCACGGATCTCGGTCACGAGTCGCCGCCCAACCTCGCCGAGTATGGCGCTCGCGATGTCGAGCGCATACGTGTCCGGGTGATCGGCACCCGGGACGAGCAGGCCTAGCGCGATTTGTGCCTGGCTCCCGACTGTGTTCTCCGCCACACGTCGCGCAATCGGCGTTGGGAACGGGGCAGCTGGAAAGGGGGGCGGCTGGCCGGTCGGCATCGGCTCGAAAGCGGATGCCAGTTGGTCAACGACCTCGACGTGGCGCTGGTTGCCCACAACCGCCGCGACCATGTTGCTGGCCAGGAAGTTCGCCTCCCGAAACGCGCTCAGCACACGGTGGTCCGAGTTGGTGATCGCCTCGCGGTTTCCGATCGGCAGGTTGCGGGCCGGGTGATCGGCCCAGACCGTCTGGAAGAACAGCTCCACAGCGTAGCGTCGCGGCTCGTTTTTGCCACGAATCAACTCCTCCAGAACCACCTGCCGCTCGTTTTCGATCTTCTCTTGGGCGAACAGCGAGTTCAGCAGCATGTCCGCCAGGATGTCCAGCGCAAGATCGAAGTCATCGTTCTTGACCACGGCCTGGAAGTTGATGTTCTCGAAGGAGGTGTACGCATTGAGCCAGCCCCCGCGGGCGCTGATCGGCCCAAAGACCAGCTCCGAGCTCGGCCGCCGGGGCGTGCCCTGAAAGAACATGTGCTCCATGAAATGGGCGGCTCCAACCGTCTCTTCGCGCTCATTGCGGGACCCGCCGCGAACGCTAATGCTGATCGCTGTGACGTCGGCCATCGCTCGCTCGCGGGTCAAGATGGCCAGGCCGTTCGGGAGGTCTGTCTGAGCTGCATCCTGGGGCCAATCCAGGTTACGCGCTCCCGGCTCGCTCATGGGCGTACTACCACCAGCGTGGCACGGTCCGGATCTATGTGAGTCTGCGCCACCCGCGAAACATCGTCCACGCTCACGCGGCGGATGCCCTGGCGGTGCTCCTCGGACAGGACGGGCGAGCCGAGCGCCTCGTCGCGGATCATTTGTCCACTCTGGGCGAGCGGCGTCTCCAAGCCTACCACCAGGCTGCCCTCCAAGAAGCTCTTCGCGTCGGCCAGCTCCTGCTCGCTGATCGGCTCCTCGCGCAGCCGGCGCATCTCCGACCTCAGCAGGTCGATCACGACCTCCGTGGTGCTCGGGTCCGTCCCGGCCGCCGCCATCCAAACGCCCGCGTCGGGATAGAGCATCTGGCCGGGAGCCGGGTCGTACGACAGTCCACGCCGGTCTCGGACCTCCCTGAACAGGCGGAAGCCTGAAGGTCCCAGCACCGCGTTCGCCACGCTGAGCGGAAACCGGTCCTCGCTCCCCAGACCCGGCAGCGGCCCACCGATAACAATCCGCGCCTGCGATGTCCCGGCGGTCTGGTCGATCCGCTGATCACGGGGCGCTGGCGGTGGCACGGACGATGCGGGTGCCGCTTGCCCTGCTGGCATATGGGTGAGAGCCTGCTCGACCATGTCTAGCGCATCCGGGGCGGGCAGGTTGCCGGCTGCCGCGACCACGCAGTTGCGACCCACGAAGAACCGATCGCGGTAGTCGACCAGCGTCTGGCGAGTCAATCTGGTCGTGTTGTCGAGATCGCCAGCTGGTGAGCGGGCCAGCGGGTGGCCTTCGAAAACAGCTGGCAAGAAGAGGTCGCCGGCCAGGACGCCCGGGTTGGCGCGCCGGGCGCTCAGCTCCTCCAGGATTACGCGGGCCTCGTTCTCAACGCGGTCCTGGGCGAACGTCGAGCAGAGCAGCACGTCGGCGACCAGGTCGAGCATGACGTCCACGTCCACTGTTCTGACCTGGGCCTGAAAGATCACCAGCTCGGAGCCGGCCTGAGACCACAGCGAGCCGCCGCGGACGGCGATTGGCCGCTGCACCTGGTCTGCCGACGGCCGGCGCTCGGTGCCCTGGAGGAACAGCTTCTCCATGAACTTGGCCGCGCCGGCGGTCTCCTCTTGCTCGAACCGTGAACCGGCCCGCGCGCCGACGCTGAGGGCCACGATATCTGGATCTAGGATCTGCCGAGCCAGCACGACAACGCCGTTGCCGAGCACGCGCCGTGCGATCCCGTAGCCGGTGGCCGCCTCCGCCGAGCCGCCCGGGACAGGTGAGATGTTCGCGTCCGTGTTAGGGCGCACGAATCCCTCTCGTCTACAGAAGAATTGGCTGAGACCCCGAAGAATAGGTCGCTCTGCCGCGGGCGGGCAACTGTCTTCTTGCCAGCCCTCGCCCCCCATCCCCCTCTCCCAACTTTGGGAGAGGGGGCGAGGGGGTGAGGGCCTATCGCTCGCGCCACAGATCCTGGTAGAGGGCCCGCAGGTCGCGCTCGACGGCGCCTTCGGGCGGCAGGGTGAAGTGGGTCCTGACGGCGCGGACCAGGCTCTGTGGCTCCGGATCGATGTCCGTACGTGTGGGGATCCGACCGCCTTGCGCGAGCAGGTTCTGGGCGTCGCCCGAGAGGAGGAAATCCGCGAAGAGGCGAGCCGCGTTAGGATGCTGCGCACGGGCCGACAGCACGACCGCGGTCGGCTGGACCACGGCCGGCTCGATCGCCACCCAGTTCGTCTTGGCGCCGCCACGTTTGTCGCGCTCCACCGCTTCCAGGCGGTTGTCAATCGCAACGGCGTGCTGGCCGGCCGAGACGAGGTCGGCCAGCGTTTGTGGTCCCCGCCGAAGTGTCACGCCCTGTGGCGCCAGGGCCTTCAGTGTGTCGACCGTCTCCTGGCGCCCCCGGCTCTCGATCAGGCCCTTCAGCCAGGTGAGGGCGTCCTCCTCCACCGCCAGCCGCCCGAAATAGGTCGGGTTGGCCAGATCCTCGTACCGGGTTGGCCGCGCGGCGAATGGGACCTGGTCGGTGTTGTACTGGAGGACGTGATATGTGGCCGCCACGCCGTACCAGGCGCCCTCACGGTCGACGTACTCGGGCCGAACTGAGCGTGCTTCCGGTGGGGTCCATCGCTCGGCCACGCCGACCGTCCTGAGCAGCGTGCCGGCGTCGCCCACGAAGACGTCGAAGTCCGGGCCATCACGCGCCGCGGCGAGAATTCGACCGACCAGCTCTCGATCGAGCCCGCGGGTCCAATTGACGCGTATATTGGGAAAGCGCTGCCCGAACAGCCGCGCGACGTCCTCGGTCTCCTGCGGGCTGAGGTCTGCGTAGACCCGGACCTCGCCTTCGCCGAGCGCCGCTTGATACCAGGTGTTGACCACCGACGGTGACTCGGCGGTGGGCCTCGGGACAGGGAGTGAGGTGGCCGTGGCAGCTGGCGTCGGACCGCCGCCGGGCAGGACCGCGTCGCAGCCGGCCAGGGCCAGCTCGGACGCGGCGATCAGTCCCGCGAGAAGCCCGGACAGCGACCAGCGCCGGCCAGGGCGCACGCCGCTATCTGCTGGAAGAGGCGAGCGAGGGATGCTCCTTCAGCAGGGCCTCGGCTTGCGCGAGCACCGCGTCAGCCGGCTGCTCCAGATCGACATTCTTGGAGTACGGCTGAGGGACGCGCTTGTTGGTCGGCCAGTACACCTCGAGCTGATTCCCCTCGGGATCGAGGAAATAGATACCGACCGCGATCCCGTGAGAGACCTCCCTCACCAGCGTCACGCCCTCTTCCTTCAGGACCTTGTGAAAGGCGAGCAGGTCATCCAGGCTCGCCACGTGCCAGGACAGTTGCTGGACGAGCTCCACCTCGCGCGGCACGCTCCGCCCGCTCCTCAACAGGAGCTCGTGGTGCTCCTCATCCGGTCTGGAGCTCAAGAACACCATCCCGCGCTCTTGGTCCTCGTCCGTGACGGTAAGGCCCAGGACTCGCGTGTAGAAGTCCCGCATCTTGGGCAGGTCTTCGACGAAGAGGCCGACGTGGCCCAGCTGCGTAACACGAGGCATTTGTTTTAACTCCTGGCGCGTAACTCTCGGCGCTGGCACCATCATCGAACACCGACACGCCCTGGTGCAAGCCCGGCCAGGCGCAGCAGTGAACCCAGCCCGAACCCCGTGCTATGCTCGAACCGGCGCCCCTGGATACATCCACGCATGACCGACCGGGCCCTCCTGCTGATTGCCCACGGCAGCCGCGACGCCGACGCCCGTGATGAGTACGCACGTATTCGCGAGGCGTTGGCGCAGCGGCTGTCCGACGAGGTCGTTGTCTTCTCGGTGCTCGAGTTCCCTGACCAGGACCATCTGCCCTCGATTCAGGAGGGCTGGCGGCGCTGCGTGGCAGCGGGCGCACGGAGGGTGGTCGTCCTGCCGTTCTTCCTGTTCCCGGCCGGCCACGTTCGCGACGACCTGCCCGGCGAGCTTGAGCAGGCCCGGGCCAAGCATCTCGACGCAACGCTCGAGCTACTGCCGCCGCTCGGGCCGGCCGAGGAGCTGCTGGACGTGCTGGAGGAGCGCGCCGGCCAGGCGATCGCCCAACTGGCGGGCGATCCGGACGGTCTCACGGCTGTGGTCCTGGTCGGGGCCGGGACCAGCGACCCGGACGCTAATGGCGACCTGTGCAAGGTGGCCCGCCTGCTCTGGGAGCGAAGCCCGTATCCACTGGTCGAGGTAGCGTGGATCAGCCTCACGACGCCAAATGTCCGCCAGGCCGTGGACCGCTGCGTGGCGCTTGGGGCTCGGCGGATCGCCCTCGTGCCGTACTTCTTGAACACGGGTGTCCTGTTGCGACGGATCGGGCCGCGCCTCGGGCCGATCCGCCAGCAGCACCCGCGGTTGGCCATTCAGGTCGCACCCCAGATCGGCCCCCACCCGCGGCTGATCGATCTACTCGCCCGCCGATCTCGTGAAGGCCTGGACGGGGAGTGCCGCGGGCATGGCTGGTTGGCTGTCTGCGGCCGCCCTTCCTGCACCGCGGTCGCCAGCGCTCGGTCGAGGCTGCTGCGTGCCCCTACCTAGCCTCACGCCGCCACAGGCGCCGGCTCCGCGATTGGTGTGAAGACCTTTTGGAAGGTCAGGGCATCGTCCTCGACGTCGATCGAGATCCGGTCGCCTTCGGAGTACTCCCCGCTCAGGACGTGGCGCGCCAGGACGTTCTCCACCTCCCGCTGGATCAGGCGGCGGAGGGGCCGAGCGCCGTACTCCTCGTCGTAGCCGGTCTCGACCAGCCAGTCTTTGGCCCGCTCCGTTAGCTCGACGTTCAGCCGTCGTTCCGACAGTCGGTCGCGCAGCTCGCGGAGCATCTTGTCGACCACCAGCCGCAGGCGCTCCGGGGCCAGGCGGCGGAAGATGATGATCTCGTCGATGCGGTTGAGGAATTCGGGTCGGAACGTCTCCTTCAGGGTAGCGGTGAGCCGCTCACGAATGACCTCGTCACGGCCGGCCTCAGAGCTGCCAGCCGACTGGAATCCCAGCCCGCCGCGCTTCGAGTACGCCTGCCTCGAGCCGACGTTCGAGGTCATGATGACGACTGTGTTGCGGAAATCCACGGTCCGCCCGTGGCCATCGGTGAGCCGACCGTCGTCCAGGATCTGGAGCAGGGCACTCCAGACTTCAGGATGAGCCTTCTCGACCTCGTCGAACAGGATCACCTGGTACGGCCGGCGTCGGACCGCCTCGGTGAGCTGACCACCCTGATCGAAGCCGACGTAGCCTGGCGGCGACCCGAAGAGCCGCGAGACGGTGTGCGGCTCGCGGTACTCGCTCATGTCGATCCGCAGCAGAGCGTCCACATCGTCGAACAGGAAAGCCGCCAGTGACTTGGCCAGTTCGGTCTTGCCAACCCCCGTCGGGCCCAGGAAGAGGAACGAGCCGATCGGGCGACGCGGGTCGCCCAGGCCAGACCGCGAACGACGAATCGCGTCCGCGATGGCCGCGATCGCCTCGTCCTGATCGACGACCCGCTCGTGCAGCGCCTCTTCCAGGTGGAGGAGCTTCTCTGCCTCCTCCGAGAAGATGCTGCGAACGGGGATGCCGGTCCACTGCGCCAGGACCTCGGCGACGTCCTCAGCCCCAACCGCCGCTCGGCCAGACGCCGCCTGCTCGGTCAACTCAGGGTGCTCGCTCTCCAGCTTCAAACGCTGCTGGCGGAAGCCGGCCGCGGCCTCGTAGTTACGGTTTTGCCAGGCCTCGTCCTCCTGCGCCTGCAGGCGCTTGATCTCGGTCGCCGGCGTGTTGGCCTGTTCGCGGGCCAGCCGCAGGCGAACCTTCGAAGCCGCCTCGTCGATCAGGTCGATCGCCTTGTCGGGCAGCGAGCGGTCTTGAATGTACCGCTGCGACAGCCGAGCAGCGGCGTCGAGCGCGCCGTCCTCAATCTCCAGCCCGTGGTGCTCTTGGTAGCGGTCGCGCAGACCACGCAGGATCTCGATCGTCTCCTCCAGGCTCGGCTCGTCAACGAAGACCGGCGCGAAACGCCGCTCCAAGGCCGGATCGCGCTCGATCCCCTCGCGGTAATCGTCGAGCGTGGTCGCCCCGATGCAGCGCAGCTCGCCACGCGCCAGGGCCGGCTTCAACAGGTTGGCGGCGTCGATCGCGCCCTCGGCGCGACCCGCGCCAACCATCGTGTGGAGCTCGTCGATGAATAGAATGATCTGTCCCTGCGAGGCCTTGACCTCCTCGACGATCCCCTTCAGCCGCTCCTCGAAGTCGCCGCGATACTTGGCACCGGCCAGCACTAGGCCCAAGTCCAGGGCGACCAGTCGCTTGCCACGCAGCGGCTCGGGCACGTTGTCGGCCGCAATCAGCCGCGCGAGGCCCTCGACGATGGCTGTCTTACCCACGCCTGGCTCGCCGATCAGGACTGGATTGTTCTTCGTTCGACGGACCAGCACTTCCATCACTCGCAGGATCTCGTCCTCACGGCCGACTACCGGGTCGAGCTTGCCAGCCTGCGCTAGCTCGGTCAGGTCGACGCCGAACTTCTCGAGGGCCTGGAACTGGCCCTCGGCGCCACCGCTATCGATCTTGCGACCGCCGCGCACCGCCTCGAAGGCCTTCTCGAGTCGAGCCCGATCGAGCCCGTGCTCGGCAAAGAGCCTGGCGGCCGGGTCGGCCGGATCGCCGATCGACGCCAGCAGCAGATGCTCGGTGCCCACGAAGCTGTCTCCCCGCCGCTCGGCATCAATCAGCGCACGATCGAGGGCCGCGTTCGCGCGCGCGGTGACGTACAAGGAGCTCGTCGGCCCGAGGGACGGACGCTGAGCCAGGTCGAGCTGCAGCGCCTGCAAGATCGGCGCTGGCGACGCATCCAGATGCTTCACGGCTAGTGGCACCAGGCCCTCACGCTGTCCGAGAAGGACTAGCAGCAGGTGCTCCGTATCGAGCGCGTTGTGACCCAGCTTGAGCAACAGTGCCTGCGAGCGCCCGAGGGCCTCGCGGGCCTGCTCGGTGAGCTTTTCGAATGGGATCATCAGAACCTCGCCTCTTTTCCTGGTCCAGCTCAGCTGGCCCGGTGGATGGACCACCTTGCCAATGGTATTATAAAGCTTCCTTAGTGGTCAGAGTGCATTATTTATGCCAGCCTGCGCTCCAGGTCCCACAGTTGGTTAAACGGTCGGTGACTTGCCCCGATTCATCGTGACGTGGATAGCGGCCTCGCCCTTGAGGTCGGCGGCGTCTGGATTGCGACCCAGATCCCCACGCGGCGGCTCGACCTTGATGACCTCGGCGCCAAGGTCCGCCAGGATCATGCCGCCATACGTCCCGGCGATGACCTGCCCGAGCTCCAGGACGCGGACGTCAGCGAGCGCAGTCACGCCGCGATGAAGAATAAAGAATAAACGTCTACTGTCATCCTGAGCGAAGCGAAGGATCTCATGCTTGCCAACGTGACCTCCAATTTCCAGTCAGTCCGTGTGTTGGCGTTTGGATCAGGCACGCTGTTGTGCATGGGTCATTCAACGACTTACTGTTGAGAAGCATGAGATCCTTCGCTTCGCTCAGGATGACAATAAGGGCTCAGGATGACAATAAGGGCTCGGGATGACAATAAGGGTTCGGGATGACAAATAGGGGCTTAGGGTGACATTGACGGCTGGTTTTCTCCGCTCTTCACTCTTAACTCTTCACTCGACCCCCGCCAGCTCCGGTGGGGGCGTGCCCTTTGGGTCCAGCAGCCAGCCCCACAGGCGCCGAGTCTCCGCGGCCTCGCCGGGTGTCACCACAGGCTCGGGGAAGCGGTGCTTCCACTCGTAGGGCCTCGTGGCGTCTACGATCGCGCGTGAGTTGAGGCCGCGCTCGTCGGGCCTGATCGGCGCGTCCAGCGGTCCACTCCAGCAGCGGGTGATGATCTCGATGTCGCGCTGCGGGTCGCAGCGGGTCAATAGCGCCCAGAGCAGATCGTCCATGTTGGTGACGTCGATGTCCTCGTCGACCACCACGACGAAGCGGCCCATGTAGGCCCCGGCCGAGCACTGCGATGCGATAAGAGCGGCCTGCTTGGCGTGGCCCGGGTAGGACTGGCGGATGGAGACGCTCGTCAGCAGGCGGTTGCCGCCGACGGGCGGGCTCCAGACGGCCTGCACATTCGGCACGCCCGCCTTCTCGAGCTGGTCCTTGATCAGGCACGACCGAAGGTAGGCCAGGAAGCGGTTGTCCTCGTGTGGTGGCTTGCCCTGTGGACAGCCGAGGATGATCGGATCGTTCCGGTAGTAGACGCGCTTGACCCGGATGACCGGCGTTCGAATCTCGCCCGTCGCGTAGTAGCCCATCCACTCCCCGTACGGGCCTTCCGGATGCAGTTCGGTCGGGTCGATGAAGCCTTCGAGCGCGATCTCGGCGTGAGCGGGAATCGGCAGTCCGGTCAACTCGCCCGGGATCACCTCGATCGGTCTGCCTCGCACCGCCCCGGCCCAGGCCAACTCGCTGACTCCGTACCTGATCCCTTCGGCGCAAGCGGCCATGAACAACAGTGGATCTGAACCGACCACCACGACGATCGGGCACGCCTGCCCGCGCTCGAAGTACTTCTCTCGAATCAGACGGCCGTGCTTGCCGGGCGAGATCCAAATGCCGATGCTTTGCTTGTCGAAGACCTGGTTGCGGTAAGCGCTAGCGTTGATCCAGTCCGAGTCGGGGTCGCGCATGACGTTGAGGCTGGCCGTGCCGATGAACCGGCCACCATCCTGGGGGTGCCAGATCGGGGCGGGAAAGATCGACAGATCGACCTCGCCGTCGCGCTGGACATTTTCGAGGATCGGGCCTGAGCTGACCTCGACCGGCGCGAGCGGCTCGAGGCCCCGCAGCAGCCCTTGCCAGTAGCTCATGAGCCGCTCGTGGCTGGCCTCGCCCGGATCTAGCCCCAGGGTGGCAGCCTGCCGCGTCCGCGTCCCCTGGCAGTTCACTACGACCCGAAAGCCCTTCTCGAAGCCAGGGATCTCATCGAACAGCGCGCACGGGCTGTCCTCGGAATGCTCCAGCATCTCCGTGATGGCGCCGATGTCCCCCTCAGACGACGCACCCCGAACCAGGCGCAGTTCGCCAAGGTGCTCCGCGAGCGCGAGCCATTGGCGCAGATCGTTCCACTGCGAGGTTGCTGTCATCGTGATCGAGCCAAGGCTCTCATGCTTCAAATGTTTTCGTCCTGAGCCTTCATTGTCATCCTGAGCGCAGCGAAGGATCTCATGCTCCTCACCCGCGAATCATCTATCACTTAAATCAACCTGACGTGCCTCATCAATGTCGCAACGTCGTTGACCCGAATTCGAGAGTCGATGTTGGGTAGCATGAGATCCTTCGCTTCGCTCAGGATGACAATATGGTCTGGGCGACAACGTGGTTTCCGATGACAATGTGGTTTTCCGATGACAATGCGGGCTTCATGCCTGATCTTTCATTCGGTCCGCCGCATCCAGTACGGCGTCCATGATCTTCAGGTAGCTGCCACAGCGGCAGAGGTTGCCGGCCAGGTAGTGCTTGACCTGCTCTGGGGTAGGTGAGGGGTGGTCCTCAAGCAGGGCTTTGGTGGTCAGGATGAAGCCGGGGGTGCAGTACGAACACTGGAACGCGGTGTGGTCGACGAAGGCCTGCTGGATCGGGTGAAGGCGGCCGTCCTGGGCGAGCGCCTCGACGGTCACGATCGGCTTGTCGGCAACCAGCACGCCGAGCAGCAGGCAGGAGCTGACCGGCTTGCCTTCCAGCAGGACCGTGCAGGCGCCACACATCCCGATCCCGCACCCCTCGCGCACACTGAACAACTTGAATTCGCGGCGCAGTACGTCGAGCAAAGTATGGTGCGGCGCGACGGCCACCTCCTGCTCGAAGCCGTTGACGTTGAGCCGAACGAGCCTCTTCACGGCGCCTCCGCGAGCGCCTTGAGCACCTTCTCGGGGGTTAGCGGCAGATCGGTGATCCGAACGCCTAGGGCGCGTGCGACGGCGTTAGCGATGGCCGGCATGACCGGTGGTACGGAGGTCTCTCCGATCCCATGCATCTCGCTCACGCCAGGCTGCTCGAAGATTCGCGTGGTGAGCTGGCACGGCAGGTCCTCGAACGACGGGATCATGTAGTCGGACAGGTTCGGGTTAGTGAGCTGCCCCCCCTCGTACAGCATCTCCTCGAAGAGCGCCTGGCCAAGCCCGAAGAGCGTGCTGCCCTCCGTCTGCAGCTCACACTGGCGCGGATTGACCATCCGCCCGGCGAACACATTCGAGTGGAAGCGCAGGACGGCAATCTTGCCCGTCTCGGTGTCCACCTCCACCTCACAGCCCGCCGTCGCGTGGTGCCAGTGGACCGAGGCGATGCCCTGGCCAGTCTCCGGGTGCAAGCCGCCCTGGGTCACAAAGGAGCCATGGCCCAGCAGGTTGCCGCGGCGTGACTTGCGGACGACCTCGCCGTAGCTCAGGGAGCGGTCCTCCACGCCTTTGACCGCCACACGGCCATCCTGGGCGACTAGGTCCTCGGCCGAGGCTTCGAGCTGCTCAGCAGCCAGGACCAGCAGCTGCCGCCTGACGTCCCTGACCGCCAGGCCGACCGCCGAGCCCATCGAGAAGGTGGTCCGACTGGAGCTCGTCTGCTGCTCGTAGGGGGTGCTGTCGGTATCGGGCTCCGACACGGCGACCTTTTCGAGCGGTAGGCTGGCTTCCTCGGCCGCGATCTGGGCCAGCACCGTCTTCGCGCCCTGGCCCATCTCGACACTGGAGGTCAGCACGTTCAGACTACCATCCTCGTTGAGCTTGACCGAAGCGCTCGAGGTGGATGGTGTGACCGTACCCTTGATCACGCAGGTGATCGCCTTGCCACGCCGCGCCCTCACCCCTAGCCCCTCTCCCTCAAAAGGAGAGGGGGGAGCTGGCTGCCAGTCGATCGCGCGGGCCGCGTCGCGCAAAAGCTCCTCGTAGTGCATGTCGTGGACCGTCTCGCCGGTCGCGAACGTGTCGCCGTCGCGCAGCACGTTCTTGAGTCGCAGCTCTAGCGGGTCCATGCCCAACTCGTCGGCGAGCATGTCCATCTGCGACTCGTAGGCCCAGGCGCCCTGCGAGATGCCGTACCCACGAAACGCCCCGGCCGGGACGATGTTGGTATAGACGGCGTACGAGTCGATGTGGACGTTGGCTATCCGATACGGCCCCGCCGTGCCGTAGCCGCCGTTCTTGATCAGGCGTGGGCTGATGTCGGCGTACGCGCCGGCGTTGAAGTAGCAGGTCGCCTGCCGGGCTACCAGGGTGCCGTCTCGCTTCGCGCCGGTCTTGAGATGGATGGTCACGCCGTGCTTGCTGACGGCCAGGAAGTCCTCGGCCCGGGTCAACACGATCTTGACCGGACGGCGTGCCTTCCACGCCAGCACTGCCGCGAGCGGCTCCAGCTTTGGGTAGCACTTGGCCCCGTAGGCGCCGCCAAGGGTGTGCACGACGACCCGCACGTGCGAGAGCGGGATGCGAAAAATTTCGGCGAGCTGAGCCCGAATGACGTGCGGTGTCTGGGTACCTGCCCATACCGTTACACGGCCGTTCTCGACCTGGGCCAGCGTGACGTGCGGCTCGAGTGGCACATGCTGGACGGGCGGACAGCGAAAGACGTCTTCCAGGACCAGATCGGCTTGCTTGAATCCCTCCTCTACGTCGCCTTTGCGGAGCTTGAAGTGGTTGCAGCGGTTGGTCCCCTCGTCCAGGTGCAAGATGACGTCTGCAAAGCCGGACGAGATGGCGGGGAAGCGCTCGTGGAGGATGGGTGCGCCCGGCTGCAGCGCCTCCTCCGCGTCGAAGACGGCGGCCAGCTCCTGGTATTCGACCTCGATCAGGTCGAGCGCCTCGCGCGCGGTGTCCTCGTCGATCGCGGCCACCGCGGCGACCGGGTCGCCCACGAAACGGACCTTGTCGATCGCCACCACTCCCTGATCGCGGATGACTGGCCCGAAGTAGGGGAACAGCTCGTCCTGATCGACCAGGTCGTTGCGGGTCAAGACGGCCACTACGCCGGCCAGCCGCTCGGCCCGACTGGCGTCCACCCCAACGATCCGGGCGTGTGGATGCGGGCTTCGCAAGACCTGCCCGACCAGGGTGCCCGGCAGTTCGGCATTCAGGGCATAGGCGATAGTGCCCGTCACCCGCTCCTGGGAGTCGATCATCGGGACGCTCACCCCAACGGCCATCTTCAGGCCGGGCCCTCACCGGAGTTG
>Ga0137368_10004288_pt1 | contig 15240 bp, 11 predicted proteins | sample SagtaG_13_FD_104917 | JGI IMG/M metagenome (GOLD analysis project Ga0137368, IMG submission 104917) | Vadose zone soil microbial communities from Sagehorn Ranch, Mendocino, California, USA - Sage1_L_100_16 metaG | ecosystem: Environmental > Terrestrial > Soil > Vadose zone | place: USA...
ACGACGGCTGGCGGGACAACTCCCTGGCTGAAAAACTGGAATTCGCGCAACTCAACTGCCACTCAGACGCAATCGGCGCCTGGCCGGTGCTCGACCTGACGCTGTGGGCGGAGCGGATTGGGAGCGCGTTGAACGAGGAACTTACAGGCGATCTCGCCGGCATCCGCGCCAGGCAGGAGAACTACCTCCGCCGCGAGTTGGACCGTATTGATGATTACTTTGAAAACTACGAACGCGAGCTTCAGCAACGCGCTGCCCGTTCGCGCTCCCCGGACGCCCAACTGAAGCTTGAACAACGCCGCGCCGTCGCGCGGGGCGAGCACGAACGCCGGCGCAGCGACCAGGTGCAACGTCATGAAATCCGTGTCATCCCCCACCTGGACGCGCTTCTGTTGATCGCCGAACCGGCATGGGACGCCATCGTTTCCTGCCACGAACATCATCAGACCCGGAGCGTCCCCGCCCGCTTTCTGCCGCGCGCCCGCCGTTGGTTTGCCGCTGGGCCTGCGACCCAGCGAGAAGACGCGCCCGGAACGACTGAATCTGAACCGTGATGTATCGCTCCTGCCATCCCTCTACGTTTGCGCGGCTGGCGCAAATTCTCCGGCGCGCGACTCTTCACGACGCAACCACGTCCGGACCGGGCGTTAATCCGGTCAGGCCGAGGGCGGTTTTGGCCACGGAAGGCTGTGCGGGTCGTAACGTTGCGCGCCTTCGGTGGAAGCTTCGCCGCGCTGCGAACGTCGAGAACTGTGGAGGCGGGGTTTTGCTGTGGGTGGTGCTGGCGGCAAGTTGGGCGCAAGTCCTCTGCGCTCGGGACGCCTTTGTCCTCATTTCGGGCGGGGACTCCCCGTTGGAGAACAACTACTCGCAATACTTGCAGGCGAGAGCCGTCGCGACCTGGTTCGAGCGGAACTATCCGCCCGATTGCGTCTGGGTATTCTTCGGGGCGGGCAACATCGAGGGTGAACCGCCCGTGTTTGGCGACGTGCGCCGCAAGGTCCGGCACGAGGGCCTCACGCTCGATTCGTGGCTGGCTGGCGCACTGCGCGGCAATCGTCCGGCCAGGCGCGAAGTGATTTTGCGCGCCTTGCGGGAAGAGATTCTGCCAGCCGTGGCGGACGGCGGGACGCTCTATCTCTTCGTGGGTGATCACGGCGAGCGGCCGCGCGGTCGGGACGCCGAAAGCAGAATCAACCTCTGGAGCCTGGAGCGCGCTCCGGATACCGAGCGCGGCTGGCGCTCAGACGAGAACGAAACGCTCGGTGTGGCCGAACTCCGTGAGGCGTTGGTCAAAGGACTCGGCAAAGGGCGCGTGGTGTTATGCATGACGCAATGCCACGCCGGCGGATTCCACTACCTGGGAGTCCCGCGGGTGATGACGCCAAATCCGAAGTGGTTCACCAGCGTGCCGGCCTGGGCGGCGCCAAAGGAGCAGCCCGTGTTCCCGCGCGCCGCGGGCTTCGCCGCCGCGGACGAATTCTCGCCTGCGGCCGGCTGCGATCCCGCCCCCAGTACCGACGACTGGTCCGGTTATGAACGGTTTCTTCCGGAAAAGCTGTTCGGCATCGACCTGTTTTCACTCCAGCGCAACGGCGAGAGATTATGGTCGTTTGCCGACGCACACGTGGCAGCCACGCTCGTGGATCGCACGATCGACAATCCTTATTCGACCTCGGAACAGTATCTCGAGCGCTGGGCCAATCTCATCGAGACCCGTCTGGCGAAGGAACCGAATCTAACTGAGAGAGTACGGAAGTGCGTGGCCACCTACCAACGGGCGGTGGACGGCACGACCCCGACCGCGTCGGATCGGGCTTTTCGCCAACGCCAGGCGCTCTTTCAGCGTTTCATCGAAAGGTTGATTGAGCAAAATCCGGCCGTGAGAGACCTTTTGCTCACCGGCACGCGCAAGGAATTGCAGGGAGTCATCGATCCGGACGCCGGCGCAGAAAGCCAGGAACAACAACGTCCAGAGACAGAGCAACGACCTCGGCAGGGACGTCGCCGCGGCGGCGGTGCGTCGCCGGAGATGCGTAAGCTGTGGAGCGAAACCGTCCGGCCCGCCTGGAGCGCCGCCGTCGAAGCCAATCAGGCCACCAACCTGCCCGCTGCCGCGCGGGAATTCGAGAGATACCTCCTCCGCGAGGAGGCGAACGGGCGAGACTTCTTTTTTTCCCGTCGGAGTTCACTGCCGGCGGAGATATTCTGGCGTTCCGGATATAGCGACCCTAAGACCGTGGACCTGGCGAAGGCCGAGGCGGTCGCGCAGTGGGGAGTCCAGCGGCGCAGCCGGATTCTTGATTGGGCCAAGGCCAACGGCGACGAGGCGGTACAGAATGCGGCGGAAAAGCTTTCGCAGATGAGATCGCAACGCCGGCCAAATTCCTCCCTGCCCGACCCGGGAGCCACTTCGCCGGAGCCCGTGAGCGAAGTAACGGCCGCCGAACGCACGCTGCTGTACCGGCGCGTGCTGGCGGCGTGGGCATTCCTGCTTGCGGTTAACGAACGTCCGGCGCTCACCCGGTTGCGGGAGTTGAGCGAACTGGAGCGGACCCCGCTGCCGCAGCCAAAATCATGAGCGGCGAACTGTCCGCCATGCCCACCATCAGGCTTTGATTTGCAAATATCGCCGATAACCGGCGAAAGCAATCAATCCGAATCCCGTTAGCAACGCATAGTGCAGCGGTTCGGGAACAACGGTCAGCTCAGCGGCGGTCACAATTCCCGTGTCGAACAGGTTTCCATCCCGGAATCGAAGGGTCCAGGTTCCATTCGCCTGGGTCGGGGTCAGGCCAACAAAACCGCTGTCGGTTGCAAAACTTGTCAATTGACCCGCGTTATGGTCTCCGCCGTTGGGATTCCCCGCAACATCCCAAGGTCCGGCTACGCTGGTCCGATAGCTGCCGGCTGCGATGTCAAAAGAGTCAGCGAAAGTTGCGATCCCGGTCGTCGTGTCGAATCCGGATGCCGCCCACAAATTGCCGGAAGCGCTGTCCCTAAAGATATACGTCGTGGGCGTGGAGCCGAAATTGGGGCCGAAGGACCCTGGGCTGCCCGGCGTGCTCTCCCCGGGGAACGGAAAATTCACCTGCTGTGCTACCCGGCTGAAAATGACGAACGGGCTGGCCCCGGAGCTGGCTGGCGGTATCAAGACAGCCTCCAAATCACCGGCGAAGCTATGACCGATCGTGATGGAAAGCGACATCCCTCCAATTGGGCTGGACAATCCAGATACATTGAACGTCACGTTCAAAGGTGAACCCCAATCCGCCGGACCGCTCCCGCCACCGTCAGGAATGGCACCCGTGCCGGTGCCGGTGAATACTTGCGCGACGACTGCGGTGCCGCTGACGAAACTCGCACCCACCAACCAAGCAAGAATGGAGCTACTTTTCATGCGGCTTACTGAATTCGCCACGCACATCGAAGTCAAGGCGAAACTCCCGGAACAGCCGCGCTGCCGCGCTGTCGCACTGAATTCAACATCGTAGCCGCCAACATGAGGAGGCGGACGCAGCGCCGCTACGGCGCTGCGACTCGACGCCCGACGGAAAAGCGTTGGGCATCGATTAGTTCGATGCCTTTGGCTTCAGTCTTAAACCGGGCCGGCGCTCCGCCGCGGCCGACCAACAGGGTTCGCAAGCCGTCGCGCAGCGTTCCGATTTGTTCATGGCCGGAAGAACCCAGTGTGAGCAGCGCAGTGGAAAAGGCGTCTGATTCGGTGGCGGACGACGAAACCACGGCCGCCATGAGGGCACTTTCCACCGGCCCGCCTTTGCGGGGATCAATCACGTGTCCGTAAACCCGGCCGTCCGCTTCAAAAGCCTTGCCCCAGACTGCAGAGACCGACATCGCTTCGTCTTTCAGCGGAACGACCGCAAGGAGATCCGTCGCATCCGCGGGGAACCCGGTCGGGCCAAAAGCGACGGTTTGATGCGCGAAGTCCGGCTGCGGCAAGGCAACCTTCCAAACCTCCGCGTCGGGCGGCACACCAATCGCGTGAACCGTGCTGGTGCCGCCATGCAGAATTGCGCTGGTTACACCGGCCTCCAGAAGCAATTCCGCCGCCCGCTCCAGTGCGTAGCCCTTTCCAATTGAACCCAGGTCGAGCATCATGCCGTCATGCGCGAAGCGTACCGTGGACTCGTTTCCGTTCAGGATCACGTTGTGCATCCCGACTTTCTCTCGCGCCTCAGCCAACGCTTCCGACGCCGGCAATCGGCCCGTGCCGCGCATGAATCCCCAGCAGCGCACCAGCGGGCCGACAGTGATGTCGAACGCGCCACCGGTTTCGCGACAGAGCCGCTCGGCGTGCTGCAACAACCGGAAAAGCTCTGGTTCGACACGCACGGGTTCAGCAGCCGCGCGACGGTTGATATGACGGATGTCGCTCGTCGGTTCGTAAAGGCTCAGTTGCGCGTCGAGTCTTTGGATCTCGTCCAGCGCTTCCTCAGCCGCGGCCCGGAGCGCAACTTCGCCTTCACCGTGGAGAACGATCTCAAAGCGGGTCGCCATGGCCTGACGTGCGACGGCGACGGTTTTCATGGCGACGGACATCCGGCGTGTTCGGTGCACCCAAAAACGGGGCTCCGCAGGCAGGCCCCGCGAAACCCCGTTGTCGAGAACCAACTCGGATCAGGACAGCTCCAGCGCGCCGTATGTAATGGCCTTGACCTCTTTGCCCTCGCCCGTCGTTATCTTGCGCGACTTCTCGTCGAACAGGCACATGATGTTGAGGCGGTCTGACATTTCAGCCAGGGAGACGATCGTCTGGACGCGAACGGCAAGCTCAATGTTGGCATTCGGTTCCTTACCGTTGCGGATGCAATCAAACCAGTTCTTTTCGTGCGCGTGAATCGGCTCGCCGATGCCGACGTTTTCGAGAGTCTCGGGTTCAATTTCGTCGGCGAAGGGGCGCTCCGGCTTCAATTCGACGCGGTTACCTCCGAGGTAGAGCGTGGCTTTGTGGCCGCGGATCGTATCGACCCACCCCTGCTCGTTGACCGTGCTGCTCGTAATGATCATGCTCATGCCGCTCGGGAATTCGGCGATCAACTGGGTGTTTTCGTCCACATCCCGCTCGAAGGTGCCGGGCGTGTTTTTGTCCGTGTGGAACGCCTTGGTCCCGAGGCAGACGACGCGGGTCGGGAACTCCGGGGCACCCGTGGCGAGCATCAGTGGGTGGAGTCGATGCGGCATGAGGTCGCCGAGCAGGCCGGCGCAATAAGGATAATATTTGCGCCAGCGGAAGTAGTGGTCCGCATTGAAGGGGATCTTCTTGTGGACGGGGCCAAGCCACTGGTTCCAATCCAGATTGTCCGGTTTCGCGTCCGGATCGATTGTGTAGTTCCATTCACCTTTGGGCGTGTTCCGCATGTAGGAACCTTGCAACAGCACCACCTGCCCAATCTTGTCGGCGCGGATCATCTCCGCCGCCTTATGATACTTTAAGTCGCTGCTGCCCTGGGAACCGACCGTGAGCTTCTTTCCGGTCTTCTTCACGGTGTCATACAGCTCAAAGGCTTCGCCGAGATAACGCGTCATCGGCTTCTCGACATAAACGTGCTTTCCGGCGTTCAGGGCATCGACGGCGGTCCGGGTGTGCCAATGATCCACGGTGGCAATGCAGACGGCGTCAATATCCTTTTGATCCAGCAACTTCCGATAATCATCATAGCCTTCACACTTCCCGCCAATTTTGGCCTTCGTTCCCTCGATACGTTTCTTCCACACGTCACACACGGCGACAAGCGCAACGTTGTTCTCTGCCGCGTACTGTTTCATGCTGTCCACGTGGGCGTTGCCTTGTCCGCCGACGCCGATGAAGCCCACTGCAATTTGGTCATTGGCGCCAATGACACGGCCGGTCGAGGGGGCTTTGCTTTGCCCGTAAACGGGCGTCTTGAAGATATTCGTGGACGCAACCGCGGCCGCAGCCGTGGCCGTCCTGCGGATGAAATCCCGGCGCGACTCGGCGCCGGCCATTGAAGCTTTCTTGTTCTGGTCCATAAACTTTTACTGGTTAACGAGGTGACAGCTCACGCTACTCCGAATTAGCCTCGGGTCAATCCCGAATCCCGAACGTTCGATTGAGGGGTGCGCTACTTGATACTCCCACCAAGGTCCGACACAAGCGGGCGCCCGTTGCGGAGCTGGAAAGGCTACGCGTAGCGCACGCTTTCCAGCGTGCGGGTCCTGGCGGCGTTCCAGCCGCCTGATAGTGGTACTGTCAAGTAACTCAAGCGCCCCGCTTGAGCGCTCGAAGCACGGTCCAGGTGCCACGGCACGCGGGACGCCGGACAGTACGCGGACGTGATCTCGAACCACCCGGAGATCGTCCAGAGTACGATAGGGGCGATCACAATTCACGCTGTCACAATTCACGCATGACAATTCGCTTCGGCTATGGTATAAGAATGTCAATGCAATCGCCGGTGAAGCACCTATGGGGACCCACTGTCGCCTGGAGCGGCAACATCAAACGCGTTCTGGTGGTCGAAGACAGTCCGGATCAGGCCCTCATGCTGAAAGACTATCTGGAATCGTACTTTTACAACGTGAGAGTCGCATCCAACGGCGTCGAAGCCCTCAGGGCGATCATGGAAGAGGATCACGACGTGATCCTTTGTGATGTCGTGATGCCGAATATGGCGGGCGACATGTTCTACTACGCGGTGCAGCGCGTTAAGCCGGAGTTGTGTGAGCGGATCATTTTCATCACGGGGCATCAGGAAAATCCGCGGGTCAAGGAGTTTTTGAATCGGGTGGGCGGGTCGGTTCTGATGAAACCCTTTCACCTCGATGACGTGCTGGAAATGATCCTGCTGCTGTTCCGCGAACTCGAAAACCCGCCGCCCAAACTGAGCCTACCGGACGAGTTGGTCGCGGTGACGCTGCTGCAACCCGCGTTCGATATGCGCAACGCTGTTTCCGCTCCCTGATGTGTGACGGCGGCGGCGGGCTAGGCCGTTTTTCCTTTGCCGCTGTGCCGAATGTCTTTGGCCTCGTAGAGATACACCACTTCTTCCGCGATGTTGGTCGCATGGTCGGCAATCCTTTCCAGGCTCTTGGAAATCACCATTAGGTTGAGACAACGGGAAATCGTGGCGGGCCGCTCGACCATGTAACTGGCCAGCTCGCGGTGGAGCTGTTTGTTTAACAGATCGACTTCCTTGTCGCGCGGGATGACGGCGCGGGCTTTTTCCGGGTTGCGGTTCACGAACGCGTCGAGTGCATCGGCCATCATTTCCGCGCCCATCCGGGTCATGCGCGGGATGTCCACGTAGGGCTTGAGCTGGGGCTCCTGGCTGAGTTCGACGGAACGCCGGGCGATCTTGGTGGCCTCGTCGCCCACCCGCTCAAGGTCGTGCGAGATTTTCATCGCCGCCGTGATGAACCGGAGGTCGCTGGCCAGCGGCGCCTTGGAGAGGAGCCCGACCGACATCTCGTCGATTTCTATTTCGAGCTGATCGAGCTCGTCATCCTCGTGCTGGACCGACCGGGCGAGGTCATCATCCCGGTCCACGAGCGATTTGATGGACTTGTTGACGGCGTTGGTGGCCTTGCTGGCCGTCGTGAGCAGCCGTTCCTTCAGAGCCGTAATTTCCTGGTCGAAGTGGAGCATACCGTTTGGATTAACCGAAGCGTCCCGTCACGTAGTCTTCGGTTTGTTTCTTGGCTGGGTTCGTGAAGATTTTGCGGGTCGAATCAAACTCGATCAATTCGCCGAGGTAAAAGAACGCCGTGTAATCCGAGATGCGCGCCGCCTGCTGCATGTTATGGGTAACGATGACGATGGTGAAGTCTTGCTTCAACGCCAGGATCAGGTCTTCGATCCTGGCGGTCGCGATCGGATCCAGCGCCGACGCAGGCTCGTCCATCAGGATGATCTCCGGCCGGATGGCGATAGCCCGGGCGATACAGAGCCGTTGTTGCTGGCCGCCGGACAAGCCGAGCGCGCTGGTGTGGAGCCGGTCCTTCACTTCGTCCCAGAGCGCGGCGCCGCGCAGACTCTGTTCCACGATCGCGTCCACCTCCCACTTCCTGCGCACCCCGTGGAGGCGCAGGCCGTAGGCGATGTTTTCATAGATCGATTTGGGGAACGGGTTGGACTTCTGAAATACCATGCCGACCCGCTTCCGCAGTGCGATGACATCGACGTCCGGGCTGTAGATGTCGTACCCGCCGATCCGAGTGGTGCCTTCAATTTGAACGTTGTCGATGAGGTCGTTCATTCGGTTGAAGCAGCGCAAGAGCGTGGACTTGCCGCAACCCGAGGGCCCGATGAGCGCCGTGACGACGCGTTCGCTGATCTGAAAGCTGATGTTCTTCAGCGCCGTTGAGGCGCCGTATCGGAGGGTCAGGCCTTCGGTTTCAATCAGCGGGCCGGCCTCCGTTTTGGTTTCGGTCACCGGGGAGCCCACGGAAATTTTCTGGAGGAAGTTTTCCGCCATAGCAGGTCGGGTCAATGGAGCGCGCGCAGCTTCTTTCGGACGTGGGCCCGGATGAGAATCGCCACGAGGTTCAGCGCGAAGGTCAACAACAGCAGGACCAGGACGGTGGCGTAGAGGATCGGGCGCGTCTGCTCGATGTTCGGCGATTGAGTGGACAGCACGTACACATGGTAGCCAAGATCCATGAACTGGTCGGCGAGCGATTTGGGCAGCGAGGCCATGTAGTACGCCACGCCGGTAAAAAGAATCGGCGCGACTTCGCCGGCCGCCCGGCTCACGGCCAGAATTGCGCACGTCATGATGCCGGGCAGAGCCTGGGGCAGCACGATCCGGAGGATCGTCTCCAGCTTCGTGGCGCCGAGCGCCAGGCTGGCCTCGCGCAATCCGGGCGGAATCGCGCGCAACGATTCCTCGGTAGCGACGATCGCCACCGGCAGAGTCATCACCGCCAGCGTCAGCGAAGCCCAGAGAAGCGCCGGCTGCCCCCAAGTCGGACCGGAGGTATTCAACATCGCATCCAGGTTCTTCCCCACGAAATTGATGAAGAACCCGAGCCCGAACAGGCCGAACACGATCGAGGGCACGCCGGCCAGATTGTTGATCGCGCCCCGGATAATCCGAGTCGATAGGGCCGTGCCGGAGGCGTATTCGCCCAGGTAAATCGCGGTGATCACACCCACGGGGATCACAAAGAGCGTCATCACCAGCACCCGGGTCGTTGTCCCGATTATCATCGGCAGCACGCCGGTCGTGTCAGGATCAAAAAAGTCCTTGCGCGGAATCGTCGAGACGAAGCGCCACGACAATCCCTGCCAGCCATTGACCAGGATGTTCAGGAGAATCACCGCGAGGATGGCCAGGATGAGCATCGTCGCCAGACCGGTTAAACCGGTAAAAAAGAAAGAAGCGAAATCGAATCCGGCCGCGCGGAAATGACGGCCGTTGATCCGGGAACCTGTGACCGGCGCTTCCATCAGCGTTTGCCCTCCAGCCTCAGTTTGAACCGGCTGACAATCAGTTCGGCGACCATGTTGGACAGAAAGGTCACGGCAAAAAGCAGCGCCCCGAGCAGGAACAGGATCCGGTAATGGTGGCCTCCGGAAACGGCTTCGGCCATCTCCGCAGCAATGGTGGTGGTGATGCTGCGCGCGGAATCGAAAATGTTCCACGACATCACACTGGCCGAGCAGACCATCAGCACAATCATCGTTTCGCCGACGGCCCGGCCGAATCCCAGTACGACCGCCGCGAACACACCCGGCAACGCCGCCGGCAAAACGATTTGCCACGCCGCGTGCCATTTCGATGACCCCAATGCGAGGGCCGCCTGGGTGTAACTGCGCGGCACGCTGGTCAAAGCATCTTCCGAAATTGAGAACACGATTGGAATGACCGCGAAGCCGAGCGCCGTGCCGGCCACAAAGGCATTGAGCCGCGTCTCGTAGCCGAAAACGCTCTGCAGCACCGTGGCCATGACCAGCAGGGCAAAAAAACCGACTACGACGGAAGGAATGCCCGAGAGCAGCTCGATGGCCGGCTTCGCGACTTCGCGGACGCGCGGGCGGGCCAGTTGCGAGACGTAGAGCGCCGCGCCGACCGCGAGCGGCACGGCGAAGAGCAGACCGACGCCCGTGGTTTTCAGGGTCCCGACCAACAGCGGGATGATATTGTATTTGTGGATCTGGCCGACCGGTTGCCAGATAAAACGGGGTTGGTCGTACCCGCTCCATTGATAAGGGAGCACCAGGTAGCGCCAGCCGGTGGTGTTAACCCGGGCGTCCTTGTCCTGGCGATGCTCAGCCGAAATTTCAGCCGCCTCCTCCTCCTTCACCTGCATCAGGGTTCGCAAGGTTTCGCGGTCCATCTCCGCGTATTGCCGTTCCGTTAAACCGAGGTAGCTGCGAAGCTGTTCCGGGGACAACTGATCCAACTCCGAAGCCGGGATGACCTTCTGTACCAGTGCACTGTCCATGCTTCCAAGCAAGATCGGAAACGCCTCGCGCGCCACGAAGAAGAAGATCAGAAAGACCATCAGGATCGCCGAATGCGAGACGATAAAAATGATCTTCTCGGCAATCCATTCGAGCGGCCGCGCCCGATGACCGCGCTGGATGCGCGACCAGCCGACGGCCTCGGTCGCTTCCGCTTTGCTGGAATCGTTCATTGACCCAAAAAATTACGGAGGCGGGACGAGAACCACAACCCTAGATCCTCGTCCGCCTGTCGATGATCGCAGTAGAACTGTCGATCAAGCCCGGCCCATCCTCCTCGGCGTCCTCGGCTTATCATCCGTGCGAATTACTCGCGCAGCTCGTTGGAGAACGGGGGCCGATCTCCTGCACCAACTTCTGTCCCGCCCCGCGCCGAACTCAGTTTCGGCAGGCGGCAATCTCACGCTGGTCCTGCGCCAGACATAAATCAACGTCGAGCGATTGGCTCGGCTGCGTCTCATTCATCGATGGCAGCGTGTCCCGTGAGGGTGAAGTTCCCGTTACGCCCATGTGACGTTCCGGTTACATTGCCACGAGGTGCACTCTGCACTCGCGCGGATTTCCAATCCGCCAGGCGTGGGAGCCCCTGCCCATAACTTCCAAGGCGTTTCGTTTGGTCAGCGCACGAGTCCCGTGCTGCGTTCCTGCAGCCAGATTACGTCCCGATTATTGGGTGAACCCGCCGTGAGCGGCAGGTTCCGGCCGGGGCGGACCGGCGGTCTGCTGCGCGGATCAATCCAGCGTCGGATCTCGGAGTGGCCGTCGGCAAACGTCAGTCCGCCGGCGCCGTTATGGTAGCTCGCTGGCATGTCAACCATTTGAAGCGCGGACAAATTCTGCGGGTTGAACCCACTCATGCTCACCACGAAGAATCCGTTGTTGATGCGATCTTCGCGCTCGTCGACAAACACCCAGACTCCCGTCGGCGGCGGGTAGGTCATCTCGGAGATTTTTCGGAAGACCTTGTATTGTGACAGGCCCTGCCACGGGGCCTCGGAATTGAGCCAGTTATTCATGGCGATACTTCGCACGCGCGGAAGCAACCGACCGCCATGCCGGGACATGCTTTTGTCCGCCGGACAACGCCAAATGCCGAGGGACTTGTGGTAAGGCCACAGATGGCTGGCCATCAAATAGAGGATATTCGTGTTGTCCGGGACCGACGTTGCGTAGTCCATCCAGCCGCGCACCCAGGTCCGCGCGTAGTCGGTGGCGTTCACGTTGTTGGGCGGAATACGATCTGTATTATCATCCGCATACATGATCCACGCGAGTCCCATCTGCCGGAGATGATTGAGGCACTGAATGCCGTGCGCCTTGGTTTTGGCCTTGGCCAGAGTCGGCAACAGCAGCGCCGCCAGAATCGCAATGATGGCGATGACCACCAGGAGTTCGATCAGAGTGAAGCCGCGGCGGAGTCGGAGAGCAACACCGCTCTGGTCTTCCAGCTTGCCATTTTCGCCAGCGTTGCGACTCGGGCGATCAAGGTTGGCGTGGTTCATGATCATAACTCCAACGCTGGCCGGCGGACGTGGACGGAGCAAACAAAACCCGAACGGTTTGAAGCTCAACATGCGTCACCGCTTCCAGTTCAAAATTTGTCGATCGGCCAGCAGCCGTGCACGCAACCTCGGGTACTCGATCTTCTGCACCCCCACGGTGTCGTCGATGGCCATGCACGCGGCCGTGGCGGCGGACTGGCCCAGGATCATGAAGACCGGTTCCATGCGGATTGAACCGTAGGCAATGTGGGTGGCGGAAAGACAGACCGGCACAAAAAGGTTTTCACATTGGCCGGCCTGGGGAACGATGGACCGATACGAGATCGGGTAGGGCTTCATGGGCGGGACCTGCACGTCGCCTTCGTTCTCGGCGCGGCCATTCTTTACGATGCGCTGGCAGTTGTGCGAATCCATGTTGTAGGCGGCTAGTCCGACCGAGTCTTCCGCGATTGTATGGCCGCGGCAGTGGTGCTCCGTCATGACGTAATCGGACACCATGCGCCGGGCTTCGCGCACGTACAGTTGATTGGGCCAGCCGCTGGTGTCGAGAAATTCATCCTTCGCCATGGCCCAACGTTGCATTTCCGAACGCATGTTCTCCGGCACACGCGGGCTGGTGGCGAGAAAATGGATGAAGCCGCGGAGGTAGTCTTCGTGCTCTTTCCAGAGGCGCGCGCGTGTGGCGTAATCGCCCTCGGGATATTCGTGGTTCAAGCCGATGAAGTCGGTGGAGAACCCGCCGTTGTTGTTGATATCGGTCTTGCCGTTCGGCATCCAGATCGGGTTCCAGAATTCACTCAATTGTGGATTCCGGCCAGCGGCGACGAGCGCTTCGAGGTAGCGCGCCAGGAGTTCGTACTGGGACGGGGCGTACGTCTTTGGCGCCTCGAGCGGCCGGCGGTTCGCCGCGTTGGTCGTGAAGCAAAGCCGGAAATTGTACGTCTGCACGCGCGAATCGCCATCCCCTGGCCTGCCGCCGTCACCGGATTGAATGAACGGGAGCAGGCCGCTGCCCGGATCGCCCGGTTTCACATACGGATCGACCGGCACCACGAACTGATGTTTGGGCGTCTCCGCCCGAACGCCGTTGAGCGTCTCGCCGTATTGCGCATTGGCCTCGCGACCGACCGTGTAGGAAACGCCGGCCCTCGCCATCAAATCGCCTTCATACGTGGCGTCCAGGAACATCTTTGCGCGGAAGATCCTTCCGCTCTCGACGGTGATTGCGCTGATGCGCGCGCCGTCCTTCGTCACCGTGGCGAGCCGCTGTTCGAGATATACCGGCACTTTGGCTTCATTGAGCAGGTCGAAGAACGTGTTCTCAGCCACGTGCGGCTCGAAGGTCCACATCGTCCGCTCGCCCGGCGGAGCGGAGAGCAGATCGGACGCGCTGGCCTGACCGCTGGCGCGCCTGTGGAAATACTCCTCGCGCGTCTCGAAAATCCACGCCGAGTCCTGCGCGTAGTGATCGGCGAGGCGGCCGTAAAACTCACGCGCGATGCCACCGATGGCGGCCTTGTTGCCGATGTCCGTCGCGCCCAGACCGCCGGAAGTCAAGCCACCAATGTGTCGGCCAAACTCAACGACCACTGCCATTTTTCCCATGCGCGAAGCCTGGACAGCCGCGGCGACTCCGCAGGGAGTGCCGCCGTACACACAGACGTCGGACTCGCTGGTCTCCGCGGTGCAGAGACGGCAGGCAAGCAGGGCGAGAATTCCGCGAATTCCTGCCGGGCATAACCACCCCAAACCCGCCAGCGGCGCGCTCAGCCCATCCCGCTGGCGCTTCGCGGGACGCGAGGTCCCCGAATGGCGGATGACGCGGATCCCGGATCCCTCCTGCTGCATTAGAACGCGCCGGTTCATGAGATAGCAAATGCCTCATTCCACCCTCCAAGCCCTGCTTTGAGGTGTGGACGATGCGGCGAAAGGAACCGCTTCGCCGATGTTGCGTCAGGTGGCCACCGGCGTGGGCTTTGCTTTGACGCCCGGCACAGGTGCGGGCGCAGCGGCGGCAGAAACCCGGCTGCGAAAGCTGCGCCAGACCTGCTGCGGCAGGAGGCCAAGACCGATAAGCAACAGTTGGCTGCCAATGAAAAACATCAGCCATTTGAAAGCGGCGGCCATAAAACCGTAGGAGTGCAATCCGATGCCCAGCATGTTCACGCCGAACCACGACCAACTGGTGACGATATTGCCGACGACGGCCAGGTTCATCAGCCCGCGCTCCTTCACCATGCCGCCCCAACGCGCGTGGAGAATAAGCGCGTTCCAGAGCACAATCAGCAGCGCGCCGTTTTCTTTCGGATCCCAGCCCCAGAACCGGCCCCACGACTGATCGGCCCAAATGCCGCCAAGGATGGTGCCGACGAAGCTGAACAACGTGGCGAAGCAAACGATGCCATAGACCATCTTGGCGAGCGATTTGCCGATGTCTGTTTTCCTCACATCAGCGGACATTTTTTTTGCGGCGAGAATTCCCGCTCCCGCGCCACCGACAACTCCAACGGCTGAACTGATTGCCGCCGCACCGCGGGCAGTCAGCTTCCGGGACAAGACAGGTGTGAACACACCGAGCACGATGTAGCCGATCGCCAGCAACCCCGCGACAAACGTGGAGGCGTATCCGAGGGTGATGACGACGACGTGCGTGGCGAGCCAGAAATTGGTGTCGAGCACGGCCCGAAGCATCTCCATGGTATCACCGCCCAAGGCGAGGTTGTGGGCGATGATCAAGGTGACGAACCCGGCAAACGCCGCGACCGTGTTGCCGATGCCCACGCGAAAGATGCCTTCCAGGATCAATCCCAGGACCACGGCACCCCAGCCAATGAATATCGCCGAGGAATACAAGTTGGTTACGGGCGGCCGGCCTTCGAGCACCATGCGAAACACCAGCGCGGCGGTGTGGGCAACGCAAGCCAGGGCGATCAGGGAAAATGACGAACGCCGGAGCGTCTCGGAGAGACCCGAGGCGACCCCATAGGTTAACAGCGCTCCTCCGGCGAGGACGAAAGCGAAGATGTAGATAATCAGGGCGTGCAGGAATATCTTGCTGTCGTTGTAAAAGAATTCCTTCCGCCCCTTGCTCAACTCGGGTTGAAACTTCTGCTTGAGCCAGTCCTGATATTCCGCCACGGCCCGATTGAACCGGTCGGGTTGCTGCTGACGGTAGGCGGACGCCGACTCGGCCAACCACCGGATGGCCGGATGAATCTCGCCGGTATGCACGGATTCCACGAGACTGGCGCCCGCCGAGACCCAATCGTCGCGTGAAGCCTCCGCGCGCAG
>Ga0137368_10004292_pt1 | contig 15232 bp, 15 predicted proteins | sample SagtaG_13_FD_104917 | JGI IMG/M metagenome (GOLD analysis project Ga0137368, IMG submission 104917) | Vadose zone soil microbial communities from Sagehorn Ranch, Mendocino, California, USA - Sage1_L_100_16 metaG | ecosystem: Environmental > Terrestrial > Soil > Vadose zone | place: USA...
AGAGATTGCGACATGCCAAAGAGCAAATCGACGCCTGTCTCCAGGTAACTGATGCAACCCCTGAGTTGGTTGGAAGCCTATAACGCGGAGATACGCCAGATCTCAGTCTATCCTGTTCGTTTCCAGCAGGATAGCTTTGGCTGGTGTCACCGTCGCGGGAAAAACGGTACATGGGCGAGATCGGCGGCTTTGCGCTTGGTCGCATCTCCGCGCCGATCGTAGTCGGTGAGTACTTCTGAATTCCTCAGGTGCCGCTACTCGGCATCCAGCCCGAACAGCGCTGCTAGGGCATCTGCATGGGGATTTTCATCCACTCGCAGTGCGGCCAGGCAGCGCCCAGTTGCGGCCAGGCCCTCGTGGCCGAGGCGGGATTGGATCTCCGGCACTTTCGCACCAGCGTCTTCCAAAGCGCGCGCAAAGCTATGCCGCAGGACATGCGCCTTGCCCGTCCCGAGTCGATCCTGGCAGATCTGCTCGATTGCGCGGGTTGATAGGCGCTTGCCACGCGTGCCGTTGGTTGCCAGGCTGACCCACAATGGCGCATCAGACGACAGATCGCCCAGCTGACAGCCATAGAACGCCTGGAGCCAGCCGAGCAACATCCGTGTCGACAGTGATGGTATGCGGTGCAAACGGGGAGTGCTGATTTTTACCAGATCTCTTTTGGTTCAAAACGCCTTCGCTTTATGCCACGCTGCCCGCGCTCTGGGGGTTGACGGTTAGGTCTAACAGACCTGTGGAAAACCCGCAGGTCTCGGCGCTATCGTTTGTTTGACCAAACCGTAGCGTTGATGATTGGCCGCCGCTGAATGGGATCAGGCAACCAGGATGCGGGCAACGCGCGAGGAACTCGTACCAGAAGGAATGGCCTGATACCAGCTTTGTCGTCTCATGTGAATCCCCGCGCCTCGGTCTAGCGTGAGCGGGTTCGTCCGATCCTCGTACCGCAATCGGCCTTGCCAGTACATTCGTTCTTGACAAACCACCAAAAATATGTTACCATATGGTCACATATGAAGGACGACGATCCGACCTCTGGCGTATTGGATGTGACACAAAGCAAGCAGGAACCGATGCGGATCAAACTGACCAGCGTGTACGTCGACGATCAGGAGCAGGCCCTGCGCTGCTCTACCGATGTGCTGGGCTCCGTAACATTCGATGCGTTCGATCACTAACCACGAGGAGGAGACAGCGATGAACTCGCATGTAAGCGCAATTCTGCTTGGCGTCAAGGACATGGAGCGATCCAAGCGTTTCTACGTGGACGGTCTGGGCTGGAAGGTCGAGAGCGACTATAAGATCTCGGTCTTCTTCGTTTCCCACGGCGGCTCGCTCGTCGGCTTCTACGGTCGCGAGGGCCTGGCCGACATGGTGGGGGCCAGCCGCGACGGCAGCGGTTTCAGTGGCATCGTCTTCACCTACGTCGTGCGCAGCGAGGCACGCGTCGACGAGGTTATGGAGCAGGCCAACACGGCCGGCGCGACGATCCTCAAGCCCGCGGCGAAGCTGCAGTGGGGCGGGTACGGCGGCTCCTTCGCAGACCCTGATGGCTATATCTGGAATATCGGCTATAGCGCGGTGGGAGCGGATCAGCCCTACGCCGAGTAGCGCGGGAGCGGTGACGCACACACGCGAGGGCCGCATCGCAGCGCACGCGGTCGCGCCCTCTGCGATGCGGAGCTCCTCAGGCGCGCACAAGGCCGTAGGGCATCGGCGCGTCCGGACCGCCGGGGCTCGGGCTGCACCTCGCCGATACCGTGCCAAACCCCGGCGGTGCATGCACCTCTTCGCGCTGAAGGTGTTGAACGCCACCGAAGCGGCAAAGATCAGCGAACTCGTGAAGCAAGCGGTGCGCTGAACTGATCTTGCCTCTTTTAGAGGAGGATTCATGCCACAGGAATATATTGAGATTCACGGAGCGCGTGAGAATAATTTGAAGAACGTTTCATTGCGCATCCCGAAGCGCAAGATCACCATCTTTACCGGGGTTTCGGGCTCCGGTAAGTCATCCATCGTCTTCGACACCATCGCCACCGAAGCACAACGACAGCTGTATGAGACGTTCAGCATGTTCGTGCGCAACTTCCTACCGCGTTACGCGCAGCCACAGGCTGACTCGATCGAGAACCTCGACATGGCCATCGTGGTGGACCAGAAGCGCCTGGGCGGCGGCTCACATTCCACCGTGGGCACGATCACAGATATCTCCACTGTGCTGCGCCTCTTGTTCTCTCGCGTTGGCAAGCCGTTCGTCGGCTATTCCAACGTCTTTTCGTTCAACGATCCACAGGGCATGTGCCCGGAATGCAGCGGGCTCGGCCGCAAGCTGCAACCGATCGTTGAAAAATTCTACGATCCTTCCAAGTCACTGCGCGAGGGTGCGATCCAGGGGCCGGTTTTCGACGACAGCATTTACATGACTAGTGGCTTCTTTGACAACGACAAGAAGCTATCAGCGTTTACCAAGCAAGAGATGGACCTGCTCCTTTATGGCCAGGAGCAGAAATTCAAGATAGACAAAATGAACCGCACTTACCTCGGCGTAATCACAGGTTTCACGCGCTCCTACATCGAGCGCGACCTCAAAACACGCTCCGAGCGAACGCAAGAAAAGATAGCGCACTATCTCACGGAAGGCCCCTGCCCTGCCTGCAACGGGGCGCGACTCAATAAGGCCGTGCTGAATTGCACGATCAACGGCTACAACATCGCCGAGCTCTCCTCGATGGAAGTAGGCGATCTGATCGGCGTGATCAAGGGCGTTCGGGACGCGGTGACCAAGCCGATGGTGGACAGCCTCGTGGAGCGGCTGCAGAACGTGATTGACATCGGCCTCGAGTATCTGACGCTCAACCGCGAGACAGCGACGCTCTCCGGCGGCGAGTCGCAGCGCATCAAAATCGTCAAGCATCTCAGCAGCAGCCTGATGAATGTGCTCTATATCTTCGACGAACCGAGCATCGGCCTGCACCTGCGGGATGTGCACCAGCTCAATGAACTGCTGCAGAAGCTGCGCGACAAGGGCAACACCGTGATTGTCGTCGAGCACGACCCCGATGTGATCAAAGTGGCTGACCACATCGTGGATGTCGGCCCGCACGCCGGCAGCCAGGGCGGCGAGATCGTCTATGAGGGCACCTACGCCGGTCTGCTCCAGGCAGACACGCTGACCGGGCGGTTCATGAAGCAGGCCATGCCGATCAAGAAAGAGTTCCGCCAGGCCAAGCAGCACCTCACGCTGAGCAAGGTGAGCGTCAATAATCTCAAGAACGTGAGCGCAAACATCCCCGTGGGCGTGCTGACCCTGGTGACCGGCGTGGCCGGCTCGGGCAAGAGCTCGCTGATCAACGAAGCCTTCATGCGCCAATATCCCGACGCGATCCTGATCGATCAGTCGCCCGTCGGCGTTTCTTCGCGTTCGAACCCCGCCACCTACACCGGCATCATGGACGACATCCGCAAGGCCTTTGCCAAAGCCAACAAGGTAGACGCGGGCCTGTTCAGCTTCAACTCCAAAGGCGCCTGTGAGCATTGCGGGGGCCTGGGCGTGCTGTACACCGACCTGTCCTTTTTTGAAAGCGTGAAGTCACCGTGCGAGATCTGCGGCGGCAAGCGCTTCAAGGATGAAGTGCTGGCGTACAAGTTCAAAGGCACGTCCATCGCCGAGGTTCTGGAAATGACGGTGTTACAAGCCCTCGAGCACTTCGACCAACCCGACATTCAGCGCAAGCTGCACGCCATGAGCGACGTGGGGCTCACCTACCTGACGCTCGGACAGCCGCTCAACACGCTCTCAGGCGGCGAATGCCAGCGCATCAAGCTGGCCAGCGAGCTGCACAAGGAAGGCAGCATCTACGTGATGGATGAGCCCACCACCGGCCTACATACGTCGGATACAGCTCACCTGCTCGAGATTATCAACAAGCTGGTGGACGGCGGCAACACCGTAATTGTGATCGAGCACAACATGGACGTAGTGCGCAACGCCGATTGGATCATTGACATGGGGCCCGAGGGCGGCAGCAAGGGTGGCAAGGTGATGTTCGAGGGAACGCCCAAGCAGCTCCTCACCGCCAAGCAATCCCTGACGAGCGCGTACCTCGATGGCGGAGCGCGCGTTTGAAACGCGACAGTGGTGATGTCGTCAGCACCGCTTGAACGGCACCTTAGGCTTCCGCGTCCCCGCCCTCTGGATGAATCGCGGATCATGTCTTGACATGTAACCTAAAGGTCACATAGAATGTGCCCATGGAAGATCAAACCGTCTTTCGCGCCCTTGCCGATCCAAGCCGTCGGCGGCTGCTCGACCTCCTCTTTGCGCGTGACGGCCGCACGCTCACCGAGCTGGACTCGGAGTTGCCGATGACGCGCTTCGGCGTGATGAAGCACCTGCGCGTGCTGGAGGAAGCTGGCCTGATCACCACGCGCAAGGTGGGCCGCGAGAGATTACATTACCTCAATCCGGTTCCGATCCAACTCATCTCAGACCGCTGGATCAACAAGTACTCGGCTGTGCGGGCTGGCGCCCTGGCCGATCTCAAAACCGCGCTTGAAGGAGGAACAGGCATCGCGAGCGATTCAAAGCCCAAGCTCGTGTATCAGATCATCATCAAGGCGCTGCAGGAGCGGGTGTGGGCGGCGATCACCACGCCGGAGTTCACCTCGCGCTACTACTATAGCAGTACGCTCAAGACGGACCTCACCGTCGGCTCGCCCTTCACCTACCACATGCCGGACAGCTCGCCGATTGTGGAGGGTGAGGTGCTGGCGTCCGAGTCGCCCAACCGGCTGGTGCATACCTACCACTCCCTCTGGCCACCGATGAACGAAGACGCGCCCACGAAAGTGACATGGGAGCTGGAATCGATGCCCAGGAGCGTGACGAAGGTCACGGTGGTGCATGAGGACTTCCAGGGCAAGACGGCCACCTACACGGGCCTGCAGGGCGGCGGCTGGACGTGGATCCTCAGCAACATGAAGACGCTGCTGGAGACCGGCCAGCCGATGCCTGAGGGGTACGAACCTATTTCTGTATCGGATAGTGTTTCCCAGGTAGGGGTAAAGTAAGCGAAGTCGGCCCTGCCTTTGCGCCCTATCTTCTATCAATGGCTGGCAATTGGGCTGGTTGGCGTGAAGACGTTATCGCGGTTATTCCTCCTCCGCCAATTCCTGATCATGCAGCGCCATCCACGGCGTGAACAGCTTCGGGCCGCCCTTTCCGAGCTGCTCTTTCATCATTTGTCCGAACATAGAAGCCGCGCGGCCGGTCTGCCTGAGGAACATCGAGTCCCAGCGCACGCGCGACGTGTTGGATGGCGCTCACCATTGACGAGAGGAGTTCGCCATCCAGGGCGCTTTCGTCCAGCAGCGACGGAACGTGTGTCTTCGGTATCACAACCACGTGAACCTCGCGAGCAGGGCGCGGATGATGGAACGCCAGGACGCGATCATCTTCAAAAACTATCTGTACCGCGAGCTTTCCAGAGAGCACATCTTCACAATACCAATCGGTGAGCGTCATCCATGGCCTCCTGAACAGATCTGTCCGGAGAATGGCCAAGCTCACCGGTAGGCCCCAAACGGCAGTGCCGATCAGCACGAACAAAACGGCGGATGCGTCGGCTGAAGCGTGTGCCTATTCAATGAGATAGGTTGCAGTAAGTTCGCGTAATCGCTGCCCTTTTTCCACAAGTTCACGGCTCTCAAGCGCCTGAAGCTCTAGGAGGCTTGGGAGTTGCCGATAGAGTTCGGGGAGCTCAAGCACCTCCTCCACTTGTTCGCGGATCCATTTGTTGTAGGCAATTGGATAGCTTCTCCGAGCGATGAACAGCCCTTGGAGAAAACCCTGCAACGCGTAGTACAGCCGGTCAAAGGCTTGAAAATACAGCCCGCGCTCCACGTATGGCTCAATATGATCAAGCGCATAGTTGCAGAAAGCGTGGGTTGTTGAGAGCCGCTCCCTTCGGAGGTGCTCGTCATAGTATGGCAACCAGTGCGCTTGTAGCTGATAAAATCGATCTGAGCCCACCCAGAGCGGCCGGCTATAGACGAAATAATTCCCAATCGCAAGCTCAAAGACATCAATGCCTTGATCTCGGTTGAGTGATCTGGGGTTGATCATCCCATCAATCAGGTCTAAGTGGATTTCCGAAAAACGACCAATCGTGCTCAGTGCCTGTCGCACGGCCTGGGTCGCGGGGTGGTCGTCCCACGCTTGATACAGGTGGTCGGTACAGGTATTCTCCGCGCGCTCTAACACAATCCCTCCATAGCCCGGATCACGGAGCGCTTGTGCGACGAGCACAATGATATCAAGGCAACTATCAGGAGTGGCCTTGCCTCGTGCGCACGAATTGACCAGCAGAACAGCGTCGATAGCGTTGGTATGTGCGAAGAAATCGACAACCTGTTGTGCCGCTTGTTGGTGCTGCGTGGTAGGATATGCGAGCTCGGACATAGAATGAGATCCCTTCCTATATGTCTTGGATGAATGAAGGTGCGTGGTGCGAGGAGACATCTGCTTTGGTTGGTAAGGATAGTTTCAGTCATATGCTTGATGAGGCACGCGGTTCTCTGCGGGCCATCGATCCGTCAGAAATACGGAGGCGACCGAACGGCCAGCATTGAGCCGCGCCGCGCCAATACCTAGGAAAGCTTTTGATCTGATTCCAGCCTTCAAAATCGGCCCGATCTCGCTCGACGCGCAGCAGCGTCGGCTACACACGCGTGTTGGGCGACGCTGCGCTATGCCGTCGCGTTGCATGCTCCTACAGCTGCTTCTTACGGTGGCCAGGTCTGCATCAGTTGGGCCAGTTCCGGCTGGACGTCCTGAAGCAGCGCAGCCAATTCGGTATCTGTTACCTCGCGCACATTCGGGAGCACCAACATGCGCCAGAGCCGGTCAAGCGCACTGCTCCCAGCCGCATCATAGACCTGTTTCGCGCAGGCGAAAAAGTGGCCGTGGTACCACACATAATTCACCAACTCCATGGTGAGGTACTGCGTATCGAAATCGTGCAGGGTGTGGTAGCGGAAGTGGGCGGCTGGCAGTTGATGCAGTAGTCGAAGAACCGTTTCCAACCGAGGCAGGTAGTCTGGCTCATTGGCCGCCACATAGGTGTACAGGCAGAGATCTGCGAACAACTCCATGAGCCACTTGCGGGGAAACCAGTAGCTGAGATGCGCATGAAAGGCATGCCCCAGATCATGCACAATCCACCACTCAATATGCGGGGTCAACGTGATGCGCCCATCTGGTCGCCCGTACACAGTACGTAATTCCGGCACGAGATGCGGGGTGGCGGTTGTGATAGTATCGACAAACGACTGCCAGAATGTAGTGTCCGGCCCGCCGGTGACGACCTGAGCATCGAAATAGTGGGTGAAGCCATAGATTGGAAATGAGGCACGGGCGTAGGTGGGCCAGTCGTCGGCCGATACGACGACTAACCCAACCGGCGGTGAGATACCAAAGAGGTTGCTAAAAAAGGCATGTGCGCTTTGGAAGCGGGTAGCAAGAGTGTGGGCATGCGCTTCGAGTCCACGACTGCAATGCACGGGGGAAGCAAACTCCGGCACGATCTGAAGGTCAGTATTTGGCTGCGGATCGGTCATCGCATCCTCCTTGTTGACAAGCGAGTCAAGGCGGTGGATCATACCACACTGCTCGCTCTTTGGCCTTGATAACGGCGCCCAACGGCCGTGCTCAGCCGCCGGCTGATGAGTACAGCGTGCTGAAGCGGCACGGCGAAGAGCACAAACTGATTTTCAAAATGGCGCGATTCAGCCGGTCGGCTGGAGAGCATTGTTAGCTGCTAACGACCACCTATGTTTCTGCTGGGCCGCCGCATGGGCATTGAAATGCCCCAGTCATGGCTCGTTCTCGTCCGCTTGTCGCTTGACACCAATCGTGACATGTCTTGCTCATCAGGACGCTGCGTAATCATAGTCGTGGCTCATGCTCGCCCGCACAGCACTGAAACGTCACGGTCGTGACACGCTCGCTCACCAGAGCGCTGCGAAGCCATAGTTGTGACTCCGTTCTCGTCCGCTTGTCGCTGAAGCGCCCCAGCTGATAGCACCCCAAGCGCTGATGATCGTGCTCGGTCCGTCGAGGTTGCGGTGGCAGGACGATCTGGCAGGAGCAAAACGAGATCGCTGGTGTGCACAACGAGAGCACTTCGGCCTTGATGGCGGCTAACCATAGAAACCGGATTGGATTACCCATCTTGATGCTGGCCTGACAGAGCTTAACCGCAGCCTCAAGCACTTGATCAACGGTTTAATGATGTTATACTCCGAACGGGTATTTTCTGCCACAGAGCGCACAGAGCGCATCGAGAAAGATATGTACGCAACCACTCGGTGAATTCCGTGCACTCTGTGGCAAACGTCCAAATCTTAGTCGCTTGGAGCATACCTCAGCCTGCTGGCGGCTACAGCGCCATCACCCACGATGGCCGCGCCGGGAACAGCGCGTTCAGCAGCAGCTCGCCCATGCCGTCGGCGCCGACATCTGGAAAGGCGTGGCGCAAATCGGCCAGGCTGCGGTAGCCAAACACGAGCTGGAGAAACAACAGCGCGGGCATGCCTGCATCCACAGCGTTCTGGTAGTCCGACGCGCGCCACGGCTCGATCGCTATGATGCGCCCGGCGTCGAACATCATACGCAGGCCATCGCGATAAAAGTTGAGTGTCAGCGTGCCGCTGTAGCCAGCGGCAGGTGAAGCGGCCAGGCGCCGCTCCAGCGCCGGTGCGATCAGCCGAAGGAACGCCGGCAGGTCGGTCACGCGCAGATACCAGGCGTAGGGCGGCTCGGCCACCGGCGCAAGCGCAGGGGCGAGCACGGCGTTGAGCGGGTGCGCGCGGCCCAGGTACAGGCTGATCTCACGCAGCGGCTGCGGGCTGGTCGCCACCAGTGGCAGCTGCTCGCCGTAGCGCAGCAGCGCGCGCAGCAGCGCCGGCGCCGCAGCCGCCAGGCTGACGTCGGGGATGAACTCGACCGAATAAACCGGCAGGTCGGCCCCCCAGCGCTTGGCCGCGACCATGGCGTAGCCGCGCGCAGCCCCGCTTGCATCGACAATCATCAGCAGCCGCTCGGCCACGCCTATAAGCATCGGGTCGCGCGGCGCCGCCGGCGGACCCCACACCTCGATCAAGTAATGCCAATAGCGTTCGGGTATCTCGTTCCAAACAATGCTATCTGCACGGCCGCGCGCGAACAGCTCCACGATCAATGGTACATCCGCGCTAGTCGCCGCGCGGAGCGCATACGGCTCGGGCGTGTCGGCCGGCGCCGGTGGGATCAGCGCGGCATAGGCGATCCGCCGGCCGTGCAGATCGAGCGCGTATTCGTAGCCAAACTGGCGGTAGAAGGTAGGGATGCCGGTGATCGCCTGCACCAGGTGGCCTTCAGCCGCGCTGCGCGCATGGATCAGCTCTAGCATCGCGCGCACCAGGCCGCGGTTGCGATAAGCTGGGTCGGTGGCGATGGTTTCGGGCTGGCCGATCGCGAAGCGGATGCCCTCGTACGACCATTCGCCGCGCCACAAAAACGCGAAGGCGACGACTGGGCGGCCCGGCTGATCGGTCGCCTCGACCAGCGCGCAATCGCCTGGGCCAACCAGCGGGAAGCCGCCGCTCAGATGGCGGCGCGCGGCTTCGGCCATGCGCACATTGATCGGCTCATCGGCGCTGTTGCGCCAAATCATGCCCATGAGCTGTGCCACGCCCTCCGCGTCGTCCGTAGTCGACCAGCGCAGCATCAGGCCATCGCCAAGGTCACGGCGGTAGCTGGCTGCGGCGAGCTCGTTTAGCATCGACGATCTCCTTCTATACTGACCACCGACCACCGGCCACCGACTACTGACTACTTCTCATTAGCTACGACATCGTGTGCGGCCTTTTAGCCGTCAAAATGCCTAAAGCGTCTATGCTTGCTTCATTCGACACGACCCACCTAACTATCCAGATAGTGACGCTTCAGTATGCTAGAGCTGAACAGGTTCGACAACAAGTTGAGCCTGTTGCCTCTTCGGCTCGAAGGCAACCAGCACGTTGCGCCCATCGACCAGGTAGGTGCCGCTCTCGAATTGGGCCTGTCGTTCGACGCGGCGCAGCGGCACCCCATCGACCCGTATGGTTTGCGGCTCAATGTCGCTCAGACGCAGGGTCAATTCAGGCACGTGCACCGGCAAATCGAGCGTCACTGTCTCACCCTCAACCCGAAGATCGGCCATGTCGCGGGCGATGGCGTAGGTGGTGATTTCACTGCATTTGCGCCAGCGGGTATACGCTCCCTCGGGATCACGCTCTTTCAGGCGACGCACAACGGTCTTGAAAGCGTTGAAGCCGCGCTGATCGTCACTGTGGAGGCCGTAAAAGCCCTGCCAATGGCTGACCAACACCGCCGGATCACTGGCGTCGATGACTGCCGGCAGGCGGCCCCCTTGCAGATCCGCGGTGATATATTTATCGACGCTGACCTCGCCGTAGCCAGTCCAATTGCCGGTCCAGTCGTCGGTGACGGCGATGATTTCGCCGGTCGCCTCGCCCCGCGTTCGATCCGCGTACCAGACTGGCGTCGGCACGGGTTTGTCCAGGAAGACCTGCTGGAAAAAGTAGGGGGTCGGGTTGCCGGTGGCCTGGCGAATGCCTTCTCCAGCCACTTTGGCATAGAGGGGCAGCGATTTGCCACCGAAGCCGCCGGGCGAGGTGACACCTTCGGGCGTTAACCCCACGTTGACCAGAATCTGGCAGGCGGTGGCGATGTATTCGATCAGCAATTCCTCCTCATCGGCGGGCAGGGCTTGCCAATCGAACTGCTCCCAGATGCGCGACTCGCGGGGTCGGCAGGTTTTGGGATCGACGACGAAGGTATGGGTGATCATCTCCGGAGTAATGTCGAAAGCCGGGGTGATCAGTTCACGGCACATCGCCAGCCAGCTTTCCTGCTGCTCGGCACTGAACATTGGCAGCCCCTCATCGACGCGCCCCAGCCCCGCCGGGCAAGGAACCACGCTGAATTTGCCTCGCACCTCGTTGTCCAGACACCACTCGGCGAAGCTGCGGGTGAACCATTCCGGGTGGGCGACGGGCACATCTTCCCAGCGGCGGCCCAGGCCATCGACCGGGTTGCGATCCCGCATCCAAAAGTAATTGAGATTGACCAGCACGGTCGAATCATCGATGATCAGCGACAGCGGCACACGGTTGAGGGCGTGGCGAATGATTTCAGCTTTCATGATAGGTTCTCCCGTAAGAAGTCGTAGGCGCGTTGGCTGCTAATCAGATGGCGGCCCTCAAAATACTGTATTTCCACCTCGGCGGCATCGAACAAACCGTAGATTTCGCGGGCCTGGGCCACGCTTTCTTTAACCGCCGCAGTGGGCCAGATGGTGATACATCTTGAAGTGTGGGCCACAGCGTTGCTGTGTTTCACGACCCAGTCGGATGGAGGGGTACACAATCGAGCCTGATGAATCAAATCGAATGATTATGGCAATAACAAGTATAACGAGCGTAGTGGAGTCAAAAGGATTAAAGCAAATCCAATATTGAAAGCCGCTTCATTGACAAATTACCTTCAGAACAGAGGTCATCGTTAGGTCGCAAGGGCATACGTTGGCGGCTAACGATCAGATTCACCGGCGCCGCGCGATCATGCTGAAATCGACAGCTTGACTCCGCTGCGCGGCGTCCGGTGCAATCGCTCGTTCGGCAGCCCACTGCGACGAAGCCGGGCGCGAAGGCGAACTGACGAGTCCCCTACCCGAAGAATAGTGTTGTGTCGTCGACGAAGCACAGCCGGTTCCCATAGGGATCTGCGACATAGAACGATCGCTCTCCCCACGGACGCACCACGATGTCGCCGGCCGCCGCGCCATGCACCTGCTCATTGGCCAGGCAGCCCAGCGACGCCGCCCGACGGTAAACCACATCGAGATTGGGTACGGCGAAGTACAGGTACTCCGTGATAGGACGCGGTGCGCGGCCTGCCGGTGAGACATCCACGAGCCCGACGATCACACCGCCGCAATCGAAGTAGTGCCGTCCTCCTCGCACGGGTTGTCCCGTCGTGCCGAGCAGTTCCGAGTAGAACGTTACGGCACGTTCGAGTTCAGACACCTCGAGCAGCAGCCGGAACAGTCGTGGATTCGATTCGCTCATCGTGTCACCTCCTGCTTCGCTGCCACGCCACCGTGGCTGCCGAACGGCTTGGGGTTTAGCCGCGCCGCCTTTGGAGATCGGGAAGGCAGTCGGACAGATTCTGGGTTTCAAAATCGCGCCGATCGCGATCGCCGCCCAGCGGCGTCGGCTACACCCCCTTGTTCGGCCGCATCGGCACACGCTCGTGGTCGCTTGAGATCTTGTTCACCGCTATCGGCAGCAGTCCACGCTGCTGCAATTCCCTGAGCAGTTGATCCGACGATTCGAAGTGAATGGTCGCAAACCCCAAGCCTCGGGCTGTCACGATGTTCTGGTGAGAATCGTCAATAAACAAGCACTCTCGAGCTGTTCTCCCGATCCGTTCGAGGAACACAACGTAGATGCTTGGGTCTGGTTTCAGCAGTTTGACATCGCCGGATACGAGAATCGTCTCAAACAGGTGAAAGAACTCGTACTTTGTGCAGGCAATTGCGAACTTCTCGCTGGACCAGTTGCTGAGCCCGTGAAGTTCATAGCCGGCTTGTTTGAGTGGCAGCAGGAGCGCCACCGTGGCTTGAATCGGGCCAGCTATTGATTCCTCCCAACGCGCGTCATAGGCCTGGATGAGATCTGCGTAGGTCGGGAACTGCTCGACGAGTTCGGCGACAGCCAGTGAAAAGGCACGCCCGGAATCCTGCTGCAGATTCCACTCAGTGAAGCCAATCTCTATCAGAAAGCTTTCCATCGCCCTTTCGTTGCCGGGGAAGAGTTTGCGATAGAGGTGGCGCGGATTCCAGTCGATCAGAACGCCACCGAAGTCGAACACGATAGCACGTATGCTGGCCAGGGATTGTGTCATGCAACGCTCCGTATCTCCAATCGCAGAGAGCAAGCGACAGCGGCCGAACAGTACTGTTGGAGCCGTCCATGCGGCCGAACAACGAAAGAACGCGCTTTGGACGGCAACCAGATACGAGCTTCTTTCCAGCCTGGTGACCTGAGCCTATCCTGCTGGTTTTCGGCAGGATGCGCTGACGGCGATCGATTCTGTCGCCGCTCGCTCAGGCCTGCCGCGGGAAGAACGGCACATGTACGAGATCGGCAGCTTTGCGCTTGGCCGCATCTCCGCGCCGGTCGTAGCCAGCGGTCGTGGTTACGCTTTCATGGCCAACCATCTTTTGGACCGTCGCCAGGTCGGCGCCGGCGTCAAGTAGTTCCGATATGTAAGTGCGGCGCATGTCGTGTGGCGTGAAAGGGGCCACGCCAGCCGCCGCTGCCCGATCGCGCAGGATAACCGCCACTCCCTCATCCGCGAGCCGCCGCTCGCCGACTCGTCCGCCGCGAACCGCTCGCCCGAACAGCGCGCCGGCGTCGCGCCCGCGCACCTCCAGCCAGGCATCAAGGGCGGCGATCGTCCCGGATGGTGCGTAGACCCGCCGATCCTTATTGCCCTTGCCGGCTCGGACGACAATCGCGCTGGACTGTGGCTCGTAGTCAGCCACGTCCAGCGCGGCAATCTCGGAGCGTCGGAGGCCCGCCCCTCGTAGGATGGCGATGATCGCCGCGTCACGTGCCCCCATCGGTGTAGCATCCGTGGAGCAGAGCTGCATGAGTGCGCGGATCTCGCTGTCGGTGATCATCCGACCCTTCGGTTCGCGCTTGCCGCGCACCGTCGGGACAAGAATAGCTCGCTGATATTCCTCTGCACCCATCTGCCCCAGCCGAAACGCTTCTTTCAGCACGCGTCGTAGCGCGGCGAGCAGTTTATTGGCCGTGGCGGGCGCATACTTTTCGGCGAGCGCCGAGCGAATCGCGACCGTGTGCGCATAGCGGAGCTGGCCCCACGGGGTGGTCAGACAGCGCACATCCTGGCCGGCCGCATTGCGTGTCTCATCGACCCCAAGCAGCGTCGCGATCGTATTCAGTGCCTCGCGCATCGTTCGGCGCGAGCCCTCGGCCAGACTCGCCAAATAGATCGTTGCCGGGTTCTGCTCGGGCGGTGTCCGATCGACCAGCACCAGGTTGGCCGAGAGCGGAGAAATATATTCTTGGATTGGTTGCTCTATCATAGCAAATTAGTTGGGGGAATTATTGTTCTCTCGACTAATTATACTCGGTTGCCTCTCGTCTGACAATGCAAGGATCTCGTTATGACTGGTTATTCTAGGATGCCAGCAGTGCCTGATTCACGACTCAACGAACGTAGGTGGGCCTCGCTAACAGCCTTCAATACGGTGCGATCTTCTGCCTGTACTTATTACTACCGAGGAGTGGTTTTAGCCACGTGAGTAGCAGATTGACGGTTTCCGTTAATCTGCTACTCACAAGAATAAGTAGTTTTACCAACCTGGCGTGAAAACAATCTTGGCTGCAGCGGCCCTCCGGCGAGGCGCGGTGGGAAGATTGACGGTTTCCTACAATCTGCATCGTCACGGAGTTAGAGGTTGATGCGAGCCATAGATCGAGTGCAAGGAAGATTGTAGGAAACTGTCAATCTTCCTTGCACTTAAAGGGCTCACTACCATCATGTGGTTCATCGTCACTCGTATAATAGGTTCACGTCCACAGTGGGAGTGAGGCTGGCTCGTCACAGCGGCCCCGACCGCGTCATAAAGATAAGCCCGCTCCCACTGGGGACAGCCCGAAGCAGAACGGTATCGAGGGCACTGACCACGTATCACGAGTGTTGCTGCGGGCTGCCACCGGATCGATGTACCGTCTGACCTACAGGGAGGTCAACTTATGACCACTACCTTTTCGCTCTACGTTGGTGTGGATATTGCCGCCACCACCTTCACCGCCACCTGGGCGACTGACCCCGCCTCCGCTCCTCGGGCTATCCGCTTCGACCAAACTGCATCTGGCTACGCCGCTTTCCAACAGCAGCTGGCTGCCACCGGAATGTGCCCAGCCGCCACGCTCGTCGCCCTTGAGGCGACCGGCAGTTATTGGGTTGCCCTCGCCACCCACTTCAGGGTTTCGCGCCATGCACCACAGTGGACATCAGGAATGAGATTTCTGTCTGCGCCTATGGCACTGGAGTGCTATGCGGTATAGGACGAATCTTACTTCACATGTCCCA
>Ga0137368_10004295_pt1 | contig 15227 bp, 11 predicted proteins | sample SagtaG_13_FD_104917 | JGI IMG/M metagenome (GOLD analysis project Ga0137368, IMG submission 104917) | Vadose zone soil microbial communities from Sagehorn Ranch, Mendocino, California, USA - Sage1_L_100_16 metaG | ecosystem: Environmental > Terrestrial > Soil > Vadose zone | place: USA...
GCCGACCCCCAGCGCTATTCCCTTCCGCGGGCCTGGCTCAAGGGCAGTTACGACTTCAGCTTCAGCGGTCTCAAGACAGCCCTCCTGCGGACCGTCCAATCAGGCGGCTCCGAACCGGTCGTGGCTGACCTGGCGGCTGCCTTCCAGGAGGCCATCGTCGACGTCCTGGCGACAAAGACGATCGAAGCGGCGCGCCAGTTCGGCGCTCAGACGATCGCGCTAGCGGGGGGCGTGGCGGCCAACCTGCCCTTGCGGGCGCGCGTTCAGGAGCTTAGCAACGTCCCGGTCCTGATCCCGCCGGTCCGCCTGTGCACCGACAACGCGGCCATGATCGCCGCCGCCGGCCACTTCCGTTTCGAGGCCGGCGAGCGCTCCGAGCTCGACCTCGACGCTTTCCCCAGCCTCCCGATCGCCTGACGTCAGCTCCACAATTCGTCGATCGGGATCTCCAGGCCGGGGAACAGGTCTGGTCTGAAGGTGCTGCCCGCGCCGTAGACGCCGCCGGACTCGTAGCCTCGCTCGCCGACGCGATATGGCTCAAGGGTCCGTGCGCTTGGGTCGACCAGCCAGTAGTGCGGGATGCCCGTGGCGCCGTAGCGCCGCATCTTGATGCCCCGGTCTCGCGCTTGCGTGCTGGGCGAGAGGACCTCGACTACCAGGTTCGGCGCTCCCTCGAGGCCCCGCTCGGAGATGATCCCGGCCCGCTCGCGCGAGACGTAGACGAGATCCGGCTGCACCGCCGTCTCCTCGTCGAGCGCGACGCCGGTCGGAGCCGAGACGACCTGGCCGAGACGGCGTCGACGAACGTACGTCCCGAGACGGAGGAACAGGCCCGCCGATGCAACCTGATGGCCCCAGGACGGTGCAGGTGTCACGAGCAGCTCCCCGTCGATGACTTCGTAGCGGTTCCCGTCCTCGGGCGCTTCCCAGATGTCGTCGGCTTTGAAGCGGACGCTGCCGCGAACTGCCATGGCTACGCCCTCCTGGCCCGATTATAGGACCCCGAGGCAACCACGAGGGGGGACCCGGATGCCCTGTGCGCTTATTGAGCGCTCAGGGTCACGGCGTTGGCGTCGTCGAACTTCCCGCCCTTGACCTGGCGACCAGACATGTTGGTCAACGTCGTGTCGCCGTTCTGGTCGAAGGACCACTTGCCCAGCACGCCGTCGTAGTCCTTCGTCGCGAAGACCGCCTCTCGAATGGCGCCCCGGTCTTTGCGGCCGGCCCGCTGGATCGCGTCCAGCGCCACCTTGGCCGCCTCGTAGCCGTACCCCGCGTACGCCTCCGGCTCGCCACCGAACTTGGCTTTATACGCCTGATACCACTGCCCGCCCTTGCCGGCCAGCTTGCTGGGCGCCACGCCGCCAAACGTGATGTACATGCCGTCGGCCGCGTCGCCCGCGTCGTCCAAGAACGCTTGCTCGTAGATCCCGTCCGGGCCCATCAGCTTCACGCTGGGCCCGAGTACGGCCCGCAGGTCCTTGGCCAGCTTGCCGGCGTTGTTCTGGGTGATGCCGCCGTAGTAGATCAGGTCCGGGTTTACCCCGCGGACCTTGGTGGCCAACGCGCGGTAGTCGGATGCCTTCGGATCGATCCCCTCAGGTCCTCCCACCACGTTCAACCCGATCTGTCGAGCCGTCTCGGCAAAGACGACCGCGATCCCGTGGCCGTACAGCTCGGTGTCGTCCAGCACGTATACCTTGGTTGCGCCGAGCTGCTTGGCCCAGTTCGCGCCCACCGCGCCCTGCAGGTCATCCGCCGGCACAACACGCGAGTAGTTACGCCTGCCCGTTGGGTAATACACGTCAGGCTCGTTCGCTTCGCCCTTGCCCGGCTTCGTCAGCCCGGGGTACGTGTTGGCCGGGCTGATCATCACCAGGCTGGCGCGATTCAGGATCGGGATGGCGACCTTGGCGGCGCCAGAGTTGAACGTCCCGATGTACACCATCACGTCCGCGTCGGAGACGGCCTTGTTGGCGTTCTCTGCCTCCTTGCCGGCGTCCCACGCGCCGCGGGCGGGGGTCGCGTCGTCCATGTCCTCGTAGCTGATAGAGGCCCCACCGACTCGATTGTTGGCCTCGTCGAGCGCCATCTTGATCGAGTTGACAATCGTGTCGGTCTGGCCCTTGCTGCTGCCTGTCCGCGGCAGCGAGGAAACGATCTTGATCGTGCCGCTCAACTGGCCGGGTGCAGCGGCAGCCGGCGATGCAGCCGGGCTGGCGGCCGGCGAAGCGGCGGGCGAGGCTGCCGGACTGGCTGCTGGCGAGGCGGCCGGCTTCGGTGCCTCGGTAGGCTTCGCCGGGGCTGCGGTTGGCGATGGCGTGGGGCCTGCGCAGGCGGCCAGGAAGAACGCCAGCGCGGTTAGCGCCGACAAACTCAGCCAAAACGGAGCGCTTCGAGTGGTGCCCGCCCGCGGCGGGCGGTTCGCTGGGCGAACGACCCTGCTCATCGATACCTCCCTCATCCTGAGATGGCGCCGCCCCGAAAAGCCCTGGGCGGCCCCGCACTGATACCAAGCGGCCCCCTTGGCAGGACTACCTCGGAGAGCCGTCCAACATTTGGCTGCAAGATATATACCAAGCGCGCACGCAAGTTTGCTACATGTACTGGCGCGCTTTCCACCTAGCGCGCAGCCGATCGGGCCGTCGTGGTTGGCAGCCAGGCGGGCCGGCGCGCTTCGAACGCGGCGATGTCGGCCTCGTGGCCCAGGGTCAGCCCGATGTCGTCGAGCCCGTTGAGCAGGCAGTGCTTGCGAAACGGGTCGATCTCGAACTGCGCCTCGAGCCCTCGCCCGTCGGAGACCGTTTGCCTCTCCAGATCGACCATCAGGCTAAAGCCTGGCTCACCCGTCGCCCAGTCGACGATTGTGCGGACCGCGTCGGGCGGCAGAGTGGCCAGCAAGAGCCCGTTCTTGAACGAGTTGTTGTAGAAGATGTCGGCGAACGACGGGGCAATGACGACCCGAAACCCGTGATCCAGGAGTGCCCACGGGGCATGCTCCCGCGATGAGCCGCAGCCAAAGTTGTCGCCGGCCACGAGAATGCTCGCCCCCGCATACTCGGGTCGGTTCAGCACGAAGCTCGGATCCTTGCGCCAGCTCGCAAACAGAAATCGGCCAAAACCAGTCCGCTCGATCCGCTTCAAATGGACGGCCGGAATGATCTGGTCCGTGTCGACGTTGGGGCGGTCGAGGGGGACCACCTTCCCGGTGTGAGTGGTGAACTTCTCCATGCTGTCCGCTACTCCTCGAGGTTCCAGTCGCGAATGTCGACGAAGTGGCCAGCAACGGCCGCCGCGGCGGCCATCGCCGGACTGACCAGGTGTGTGCGCCCGCCTGGTCCCTGTCGGCCCTCGAAGTTGCGGTTGGACGTCGAGGCGCACCGCTCGCCGGGGGCAAGGATGTCCGGGTTCATTCCGAGGCACATCGAGCAGCCGGCCTCTCGCCACTCGAAGCCGGCCTGCGTGAAGACCTTATCGAGACCGCGTCGCTCGGCGTCGGCCTTGACCTGCTGCGAACCGGGCACGACCATGGCGCGTATCCGCGGGTTCACCCGCCGCCCGCGCACCACGCGGGCCGCCGCCTCGAGGTCCTCGATGCGCGAGTTGGTGCAGGAGCCGATGAACACGCGGTCCAGGGCGATATCCTGGATCGGGGTGCCGGGCGAAAGGTCCATGTATTTGAGCGCCCGCAAGGCCGCCTCACGCTGCGCCGGCTCCGCCATCGACTCGGGATCCGGAATGCGGTCGGTGACCGGCGCCACCATGCTCGGGTTGGTGCCCCAGGTGACGTAGGGCACCAGGTCGCCCGCTTGAATCGCCACCGACTTGTCGTAGCTCGCGCCCGGGTCGGTCGGCAGGCTTCGCCAGCAGTCGAGCGCTTGCTCCCACAGCTTGCCCTTGGGCGCATGCGGCCGACCTTCAAGGTAGCTGAAGGTGGTTTCGTCCGGCCCAATCATGCCGGCCCGTCCGCCAGCCTCGATCGACATGTTGGAGATAGTCATCCGGCCCTCCATCGAGAGCGCGCGGATAGTCGAGCCGGCGTACTCGATCACGTGGCCGTTCGCGCCGCCGATCCCAATTCGGCCGATGATGCCCAGGACGACGTCCTTGGCGGTGACGCCCGGTGGCGGGTCGCCGTCGACCCTGATCTCCATCGACTTGGGGCGCGCCTGAATCAGGGTCTGCGTCGCCAGGACGTGCTCGACCTCCGAGGTCCCAATGCCGAATGCCAGCGCGCCGAATGCGCCGTGGGTAGCGGTGTGGCTGTCGCCACAGACGACCGTCATGCCCGGCTGGGTCAACCCGAGCTCGGGGCCGATCACGTGCACAATACCCTGAAGAGGGCTCAACGCCCCCTCCAGACGGATGCCGAACTGAGCGCAGTTACGGTCAAGCGCCGCCAACTGCTGAGCCGAGATGGGGTCCTCGATCGGCAGGCTGCGGTCGGTCGTCGGCACGTTATGGTCCGCCGTCGCGATCGTCAGGTCCGGGCGGCGCACGTTGCGGCCAGTGACCGCGAGACCCTCGAACGCTTGAGGCGAGGTTACCTCGTGCACGAGGTGGAGGTCGATGTAGAGGAGGGCAGGCTCGCCCGCCGGCTCGCGCACGACGTGCGCTTCCCAGACCTTCTCGAAGAGCGTTCGTGGGCCTGCCATTCGTATCTCTCCTATGTGTCGCTCGCTGCCGCAGACGATTTCGACCGTCCTGTGCCGATGCTACCGGTGCGTCAGGCGCAACCGCAAACAGCCGTCTGCTGGACCGGGCTCAGCGATACTGATACCGGCCCTCCAGTACACCACGGTCCAGTTTGCTTTTGTTATTGCAGATCCGCCTCCCAGGAGTATAATCACCAGGCTACGCCACGGTCGGTGCTTGGCCGCCGCATACGACCGTCCCCTAGGCGTGCGGGAGACCGTTCGCCCAGAGTCGGAGACGGCTGCTGCGTGCCCCGTCCACTCGTCCGCCCCTGAGGTGTCTTCTAATGGCCGTGTTTCAATCTGAGGACAGACTACGTTTGAGGCGACTTCGGTCGGAGAAGGCGATTCAGCTGGCTATGCAAAATCGCTGGCAAGAGGCTGTTGAAGTCAACCGACAGATCCTCGAGCTTTTCCCTGAGGATGTAGACACCCATAATCGGCTGGGCAAGGCGCTCATGGAGCTAGGCCGCTACGCTGAGTCGCGCGACTGCTACTCGGAGGCTGCCCGCCTGGATCCAAGCAACACCATCGCCGCAAAGAACTTGGCGCGGCTGACAAAACTGGTCGAAGAAGAGGCGACGGCCGCGGCCGTGGCTCCGCCACCCACGCCCGTCGATCCGCGCCTGTTCATCGAGGAGAGCGGCAAGACGGCGATGACCAACCTGGTGGACATCGCGCCGTTCGACACGATCGCGTCGCTCACAGCTGGCGACAAGGCGGAGCTCCAGGTAGCAGGCGGCGTCGTGCGGATCATCTCCCTGGCCGGTCAACCCGTCGGCCAACTCGAGCCAAAAATCGCCCAGCGGGTCGTCAAGCTCACCGAGATGGGCAACAAGTACTCGGCCGCGATCACCTCAATCGACGAAGCCCACGTGCGGGTCATCCTACGTGAGGCGTATCGCGACCCAAGCATGGGAACGCGGCCCTCGTTTCCGACCCAGGCGCCAGAGATTCGGCCGTATACGAAGGATAGCGTCTTCCGCTCTGACCTGGACGAGGACGAGGACGAAGCCGACGAGGCGGATCCCGATGCCGAGGCTGGGGAGGTCGCGGAAGGAGCGGTCGACGACGCCGCACTCGGCGACGAGTCCGAGCTGACCGACGACCGGTAAGGACACCGCTCCCCGGGGTGGGCGACTGGCTTCAGACTGCTCTGAGCTCGCTGGCTGCCGGCTGGAGGGCGACCGGCAGGACCTGGTCCATCCGATCAACGGGGATGAAGCGCAACTCTCGCTTGGCGTCCTCGGGCACCTCTTCCAGGTCCTTAAGGTTGGGTCGGGGTAGCACGAACGTTTTGATCCCGGCCCGGTGGGCGGCCACTACCTTCTCCCGCACGCCCCCGACAGGCAATACCCGTCCCCGCAACGTGATCTCGCCGGTCATCGCTACCTCCCGTCCAGCCGGGCGGTGAGTCAGCGCCGAGACGAGCGCCGTCGCCATGGTAATACCAGCTGATGGCCCATCCTTGGGGATCGCCCCGGCTGGCACGTGAATGTGGACGTCCGTGGTCTCGTAGAACTTGTCGCGGATGCCCAGGTCCTTGGCTCTGGCGCGGGCAAAGCTCAGCGCCGCCTGAGCCGACTCCTTCATCACGTCGCCGAGCTGCCCGGTCAGGACGAGCTGGCCCTTGCCCTCGAGGAGGGACACTTCCACCGTCATCACGTCGCCGCCGGCCGGCGTCCACGACACCCCGGTTGCCACCCCGACCTCATCTTTCTCTTCGGCCAGGTTGTGTACGAAGCGTGGTGGGCCCAGCACGTCGGCCAGGTTTCGGGCGGTAACCACCGTTCGAGTTGTGTCGCCCGCCGCCACCTTGCGAGCCACTTTGCGACACGCTGTTGCGATCTGGCGTTCCAGGTTTCGCACCCCGGCCTCGTGGGTGTACTCGCGGATGATCTGGCGCATGCATCCCTCGGTGAAGCGCAGCAGCGACTTACCCAGGCCGTGCTCCTTGATCTGCTTGGGGATCAGGAACCGGCGGGCGATCTCGTACTTCTCATCCTCGATGTAGCCCGGCAGCTCGATGACCTCCATCCGGTCACGCAGGGCGGGTGGGACCGGATCGAGGATGTTGGCGGTCGTCACGAACATCACCCGCGACAGGTCGTATTGAACGTCCAGGTAGTGGTCAGAGAATGCCATGTTCTGCTCGGGATCGAGGACCTCCAGCAACGCGGCAGACGGATCGCCCCGGAAGTCCACTCCCAACTTGTCGATCTCGTCGAGCATGAACACCGGATTGATCGTGGCGGCCGTACGCATCGTCTGGATGATCCGTCCCGGCAGCGCGCCGATGTAGGTGCGACGGTGGCCCCGGATCTCCGCTTCGTCACGGATCCCTCCCAGCGACACGCGGACGAACTTGCGGCCCAGCGCCTGGGCGATCGACCGGCCCAGGCTCGTCTTTCCCACCCCGGGCGGGCCCACGAAGCAGAGGACCTGGCTCCGCATTCGCTCGGCGGCCAGCTTGCGGACCGCGATGTATTCGAGGATGCGCTCCTTGATCCGAGATAGGCCGTAATGGTTCCGCTCGAGCACCTTGGCCGCGTGGTTGATGTCCAGACGGTCCTCGGTGGCCTTAGCCCAGGGCAGCGCCGCCAGCCACTCTAGATAGCTGCGCACCATCCCGACCTCGGGCGACATGGCTGGCATCGCGGCTAGCCGGTCCAGCTCGTCGTCTGCCTTCTCCTGGACTTCGTCCGGCAGCCGAGCGGCCTCGATCTTCTCGCGCAGTTTGGCTACCTCGCGGCCCTGGGCATCGGTCTCGCCCAGTTCCTTCTGGATCGCCTTGAGCTGCTCGCGCAGGAAGTACTCCCGCTGGTTCTTGTCCACTTCCTGCTGGACCTGCGAGTGGATCTTACTCTGCAGCTCCAGGACGTCGAGTTCCTTGGCCAGAAAGACGCTGGCCTTCTGGAGCCGCTCGACTGGATCGAGGGTTTCCAGAATGTCCTGGCGTTGCGGCACCGACAGCTCCAGGTCCGAGACCGCGAAGTCGGCCAACCAGCCGGGCTCGTCGATGTTGATCCCCGCCACGTAGTGGTCGTCGGGGATCGTTCGACTAAGCTTGACCACCTTCTCGTAGAGGCTGAGGACTGCCCGCATCAGCGCCTCGACCGACGGCTGATCGTAAGCAAGCTCCTCGAGCGGCATCACATTGAGCCGTAAGTAAGGCTCGTCCTGGAAGGTGCCTACTACCCGAACCCGACGCTGGCCCTGGACCAGCGCTGAGGTCGACCCATCCGGCATCTTGAGGACACGACCGACTACCGCTTCGGTCCCCACGTCATACAGCTCGTCGGCGTTGGGTCGCTGGACCTCCGGATCGCGCTGGGCCAGCACCACCAGCGTCCGCTCTCTGCCCATCGCCTCCTCGATCGCCCGTAACGAGCGGTCGCGATCGATGAACAGCGGCGTTACCACATGCGGGAATAGGACTGTATCCCGCACCGGCAAGCTCGGCAGGTCGATGATCTCGGCGGACTTCTTCTTACGACGCGGCATCAGGCCTCGGCTGGGGACCGGCCAACGGCTCTGGCCGTCTGGCCGATGTGGTAATTATAGTCGGCCCAGCATACTCACCTTCTGGTAGGCCCGCATTCCGGCCTCCCAGAACGGTGGCCGCGTCAGCGGTGTTGAACGGTCGAGTTACGTCCCACGCTGGAGCCGCCGAACGAGGCCATTACGGAGCGAACGGTTCGCGCTTGGCGGGTGGGTCACGCACGTCAACGGCCTAGCGCTTGCCGGCGGGGAGATCGGCGTCGGATTGGTCTTGAGACCGGCGGCCGCCGCAGGTCACAGGACGGTGCACGGCGAAATGCTGCGGGCGATGAAGACATGATCGCCGATGGGCGGCCCAGGGCTTGCGGTAGTGCCTGGCGTATTTGTTTCAGCATCCGCAGTCGACAGGGGGCCCGGTCGGACGATCGTTCCGCTGAAGGTCGCGTTGCCGCTGGAGTCGGTCGTGAAGCTACCGACAAATTGGTGCCCCAGCGATATCAGCGAGCCGCTGAAGAAAATGTATGCCTCCAAGCTCTTGTTCGGCGGTCCGCCGGAGATAGTCACGAACATCGCGTAAAGGAAGCTGCCTCCGCCCTGATTGCGCTGGGTTACGGCGATCGAGGCCGTTCCTGGCGCCCCGCTTTCGCTGATCGCCGGATTGGTACAGGCAGGTGTCGGCTGCACCGGGCCGAGCGGGAGTGGACTCGCCGCGGGCAGCACAACCGGGACTGGTATTGGCTGCTCCGTGTCATGATGCTCTTCCCTCTCTTTGACCTTCGCGCCGGTCTGCCCGCCCGGCGTTAGCCCGGCGTTGGTGCCGGTGGAATCAGCCTGAAGTTGTTGCAGTGCTGTGGTGTACGCCTCAGTGGCCGCGTTCCAGGGTCCGCCGTGGGGCGCGAAGGTCTCGCACCGCGAAAGCACCCGGCCTCTGTCGACCTGCACCCAGATTCCCAGATCCGGGGCCATCGCACAGCCCGCGAACGTCGTGGCCGATGTGCACGAGGACAGACACACGATGATGGCGATGCCCTCCGGTGTGGGGCCGTACGTCAGAAACTCCGTCCCGCGCACGACCGCGACCGCTCCGCCAACGTCGATCCGGTAAGCAGACCCAGGGTCGGTGAAGCTCTGCACGCGGTTGAGGGTGGCGCCGAAGACTTGTTTGAGTGAGACGTCGATCCGCTCACCCTGCTTGCTTACGCGCTCGACGACGAGCACGGTAGCCTCGCCCATCTCGATTTCGGTCCCCACAAAGAAGGTAATGAGGGCCCCGGAAGGTCCGAGTGTCCTGATCTCGTCGCCCGGCCGGACCACGGTCCCGCTGGGGGCAGGCTGGAGCGCGCTGCCGTCGCCGCGGACGACCGCAACCTCGCCGCGCAAGACCGTCATGGTCGCGCCCTCCTGGGCCTGCGCGAGAGCCCTGAGCGGTATGAGCGAGGCGCTCACGAGCAGTGCAGCGACCAAGTACGTCAGCGAGAACCTCGTCACGGCCAGACATCTCCCGAATTGGGATCACGGATCAGCGGCGTGCCTGGCCATGATGCCGCTTTATCGACGACGTGTCAATAGGCCCCACTCTGGCTCTGGTTCTGGTCTGGCCTGGTTGTTGGATTGTTGTTCGGACCGACAGTGCGTACCCTGAAGATCGAGTGGTAGAATCCGCGGTGCTCCGTGTTCGGCGGCCCAGATGGTCCGGCTACGCCCGAGTCGCGGGTCCGATGCCGGGGATGCGGGTGCGTCGGCTCGGCGCGCTGGGTGACTTGGTCGGCGTCCTGGCGCTGCTGGCGCTGGCCGTTCCGATGCGGCTCGTCAATCTCGAGGCCTTTGTCGGCAAGTTCGACGAGGGCATCAGAGGCGAGCAATTGCTTTTGATGTCCGCCGGCTTTCGGCCGTTTCGCGACATCTTCGCCTCGCAGGGCCCGCTCTCGCTCGACATTTTCTATCCGACGTTCGCGTTGTTCGGCCAGAGCCTGGCCGCGGCCCGACTCACCCCGGCCATCCTCTCGATTGCCGGGCTGTTCGCCTGCGGCTGGGCGGCTCGACTTGCGGCTGGCCCGGTCGCGGCGGGGGCGGCGGTGATCGTCCTGCTCCTCAGCCCGACCTATCTGAAGAATTCCCGCCTGGCGCTGGTCGAGATCCCGGCCCTTGTTCCGGCCCTGGCTGCAGTCGGCGCCGGGCTCGCCTTCCAGCGGCGAGGCGAGCGCCGCTGGCTCGTGGCTTCAGGGCTGCTTGTTGGGCTGGCGCTGCTCATCAAGCCGATGGTCGTACCTGCCGTCGCCCCGATCACGCTGGCCAGCCTGCTCCGAGCGTCCGGTCCGGGCAGGCCCGTTCGGGCGCTGGGGGACGCGCTCCTGTTGCTTGGCGTGGCTGCGGTCGCGGTCGGAGCCGTCGTCCTGGCAGTCGGACCTGTCGAAGTGTATGAGCAGATGGTTCGCTTCCGGCTAGCCTCGCGCCAGATCGAGGGGTGGAGCCTGAAGGAAAACTGGAGCGCGATGGCCGGCGAACTCGCCGACGAGCAGCTCGCGCTGTACGCCGCGGCCGCCGCCGCGGCGGCCTATCTGCTGCTCGTTCGGCCGCGGCTCGGGCTCCCGCTGGCAGTCTGGCCGCTGGCAAGTTTCGGCCTGCTCATGGTTTACTCACCCCTCCAGTTCAAGCACGCCGTCATCATGATCCCACCGCTCGCGCTGCTGGTGGGCGTCGGCGTCGGGCAGTGGGCGATGGACACCCTGGGGCCCGGGATTCTCCGCCCCCAGGCAGGCAGGGCAGGCCCTGCCCCCACGGCGATCGCGCTAGCCTCCACGGCGATCGCGCTGGCCCTGGCGCTCTGGTACGCCGCCAGCCTGCCGGCTATCTTGAGCCTGGATCGCCGCGTGATGACAAGCCTGCCGGAAAACCGCCCTGACACGTACGACGACGAGATCGAGCTGGTCGGGGCGTTCACCGCGCCGTCCGATTTCATCCTCGTCGACGAGCCGTCGGTCGCCTTCGCGGCCCGCCGTCTGGTCCCGCCTGCTCTCGTCGACACCTCATCCCTGCGCATTCGTTCCCGAACACTGGGGGCAGGTCAGGTGATCGCGGCCACAGAGAGGTACGACGTCAAGCTGCTTTTCCTCTTCAGTGACGGGCTGCGCACGATTCGCCCCTTCGCCGACTGGGTCGACGATCACTTTCTGGCGGTGAAGATCAACGAGCGGCGCAACGGAAAGGATCGCGCGCTCTATCTTCGACAAGACGCCGACCTGGGCGCCGCTCGCGCGGTGTTAGAGCGCGCCCTCGAGCAGACCAGCGGAGCGACGTTCGGTGGCCAGCTCCGCCTGCTCGGCTTCACCCTGGAACGGGGCGAGGTGCGCCCTGGCGGGAGTCTGAGCCTGACGCTGGGCTGGCAGGCGATCGGACCGGTCACGGCCGACTACCACGTCGTGACCATTCTCCGCGATGCCCGCGGGCAGATCGTGGAGCAGAACGAGCGCAGCCTGGGCGGAGGCGGCGAGGGTACCGCTGCATGGGAGCCTGGACGCTTCGTATTCCGCGCCACCTCGCTCGGGCTCCGCTCGTCCGATCCGTCCGGCGACTACCGCCTGTCCGTCGGTCTGTACGACTCACGCGCGCGACAGATGCTGCAGCCCGACGGCGTTGACGTGGCTGAACTGGAGCTGGCGACGGTCAGGGTCCGAAGCTGATGCAGTCACGCACGCTCTCGGTTCCAGCGGTCAACGTCCGGGTTCCGGCCACGACCTGGCCGGCCGAAACGCTCGTCGTGGGTGTGATCCTGCTGGGATCGGCGTTCATGCGCCTGGTGCGCCTGAGCAGCGTCAGCGGCGACCTCGACGAGGGAATCAGGGGGATCCAGCTCCTCCTGGTGTCGGCTGGATATCGGCCCGTGCAGGAGATCTATTCATCGCAGGGACCACTGCTGCTCGACCTGCTCTATCCACTCTATCATCTGTTTGGCGAGACGCTGGGGGCGGCGCGCCTGGCCGTCGGCTTCTATTCACTGATCGGCATCCTCGGCGCCTACTGCGCGGGTCGCGTCGTCGGGGGGCCGCTGGGCGGAGCGATGGCGGCTGTACTGCTGGCGCTCAGCCCGACCTATCTGCGGAACTCGCGGCAGGCTCTTGCCGAGGTGCCAGCGCTCGCTCCGGCCATCCTGGCCGTCGCCGCCGCGCTCGCCTACCAGCGCGGCGGAAGGTGGTCCTGGCTGCTCGTCTCAGGCTTGTTTCTGGGCCTGGCGCTGCTGATCAAGCCGATCGTCGTGGCGGCGATCGTGCCGATCGCACTGGCCGTGGTCGTCGGCCCGCGCCGCCCGCTCCGGCCCCTGCTGCTGGTTGGCGGCGTAGCGGCGGCGTTCGTGCTGGTCATCGTCCTCGTAACTGGCTTGTCGGCTGTGCTCAGCCAGGTGATTGACTACAGGCTCAGGAGCCGTGAGGTCAGCGGCTGGGACGTGCGCGAGAATTGGCGTCTCCTGCAGACCACCCTCGGGCGAGACCAGATCGGCCTGTTCGCGCTCGCGTTGGCGGCTGGGCTGGCCATGCTCGTAGCTTCCCCGCGACGCGCGCTGCCCCTGGTGCTCTGGCCGCTCGCCAGCGTCGGCTTGCTGCTAGCTTACTCGCCGCTCTTCCCAAAGCATGTGGTCATCGCAGTGCCGCCTGTGGCTGTCCTAGCCGGATCAGGCATCGGGCAGATCTGGCAGGCGGTCCGCGCTCGCCAGTGGCAGGGCATGCTCGGGGCGGTGGCGCTGGCGGCCGGCGGCCTCTTCTACCTCTGGTCGGCGCCCGCGATGTTCAGCTGGGACGCGCGGTTCATGAACCTCAGCCCGAGCTTCGAGGGCGAGCGTTTCCAGGAGTCCGGAGACGCCGCGACCACGATCGAAGCGCTCACGAAGCGCGGCGACTTCATCATCACGGACCATCCGTATCTAGCATTCCTGGCCCAACGGCTGGTCCCGCCCGAACTGTCCGACCCGTCCAAGACGCGGGTCCGCGCCCGAGAGCTAACCGGAGAGGACATCGCAGCCGCCGGCGAGACGTACGGGGCGAGGCTGGTGGTGTTGTGGAGCGACCGCCTGCGGACGCTGCGCAACTTCAAGAGCTGGCTGGATCAGCGCTTTCTGCCGGTCAAGGTCTACGGTCGAGGCGGCGACTCGCCGCGAGTGATCTACCTGCGGCGTGAAGCGGACCTGGCTCAGGCCAGGACGGCTCTGCAAGGCTCCATTGGGACCACCCTCGGGGCTGACTTCGGTGGCGTGCTTCGTCTGCGCGGCTACACGGTCGATCGGGCCGAACTGGGGCGCAACGGCAGCGTCGGCGTGACGTATGAATGGGAATCGCTGGCGCCCGCCTCAGTCGACTATCACATCATGACCGAGCTGCGCGGGCCGGATGGTCAGGTTTGGAGCGACGAGGAGCTAGCGTTGGGGAATCGGGCCGTAGGCCTGGTCGACTGGCCGCTGGGCCGCTGGCTGTTTCAGTCCTCAAGTTTCGACGTATCGGCCACCGCGCCGCCCGGGGAGTACGTGCTGACCGTTGGCGTCTACGACACACGCGCGCGAGCTGAGCTGCCGGTCACGGCCGGGGATGCCCGCCTCGGGTCGCGCGGCGGCCCGCTCTACCGCTTCGAGCTCGCCAAGCTGCAGGTCAAATGACTTGCGGCGGCGGATATCTCATTCGCTGTCCGCTGGGCCGGTCTGGTCTCGAAGCCAGGCCTCAAAGCGCTGAGTGGCAACCTCGAGGCTTTCCGTGCGGCTCCCGATCGTCTCCAGCTCTCGCGCCAGGGCGATAGGATCGCCTGTGAAAGCCAGGCCGTTGAGGCGCAGGAATGCGTCCATGGCCGTATACGCCGTCCTTTTGTTTCCATCAAGGAAGGCCTGTGCCTGGGAAATGCCGACCCCCAACACGGCTGCTTGGCGGATGAGGTCGGCGGCCTCATAATAGGCAGCGGTTCGAGGGCGCTGGACTGCGGAGTCCAGCAACGCCTCGGACCGAAGCGGCGCGGCGGCGTGCCCTGTCTGCTCCATGACTGCGACGTGGAGCGCTAGAACGTCAGCCAGGCTGAGATGTCGCGGCGAGTCCCCTCGCGCCATCGCGGGCGCTACCGACCGGCGAGGTAGCGGTACCCGGCCTCGTTTCGCTTCCAGCTTGCCTCGAAGACGGCGCGCAGGTCCGGCGTGAGCGCGGGACGGACGTCCAGGGGATGCACCTCGACTGCCACCAGCTGGCCCGCCTGAAGCTCCAGTCGCTGGACCTCCTCTCGGGGTACGGTGACAATGTAGCTGTTGCCACTTTTTCGAAGCTTAGCCCTAATCACCAGAGGGCCTTCGATGCCAGATAATACAGAGTATACAAGACCTGCCGAGTATACATGCGTGGCCACGGCGAGGCGATGGGGACGACCATGACGCAAATCATCCCTCCGTGAGCGGCGTTCTGCGCAGCTATCTGAGCCCGGCCATCTCCTCGGTCGCGTTAGCTCGCCACAGCGTGAAGGTCCGCGTGACCTGGCTGGCCGAGGGGCTCGCGTTGGCACTCGTCTTGGCCTTTGCGCTCCGCCTGAGGCTCTGGAACCTGGACGCCTATAGCGGCTCGTTCGACGAGGGGATCCGAAGCGAGCAGTTGCTCCTCATGTCGGCCGGCTATCGCCCGTTTCGAGACATCTTCTCGTCGCAGGGGCCGCTTCTGCTCGACCTGCTCTACCCGTTCTACCTCTGGTTCGGACAGACGCTCGAAGCGGCCAGAGCGGGCGTCGTGGTCTTCTCTACGGTCGGCCTAGTCGCCGCCTGGTGGCTCGGACGCATGGCCGCTGGGCCGATCGCTGGGCTGGCCGCGGCGGGTCTGCTGGCGATGAGTCCTGGCTATTTGGAGGGCTCTCGCCTGGCTCTGGCGGAGGTGCCCACCATCGCCCCTGCCCTGCTCGCGCTTGGCGCAGCGTACGCCTATCGCCAGTCCAGCCGCACAGGCTGGCTCGTCGTGTCGGCCGTCCTCTGCGCGCTTGCCCTGCTGATCAAGCCGATGGTCGTTCACGTCGGCCTCCCTCTGA
>Ga0137368_10004306_pt1 | contig 15200 bp, 14 predicted proteins | sample SagtaG_13_FD_104917 | JGI IMG/M metagenome (GOLD analysis project Ga0137368, IMG submission 104917) | Vadose zone soil microbial communities from Sagehorn Ranch, Mendocino, California, USA - Sage1_L_100_16 metaG | ecosystem: Environmental > Terrestrial > Soil > Vadose zone | place: USA...
ATGAACGCCCTCGGCCACTGCATGAAGAAGGCGCTCGCCATCGTCTGGGGCGTCTGGCGCGGCGATCACGACTTCGTCGCTGAGGTCGCTGACGCTTGACTTCGGGATATGGGACCTAGGACGCGCGGCGCCTCGCGTTCACGCCGGCGGCGTACACGTTCGCGAGCACGAGAGCGACGATCAGTCCGAGCAGCAGCCAGCCGACGCTCTCCTGCGTCGTGGGCGCGGCGGAGGCGATGAGCCAGCTGACGGCGATCGCGCCGAGCGCGCCGAGGGCGAGGCGGCCGTCGTCGACGAGCAGGCCGTACGTGTTGTCCCAGATCGCGCGGACGACGTTAGACATTGCGCGCCTCCACCTGCGCGCCATGCGGCAGGACCGCGCGCAGCAGCCGCACCGCGGTCCAACTCGCGGCGATCACGACGGCGAAGATCGGAAAGAGCGCGACCGCGTCGCCCGGCCACTCGCCGCCGATGCCTTCGGTCGCCCAGAACACGCCGAACGTGACGAGCATCGCGCCGACGACGAACTTCATCCAGTTCTCGGGGACCATCGTGAGCGGGTGCCGCAGGAGCGCGGCGGCGGCGATGACGATCACGCCCGCGCCGGCAGCGCCCCAGATCGCCGCGTTCAGCGCGGCCGCGCTCGCCGACCCGAGCGCGATGACGATGAACGCGACCTCGGTGCCCTCGAGCAGCACGGTCTTGTACGCGAGCGTCATGCCGATCCAATCGAACTCGCTCTTGCGCAGGCCCTGCGCGCGGAGCTCGCGGATCTCGCGCTGGTAGATGAGCTCCTCGTCGTGGAGCGCGACGACGCCAGCGAAGCGCAGGAGCGCCTTGCGAAGCCAGCGGAGCCCGAAGAGCAGGAGGAGCGTGCCGACGATCAGCTGCAGCAGGTGCTCGGGCACCACCGTCACGAGCGCGACGCCGATGACGGCGACGATGACCGCGAGCGTGAGGACAGCGAGGACGGTGCCGATCAGCGGTGCGCGCCAGCCGCGCGTCGTCCCGACGGCGAGGACGATCGTCGTCGCCTCGACGAACTCGACCGAGCTCGCGATGAACGAGGGCGTCGCCGCGATCGCGAGGGCCAGCGCGCCTTCCATCCAGGCCTCCTTGCAGCAAGTGCTACAGTCTGAGCCGCGTCACTGTAGCAGAACAGTCAGGTGAGGAGTAGCCCTGTGAAGACGCTCGAGCGCGCAACGGCTCAAGGCCTTTCGAGCGAGGAGGTGCTGCGCCTGCGCGGCGCGTACGTCCCGGACGGGGTGACGGTCGCGAGCCCGCTCGTCGTCGCGCGCGCGGAGGGCAGCGAGCTCATCGACCCTGAGGAACGCCGCTTTGTCGACCTCGCCGCTGGCATCGGCGCTCAGAACCTCGGGCACGCGCACCCGGACCTCCTCGCCGCCGCGCGTGAGCAGCTCGAGCGCTTCACCCACGTCGCGGCGCAGGTCGTCTCGTACGAGGGATACGTCCGGCTCGCGCAGGAGCTCGACCGCATGCATCCCGTCGCGCCGGGCGCCGCACGCCCGAAGACGAAGACCGCGCTGCTGAACAGCGGCGCCGAGGCGGTCGAGAACGCGATCAAGATCGCGCGCGTCGCGACCGGGCGCGAGTGGATCGTGGCGTTCACGAACTCGTTCCACGGCCGCACGTACACGGCGATGACCGCCACCGGGAAGACGAAGAACTCGCGCTTCCCTTTCATGCGCACGACCGCGCCGAGCGTGGCGCACATCCCCTACCCGTACCCGTACCGGCCGCTGGCAGGCGGCACCGAGGAGGAGCTGACCGACCTGCACGTGCGCCTCTTCGAACACGCGCTCGACACGAACCTCGCGCCGGAGCACGTCGCGGCGCTGATCGCCGAGCCGGTGCAGGGCGAGGGCGGGTTCGTCGTACCGCCGAAGGCGTTCTTCCGGCGGATCAAGGAGGTCTGCGACCGCCACGGGATCCTCTTCATCGCCGACGAGGTCCAGACGGGCTTCGCCCGCACCGGTCGCATGTTCGGCATCGAGCACTTCGGCGTGACACCGGACCTGCTCGTGACGTCGAAGTCGCTCGGCGGCGGGTTCCCGCTCGGCGCGGTCACCGGCCGCGCTGAGCTCTTCGACAAGCTCGGGAAGGGGTCGCTGGGCGCGACGTTCGGCGGCCACCCGGTCGCGTGCGCGACCGCGCTCGCGACCATCCGTGTCATCGAACGGGACGGCCTCTGCGAGCGCTCCGAGCGGCTCGGCGCGCACATGCAGGAGCGCTTCCGCGAGATGGCGACGCGCCACGAGTCGATCGGCGACGTGCGTGGTCTCGGCTCGATGGTGGCGGTCGAGTTCGTCGAAGACCGGAAGACGAAGAAGCCGGCCGCGGCGTTCTACGAGCGGATCCAGAAAGAGGCGTTCGATCGCGGCGTGGTCCTGGTCCGCGCGGGTCTCTACGGCAACGTGCTGCGCGTGCTGGCGCCGCTCACGATCCCGGAGGATCTGCTGGACCAGGCCCTCGACCGCATCGACGAGGCGATCGCGGCCTCAGGCTAGGACGCTGCCTCCAAGGATCGTCGTGTCCACCCCGATCGCGGCGATGCGGTCACGCCCGGCGGCAAGCACGTCGGCCGAGAGCAGGACGAGATCCGCGACCATGCCTTCGGCGATGCTCCCCTTGCGGTCCTCCTCGTACGACGCGTACGCGGGCGCGATCGTGTAGGCACGGACCGCTTCCTCCACCGTGAGGGCCTGCTCCGGACGGCACGAGCGGTTCACCGCGAGCGCGATGTTCTCGAGCGGCGACAGCGGCGTCGCGCGTTGCTCGTTGTAGGAGCCAGGCCAATCCGACACCAGGTCCAGCCGCGCGCCGGCGTCGATGAGCGACCGCCACGGGTGCGCGTACTTCGCGCGCTCCGGGCCGAGCTTCCGCTCGAGCGACGGCGCGTCGTTGACGAGATGCTGCGGCGTCACATCGCAGCTGAGCCCCATGCGGCCGATCCGCTCGATCCCGCGGTCGCCCGGGTACCACGCGTGGATGACGCGGAAGCGGCGGTCACGCGGCGGGTTCGCGGCGATCGCGGCCTCATACCAGTCGAGCAGCAGGCGGTGCGCCTTGTCGCCCACGCAGTGAACAACAGGATCGAAGCCGGCCTCGTCCGCGGCGCGGATGTCCTCGGCCATCGTCTTCTCGTCGGTGAAGCGGAATGTGAAGTCCCCGCGGTAGGACGAGCCGACGTACGGCTCCTCCATGAGCCAGCCGTCGATGAACGCCTTCATCGCGCCGAAGCGGATGAGGCCATCATCGGTGCGAGGACAGATCCCATGCTCGACCGCCTCGCGCCAGAGCGGGAGCGAGAGCATCGCGTAGACGCGCACGGTCAGGTCGCCGTCGCGCTGCAGCTCCTGGAACACCTCGAGCGGCGTCGCGCTCCGCTCGACGTCGGTGTGGAAGAGCGCGTGCTGTGACAGCGCGTCGATCCGGCAGACGTCGTGGATCGACGTGATGCCGACCTTGCGCAGGTCCTCGAGCGCGGCCTTGGCGCCGATCTTCAGGGTCGCCATGTTCGCCGGCGGCATGAGCTCCGACATCCGCTCGCCGGCGCGGCCGTGCAGCACGCCGGTCGGCTCCCCTGCCTCGTCGCGCTCGATCCGCCCTCCGCGCGGATCGGGGGTGTGGCGGTCGAACCGCGCGCGCGCGAGCGCGAGCGAGCTCGCGACGTACCCGCCGTCGATGCGACGGACGAGGACCGGATGGAGCGGCGTCGCGGCGTCGAGGTCGTGACGGTCGAGCGGCGGCTGCGCCGGCCGCGGCTCGCCGCGCGCATCGGCATCCCACGCCGCGGCGGCGCCGACGTCGCCGCCGGTGATCCACAGCCCGTCGGGCACGCGTCCCGCCGCCTCGCGCACCTTCGCGAGCACCGCATCCTTGTCGCGCGCGTCGTAGAGGCCGATCTTGAACGACCACGCGGCCGCGTTCCCGAAGTGCGTGTGCGCGTCGATGAACCCGGGGAGCACGAGGCGGTCGCCGATCTCGATGACGCGCGTCGACGGACCGATGAGCGCGTTCATGTCCCGCTCGGAGCCGACGGCGACGATGCGATCGCCGCGGGTCGCGACCGCGCGAGCCTCCGGATCGGCCGGATCCATCGTGTGGACCCGGCCGCCCCGGAGGACGAGGTCAGCTGCGGCTATTGATCCAGCCAGACGTCGTTCAGCGCGACCGCCGTGAACCCGTCGGGACCGGGCTTGAAGCCCTTCACCTTCGCCGACATCGCGGTGACGCGCACCTGGCTGAACACGCCGACGAACGGGATGTGAGCCATGATCATCCGCTGCGCGTCCTCGTACGTCTTGCGCCGGTCGGCCGTCCCGAGCTCCTGGCCCGCGCCCTTCGTGAGCAGCGCATCGAGCGCGGGGTCGTTCAGGTTCGAGAAGTTACTCCCGCCCTTGAGGCCCGCGGAGTGATAGACGACGCGGAGGATCCCGTCGGGATCGACGCTTGTCGATGAGGTCGCCGCCATGTTGTGCTTGTAAGCGCGCACGTGGTCGAGATATGGCGCGCGCTCCATCTTCTGCACCTTGAGGTCGATGCCGACCTCGCGCAGCTGCGCCTGCATCGCCTCGGCGACCTCGGTCCAGGGGCTGCGGAACGTCGCGAGCAGGATCTCGAGCTTCTTCCCGTCCTTCTCGCGGATCGGGCTGCCCTTCCAGCCGGCGGTCTCGAGGATCTGCTTCGCCTTCGCCGGGTCATACGCGAACGTCTTCTCGAGCTCCTCGAGCCGCGCCCATACGCCCTGCGACAGCGGGCCGACGGAGACCTTGTGCACACCGAAGAACAGCTTGTCGACGATGGACCTGCGGTCGACGGCCCAGTTCACGGCCTCACGCACGGCCTTGTCGTTCGTCGGCGCGAGCTGCACGTTCATCGAGAACCCGATGGTGTGGCTCGCGCGCGGCGACTCGACGAACGTGAACCTCTTGTCGTTCTTCAGGCGGCTGTAGTCGGTCTCCGTGATCTCGTCGATGACGAGGTTCTCGCCGGATTCGAGCGTCGCGGTGCGCGTCGAGGCCTCGGTGATCGCGCGCAGCTTCATCCCAGCGAGGTACGGCGCGGCCTTGTTCTGGAAGATCGGCGCGCCCCACGCGTAATCCGGGAACGCCTCGAGGGTCCAGACGCCGTCGGCCGACCGGTTCACGACCTTGAACGGACCCGATCCGATCGGCTGCTTCACGGCCTCGCCGCTCTTCAGCGCGGACAGCTGGTTCGGCGAGAGGATCCCGAAGAAGTAGCGCCAGATCTGCAGCATGAACGCGTAGTAGGGCTGCTTGAACGTGAACACGACCGTCTTCTCGTCGGGGGTCGTGATCGTGTCGAGCGAGCCGAGGAGCGAGATCACCGCGCCGGCCTTCAGATTCGGGTCGCGGATGCGCTCGAAGCTCCCCTTCACGGCGGCCGCGGTGAGCGCCGCCCCGTCGTGGAACTTCACGCCGTCGCGCAGGGTGAAGGTGAACTTCTTGCCGCCGTCCTCGACCGCCCACTTCGACGCGAGGGCCGGGGAGAACTTTTGATCCGCGTCCATGGTGATGAGCGTGTCGCACACGTTCTGCACGATCTCACCCGCCGCGGCGCCGGTGGTGAGCGCCGGATCGATCGAGTCGGTCTTGTCCCACTGCGCCCACGTGAGCGTCCCGCCCTTCTTCGGCGTGAGGACAGCCTGCGTCGCGCCGGGCGACGACGTCGCCGTGCCGCTCGGCGTCGTCGCCGGCGCGCACGCCGCCGCGATGGCCGCGGCGCTGGCCCACGCGCTGCGGCGTAGGAATTCCCGTCTGCTCAGCGCGAAGAGATCCTTCTCGTTCACCCGTGCCACCTCCACCTATTCGCTCGTCATCTGCGACCGCAGCTCGTTCATCTCTTCCAGGGTCTCGAGCGCGCGCGGTCGATCGCGCGCCGCGAGCGCGAAGAGGATCGTCTCGAGGACCACCATCCAGATCGCGGCCGTCTGCATGGAACCGCTACCGCCGTGCCGCGCCGTGAGCGCGGCCTTGTACTGCCCCTGCAGCGCGAGCCCGAGCGTGTCCGTGAGCAGGACGACCGGGACGCGGCGCTTCCGCGCCTGCGCGAGGGTCGACCGTGCCTCCGCGTTCGCGCGGTCGAACACGAGCGCGACCATCGCGTCGCCCTTCCGGAGCCCAAGGAGGTCGTCGGCGAGCCCCGCGCCGCGCGCGCTGAAGGCGGCGGCGTCGCGGCCGATCCGCCGCAGGCGCAGCGCGAGGTACTCGGCGAGCTTGCCGTTCGGGCCGAGGCCGAACACGACGATGCGCTCCGCGTCGGCCAGGAGATCGATCGCCCTGCGGAAGTCGTCGGGGCGGATCGTGCGCCGCGCTTCCTCGACGAGCTGCGTGTGCGCCGCGAGGCTGTGCTCGAGGATCGCGACCGCGTCGTCGCCCAACTCCTCGAGGCTGCGGCCGAGGCGCAGCGCGGGGGTCGCGCGCGTGCGGAGCGCGTCACGCAGCTCCTGCTTCAGCTGCGGGAGGCCGTCGTATCCGAGAGCCTGCGCGGCGCGCACGACGGTGGCGTCGCTGGTCTCGAGGCGGCCCGCGATCTCCGCGGCGGAGATGAACGCGACCTCCTCGCGATGCTCCGCAAAGAACCGCGCCACGCGCTCCTCGGCGGGGCTGAGGTCCCTGGCGCGCGCGGCCACGCGCTCGTCCAGGGTGGCCGGGGCTACTGTAGCCATTGCTTCACGTACACCGTCGCGGCTGTAGCGTATACTGCGGCGTCAATGGCCGTGCCTTTCATTGAGATCGATGGAGACGCGCGCGAGCGCGGGCGGCAGCACGGCGAAGCCGCGCGGGAGCAGATCCGGCACTCCATCGCCTACTACCGCGGCTCCTTCCAGCGGACGGCGAAGCTCACGTGGGACCAGGTCGTCGAGCTCTCCCCCCGCTGGGTCCCGATCGTCGAGGACTACAGCCCCGGGATCACCGAGGAGATCCGCGGCATCGCCGAGGGCGCCGGCGTGACGTTCGAGGAGATCCTCGCGCTGAACGGCCGTGGCGAGCTGTCGAGCGGGAACCCGTTCCTCGACGGCGAGTACGAGGACTGCTCCTCGTTCGCGCTCCTCCCGCCCGCGAGCGGCGACGGCCACGTGTGGTGCGGGCAGAACTGGGACTGGCGCTCGGAGACGGGCCAGACCGTGATCGTGCTGCGGATCGTCCAGCCAGGGAAGCCGACGATCGTCATGCAGACCGAGGCCGGCCAGGTCGGGCGGCACGGCGTGAACTCGGCGGGGATCGCGCTGAACGCGAACGGGCTGGGCGTGCGGTTCGGGAAAGGCCTGGGCATCCCGCAGCCGTTCATCCGACGGCGGATCCTCGACTCGTTCGACATGCAGACCGCGCTCGGCGCGGTGTTCGACAGCAAGCAGTCGATCTGCACGAACCTGCTCATCACGCATCGCGACGGCTTCGCCATCGACATCGAGACGACGCCCGCGCGGCACGGCTGGATGTACCCGACCGACGGGCTCCTCGTGCACACGAACCACTTCGTCGCGTTCGTCCCCGAGCAGATCGCCGCGACGTACCGGCCGTTCTCGGTGAATTCGCTGTGGCGGCTCGAGCGGCTGACGCAGGGACTGCGCAAGCTGCGCGACGCGCGCACGCCCGCGGAGTCGCGCGGGGCGATCCGCATCGCGCTCCAGGACCACTTCGGGTATCCCGACGCGCTCTGCAAGCACCCGAACCCGCGGTCGACCGGGACCGACCGGAACGAGACGATCGCGTCGAGCATCGTCGATCTCACGACCGGCGAGTACCGGCTCGCGGCCGGCCACCCCTGCGAAGCGAAGCACGAGCTCCTGCCGTGGAACGTCTACGAGCATGCGGAACAGAGAGCTCCGGATCTACTCCGGGCGTAACCGCCCGGATCTCACGCCCTTCTATCGGATCTTCGAGGGCCTGACCGGGATCCGCATCCGCGTCGAGAAGGTCTACCACCTCGACGTCGAGGACCGGATCGTGAAGGAGCGCAGCGAACCCAGGGCCGACCTCCTCATCACGAACAGCCAGGTCGCGGTCGAGGCGGTCCGCGGGACGGGCGTGTTCGATCCCTATCAGCCCGAGGTCGCGCGACGGTACGACGCGTGGCTGCGCGCGCCCGACTTCGCGTGGCTGTCGTTCACGGCGTGGCCGCGCTCGGCGATGGTGAACCGCTCGGTGCTGCGGGATCCCGCAGCGTGGCCGACGTCGATCCGGGACCTCGCCGAGCCGGCGCTGCGCGGCAAGGCGTCGATCGCGACCGTGAACGAGGAGACGACGGTGTCGCAGTTCAGCGCGATGCGCGCGCTCTGCGGCGACGCGTGGACGTGGGGGCTCGTGGACCGGCTCCTCGCGAACGGGCTCCGCACGTACCCGTCGAACAAGGACACGCGCGAGGCGCTCATCGCCGAGCGCAACGCCGTCGCGATGGTGAATTCGTCGAACTTCCACGTCTTCCTCATGGAAGGCAATCCCGTCGGCGAAGCGTGGCTCGACCAGGACGAGGGCGGCCTCGGGACGAACGTCGAGGCCCACACTGTGGCGGTGATCAAGGGATGCCGCCATCCCGAGGAGGCGCGCGCATTCGTCGACTGGCTGCTCGAGGCGGACACGCAGTCGCTGCTCGCGCGCATGTTCGGCGAGACGCCCGTGAACCCGCGCGCGGAGCACGCGACGGTGCGGCCGCTCGCGCGGATCCGCCGCATGGACGTGCCGCTCGCGAAGCTCACCGAGCTGCGCGACAGCACGCGCGCGTACCTCTCGACGAGGGGCTTCGCGCCGACGAAGGGATGAGCGGCTGATGCTCGCGTGGCTGAGCGTCGACGGGAAGAAGCTTCTCGCCACGCGGATCATGCGCACGTTCGCGTACGGCTACCTCGCGACGGTGCTCGGCGTGTACCTCGACGCGCTGGGCATGACGGCAACGGACATCGGGATCATCCTCACGAGCGCGATCGCCGGATCAGCGGCGATGACTGTGTTCTGGTCGTTCGTCGCGGACCGCTACGGACGGCGCAAGACGGTCGCGACGATGGCGGCGCTCATGGCCCTCGGCGGCCTCCTCTTCGCGCTCACGAACGAGTTCTGGCTGCTCCTCGTCGGCGCGTTCACCGGCACGATCAGCGCCACGAGCAGCGAGGTCGGCGTCTTCCAGACGGTCGAGCAGGCGATCCTGCCGCAGACCGCGCCGAGCGAGCGCCGCACGTGGCTCTTCTCCATCTACAACACGGTCGCAAACTTCGCGGGCGGGCTCGGGTCGCTCGCGGCCGCGAGCGTCGCGCTGTTCGCGAGCCTCGGGCTGCGCGGCGCCGACGCCTACCGGCCGCTGTTCGTCCTGTACGCGCTGGTCGGGCTCGCGAACCTCGTCGTCTTCCTCACGCTCTCCGACCGCGTCGAGCTCGCGAAGGTCGAGGGCGAGCGCCGCTTCCTCGGGATCCACCGGTCGGGCGGCACGGTCGCGAGGCTGTCGGCGCTGTTCGGGCTCGACGCGTTCGCGGGCGGCCTCGTCGTGCACTCGTTCGTCGCGTACTGGTTCTTCGTGCGGTGGGGCATCCCGCTCTCCGAGCTCGCGGTGATCTTCTTCTGGGTGAACGTCCTGTCCGGGATCTCGCTCCTCGCCGCGGGCTGGCTCGCGCAGCGCTTCGGCCTGCTGAACACGATGGTGTTCACGCACCTGCCATCGAACGTGCTGCTCCTGCTCGTGCCGCTCGCGCCGAGCGCCGGCCTCGCCGTCGCGTTCTTCCTCGCGCGCATGAGCATCTCGCAGATGGACGTGCCGACGCGGCAGTCGTACACGATGGCCGTGGTCGACCCCGAAGAGCGCACCGCGACGGCGGGAATCACGAACGTCGCGCGCACGACCGCGAGCGCGGTCTCGCCCGCGTTCGCCGGCATGGCCGTGAGCGCGGCCGCGTTCGGCTTCCCGTTCTTCCTCGCGGCCGGGCTGAAGATCGTCTACGACGGCCTCATCTACGCGACGTTCCGCAACGTCCATCCGCCCGAGGAAGAGGCGATCCGCCGCAGGCGCGAGCGCGAGCTCGCCGCGAACTAGATGGCGAAGTACGTCGCGGGCCGCCTCGTCGAGTCGATCCCGGTCCTGCTGCTCGCGTCCCTCCTCGTGTTCTCGATCCTCCATCTCATCCCGGGCGACCCCGTCGACACGATGCTCGGCGCCGCGGCGTTCGGGATCGGCGACCCGGTCGAGCAGGCGAAGCTCGTCGCCCAGATCCGCGACCAGCTCGGGCTCAATGACCCGTTCCCCGTCCAGTACGCGCGCTGGCTGTGGGGCGCGGTGCGGCTCGACCTCGGCGAGTCGTTCATCCGCCACGCGCCCGTGGCCGAGCTCATCGCGCAGCGCCTCCCGAGCACGGTCGAGCTCGCGCTCACCGCGCTGTTCCTGAGCGTCACTGTCGGAGTGAGCCTCGGGATCGTCGCCGCGCTGAAGCGCAACACGCCTGTCGATGCGGGCGTGATGCTCCTCTCCCTCGGCGGCGTGTCGATGCCGAGCTTCTGGTTCGCGATGCTCATGATCCTGCTGTTCTCGGTGACGCTGAACCTGCTCCCGGCGACCGGGTCCGGCAGCCTCGACCGCCTCATCCTGCCGGCGCTCGTGCTCGGCTATGAAGGGACCGGGCTGATCGCGCGGCTCACGCGCGCGTCGCTGCTCGAGGTGCTCGGGCGCGAGTACATCACCACCGCACGCGCCAAGGGGCTGTACCGCCGGGTCGTGGTGACGCGCCACGCGCTGCGCAACGCGCTCATCCCGGTCGTCACGGTCATCGGGCTGCAGATGGGGCGGCTGCTCGCGGGCAGCATCATCGTCGAGACCGTGTTCGCGCGGCAGGGCGTCGGGCAGCTCGCGATCGAGGCGATCCTCCAGAAGGACTACCCGCTCGTGCAGGGGATCATCCTCCTCACGGCCACGTCCTACGTCGTCGCAAATCTCCTCGTGGACATCTCGTATGGCTTCATCAACCCGAAGATCCGCGCGGCCTGACATCCCGCGCGTGCCGATGGTGGCCGCGGTCGTCGCGGACAAGCGCCGCTTGCCGGCCTTGCCCGCGTCGCCCGGGCCGTACCGCCGCGCGTGGTGGCGGCTGCGCGCGGACCGCGTCGCGCGCGCTTCCGCGCTCGTGTTCCTGGGGATGGCCGCGGCCGCGTACCTCGTCCCGCTCGTCGCGAACATCGATCCGTACCAGCAGAGCCTGCGCGACTCGCTGCTGCCCCCGGGCTCGGCGGGTCATCCCCTCGGCACGGATCACTTCGGCCGCGACGTGCTGCTGCGGCTCATCGACGGCGGGCGCGTCTCGCTGAGCGTGGGCCTCATCGCGGTCGCGATCGCCGCCGTGACCGGCGGGCTCATCGGGCTCTTCGCCGGACACTTCGGCGGCTGGGTCGACCGCGTGCTCATGCGGATCATCGACGTGAAGCTCGCCTTCCCCGGGATCCTCCTCTCGCTCGTCGTCATCACCGTCCTCGGGACGGGGCTCGAGAAGGTGATGATCGCCGTCGGCGTCGGCGGCATCCCGCGGTTCGCGCGCGTCGTCCGCGGCAGCGTGCTGAACACGAAGGGCGAGCTCTATGTAGAAGCGGCACGCAGCATCGGCGCGGGGAACGTGCGGATCATGTTCGCGCACCTGCTGCCGCAGACGCTCGGCCCCGCGATCACGATCGCGACGTTCGGCCTCGCGACGGCGATCCTGTCGATCGCGTCGCTCTCGTTCCTCGGGCTCGGCGCGCAGCCGCCGACGGCCGAGTGGGGGCTCATGCTCGCCGAGGCGCGCAAGTACCTGCGCACGGCGTGGTGGCTCGCCGTCTTCCCCGGCGTCGCGATCATGCTCCTGGTCCTGAGCGTGAACCTGCTCGGCGACGCCGTGCGCGACGCGCTCGACCCGAGGATCGCCGGCGCGTCGGACTGACGCGCCTCGCCGCTACCAGAACCAGTGGAACGACAGATCGCGAAGCCACCGTCCGATGATCGAGCTCTTGCCGCCGAACAAGATGGAGAGACGGTAGACCAGCTCACCCTGCTGATCGCGCGTCGCGAGCATGATCGGTCCGACCAGGGCGGCCCGTCCGAGCCGACGGAACAGCTCGCGCCGAGTAAAGGTGTCCACGCAGCTCACCTCCCTATCGGGCTATGAGCACGTGGACACCTCCTTCCTTCGGCTCTGCCCTGGCTTCTGAATTCATCTCGCTACGGCCGCCCGCGTGCGCACAGCGCGTGTGCGCGGGCCGAGGATCCCTCGGCGGACAGGCTTGGGCGGCCGGTGATGCGCCTGCGCGACGTAGTGGCAGCCGCGCCGGTGCGACCCGGTGACTCCGCAGAACGTGCACGTCCACGCCTTCTTCTTGCCCAGGTACTCGCCTCCCCAAAGCGAGGGCCAGCGCCGGCTGAGGCGCGTGCTGCGTGCGGTGCGGATCGGGTCGTTCATGCGCGTCTTCACCTGAGCCTCCCCTCGAAAGATCAGCTGGCCGGTGGGGCTGCCACCCCCCACACGTTCCGTTCCGAGTCGCGTCGTTCAGCCACGGCGCTCCGCCCCGTCGCGACGGGGCATCGACGCGCCGGGAGGGCTTTCGCCTCCACGCCGCTGCCTGTTGGTTCCCGACCGTTCCAACGGCGCCTCGGTCAGCGAGGCCAGCGCATCTGCTCTCGCCACCTTCGGCTTTACGCTCCCCGGTCCTACTCCGGCCTCCCAAGCGCTCGGGAGCACCTTCCCCGCACAGGTGGGGACTTCGGTCACGACCAGCGCATCGACTGTAGGCACGTCCGGTCAGCGCAGTCAATGGTCTGCAGCCGTTCTGTCGTCAACTTTGCGTTCGAATTCGTACACATCAAGGTGTATCCGTGTGTATCATCATGAGAATGGGACGCACGAACGTGGTGATCGACGACAAGCTCCTCGCTCGGGTCATGAAGCTCTATGGGCTGCGGACGAAGCGCGAAACCATCGACTTCGCCTTGCGCCAGGCAGCCGGGAGCTACGACCCCAAGGGCCTGCTCGAGCTGAAGGGCATCGGCTGGGAAGGCGATCTCGAGCAGATGCGCCGGACCAGGAACCTTGAGTGGTGATCGTGGTCGACACCACAGCTTGGGTCGACCTGATCCGCGGTCGTGGGACGCCCGTCGCTTTGACGCTCGAACGTCTGATCGACCAGCGTGCGGACCTGGCGATCACTGAGGCGATCCTCATGGAAGTGCTCGCAGGTGCGACATCCCTGGCGAGCCTGTCCGAGGTTCGGGCGCGACTCGTCGGTCACCCGATCCTCCGACTGGAAGGCCTGGCGGACTTCGAGGAGGCCGCCCGGATCTATCGGTCATGCCGTCGTGCCGGCGGAACGATCCGCAGCCAGCTCGACTGCCTCATCGCCGTCCCGACCATCCGCCACGGCGCGTCGCTCCTGCACAACGACCGGGACTTCGAGACGATCGCCCGGCACACCGCGCTCAAGCTGGAGCCCCTCCACGAAGGGCCCGAGCTGCGCGAGACCGCCACGCGATACGGCCGTCCGCGCCGGGCACGCACTGCCGCTTCTGCAGCCCGCCGCCCGAGGCCGCGGATCCGGCGGTCGGCTGCTCGCGCATAGCGCCGCTGGCACACTGACGCTCGCGTGGTGAGCGTCGCGCGGCTCGTCGGTGACCGGCTCCGTGCGGCCGGCGTCCGCTACGTCTTCGGGCATCCGGGCGGCGAGGTCGTCGAGCTCATCGAGGGCTTCCGCGACGCCGGGCTCGAGTTCGTGCTCACGCGCCACGAGACCGCGGCCGCGTTCGCCGCCGAGGCCATGTCGAGCGTCACCGGCGTGCCGGGCGTGTGCGTGGCGACGCTCGGGCCGGGCGCGACGAACCTCGTCACCGGCATCGCGCACGCGTCGCTCGACCGCGGCCCGCTCATCGCGTTCACGGGCCAGCTCCCGCCGCACCGCTACGCCATCGCGACGCACCAGAAGCTCGACACGAGCGCCCTCTTCGCGCCGATCACGAAGTGGCGGGCGACGCTCACGTACGCGAACGCCTCCGCCGTGATCGAGCGCGCGCTGCGCGTCGCGCTCGCGCACCGCCGCGGGCCGGTCCTCATCGAGGTGCCGAGCGACGTCCCGAAGCAGGACGCCGTCGACGTCGCCCTCCCCCGCTTCGTCACGGAGCCCGCACCCGCGATCGACCGCGACGCCATCCGCGACGCCGCGATCCGCCTGCGCGAGGCGAAGCGCCCGCTCCTCATGGTCGGCATGGACGCGAACGAGGACGCGGTCGCCGAGCCGCTCCGGCGCTTCGCCGAGGCGTGGTGCGTGCCCGTCATGGTCGGTCCGAAGGCGAAGGGGATCTTCCGCGAGGACCACCCGCTCTTCCTCGGCACGATCGAGGGCCTCGGCACCGCGTACCTCTTCGACTACGTCGACACGTGCGACCTCGTCGTCATGGTCGGGTTCGACCCCGTCGAGTTCGACCGCGAGTGGACCGCGAAGGCGCGCATCGTCCACATCGGGCCGCTGCCGAACGACGACCGCTACTACGGCAGCGACGTCGAGGTCGTCGGGCGCGTCGACGACGCGCTCGAGCGGCTGCTCCTCGCGGCGTCGCCCGAGCCGAAGATCCCGCTCGAGGACCTGCGCGCGTTCCGCGACGCGTTCAGCGCGCGCGTGCGCCCGGCGTCCGACGCGCTCACGGCGCAGCAGGTGCTCGCGGAGCTGCGCACGGCGCTGCCCGAGGACGCGCTGGTCGCGACGGACGTCGGCTTCAACAAGGCCGTGATGGCGCAGTGCTGGCCCGCGTACCGGCCGCGCACGTACTTCGTCTCGAACGGCCTGTCGTCCATGGGGTTCGGCCTGCCCGCGGCGATCGGCCTGAAGCTCGCGCAGCGGGGCCGCGCGGTCGCGTGCGTCGTCGGCGACGGCGGGCTCGGTATGGTCATGGCCGAGCTCGAGACCGCGGCGCGCCTCGGGCTCGGGATCACGGTCGTGGTGCTCGCGGACGACGCGCTGTCGCAGATCCGCGCGGGCCAGGAGCGCCGCGGCTATCCTGTCACGGGGACGACGTTCACCGCGATCGACTACATCGCGCTGGCGGGCTCGTTCGGGATCGACGGCCACGAAGTGACCACGCTCGACGAGCTCCGCGGCGCGCTCGAGGGCGCCGCGTCGGTCCGCCGCCCCCGCCTCGTCGCCGCCCACGTCGATCCCCGGGCGTAC
>Ga0137368_10004307_pt1 | contig 15198 bp, 16 predicted proteins | sample SagtaG_13_FD_104917 | JGI IMG/M metagenome (GOLD analysis project Ga0137368, IMG submission 104917) | Vadose zone soil microbial communities from Sagehorn Ranch, Mendocino, California, USA - Sage1_L_100_16 metaG | ecosystem: Environmental > Terrestrial > Soil > Vadose zone | place: USA...
GAGACGCTCGGAGTCGAGCCGACGTGGTTCACCGAGCACGACATCCACGTTCACGTGCCCGCCGGCGCGGTTCCCAAGGACGGCCCGTCCGCGGGGGTGACGATGGCGACCGCGATCGCCTCGCTCGTCCGCGGCGAGCCGGTCTCGGAGGACGTCGGCATGACCGGCGAGATCACACTCACGGGGCAGGTGCTGCCGATCGGCGGCGTGCGCGAGAAGGTACTCGCGGCCGAGCGTGCCGGGCTCAAGCGCGTGATCGTCCCGAGCGAGAACGAGCCGGATCTCGAGGAGCTGCCGCCGGAGACGAAGAAGGAGCTCGAATTCGTCCTCGTCGACTCGATCGACGAGGTCTTCGACGCCGCGTTCGAAGGCCGACGGGCGCCACGCCCAAAGCCGATCGCCGTGGAGGACCGTGAGCGCGCCGCTAGATCAGCCTGAAGCTCCGCAGTAGCTCGTCACAGGGCTCCGTGTCGCCGGTCTGCTCGAAACGGCAGAGGAGCAGGTACTCGGTCTTGCCGCGGAGGACGAACGCGAGCCGCTCCACGAGCTGCTTCCCTCGCGCCTCGTAGGCGATGTCATAGCGCCGCGCCTGCCGGCCCGCGAGCTCGGTCGTCTCGGATGAGGAGATCGACCCGTGCTGCTGCGCGGCGACGCCGGTCGCCACACGGTCCAGCTCCTTGACGACTTTGGCGCTGAGCTCGTCCTTCGCGGCGCGCAGCAAGGGAAACCGCGAGACAGCCACGAGCGCGAGGCTCTTGCCGCCTTCGGCCGCCTGCACCTGGCGCCCACTGCGGACGATCTGCCACCCGGCCGGCGCCGCGAATGTGTAGCCGTTGCCGCGAACGACCTGCGCCGGAGCCTCCTTCTTCCCCCCGCCGCCGCAGCCCGAGACGACCAGAGCCGCAAAGAGAACCGCCAGTTTGCAAGGATTGCCGCGGGGTACCAAAGGGTTTACAACCCATCGAAAGGACGATCCACGCATGGCCAAGACCACGGACAAGCTATTGGACAAGACGGGTGGCGCGCGTCCGTACATCGAGCGCGCCCTTACCGACGAGGACCTGCGGGACAACGTCCGCAACGCCTTCGAGTCCGCTCGGGAGGTCTACAACGAGCTCCTCGGCGGGCGCGGTGCGGTCCCGGTCGCGACCCGTGTGGCCACGGACAAGGACATCCAGCAGCGCCTGAAGGAGGCGATCGACGAGCTCCGCCAGGCAGCCGACCGCGTCCAGGGGAAGAGGGAACACGGCGCGCGCAACACGCTGCTGCTCGTGACGGGGATCGCGCTCGGGATCCTCTTCAACCCGGTGTCCGGTGCACAGACCCGCAAGTGGCTCTCCGATACGCTCTTCGGGTCGAGCGACGAGTTCACCTATCAGGGCGGCGGGGGGAATTCGGGCGCTGGTTCCTAGCTAGTGCGGCAGGTTGGCGGCTAAGAGCTTCTTCTTCGCCGCCGGCTTGCCTGCGGGCGAGAGAGTCCCCGACTTGATCACGTAGGCGTCGGCCTTCAGCGCTACGGGGGCGAGCGCGCGCTGGAGCGAGCCGGGGTCGAGGCCGTCCGCTGTCGAGATGTCGTTCGCGGCGATCAGGATCGCGCCGGGCTTCGGCGCCGTGCCGGCGCGCTTCGGCGCCCACGCATTCCCGCCGTCGAAGCTGACGTCCTGCAGGTGCTTCCAGGCCAGCAAGTACGAGGTGGGATTGACGGACCCGTCGTAGCCGAGGCCGAGCAGGCCGACCGGATGGATCTCGAAGTGGAGGTGGTACGGCGTGCCCTCCGCGTCGCCCGTGTTGCCGACAAAGCCGAGCACGGACCCGGCATTGACCCGGTTTCCGTTGATCGCGAGCGGCGAGAACGCGGACAGGTGCGCGTAGTAGAAAAGGTTGCCCTGGCCGTCGCGGAGCCAGAGCCGGTTGCCGCCGACCTCGTTCCAGCCGACCGAGAAGACTGCTCCCGAGGCGACCGCGAGGATGGGCGCGCCGAGCGGGGCGAAGATGTCGTCCCCGTGGTGCCAGTTCCCGGAGACGTCGCCACGGAAGGCGCCGAAGGTGTCCGTGAACGACGAGGGGCCGTAGACCGGGAAGACGTAACCGCCCGCGGTCAGCTTGGGCGTGATCTCGGGCGGTTGCAGGATCGGCGGGATTCCGGGCTTTCCCTCCGGTGCGGGAGCCTGCTTGGCGCCGCCCTTCTTGTTCTTCCTCGGCGTCGTCGGGACGGTCACCGGCGCCGGCGGCGCAGCCTGCGCGGCGACCTCCGCGTAGCCGACGAGGATCGTCGTCCCGGCAGGGAGCCCGCCGTGATCGGCAGTCAGGCGGATCTCGAGCGCGGTGACGCTGCCGCGGTACCCCGTCGCGGCGGAGCCGCTGGCGCCGCCCTGGACGGTTGAGAGCGAGCCCCAGTCGGCGAGAGGGACGCTCGCTCCACTCCCGACCGCCTGGCCGAGCGCCGTCAGATCTTTGACCGCTGAGCCGTCGATGTCGCCGGTGGCGGCTCCCGCGCGCGCGTTCGCGTGCGCGTGGGCGACGATGCTCCCGGCCGTGATCTCGCCGTTGAAGACCGAGAGGCCGCTGACCTCCGCCGAAGCGCTCGCGTTCGCCTCGCTCCCGGAGCCCGCGGAGACGCTCGCGTTCGCCGATCCGGTCGTGACGACGTCGTTGTAGTTGAAGCTGCCGGTGAAGAGCACGGCGTCATGGGGCGCCGAGAGGGTCGGCGTGCCGGCCTCTGGCTGGTTCGGCACGAGGACGCGGATCCCGTAGGCCCGCGCCGTCGCGCCGGACGCCTGCGCGCCGTCGCCCGACGCCTCGGCGGAGGCAGATGTCAGCAGTGTCAGGGCGACGAGCAGGCCGAGCGGCGTCCGCTTGAGCACGGGTGCCCCATTATGCAAGCAGGGGAGCCCGGAGCAAGGACAGCGAAACTATTCGTTCGCGAGTTGCCGGCGAGCAAACTCGCGGAACCGCTCGCGCGCGTCCTCGTCTGGACCCAGCGGCTCGTCGTGGGCGTACTTCGGGTCGGCCGCAATCTCCTCGGCGACCGCCCGCACCTCGCGGGCGAGCTCCTCGCGGTGCTTCGGCTCGCGGAGCAGCATCTCGACCCAGGTGTCCGAGCCGTCGTACGGCGGCAGATCGTGGTCGAACAGCATCTGCCCGAGCGCGATCCCCACGCGGATGTAGGCGAAGGTCCTGAAGGCGAGGATCCGGTGCGGCGAGCCGACGAGGCGCTCGATCTCAGGATCGTCCTCCTGGATCTTCTGGACAACGCGCCCGATCGGCTCGTCGACGAGCGGAAGCCAGATCTCCTCCGGGCCGGCCACGGAGGAAGGATAGTTAGGTCCTTCGGCGGGCGCGCCAGGCGATCTGCGCCGCGATCAAGACGAGCAGCCCAGCGAAGAGGCGGCGCAACGTGCGATCTGCCAGCGCCTCGGCGAGCGCGACGCCTCCCTGGGCCGAGGCCGCCGCCGCGAGGCCGACGACGAGCGCCGCCTTCCAGCGAACGTTGCCGTAGCGGCTCTGGCGCCACGTCCCCGCCGCAACCGTGGGCAGGATCGCGAGCAGCGACGTCCCGGTCGCGTCGTGGTGCGAGAGGCCGAGCGCCACGAGCGTCGGCACGAACAGGATTCCACCGCCGACGCCGAACATCCCCGCCAGGACGCCTGCGACAAGGCCGAGTGCGACAGCGAGGGCGTACGTCACTTCACGAACAACCAGACGGCGATGCCGACGATGAATGCGGCGAAGAGCAGCTCCACCGTCCGCACGTGGATCCGCTGCTGGAGCGCCGTCCCACCGAGCGCACCGACAGCCGCGGGCAGACCGACGAGTGCCGCATATCCAGGCCTGATGTCGCCGTGGAACCAGTACGCGACTACGCCCGACAGGGCAGTGACGCCGATCGCGGCAAGCGAGGTGGCGGTCGCGCTGCGTGCGTCCCAGGCACAGAGCAGCAGGAGCAGCGGCACGATCACGATCCCGCCTCCAACCCCGAACAACGCACTGAAGAACCCGGCGACGAGGCCGATGACGACGAGCCGCACCGGCCTATCCTACGGCGCATGGACCTGGTCGCCCGGCTGGCGGAGGATCCCCGGCGGGCGGCGATCCTGCTCGACGTCGACGGCGCGCTCGCGCCGATCGTGCCGCGGCCCGAGGATGCGCGCGTCCCACCGGAGACGCAGGACGAGCTCCGGCGCCTGCACGGCCGCTACGCCCTCGTCGCCTGCGTCAGCGGCCGGGCCGGGGACGATGCACGGCGGATTGTCGGCGTGCCAGAGCTCGTCTACGTGGGCAACCACGGGCTCGAGCTCGAGCCGGAGTCACGCGTCTGGGGCGAGCGGCTCCTGCGCTTTCTGGCCGACGTCGACTGGCCCGATCTCGAGGACAAGGGCCTGACCGCATCGCTCCACTACCGGAACGCGCCGGATCAGGACGCGGCGCGCGCCGAGTTGGAGGAGATCGCCGACCGCGCCCGCAAGGCCGGCTTCGTGGCGCGGTTCGGACGCAAGGTGCTGGAGATCCTGCCGCCGCTCGAAGCGAACAAGGGCACGGCGGTGCGCCGTCTCCTGGCCGAGCGCGGGGTCGAGCGAGCGCTCTACGCGGGCGACGACACGACCGACCTCGACGCGTTCCGGGCGCTCGAGCCGATGGAGGTCGGCGTCCGAGTCGCCGTCGCCTCGCCGGAGGGCCCGCGCGAGCTCGCCGATGCAGCTGACGTCGTCGTCGACGGCCCGCCGGCACTGTTGGAGCTCCTGCGGCGCCTCTAGTCTGTTTCGACATCCGAACCGCGACACGCCCGGGCCGGAGCGTAGACCAGGCGAAGCCGGTCTACGCGGAGGCCGAACTGATGCGGGGCGGGGACGCGGAGCGCCACCGCCCGCACGACGAGGACACACGTCGACCACTGGTCTATAGGAGCGCGGGGCTCGGCCCCCGCGCGTTCCCCGCGACGAGCGGCGTACCTTTCCCGGGCGAAAGCGTGAGCTTTCGCCCGGATTAGCGCGAGATCCGCTCTTCCGTCTCGGCGTTGAAGAGGTAGAGCTTCGCCCTCGGGAGGACGAAGGTCACGTTGTCGCCGGCGCTCACCTTCTCCTCCACCGGCAGCTTCGCTTGAAGCATCTGGTCTTTCCGTGCGAAGTGCACGAGTTGCTCGTCCCCGAGGTACTCGACCACTTCCACCTGTCCATCGAAGGAGATCGTCTCCCCGCTGCCACCGTTCCTGCCGATCCGGATGTGCTCCGGCCGGAAGCCGGCGATCCGGTCGTCGCCGCCGACACCCTCGAGCACGCTCGCCGGGACGAGGTTCATCGCGGGCGAGCCGATGAAGCCGGCCACGAACACGTTCGCCGGCTGCTCGTAGAGATTTTCGGGGGATCCCACCTGCTGAAGGACGCCGAGGCGCATAACCGCGATCCGGTCGCCCATCGTCATAGCCTCGACCTGGTCGTGCGTGACGTAGATGGTCGTCGTGTCCAGGTCACGCTGAAGCTTCAGGATCTCGGCGCGCGTCTGGACGCGGAGCTTCGCGTCGAGGTTCGAGAGCGGCTCGTCCATCAGGAAGGCCGCGGGCTCGCGAACGATCGCACGGCCGAGTGCGACGCGCTGCCGCTGGCCGCCGGAAAGCTGCTTCGGCTTGCGCTTGATCAGCGGATCGAGGTCGAGGATCTCGGCGGCCTTGCGGACGCGCCGGTCGATGTCCTTCTTCGGCACCTTCTGGTTGCGCAGGCCGAAGGCGAGGTTGTCGTAGACGGTCATGTGCGGATAGAGCGCGTACGACTGGAAGACCATCGCGATGTCCCGCGACTGTGGCGCGACGTTGTTGACGACGCGTTCGCCGATCAGGATTCGTCCGTCCGACACCTTCTCGAGTCCCGCCAGCATGCGCAGCGCGGTGCTCTTGCCGCAGCCGGACGGGCCGACGAGCACCATGAACTCGCCGTCGGCGATGTCGAGCGTCAGCTCGTCGACCGCGGTCGTGCCGTCGAAGCTCTTGGTGACGTGGTCGTAGGTGACGTTCGCCATTCCGGCCTCCTGTCGTCGCCTCGGTGCGGGATCGTAACGTGAGAATGCCAGCCGGGTGAACCGGCTGCCGTATCGCCTCGAACGCCTGGGCGTCGTGATGGAGCCCGACCCGGCCGACGCACGCGAGGCCTGGGGTGTTCTCAATCCGGCCGCGGCGCGCGCTCCCGCCGGCGACCTGTATCTCTTCCCGCGGCTCGTCGGGGAGGGCAACTACTCGCGGATCGGCCGCGCCCGGGTCCGCTTCGAGGACGACAGGCCTGTCGGAGTCGAGCGGCTCGGGATGGCACTCGAGCCGCTAGAGCCGTGGGAGGCCAGGGGCGTCGAGGATCCGCGCGTCACGTTCGTCCCCCGCCTCGGTCTGTACCTGATGGCATACACGGGTTACGGACCCGAGGGGCCGCGGGTGGCGATCGCAGCGTCGTCGGATCTCGCGCGGTGGGAACGGTACGGGCTCGCGCGCTTCGCTTCCGGTCTGGATGCGTTCGCCAACAAGGACGGCGCGTTCTTCCCGGAGCCCGTCGCTGGCCCCGACGGAAACCCTGCCTACGCGTTCATCCATCGGCCGGCGAACGAGGAGCGGCCGGGCATCTGGGTCTCCTTCGCCCCGGCGGACGAGGTGGAGCGCGATCCGCGGTCGATCGTGCGGCCCGGCCGGCACCGGCCGGTCGCATATCCGGAGCAGCCGTGGGAGGAGCTCAAGATCGGCGCCGGCCCGCCGCCGCTGCGCACGCCGGAGGGCTGGCTCCTGATCTATCACGGCGTCTCGGGCAAGCTCGTTCCCGGTACCGACCTCCAGCCGGCCCTCCGCTACTCCGCCGGCGCGTTGCTGCTCGACCCGGACGAGATCTGGGGGGTGACCGCCCGCACGCGCGAGCCGCTGCTCGAGCCCGAGACGGTCGAGGAGCAGATGGGGATCGTCCCAAACGTCGTCTTCCCCACGGGCCTCGACGACCGGGGCGACGGGACCGCGGACGTCTACTACGGGATGGCCGATTCCCGCATCGGCGTCGCCCGCCTCATTCGGCGAGGGGATCCCGCAGCGGACTCCGAGGGAGTGCAAAGTGGGCAGCCGCCAGGAACGAGTAGGCGACCGTGAGCGTCAGGAACGGCAAAACGCCTGCAGCGAGACCGAGGACGTTCACGACGACGAGTGCGAGGGCGAAGCCGATCGTGGCCAGCGGGCGACGTAGGAAGTCGCTCAGGGCTTGGCCGGCCAACTGCGTGAGCGGCTGGTCGCGTTCGTGCACGACCCGAGGCCACAGGACGAGCTGGACGAGCACGAATACGAACAGCACGTCGGCCACGAAGATCGTGAACAGCCATTGCTCGGCGCCGTAGAACCGAAGAGCGACCGCCGCCAGGACCGCGGCGGCGAGATTCACGGCCGCGAGCACGAGTCCCCGGCGCCAGTGCAGCCGCAACCCCACGACGGCATCGCCGAAGCGAAGCTCGTCTTCCTGCGCCAGCTTGACCGCGCAGTGCATGAGCGCCGCGGCCAAAGGGCCCACGAGCAGGAGGAGGAGGACGAAGGCCGGAAGCACCCATACCATCGCGTAGACGATCGCCAGCACGACAGCAGAGAGCACGGTGCTGAACGCAGCCAGTCGCCAGGACTGGTGGTAGAAGTCGGCGGCGGCGGCTCGCAGCGCGCTACCGGTGCCCGTCAACCCTTGACGCCGGCCGCGGTGACGCCCGCGACGAAGTACCGCTGGAAGAAGACATAGAGGATGGTGATCGGCAGGATGGCGATCACGCTCGCCGCCATCAGCTCGGGCCACTGTGTGTTGAACTCCGACTTGAACTTCAGGATTCCGAGCGGCAGCGTGAAGATGTCCTCGTTCCCGAGGAAGACGATGAGCGGCCAGAAGAAGTCGTTCCAGGTTCCCTGGAAGGTCAGGATCGTGACCGCCGCGAGCGCCGGACCGGCCAGCGGGAGCATCACCCGCCAGTACGTCTTGAAATAGCCGGCGCCGTCGAGCTTCGCCGCCTCCTCGTAGTCCTTCGGAATAGTCAGGAAGTACTGCCGCATCAGGAACAGGTTGGCGGCGCCGACGAGGTTGATGATGAAGTAGCTCTGGTACGTCCCGATCAGGTGCCAGTGGACGAGCGGCATGTCGGTGAGCATCTGGAACACCGGCACGAGCCGAAGCTCGTTCGGGATCATCAGGGTGGCCAACACGAAGAAGAAGAGCACCTCGCGACCGGGGAACCGCAGCCGCGCGAAGGCGTAGCCGCCGAGCGACGACAGGAAGAGGTTCATCAGCGTGACGACGGTCGCGATGAAGAAGCTGTTGGCGAAATACCGCTTGAAGTTGAAGGTCGTCAGTGCGTTGTCGTAGGCCTTGAAGCTCGGGTGCTTCGGCCAGAGATGGAAGCCCGCGGTTTCCGGCAGCGTCTTCAACGAGGTGGTGACGTCCCAGAAGAACGGAATGAAGAAGAGAAGTGCGACGCAGAAGAGGATCGCGTAGACGATGAGACGGCGCAGCCGTCCCTTGCGACCCGGAATCTCCGGGGGCGGCGTTCCCACGGCTACCTCGCCCTCGCGCGCGAACTGTTCCGCGGCGACCACCGCGGGCACGGGAGGGAGTCGCTCGCCCGTCGTCTCCGTCATCACGCCACCTCCGCGCGGCCGAACAGCATCCGCTGGACGAACGTCAGCGTAAAGATGATCGCGAAGAGGATGATGCCGATCGCGGCTGCGTAGCCGAACCGAGTGCCGGTGATCGCCGTGTTGTAGAGGTAGAGGACGATCGTCATCGTCGAATAGTTCGGGCCGCCGCCGCCGCCCGAGACGAAGAACGCCTGGTCGAAGACCTGCAGCGACCCGATCACCGAGACGACGGCGACGAAGAAGTGGCCGGGCTTCAGCAGCGGGAAGGTGATTCGCCAGAACGTCCGCCACGTGCGGGCCCCGTCGATCGCGGCGGCCTCGTAGACCTCGGTCGGGATCGACTGCAGGGAGGCGAGGTAGAAGAGCATCATCGTCCCCGACGTCGTCCAGATGTTGAGACCCATGATCGACCAGAGGGCGGTGCTCGACTCGCCGAACCAGGAGTGGGTGTACGGCGTGCCGCGGATTGCGCCGACTGCCGAGTTGAGCAGGCCGTCAGAGGCGAGGATGTACGTCGCAACGGCGGTGATGGCGATCGAGCCGGCAACCGCCGGGAAATAGAAAGCGGCCCTGAAGAAGGTCCGGAATCGGAGCGCCTGATTGACGGTGACCGCCAGCGTCAGCCCGAGCGCCATCTGCGACGGCACGACGACGGCCGTGTACAGGAGCGTGTTCTTCAGCGCCTTGTGGAAGAGGAAGTCGTGATAGGCCTCGCGGTAGTTGCCGAGTCCGACATTCGCGACCCTCCCCAATGGGCCCCAGTCGAAGAAGCTGATGTACGCGGCGTAGCCGAGCGGGTAGATGAAGAAGATCAGGAAGCTCACGATCGGGAGCGCGATGAAACCGAAGCCCACCAGCGCCTCCTTGAGCCCCTCGGATTCGAGGGTCTTGCCTCGCTGTCTCTTCGCGATCGCTGCCACGCCGCCGCCCCTCGGGCGTTGACGCCCTCCCCCGCGCCTCAGCGCACGGGGGAGGAGCGTCGAACGTCGTCTATTTCGCGGATTGAGCCTCGCTCTGAATCCGGGAAAGCATGTCGCTCACCGACTCCTTCCCCTCCATCACAGCGCTGAGCTCGTTGTTCCCCACCGTCCAGACCTTGTCCCAGCCGGCGGGCCAGTTCCACACGTGCGCGTACCGCGCCTCTGAGAGGAGCGGCGCCCGGCTCGGGGCCGGGAAGTTCACCTTGACGTCCGAGCGAGCGGGCAGCGCGAGGCCCTTGCTCGTCCAGAGCTTCATCCCGGTCTTGCCGGTGAGATAGGTGATCAGGACCCAGGCGGCCTGCTTGTTCTTGGACGCCGGGCTCGTCGAGTAGGAGACCGTGAAGGCCAGCGTCGCCTTCTGCTTCCCCTTCGGCAGTGGATAGAACTTCCAGCGCACGCTCGGGAACGTGTCGGGCAGGTACGGGAACGCCCAGTTGCCCTCGAACGCGATGGCTGCCTTCTCCTTGCCGATCGCCTCGCCGCACCAGCCGGCGCCGAGCTTGGCCGGCGTGTCGCCGAGGCCATCCTTCTGCAGCTGGACGTAGAAGTTCATCGCCGACCGCACGGCGGCGGACGTGAACGTGGGCTTGCCCTTCGTGAACACGTTGCCCTTGTTCTGGTAGACGAACGCGAGCGCACGCTGCCACTCGGCCGAGAGGCAGAGCGGCTTCGCCGTGCCCGTCATCAGCGGCTTCAGCTTCTGAGCCACAGAACGGAGCTGCGCCCAGGTGGTCGGAGCCTTGGCACCGGCCTTCTGGAGCAGGTCGAGGTTGATCTCCATCCCGAGCGGCGACCAGTCCTTCGGGAAGCCGTAGATGTGCCCCTTCGCCTTGAACGCTGCGAGCAGACGGGGATAGAAAGGCTTCGTCGAGAACTTCGTCGACGAGATGTATTTGTCGAGCGGTGCGATCAAGCCGTCCGCGATCCACGTCGACGCCTTCTCCGAGTTGAGGTAGAAGACGTCCGGCGGTTTGCGGGCTGAGAACTTCGCCAGCATCGCCTGGTCGTAGTTCGGAATCGCGTCGTACTTGACCTTGATTTTCGGGTACTTCCTCTGGAACGACGCGATCACCTGCTTCAGCAAGGCTTCCTCCGTCGTTCCAACCGACCAGCCCGTCAGCGTCACCGTTCCGGATGCCGCGGTGGCTGCCTGCGGGTGGGTCGTCTTACCCTGCGACGTGCTCGCGAGGATCGCGGCTGCGATTGCCACGACCGGCACCGAGAGCACGATCAGACGTTTCCGCATGCTGTCCCTCCCTTCGTGAGGCGACTGTCCAGAGGGACTGACCCCTGGAACACAAAGGAGAGCGTGGACCAATGCCACCCAAGACCGCTGCCCCGAAGAGGCTCGCGCTCCCCCATCACAACCATTCAAACTACCGCATAAGGGGCGAATCAAATCCCGGCATTGATCGCGTTCCAGGCGCGCTCCACGTCGTCTTCCGTGGTGCGCTCGTTCCCGACGGCCAGGCGGAGGACGTACCGCCCGTTCAGGCGCGTGTGCGAGATGAAGAGCTCGCCGCTCGCGTTCACGCGCTCGAGGATGGCCTCGTTCTCCTCGTCCGAGCCCTCACGCCGGAAACAGACGACCGAGAAGGGTCGCGGCGCACACAGCTCCCACCCCGGTTCGCCTGCGACCCAGCTCTCGAACAGCTCGGCCAGTCGGATCGCCTCCCGGATTCGGGCCTGCAGGCCTTCGCGGCCGTAGCAGCGGAGGACGGCCCAGAGCTTGAGCGAGCGGAAGCGACGACCGAGCGCGGGCCCGTAGTCGGAGATGTTCTCGACCTCGTCGCGCGTGCGCAGATACTCGGGCACAAGGCTGAAGGCGGCGCGCAGCGCCTCGGGGCGCTGCGTCCACAGCAGCGAGCAGTCCATCGGCGTGAACAGCCATTTGTGCGCGTTGACGACGAGCGAGTCGGCCCGCTCGACGCCGGCCTGCGACCAGCGGAACTCGGGGCAGACCCACGCCGCTCCCGCGTAGGCGGCGTCGACGTGGAGCCAGACGCCGGCCGCCGCACAGGCATCGGCAATCGCCGGAAGCGGATCGACGGACGTCGTCGAGGTGGTGCCGACCGTCGCGACCACCGCGGCCGCGCCCGTGAGGTCGAGTGCGTCGGCGCGAAGGCGGAACTCGTCGTCGGTAGGCGTCTTGCGGGTCTCCAGGCCGAGCAGGCGCGCCCCGCGCTCGACCGAGGAGTGGGCCTCCTCGGAGCAGACGACCACGTGGCCGCCGGTCGCCTCTCGCGCGGCCGCCAGCGCCGCAATCGTCGAGACCGAAGCCGTGTCCTCGATGTGGCCGTGCCAGCCGGACGGCAGACCGAGCAGCTGCGCCGTCCAGTCGAGCGTCAGCGCCTCGAGCTCGGCCGAAGCGGGTGAGGTGCGCCAGAGGATGCCGACGTTGTTGAGCGTCGCGGCGAGCAGCTCGGCGAGAATCCCGGGCTCGGAGCCGCTGACCGCGAAGTAGGCGAAGAAGCGCGGGCTCTGCCAGTGCGTGATCCCCGGTAGGAGGGTCTCGTCCAAATCCCGGAGCACGTCGGCGAACGGCTCCGGCCGCTCGGGCGGCTCCGACGGGAGCCGAGCCCGGATCTCGCCCGGCTTGACCGGCGCGAGGACGGGGTACTCCCCGACCCGCTCGAGATAGCGGGCGGCCCACTCGACCGCCGCCAACCCGTCGTCCCGGAAGGCCACACCCAACCCTTACAGATCGGCGCTACCGTCGCGGGGGTGGGGATCCTGGCGCTGCTGGCTGCCTCGGTCGCCGCGGGAGCGGCAAGCGGTGCGACGCGTCCGCCGCCGATCCTGTTCACGAGCAACCGCCCGGATTTCGACCTGGTCGTGATGCGCGCGGACGGAACGCAGCGTCGGCGCATCACGCGCGGCTTCCCGAACGACGACCAGCCCGCGTGGTCCCCGGACGGGCTGCGAATCGCGTTCGGGCGCGACGGCAAGGTGGTCGTGCTCGACCTCCGCACGGGGGGACTGCGAACGCTGGCGAAGGGCGGGGATCCGGACTGGGCACCGGATGGGCGCCGACTGGTCTTCCGCGTCTTCCGCGCGGGCCGCGAGTACCTCGCGACGGCGCGGGCAAACGGATCCGGGCTGAGGGCGCTGCCTGCGTCACGTGGCGTGCTCGTCGCCCGTCCGGCGTGGTCCCCCGACGGGAGCCTGATCGCCTTCGAGGAAGGCTCATACCTCTGGCTGACCGATCCGGCCGGACGGCACCGGCGGCGGCTGCCGACCGGCGGCTACTCGGACTCTCCCGCGTGGACGCCCGACGGACTGCGGATCACGTTCACCTGCGGCCAGGACGAGTGGTGCGAGGTCCGCCGCGACGGCACGCACTACCGTCGGCACCGGGGCGGTGACGAGCCCTCCTGGTCGCCCGGCGGCGAGCTCCTTGCCGTCACGTCGCTCGACGGGCACGCGTTGCGGCTCATCCGGCCCGACGGCCGAGTCGTGCGGACGCTCGTGCGCTCTCCACACGGGCCGCGGGACAGCGGCTACGGCGAAGAGACGGAGCCCGACTTCTCGCCCGACGGCCTGTGGCTCGTCGTCACACGGGACGCCGGCCACAAGCCGACGCTCTATGCGATCGGTCCCAATGGCGGCGGTGCCCGGCTCTCCCCCGACCTTCCGAACGAAGAGGACGCAGGGGCGTGGTCGCCCGACGGGAGGCAGATCGCGTTCCGGCTCCGGAATCGCCGCGGCTGCTTCCTTGCCCTCCGGTGGCCGGCCACCGGGCGGAGCCGCCGGCTTGCGCGGGCGCGCGGGCCCGCGAGCTGCAGCGATCGACCCGCGTGGTCGCGTGACGGCCACCGGATCGTCTACGCAGCCGCGAACGACCTCTGGACGATCCCGAGCGGGGGCGGGCGTTCGGTCCGGGTCACGAACACGCCGAAGGTCGTGGAGCTCGGGCCGCGCTGGAAGCCGGATGGAACGCTCACCTATCGCGACCGCGCCGGCATCTGGCTTGTGGCCGCGGGCGGCACCCCGGCCTTGCTCGTGGCCGGCGGTCAGACGTTCGCGTGGTCCCATCGCGGCGGACGACTCGCCTACATCGATGCGTCGGGCTCGCTTGTAGTGAGGTCAGCAGCCGGCGACGATACGACACTCGTCAGTTTTCCCGGCACCGACGAGACCGGCGATTTCGCCGCGGATCCATCCTGGTCGCCCGACGACGGCCGGATCGCGTTCACCGTCCCACCCGATCCCTCCGATCGCTTTGGCGAGGCCAGCGTCGCCGTCATCGACGTCGCGAGCCACCGCCTGCACGTCGTCGCGGAGAGCGGCGACCAGTGGAGGTCGTGGTCGCCCGACTGGCGCGGCTGAGGCTACTTCAGCAGCTTCTCGATCTGCGGCCAGGTGCGCGTGTTCAGCACCTGCTCCTTCTTCAACCAGGCGCGGCGGGCCTGGGCGACGCCGACCTCGATGTGCGCAAGGGCGCGAAGCTCGTGCGCGTCGGTGTTGACGACGATCTTCACCCCCGCTTCGCCCGCCAGCCGCGCGTGCGTGTCGCGGAGATCGAGCCGGTTCGGCTGCGAGTTGATCTCCAGGAAGGTGCCGGTCTCCACTGCTTTCTCGATGATCCGTCCCACGTCCACGTCGGCGGGCTGGCGCAGGTTGATCTTGCGGGCGGTGAGGTGCCCGATGCAGTGGACGTGCGGGTTGTCCATCGCGGCCATCACTCGCTCGGTGGGATTGCGGTCGAACGCAGCGTGGAGGGACGCCATCACCCAGTCGCGCTCCGCGAGCGCCTCGTCGGGCAGCGTGAGCGAGCCGTCGATCTTGATGTTGACCTCGATGCCTTTGAGGATCCGGAACGGGGCGAGGCGCTCGTTGAGCGTGTCGACGTCGACATCCTGCTCGGCCAGCGTCCCACGCGGGTGGTCGGTGATCGCGAGGTACTGGTAGCCGCGCTCGCGGGCCGCGAGCGCCATCTGCTCGAGCGTGTGCTTCCCGTCCGACCACGTCGAGTGGCAGTGGAGATCGCCGCGGATGTCCTTCAGCTCGACGAGCTTCGGCAGCTCGCCCTTCCGCGCAGCCTCGAGCTCCCCGGCGTTTTCGCGTAGCTCCGGAGGGATGAACTGGTAGCCGAGCCGGTCGTAGACACCGCGCTCGGTCGCGTAGCGGAGCTCCTTGCCGGTCTCGACGACGGTGATCGAGTATTCGGAGACCGAGAGCCCATCCTTCACAGCGCGCTCGCGCAGGGCGAGGTTGTGGTGCTTGGAGCCGGTGAAGTGCTGGAGCAGGTTCCCGTACGACTCCGGCGGGACGACGCGTAGGTCGAAGCGAAGGCCTTCGTTCGACAGGACGGTCGCCTTGCTCGGGCCTTTGGCGGGGACCTCGATCACCCAGCTCAGCTTCGTGAAGTAGTCGATCAGCGCCTCGGGGTTCTTCGCCGTGGCGATGATGTCGAGGTCGCGGAACGTCTCGCGGCGCCGCCGGGCGCTGCCGGCCTCGGAGACCTCGGCCGCGGCCGGGTGCTCGCGGAGCACCGAGACGACGGCGAGGAGCGCCGGCAGGCCGTCGCCCAGGAGCCGCCGGTCGGACGGCTCCTGCTTCTTCTCGGCCAGCGCCTTCAGGATCCGCTCCTCGGAC
>Ga0137368_10004308_pt1 | contig 15195 bp, 9 predicted proteins | sample SagtaG_13_FD_104917 | JGI IMG/M metagenome (GOLD analysis project Ga0137368, IMG submission 104917) | Vadose zone soil microbial communities from Sagehorn Ranch, Mendocino, California, USA - Sage1_L_100_16 metaG | ecosystem: Environmental > Terrestrial > Soil > Vadose zone | place: USA...
CCGTACGACAACCGGCACGAGATCTACGCGGAGGCTTGGCGTGAGATGCGCGCGGATCCGATCACGGGCGTCGGCCCGGGCGGCTTCCCGTTGGCGAGTGCGCGCGCGGGGTCGCGTACGAGCACGTACGCCGTCGTCCATGCGCACAACCTGTTTCTCACGTGGGGAGCGGAGGTCGGGATCCCGGCCGTCCTGTTCATCCTCGGGCTGTCCCTCTCCCTCGCCCTCGCGGCCCGCGAGGCCGGCCTCCGCTTCCGGCGTCTCGGACGACGCGCAGATCGCGCCGTCGTGGCCGGCGTGGCGGCCGGGCTCCTCGCGATCTTGGGGCAGGGCGTCTTCGACTACGTGCTCCGGAATGCCGTCGCGAACATCGCGACATGGGCGCTCATCGGTGCGCTGCTGGTTTGCCTCCGCGAGGCGCGGAGCCTGGGAGTTAGCGGCCGGTGAGGAAGCTCTGGAGGCGCGTGTAGACCGGCCGCTCGCTGAGGTCGCCGTTCAGGAGGGCGTACCCCTCCTCGTGCACGTTCGCGCTGCCGGCCTGCGCGCGTTCCTTGTACCAGAACATGACCGGCACGTACGGGTAGTTGGCGGCCGTGTACTGGATCGCTCGCACGAAGTAGTCGCCCTGCTCCTCCGCCGTGACGCCCCGCTGCCAGTCCGGTGTGTTCGGGCCATTCGTGTGGTTCGACCAGCCAAACTCCGTGAACCAGACCGGCTTGGCCGCGTCGCCGTAGGCGACCATGACGTTGCGGACGGCCGGTAGGTGCGTCAACCACCAGCGGTGGCCGTCGTCCGGATACTCGGGCGGAGCGTCGGCGACGCCCTGATAAGGGTGGGTGGCGAGGACGTCGAACGAGTTCTTGCCGCCGAGCGAATAAACCTGTCCGATCCAGCGGTCGTCGTTGGAGGCGGGGCCTCCGAGGATGACTTTCGCTGCGGGGTCACCGGCCTTGAAGCCGGGGTAGGCAGCGCGCAGGAGCGAGACGTACTGCTGCACGGTGCCCTGCCAGAAGGACTGGCTCGGGTCCGGCTCGTTCCAGACCTCCCAGGCGGCGACACGGCCGTTCCAGTGGCTCGCGGCCCAGCGGGCGAAGTCGGCGTAATCCCGGGGATTTGTCGGTGGGACCTTGTTTGACCGGCCTCCGTTCGCCCAGGCTGGGGTCAGCCACAGCGTGACGAGTACGTAGAGGCCACGCGCTCGCGCCTGGTCGACGCAGTAGTCGACCATCCCGATGTACCAGGGGTTGCGCGCGCCCTTCACGCTGTCCTCGATCCCATCCCAGGCGACGTCGATGCGAACCCAGCGAACCCCGGCGGCGGCCAGCTCGTCGAGGACGGCCAGGCGTGAGGGATCAGAGTAAAAGGCCCACGTGCAGTGGAATTGCGCGCCGATTGCAGGCACCGAGCCCGGGGGAGGCGGCGGCGGAGGTGCCGGAGGAGGGGGAGGCGGCGGCGGAGGGGGAGGCGGCGGACGCGGAGGGCAGTTCTTGGTGCTGCGGCAGGACGACGTGGCCGGAGCCAGGCGCAGCGAGGCGATGCGAACGCGCCTCGTGACTGCGATCCGCAGGGTGGTTTGCGCGCGGCGGCTTCGGTAGACGAGAGGCCTGAATCGTTGCCAGGTGCCGGTCGCGCGCACGCAGCGGCCGCGCTGACCGACGAGCGAACGTCCCGCCGTCTCTCGAACTCGAAGGCAGATCCGGCCGCGGCGTGACGCGACGCGCACGCGCGCGCTCGCGACGAAGGGCTCGCCGGCCCGACTCGTAACGACCGTGGGCGAAGTGGATGAGGCGTCCGCATTCGCGGCGAAAACGGCGCCGGAGAGGACGACCGCGGCGACGAGGCAGGCCGCGATCTTCCTGTTCGGGTGGCGAAGCGGCTGCATCTCTTGTCTCGTCGGAAGCGCTCGCTAGCCGCTCGATCGCTCGCGCGGGTGCCCCTCGATCGAGGGGCACAGAGAGGTGCTGATTAGGATGAGGAGGGCCGGCCGCGATGACAACGAACACCTGACACATGGCGATGGCCGACCTCGGTACCGAACGCCCGCCCCGAGACAGCGGTCGCGGGGTGATCCAGGAACGCGGGCTGCCTGAGCTAATCGACGCTCTGCGTTGGCGGTGGTGGCCGACCGCCCTGATCGCCGTGCTCTTCACGCTCGGCGCCACCGTCTACGTCGAGTCGCTGCAGTCAGAATACGACGGGCAGGCCCTCGTAGCCGTTCAACCGCGGCTGAATACGCAGGCCGGCGCCGACGATGTGCGAGTGATCGCGCCCAAGTACGTCGAGTACGTCACGGCACGCTCGACGGTCGAGAAGGTGGCGCCCGGGATCGGAGAGGACCCGGATGTCTTGGCAGACGCCGTCACCTCACGCGTCGCGGCCGACACGGGCAACATCACGATCACCGTACGGCTGCCCGATCCGAGGCGCGCGGCGAACGCAGCCAACGCGTTAGCGCGCGAGGCCGTGACGTTCTCGAGCACCGATCGGTTGCTCGTTGCCCAGCAGGTGACAGAGGCCCTGCCGCCCAAGCAGCCCGCCGCGCCGCCCCGCCGGCTGCTCGAGGCCGTCGCACTCCTCGTCGGTCTCCTGCTCGGTGTCGTCGCCTCACTGCTACTCGAGCGCGGCCAACCGAGATTGCGCAGCTGGCGTGACCTGGCTCGCTCGAGCGGCTACCCGGTTGTCGGCCGCATCCCGCCCTCGCGCGCGTTCCACAAGGGGCTGGCCGACGCGTTCTCCGACATCCAGGCAGCCTCGTCCTTCCGGATCCTGCGCGCCAACCTCGAGCCCCAGCTGCGGGAAGGAAACGTGGACGTCATCGTCGTCACCTCGCCCTCGCCCGCGGACGGCAAGACCACGGTCACGACTCTGCTGGGGGAGGCATTTGGACGGCTAGGAATGCGGGTGCTCCTCGTCGATGCCGACCTTCGCCGCCCAGGTTTCGCGCGGGTGACCGGAGTCGTCCCGCGGCCCGGGCTCGCGGAGGTTCTTCGTGGCGAGACGTCGGTGCTCGCGGCGGCACAGAAAGGCTGGTCGGAGAACGTCTGGATCCTCGCGACGGCGCACGACCCTGAGGCCGGGGACCTGCTCGCGCGCCGCTTCAACGATGTGATCGACGAGGCGAAGGAGAGCTTCGACCTCATCCTCATCGACACGCCGCCGCTCCTGTCGACGGACGACGCTCGGACCTTGGCGACGATGTCGAAGGGCATTCTGCTCGTCGTTTCGCGGGGAACGCTTGCGCGCTCCATGAGCGAGGCCGTGCTTGCGATCGAGGCTCTCCAGGCCCCGCTGATGGGCATCGTGGCGAATCGCTTCACCGAATCGTCGGTTCCGTACAACTACTAGCGCTTTCGGAGCTGAGAGTAGAGCGCGGCGACCGCCTCGGTCGTCTGCCGCAGATCGAATGATGCCTCAACGCGGCTGCGGCCGGCACGGCCCTCAGCGTCTGCGCGGCTTGGGTCCCTGAGCCGCTCTGCCACGGCCTCGGCGAGCCCGCCGAGGTCACCGGGCGCCACGACAGCACCAGCCTCACGCCCGATTGCCTCGCGCGTGCCGCTCACATCCGTCGCGACGACGCTCCGCGCGCAAGCCATCGCCTCGAGCGGCACCAGCGACATTCCTTCCCAGCGGGACGGCAGGACGACGACGTCGGCCGCCGTGTACCAGTCCAGGACGTCCTCCCGGGAGCCGACGAGCTCGACCCCGTCTCCCGCCTGCGCTCGGATCCGGCACTCCTCGGGCCCCGCTCCGACGAGGACCAGGGCAGCCTCCGGCACGCGCTCAAGGACCCGTGGCCAGGCTGCGAGTAGCAGGTCCTGCCCCTTCTGCCGAGAGAGGCGCCCGACGCAGACGGCGAGTGGCCCCTGGCGAAGTCCGAGCCTGCGCCGGGCCTCGACTCGCTGCCGCGATCCGACCGCCGGCCAGGCTGTGAGCGAGACCCCGTTCGGGACGACCCGATGGAGTCCGCCCACGCCCGCGGCCCGTCCACGCGACTCCTCCGCCTCACTGACGCAGAGGACGACATCCGCCCAACGAGCTGCGAACCGCTCCCAAGCGAGCGCTGCGGTGCCGACGAATCCTTCCGCGGCGTCGAACGACCAGGCATGCGGCTGGAAGACGGTGGGAAGGCGCCCGCGCAGCCAAAGCCGGCCTGCCAACCCAGCCTTCGAGGAGTGGAGGTGAACGACGTCCGGCTTGACCCGGCCGAGGATGCGTCCCAGCGAGAGAGTCTCGAGAGCCGTGGCCGGGCCGGGCGCCCGCGCAGCCTCCCATCGATGCCAGGGCGCGCCCAGGTTCATGGCGCCTGTCGAGAGCTTGCCCCAATCGGGAGCCGCGAGCGAGACCTCCCACCCGCGCGCCCGCTGGTCCGCGATCAACCCGAGCACAACATGTGCGACGCCGGCCTCTGTCGGCTGGGAGACGTGCAGGACGCTGAGGCTGGGCCGCGCGGCGCTCACAGGGGCTCGAACTCATCTTGCATGCTCCGGCGCTCGCGAAAGGCTGGGCGCATCCGCGCTGCTCTATCGTTGCGCCCGTGATCGATCTCCACTCTCACATCCTGCCGGGGATCGATGACGGTGTCCGGACGCTGGATGAAGCCTGCGACCTGGCCTACACGGCTGCCGGCGACGGCGTGAAGGTGATCGCCGCGACACCCCACGTCCGCGCCGATCATCCAACGACGGTCGAGATGATGGAGGCTGGAGTTGCGGCGCTGCGCGCCGAGCTGCTGGCGGAGGAGATCGAGCTGCAAATCGTCCACGGGGGCGAGATCGACCTCGGATTGCTCTGGGCCGTGCCTCGAGATGAGCTTCGCCGCTTCACTCTCGCGCAGACTGGGCGCTACCTGCTGCTCGAGTTTCCGTATCGCGGCTGGCCGCTCGCGCTGAACGCGTCCGTCTCCGCGCTCGTCCAGCAGGGCATCACCCCGCTGCTCGCACACCCGGAGCGGAATCCCGAGGTCCAGGACCGGCCGAAGCGGCTGGGGGAGCTGATCGCCGCCGGGGCGCTCGCGCAGGTGACGGCAGCCTCGCTCGACGGCCGGCTCGACCGGGCGGCTGAGTCGACCGCCAAACGCCTGCTCGAGCTCGGTTTCGTCCATGTCCTCGCCAGTGACGCCCACGGGCCCCACATCCGGGAGGCCGGCCTGACCGCGGCCGCTCGCAGGATCGGAGACGACGGCCTGGCTCGATATCTCACCGTCGAGGCGCCGAGCGCGATCGTCGCCGGCGAGCCCGTCCCCGAGTTTCCTCAGGTCCGGCTGGGCGCCTGAGCCTTCGTATATTCGATGACGTCCGCGAGGATGCCGTCGAGATCTATTGTCGGGCCCCAGCCGATCGCGGCCGCGATCTTGTCGATCGCCGGCGCACGGTGGAACATCTCCTCGGCGATGCCGCCTTCGTAGACCTCCTCGTACGGGACGAAGACGAGCTCCGAGCTGGAGCCGGTCGCCGCCAGCACCCGCTCGGCCAGGTCGGCGATCGTGATCCGCTCGGTCGAGCCGACGTTGTAGATCTGCCCGGCGGCGTCCGGTGTCTCGAGCAGTGTCCTGAGCGCATGGACGACGTCGCTGACGTGACAGAAGCAGCGGGTCTGCGTCCCGTCGCCGTGGATCTCGAGCGGCTCGCCGGCGAGCGCACGCTGGACGAAGCGTGGGATGACGTTTCCGTACTGGCTGTTCTGGCGCGGCCCGACGGTGTTGAAGAGACGCGCGATCACGGCCCGCAGGCCGCGCTCGTGGCGGAGGGCCAGCGCGATGAACTCGTCGAGCGCTTTCGTGTCGGCATAGGCCCAGCGCTTGGCCGTCGTCGGGCCGTAGATCCGCTGCGCATCCTCCGAGAGGGACACGTCCTCGGGATGGTTCCCGTAGACCTCCAAGCTCGAGGCGATGAGCACGGGCTTTTCGAATCGGGCGCAGTAATCGAGCACGTTCTCGGTGCCGCCGATATTGGTGAGCAACGTGCGCCCAGGTTGTTCGACGATCAGCTGGACGCCGACCGCCGCCGCGAGGTGGTACACGACGTCGCACCGGTGAACGAGCTCGCTGACGACCGCCGGGGTGAGCACGGACTCGACGACGAGATGGAAGCCTTTGCGCTCGCGCAGATGAAAGATGTTGACCTCGGAACCCGTCGAGAGATCATCGAGGGCGAAGACCTCGTAGCCGTCGTCAACCAACAATTCAGCCAGATGGGAACCGATGAACCCGGCGCCGCCTGTGACGAGAGTCTGCACTCGACGCCGAAGCCTATCGGCTCATCCGATTTCGAAAAGTTTACGAAGTCCGTATCGAAAGGGCTTGCCAAACCGTTGCTTCACAAGCAAGATGCGTTTGTAGTCAGGGGAGCGGTAATGAGCCGGGGCGAAAGGAGATCTATGGCTTGGGGGTCAGGCGTCGTGCTGGCCATGTTCGTCCTGCTCGCTTTTTCGGCACCGGCATCGGCGGCAGAGCCACAGCAAATCTCGCAGAGGATCTTTGCGGACCTCGCCGACAACGGGCGCCTGGACGGGCAGTGGTCAGACGCGCAGATCAACCGTGCGCTGCACGGCGTTTCCCAGGCGCAGGCCCGGCCCGCTCCTCGAGCGCTGCCCGCGGCAGGCGACGAACGCGGGACGCTGCCGTTCAGCGGCTTCGATCTCGCCTTGCTCGGGGGCGTCGGTGGCCCGTTGCTTCTGATTGGAGCGAGCCTTGGCCGGCTCGCGCGCGTGAAGCCTGATCGAGAGTTGAGCTAATGCACGTCCTGCGGCCCCACAGAAAACGAGAGTTGAGCTAATGCACGTCCTGCGGCCCCACAGAAAACGAGAGTTGAGCTAATGCGCGTCCTGCGGCCCCACAGAAAACGAGAGTTGAGCTAATGCGCGTCCTGCGGCCCCACAGAAAACGAGAGTTGAGCTAATGCGCGTCCTGCGGCCCCACAGGAAACTGCACTGATGGCCGACCGTGCGGTTCGGTCGACATTCGGCGGCGCGCCGGTTCTCGGAACGCCGCGCCGCCGCGCGCATGGCCTCAGTGAAGTCCGCCTACGGCCCGGCCGAGCGTGGTCGCTCGCCCGGCTCTCGCTCGATGGCACGATGCTCCTGACCGCGGGCGTCGCGGCGACGCTCGGCTCGAGCGCGGCCGACGTGCCTGCGCCGCCGCCCCTCTGGCTCGCGCTCTTTGCAGCGCTCGCACTCGGCGTCGCCGGGATGCGTGGGCTGTACGGCTCGCGCCTGCATTACGAGCTGCTCGAGGAGCTTCGCGTCGTCCTCATCGCGACCTCGCTCGCTGCGATGGCTGTCCTGTCGATCCGCGAGCTGCTCTCGGCGCCACCGGATCTCTCCGCCCAGGTGATCAGGACGTGGGCGTTCGCCACTGCGTATTTCGCGGCGGGGCGGATCGCGCTCCACTGGTCGCGGACCCAGTCGTACCGTCACGGTGAGTCGGTTCGGCCGACGCTCATCATCGGAGCCGGGAACGTCGGCCGCCTCACCGCGAAGAGGCTGCTCGCGCATCCGGAGCTCGGCCTGAAGCCCATTGGCTTCCTCGACAAGGATCCGCTCGCCGCGGAGGAGGAATTGCTGCCCCTGCCCGTGCTCGGGGCGAGCTGGGACCTCGACCGCGTGGCCGCCCAGCACCGGGTCGAGCAGGTCATCATCACCTTCTCGCGTGCACCCCACGAGGTACTGCTCCGGCTGGTCAGGCGCTGTGAGGAACTCGGGGTCAACGTGGCGTTCGTGCCGCGCCTCTTCGAGACGGTGACGAGCCGGCTCACGGTCGAGCACCTCGGTGGGCTGCCCCTGATCTCCGCGCGTCCCTCGAACCCGAAGGGTCTTCAGTTCGCGATCAAGTACGCGGCCGATCGCTTCGTCGCGGCTGTTCTGCTCCTGGTCGCGCTTCCGATCATGATTCCCGCCGCGCTTGCGATCCTGCTCACACTCGGGCGGCCCCTCTTCTTCCGCCAGGTTCGCGTCGGCCGCGACGGGCGGACGTTCGCGATGCTCAAGTTCAGGACGATGCGACCCGTCGCCGAGGCGGAGGTCACGGCCGAAGCGATCGAGCTGCCGCCGGACACGGCCCCCGGAGGGATCGAGGGCGACGACCGGCGCACGCGGCTGGGCACGTTCCTGCGCCGCGCTTCGATCGACGAGCTGCCTCAGCTAATCAACGTCTTGAAGGGCGAGATGAGCCTGATCGGCCCACGGCCCGAGCGCCCTGAGTTCGTCGGGCTCTTCGAGGAGAGCGTCCACCGCTACACCGACCGGCACCGCGTGAAGTCCGGGATCACCGGCTGGGCGCAGGTGCACGGGCTGAGGGGCAAGACATCCCTCTCCGACCGCGTGGAGTGGGACAATTACTACATCGAGAACTGGTCGCTCTGGCTCGACCTCAAGGTTCTGTTGCTGACGCTCTTGGCTGTCATCCATTCTCCCCGGCACGTCGAGTAGGCCGAGCCCCGGTCTACCTGAGCCTCTGCCAGTTGGCTCTTCAGTCCGCGCGCCCGCGAGCCGATGACCCCAGCATCTTTGTCCTCGCGCTGATCGGTGCCGAATTGCTCATTGGCCTCGTCGTCGGCCGGTCGTTGGCGCTGGCATTCAACCGACATGCCGGACTGTACTAGCCGGAGCGAATGAGCAGCATGCCCCCTGCCAGAAACGTCAGCAGAGCGGGCACGGCTGCGACCCCGAACGAGAGCGACGCGAGCACGCTCTCGCCGAGCACGAATAAGATGAGCGCAGCGGCTCTCCTCACATCCCTCCCCCTTGAAACGCACTCTCACCCTAGGCGGTTACGCCGTTCGCGTAAAGGCTTTGTGAATGTGCGCCGAGCGCCCGCCGGGACCGTCGGTGGCGCCCGGGGTGTGAGCTAACATGAGACCTCTTCAGTCGACCTCGTCGTGGGAGCGATCGTCAGTTGTTTGAACGCTTTACCGAGAGAGCGCGCCAAGTCGTCGTCCTTGCACAGGACGAGGCGAGGGCTCTCAAGCACAACTACATAGGCACCGAGCACATCCTGCTCGGCCTGCTCCGCGAGGAGGAAGGGCTGGCCGCGCGCGTTCTCGAGTCGCTCGACATCACGGTCGAGGAGGTCCGCGCCCAGATCGCGCGCATCGTCGGCCAGGGCGACGAGGTCACCACCGGGCAGATCCCGTTCACGCCGCGCGCCAAGAAGGTGCTCGAGCTCGCTCTGCGCGAGGCACTCTCGCTCGGCCACAACTACATCGGCACCGAGCACATCTTGCTCGGGCTCGTCCGCGAGAACGAAGGCGTCGCGGCGCGCATCCTGCTCGACTTCGACGCCGACGCGGAGAAGATCCGCAACGAGATCATCCGCATGCTTTCCGGCCCGGGCCGCCGCCAGCAGGGCGGAGGCGCCGCGCCGGGAGAGAAGACCAAGAGCTCCAAGCTGCTCGACCAGTTCGGTCGCAACTTCACGAAGCAGGCCGGCGAGGGCAAGCTCGACCCGGTCGTCGGGCGCCAGATCGAGATCGAGCGGATCATGCAGATCCTCTCGCGCCGCCAGAAGAACAATCCCGTGCTGATCGGCGAGCCCGGCGTCGGCAAGACCGCCGTCGTCGAGGGGCTCGCCCAGCGCATCGCAGCCGGCCAGGTCCCCGAGCTCCTGAAGGGCAAGCAGATTTACTCGCTCGACCTCGCCGCGCTCGTCGCCGGCTCGAAGTACCGCGGTGAGTTCGAGGAGCGGCTGAAGAAGGTCATGAAGGAGATCATGCAGCGGGGCGACATCATCCTGTTCATCGACGAGCTCCATAACCTCGTCGGCGCAGGCGCAGCCGAGGGCGCGATCGACGCCGCGTCGATCCTCAAGCCCGCCCTGGCGCGCGGCGAGCTGCAGACAATCGGCGCGACGACGCTCGACGAGTACCGCAAGTACTTGGAGCGCGACGCCGCGCTCGAGCGGCGCTTCCAGCAGATCCGCGTCGAAGAGCCCTCGGTGGAGGAGACGGTCCAGATCCTGCGCGGCCTGCGCGACCGCTACGAGGCGCACCACCGCTGCAAGATCTCGGACGAGGCGCTGGGCGCGGCCGCTGTCCTGGCCGACCGCTACATCCAGGACCGCCACCTGCCCGACAAAGCCATCGACTTGATCGACGAGGCCGCTTCGCGCATGCGCATCAAGAACATGACTGCGCCCCCGCGCTACCGCGAGCTCGAGGAGGAGATCACCAAGGTCCGTTCCGAGAAGGAAGAGGCGATCGAGTCCCAGGAGTTCGAGAAGGCCGCCAGCCTGCGCGACAAGGAGCGCAAGCTCTCGCAGAAGAAGCGAGAGCTCGAGGACAGCTGGCACGCCGAAGAGGGCGCCGACCAGCCGCAGATCGGCGAGGACGAGATCGCCGACATCGTCTCGATGTGGACGGGCATCCCGGTCTTCAAGCTGACCGAGGCCGAGTCGCAGAAGCTGATCCGCATGGAGGACGAGCTCCACAAGCGCGTCGTCGGCCAGGAAGAGGCGATCGTCGCCGTCTCGAAGTCGATCCGCCGCGCGCGGGCCGGAATCAAGGATCCCAAGCGCCCGACCGGCTCCTTCATCTTCCTCGGCCCCTCGGGAGTCGGGAAGACCGAGCTTGCGCGCACGCTCGCGGAGTTCCTGTTCGGCGACGAAGACGCGATGATCCAGGTCGACATGTCGGAGTACATGGAGAAGCACTCCGTGTCCCGGCTCGTCGGCTCGCCTCCGGGCTACATCGGCTACGACGAGGGCGGTCAGCTGACCGAGGCCGTCCGCCGCAAACCGTATTCGGTCGTCCTCCTCGACGAGATCGAGAAGGCACATCCCGACGTCTTCAACATCCTCTTGCAGATCCTCGAGGACGGGAAGCTGACCGACGCCCAGGGGCGGAAGGTCGATTTCCGGAACACGATCGTGATCATGACCTCGAACATCGGTGCCTCGACGATCTCGAAGAACCAGACGCTCGGCTTCTCGATCGGCGACGACTCCGGCCTCTCCTACGAGGAGATGAAGGACCGGATCATGGGCGAGCTGAAGAAGGTGTTCCGGCCCGAGCTCCTGAATCGCATCGACGAGGTCATCGTCTTCCACAAGCTGACGAAGGACGAGATCAAGACGATCGTCGGCCTGATGATGCAGCGCCTACGCGACCAGATGGGCGAGCACGCTGCCGAGGTCTCGCTTACCGACGATGCCACGGAGCTGCTCGTCGAGAAGGGCTACGACCCGACGATGGGCGCCCGCCCGCTGCGCCGTGCGATCCAGCGCTTCATCGAGGACCCGCTGGCGGACTTCGTGCTCGGCCGCGAGGTGACCGCGGGCGCGACGATCCTCGTCGACAAGAAACAGGATTCAGACGACGAGGTCGAGATCACGATCATCCCCGGCACGCCGCCCGAGGAGCCCGAGAAGGTCACCGTCCCACCCGATGAGCCAGCCGCCGAGGGCGGCGACGACTCGGACGAGACCTCCGAGTAGCGCCTCCTAGCTCGTCGGTTTCGAGCCGCCGCCCCCTGGAAGGGCCTCTCCGATCTTGCCGAGCGCGTTTGCGAACTCGCTCGGGATGATCCAGAGCTTGTTCGACTCGCCCTGCGCGATCTGCGGGAGCATCTGCAGGTACTGATAGGCGAGTAGCTTCGGGTCGGCGTCGCCCGCGTGGATCGCCTTGAAGACGGTGTCGATCGCCTGCGCCTGGCCCTCCGCGCTCAGGATGGTTGCCTGCCGCTGTCCCTCGGCCCTCAGAATCGCGCTCTGCTTCTCACCTTCGGCCTCCAGGATCTGCGACTGCTTCACCCCCTCCGCGTTCAGGATCGCGGCGCGCTTGTCCCGCTCGGCCCGCATCTGCTTCTCCATCGATTCCTGGATCGAAGCCGGCGGGTCGATCGCTTTCAGCTCGACGCGGTTGACGCGGATGCCCCACTTGCCGGTGGCGTCGTCGAGCACTCCGCGCAGCTGCTGGTTGATCTGGTCCCGCGAGGTCAGGGTCTCCTCGAGGTCGAGTCCGCCGATCACGTTCCGGAGCGTCGTCACGGTCAGCTGCTCGATTCCCTGAATGAAGTTCGCGATCTCGTAGGTGGCCGCCTTGGGCTCGGTGACTTGGAAGTAGATGACGGTGTCGATGCTGACAACGACGTTGTCTTCGGTGATGACCGGCTGCGGGTTGAACGAGACCACTTGCTCGCGGAGGTCGACCATCTCCCGAATCCGGTCGACGAAGGGGACGACGATGGCAAGCCCCGCATTCAGCGTGCGCGAGTAGCGGCCGAATCGCTCGACCACGCCGGCGCGCGCCTGCGGAACGATCCGGATCGTCCGCGCCAGGACGAGCAACACGACTGCTGCGATGACTACGAGAACGATCAACGCGGCCACATGACCTCCTATTGGTAGACGAGAGCGGTTGCGCCCTCGATCTTGACTACCTCGACCCGCGCGCCGGGCTCGAGAACCTGATCCTCCATGAAGGCGCGAGCGGACCATTCTTCGCCGCCGATCCGGACGCGGCCTCCGTTCGCGTCCACCCGCTCCAGCACGAGTGCCTTCGAGCCGACCAGAGCGGCGGTCCCGGTGCGGAGCATCGGCGGCACCTTGAGATGGCTACGTGCGAGCGGCCGAAGAACGGCGACCGACGCGATCGAAGCGGCGACGAACGCCAGCAGCTGAACGGTCGCTCCCAGGCCGACGAGAGCGAGAACGCCTGCGATCAGGGCCGCGACGGCCACGGGGCCGAGGAAGAACAAGCCCGGAGTGAGGATCTCGCCCGCAGCCAGCGCGGCGGCTGCGATTGCCCAGATCAACCAGGCGGGCACACGAGGATCTTAGACCGTGTAACAGAATGAGCTGCCAAGTTTGCTGGCGCGGTGGCCGTCAGGAGATCGCGGTCTCGGGCTCGCGGCTGGGAAGGAGTTGTGCCAGTCGTTCGAGCCAGCGGGTTGCCTTCATTCGCTCGAAGATCGCCCGCGCCTCTTCGAGCAAGGGCTCCGCCTCCTCCGCGCGACCTGTCTGGACGAGCCAGCGTCCGTAATCGAAGAGAACCGGTCCGAGTAGTGAGGCCTTGCCGAGGTTGCGCGCCGTTCCAAGCGCCAGCGCGTACTCCTCGGTGGCGGTGTCGTGTTCTTCTCTCCCCGCAGCCGCGTTGGCACGGATTCGCGCGACGCAGAGCTCGACGGGGCGAATTCGTCGTCCGGGTGGAATCGCGTTGAGCAACGCCGCAATCGGAAGCGCGAGGCTGGAGTCCTCTAGATCATTGGCTGCCGTCGCGGCGTCCTCGAAAGCCGGCTCGGCGTAGCCGAGGAAGTCCTGAGCAATCGACATCTGAACAACCTCCTCGAGGAGGGGGATCGCATCGGCCGGCCGGCGCTCTCCGATCGCGACGATGGCCCGTCGCCACATTGCGAGGTGTCGGAGCTGAATGTCGCTTGACGCATCGACGTCGGGCGAGATTCGCGCCATCCACCTCTCGGCCTGCTCCGGGTCAGAGCGTTCATATGCGGCGCGGGCAAGCGCGACATACCCATAGACGTGGCCGGCCACCGCCGTCTCAACCTCGAGGGGCAGTTCATCGGCGAGCGCGAACGCGCCGTCCCAGTCGCCATCCCAGAGCAGCTCTCCGATCAGGCTCATCCCGAACTGGACGGCGAACTGACGGTCCCCTCGACTACGGGCAAGCTCGAAGCCCTCCTCGACGGCACGGCGCGCCTCCTCGAGGCGGTCCGCGTTGAACGCGTACACGGAGAGGTTGTTGTAAGCGCGCAGAGCCTGGGTAACGAGGTCATGCTGAAGCGCGATTGCGAGGGCCTCTCGCTGCAGCGCGCGCGTCTCGTTGGGCCGTCCCCGCAGAAGCAAGGCCTTCGTGTTGAGCGCCTCGGAGAGAACAAGAGGGAAGCCGTTCGCCTCGGCGATCTCGAGCGCGAACTCGATGCGCTCCGCGGCCGTCTCGTCGTCACCCTGGAAGTGGTGGATTCGCCCGGCCTGAGCAGCTAGCCGCGCGACGTTCTGGTCCGGCTCGTCCTGGGCAAGCACGGCCAGGACGGACTCGAGAAGCTCGAGTGCCTCCTCACCACGTCCGAGCGCCCAGAGAGCCAGGCCGAGCAGGGCGGTGGCGCGGGCGGCGTCGTGCGGTAGGCCGGCTTCCTCGAACCGCGCTCGCGCGTCACGCAGCGCCTCCTCCGCCGCTGCCGCCTCGTTCGCGGCCAGCGCCATCTCGCCGGCGCGCTCGAGCAGCCGCGCGTGTTCCTCCTCGCCGTCCGCGAGCCCTGCGGCTCGATCGAATGCCCGCCGCGCGTCCTCGGGCGCCGCCAGGGCGGCGGCGCGCTCGCCCGCCCGGCAGAGCCATTCGCGCGCCTGGGCCTTGACGAGATCGGCGTCGTCGGCCTCGGGGTCGGCGGCGTGCGCGTCGAGGTAGTGCGCGGCGATCACCTCCGCGATCTCATCCGAGTCGAGCCCCGCGTCGCGTTCCAGGAAGCCGGCGGCCGCAAGATGCCGAGCCTTGCGATCACGACGCGCAAGCGTGTCGTAGGCGACACGCTGGACGAGCGCCTGCAGGAAGCCGTACTGGCCCCGTTCGGGCGAGCGAGGGTCGGTCTGGAGCGTGAGCAGCTCCTTCCGAACCAGTGAGGCGAGGATCGGCTCGAGCTCGGCATCGTCGGTTCCCGAGACCGCAGCGAGCCCTCGCTGGGTGAACGTCTTGCCAAGCACGGCTGCGTCCTCGAGCACGTGACGTTCTAGCCCGTCCAAGCCGTCGAGCCGGGCGGCGATCAGCGCATGCAGCGTCTCGGGCACCTCGAGCGCCTCGACCGGGCCGCTGACGCGGAAGCTATCGCCGTCGGGCTCAAGCAGCCCGCGGTCGAGCAGCATCCGCACCGTCTCGACGGCGTAGAGCGGGATGCCGTCGGCCCGATCGCGGATCGTCACCCGCAGGTCCTCCGGAAGACCGGGGACGAGCCCGTGCAGGAGCGCATCCATCGCCTCGTCGTCGAGCGGCTCCAGTGTGAGCGCACTGGAGTTGCGGATCCGCGCGCCGAAGGTCGGGTGCCGCTCGCCGAGCTCCGGTCGGGAGAGGGTGAGCACGTAGAGCGGATGGCTGCGCGACCAGTCGAGCAGGTACTCGATGAAGTCGAGCAGCGCGGCGTCGGCCCAGTGGAGATCCTCGAAGAGCAGCACGACCGGGCCGGTCTCCGCCATCCGCTCGAAGAAGAGACGCCAGGCCGAGTGGAGATCCTCCCGGTCCGGCGCGACGCGGTCGGTCA
>Ga0137368_10004319_pt1 | contig 15178 bp, 18 predicted proteins | sample SagtaG_13_FD_104917 | JGI IMG/M metagenome (GOLD analysis project Ga0137368, IMG submission 104917) | Vadose zone soil microbial communities from Sagehorn Ranch, Mendocino, California, USA - Sage1_L_100_16 metaG | ecosystem: Environmental > Terrestrial > Soil > Vadose zone | place: USA...
GGCCGGGTACCACACCGAGTACTCGGGCATCAAGTTCGCGCTGTTCTTCCTGGGCGAGTACCTGCACCTGCTCACCGTCTCCGCCATCGCCGTGACGCTGTTCCTGGGCGGACCGAGGGGCCCCCACCCGGACTTCCTCCCGTGGCTGTGGCCGGTGCTGTGGTTCGCGGTGAAGCTCCTCGCGATGATCTTCGTGTACATCTGGGTCCGGGCCACGCTGCCGCGCTTCCGCTACGACCGCCTGATGAACTTCGGGTGGAAGGTCCTCATCCCCTTCGGCCTGTTCTGGGTGCTGTTCACCGGCGCCGTGGTCGTGCTCCCGGACCTGTACGGGCGCAAGGCCGTGTTCACGGTGGCCGCGATCGTGGTCGGGGTCGGCGTGGTCGCGTCGCTGCTCTGGCCGTCCGGGCCACGGCGGGAGGCGGTCGAGGAGGAGGCCTCGTGAGCAAGGTCCCGGAGCCGCGCCGCGGCGTGATCTGGCCCATCGCGAAGGGCATGTGGACGACCTTCAAGCAGATCTTCCGAAAGGACGTCACCGAGCAGTACCCGAAGGAGATCGTGCCGCCGCCGCCGCGCGCGCACATGGGGCGGCACCGCCTGAACCGGCACGAGAACGGGCTGGAGAAGTGCATCGGGTGCGAGCTGTGCGCGTTCGCCTGCCCCGCCGACGCCATCTGGGTGGAGGGCGCCGAGAACGACCCCGAACATCCGGTCTCCCCGGGCGAGCGGTACGCGAAGGACTACCAGATCAACTACCTCCGCTGCATCGGCTGCGGGCTGTGCGTGGAGGCGTGCCCGACGCGCGCGCTCACGCTCACGTCGTACTACGAGCTGGCGTTCGAATCGCGGGAGGACGCGATCTGGACGAAGGAGCAGCTGCTGGAGGCGCCGCCGCCGCTGGGGACGGCGCCGGCCACGAGGGCGGGCATCAGGTGGTTCCGCTGATCGGCGCGGTCGCCGCCGACTACATCGTGTTCTGGGTGCTCGCGCCGATCTCGGTCGGAGCGGCGCTCGGCATGCTGTTCGCCCGAAACGCCGTGCACTCCGCGCTGCTGCTGATCGTGAACTTCTTCTGCCTCGCGGTCTTCTTCCTGGTGCTGGGCAGCCCGTTCCTGTTCGCCGTGCAGATCATCGTGTACGCCGGCGCCATCATGGTGCTGTTCCTGTTCGTGATCATGCTGCTCGGGGTGACCCGCGAGGAGAGCCTGGTGGAGCGGCTGAAGGGCCAGCGGGTGCTGGCGACGCTCCTCGGCCTGGGCCTCATCGCGGAGGTTGCGTTGGCCGTGCGCTACGGCGTCGGGATCTCGACCCACGCCGCGCCGGGCTTCGACGCCGTGAACCGCGGGGGCAACGTGCAGTCGCTGGCCCGCGTCCTGTTCAACTCGTACTTCTTCCCGTTCGAGGTCACGTCGATCCTGCTGATCGTCGCCGCCGTCGCGGCCATGGTCATGGCCGGACGCCGGGCCCCCGACATCGAGCAGGCCGCCGCCGCGGAAGACGAGCGCGCGAAGCGAGAACCGGAGCCGGTCTCGTGAGGACGCCCATCTCCTACTTCCTGATCCTGTCGGGGGTGCTGTTCACGATCGGCACCGTCGGTGTCCTGGTCCGCCGGAATGCCCTCGTGATCTTCATGTCCGTGGAACTCCAGCTGAACGCCGTGAACCTCACCCTGGTGGCGTTCTCCCGGCAGTTCAAGGAGCTGGACGGGCAGGTTCTGGCCTTCTTCTCGATGGTGGTCGCGGCCGCCGAGGTCGTGGTCGGGCTGGCCATCATCGTCGCCCTGTTCAACAGGCGCCGCAGCGCCAACGTCGACGACGCCAACCTCCTGAAATGGTGAGCGACCCGATACCTCGCGGGCCGGGGCTTGTCCCCGGCCGCCCCCGATCCGGTGGGCCGGGGCTTGCCCCCGGCATTCGAAAACCCTCTCGCCCCGGCGGGGTCGGCGGCTGGCCCGGAGACCCTGGGCCCACCGCTCCCGGAACGCGAGCGGGCGCCGTCTGTGACCCCTTCGGCGCCTGCCGCGTTCCTCCGCGGTCCCCCGGTCCCCCGCCTGCACGCGTTCCAGGCGGCGTCTCGCTGCGGGGGACTGCTTGATGCTGCACTTGGTCGGGTTGATCCCGCTGCTCCCGCTTCTTGGCGCCGTCGTCAGCGCGTTCTATGGGCGGCGGTTGCGGGACCGGGCGGGCACGATCGCGTCGGCCGCCGTCGGGCTTGCCTTCCTTGTCTCCCTATTAGTCTTGATCGGACTACTTGCGCGGGATTCGTCCGATCGCGTCTTCGTGCAGCACCTGTGGACGTGGGTTCCGGTTGGGGCGTTCAACGTGGGCGTCGACTTTCGCGTTGATCCGCTGTCGATCGTGATGGCGCTCGTCGTGACCGGGGTGGGGTCGCTCATCCACGTGTTCTCGATCGGGTACATGCGGGGGGATCCTCGGTACTCGCGGTTCTTCGCGCAGCTGAACCTGTTCGTGTTCTTCATGCTGGTGCTGGTCTTGGCTCAGAACTTCCTGCTGCTGTTCGTGGGGTGGGAGGGCGTGGGGTTGTGCTCGTACCTGCTGATCGGGCACTACTTCGAGCGGCCGGCGGCGGCCTCCGCGGCCACGAAGGCGTTCGTGGTCACTCGCGTCGGCGACGCCGCGATGCTCGTGGGTGTCGCGCTGATCTTCGTTCATTTCGGTTCCCTCGACTTCGGACGCACGCTCGGAGACGCGACCCAGCAGTGCCCCCCCAACATCTCGTGCATCGTCGGCCCCCTGCCGAGCGGCGGTGTGTTCACGGCGATCGCGTTGCTGCTGCTCGCGGGGGCCGTGGGGAAGTCGGCGCAGTTGCCGCTCCAGACGTGGTTGCCGGATGCCATGGAGGGTCCGACGCCCGTCTCGGCGCTGATCCACGCCGCGACCATGGTGACCGCGGGGGTGTACCTCGTCGTGCGGACGCATGTGTTCTTCGAGATCTCGGGCGTCGCCCTGGCCGCGGTGCTCGTGATCGGGCTGGTCACGGCCGTGTATGCGGCGCTGTCCGCGTTGGGGCAGGACGACATCAAGCGAGTCCTGGCGTACTCCACGATCAGCCAGATCGGCTACATGATGTTCGCGGCGGGGCTGAAGGCCTATTCGGTGGCGATCCTCCTGCTGGTCGCGCACGCCTTCTACAAGGCACTGCTGTTCCTCTCCACGGGCTCGATCATGCACTCGCTCGACGGCGAGACGGACCTCAAGAGGATGGGGGGGCTCCGCCACGCCATGCCGATCACGTTCGCCACCTTCGTCGTGGGGTGGCTGGCGATCAGCGGCGTCCCGCCGCTGTCCGGGTTCTTCGCGAAGGACGAGATCCTGGCCCAGGCCAGCCAGACCGGGCGGACCGTGGCCTACGCGGTGGCGCTGTTCGCCGCGTTCTTCTCGGCCCTCTACATCTCGCGGGTCGTGTTCATCGCGTTCTTCGGGCCGCCCCGGCACGACCAGCACCCGCACGAGTCGCCTCGCGTCATGACCACCCCCATGATCCTGCTCGCCATCGGGGCCGTCGCGGCGGGCCTGCTCGGAATCTCCGCGGTGTCGGGCGTGCTGCCCCGGTTCCTGGAGCCGGTGATCGGGAAGGTGCAGGAGGGGCACGGCGGCCCGCCCACCGCCGTGCTCACGGTGATCTCCGTGGCCGTGTCGCTGCTGGGGATCGCCGTGGGATGGCTCGTGTACGGGTCCGGGCGCATCGACTGGATCGCCCTGCGTGAGCGGATCCGGCCCGTCCACCAGACCCTCGCCCACGGGTGGTGGTTCGACCAGGTCTACGGCGCGCTGCTGGTCACGCCGGGCAAGGCCGTGGCGGCGTTCACCGCCTACGTGGTCGACCGCCGCATCGTGGACGGCGCGGGGAACCTGCTGGCGCAACTCTTCGCCCTTGCCGCGTCCGCGGGGCGAAGGCTCCAGACGGGCCTGGTCCGGACGTACGCGCTGGCGTTCCTGGTGGGCGTGGTCGGCGTCCTCTGCTATCTGGCGGTCCGGTTCTGATGTCTGCGGGGGCGGTGCGCTAGATGCCGTGGGTCACGGTCTCGCTGTTCCTGCCGCTGGCGGGGGTGCCGGTGCTGCTGGGGTGGCCGCGGTTGTCCGATCGGGCTGCGCGGGCCGTGACGCTTGCCGTGACGGTCGCGACCTTCGGCGTCTCGCTCGGGATCCTGGCCAGCTTCGACCGCGGCACGTCGGGGTTCCAGCTGGTCGACCGCGCCGACTGGGTGAGCGCGCTCCACCTCCAGTACCTGGTCGGCGTGGACGGCATCAGCCTGTTCCTCGTCCTCATCACCACGTTCCTGTTCCCCATCGCGGTGCTCGCGTCGCACACGGAGCGCCACGACGTCCGCACGCTCATGGCCTCGCTGCTGGCCCTCGAGACCTTCGTGCTGGGCACGTTCGTCTCGCTGGACCTGCTGCTGTTCTTCCTGTTCTTCGAGGCCATGCTGTTCCCGGGCTACCTGATCATCGGAGGATGGGGAGGCGAACGGCGGGCCTACGCCGCGGTGAAGTTCTTCCTGTACACGATGGCCGGGTCGGCGTTCCTGTTCGTGGCCATCCTGTTCCTGTTCTTCCAACTGCACTCGTTCGACTTCCGCGTGCTGGCGGCGCACTCGGGCGAGCTCCCGGTGATGACCGCCCGGTGGCTGTTTCTGGGGTTCCTGGTGGCGTTTGCGGTGAAGGCGCCGCTGGTGCCCTTCCACTCGTGGCAGCCGGACGCGTACACGGAGGCGCCGACCGGAGGCCTGCTGATCCTGGCCGGCGTGCTGCCGAAGATCGCGACGTACGGGCTGCTCCGGTTCAACCTGGGGCTGTTCCCGGAGGCGTCGCGCTACTTCTCACATCTCGTGGCAATCCTCGCGCTGGTGGGGATCGTCTATGGCGCGGTCGTGGCGATCGTGCAGACCGACCTGAAACGGCTGGTGGCGTACTCGTCGATCTCGCACGTCGGGCTTATCGTGCTGGGCATCTTCGCGTTCACGCAGCCGGTCATCTCGGGCGGGGTGCTGTAAATAGTGAACCACGCCCTCTCCACCGTCGCGCTGTTCCTGCTGGTGGGGATGCTGTACGAGCGCACCCGCACCCGGGACCTGAACCGCATGGGTGGCCTGGCCCAGGTCACGCCGCGCTTCGCCGCCGCCTTCCTGGTCGTCGGCCTGGCCTCGATGGGATTGCCCGGGCTCAACAACTTCGTGTCGGAGTTCCTCGTGATCCTGGGCGCGTTCACCAGGAACCGGGTGTGGGGGTCGATCGCCGCCGTCGCCGTGTTGCTATCGGCGATCTACATCCTGTGGGCGTACCAGCGGGCCATGCACGGCCCGGTCCGCCAGGAACACGCCACGCGCCGGGACCTGACCCGCGTGGAGTACTCGATCCTCGTGCCGGTCGTCGCCGCGATCCTGTTCCTGGGCATCTACCCGAAGCCGGTGCTCGACCGGATCAACCCCACGACGCATCGGAGCACGACCAAGGTGACCTTCGTTCGCACGTGCGTGACGTGCGGTGGGAGACCCGCGCAGTCGGCGGAGGTGCCCTGATGCCGCACCCGCCGCTGTCCTTCGGGCCCGTCGCGCCGGAGCTCGTGCTGGTCGGCGTGGGTCTGACGCTGCTGATCCTCGATGCGGTCGTGCCCACCGTCCGTCACAGCGTGCTGGCACTGGCGTCGCTGGCGGGGCTGGCCGGCGCGGCCGCGGCCTCGGCCGTCCTGTGGAACTGGCACGGGCCGCTCACCGTGCTCGGTGGGATGGTCGCGGCGGACCGGTTCGCGGTGTTCGCGCGGATGGTGATCCTCGGCGTGGCGGGGGTCGGCGTCCTGCTCGGGTTCCACTACTTCGAGCGGAGCGGCGAGGCCAGGGGCGAGTTCTACCCGCTCCTGCTGCTGTGCACATCGGGGATGACCCTCATCGTCGCGGCGGCGAACCTCATCGTGGTGTTCCTGGCCCTCGAGATCCTGTCGCTCTCGCTCTACGTGCTGACCGGGTTCTCGCTCCGGCTCGCGTCGATCGAGGGGGCCATGAAGTACTTCCTGCTCGGCGCGTTCTCGTCGGCGTTCTTCCTGTACGGGATCGCGCTGGCCTACGGGGCCACCGGGACGACGAGCATCCCGGGGATGGCCCGGGCGCTCTCCGGGCAGGTCGGGCCGCTGCCGCTCGCGCTGGCCGCCGCGGGGCTTCTCGCCGTGGGGTTCTCGTTCAAGGTCGCGGCCGTGCCGTTCCACATGTGGACGCCGGACGCGTACCAGGGGGCGCCCACCCCGATCACGGCGTTCATGTCGGCCGCCACCAAGGTCGCCGCGTTCGCCGCGTTCATCCGCGTGTTCGACGTGGCGTTCCAGCCGCTGTCGTGGGACTGGACCCCGTTCATCTGGGTCCTGTCCGCGGTGACCATGGTGGTCGGCTCGGTGCTCGCGATCGCGCAGACGGACGTGAAGCGGATGCTCGCCTACTCGAGCATCGCGCACGCGGGGTTCATCCTCACCGCGCTCACGGCCGCGAACCAGGACGGCATCCAGGCCGCGCTGTTCTACCTCCTCGCGTACGCCGCGATGATCGTGGGCGCGTTCGGCATGGTGATGGTGGTCTCGGTGCGGGGCGAGGAGCGCACCGCGTTGTCGTCCTACGCCGGCCTGGCCCGGCGGAGCCCGCTCGCCGCCGGCTTCCTGACGCTGTTCCTGGTGTCGCTGGCCGGCATCCCTCCCACCGCCGGGTTCATCGCGAAGTTCTCGGCGTTCAAGGCCGCAGTCGACGCCGGCCACTGGTCTCTGGTGCTGATCGCGGTGCTGGCGAGCGTGGTCGCCGCCTTCTTCTACCTGCGGCTCATCGTGTTGATGTACATGCAGGAGCCGCAGGACTCGGCAGTCCTCCAGACGCCGCAGACGCCGCGCGTGCCCGCGCTGGCCATCGCGTTCCCGGCGCTGCTGACGCTGCTGTTCGGGATGTTCCCGCAGATCGTGTTCGGGTTCCTGAAGTCGGCCTCGATCCTCCAGTGGTGAGCCTGGTGGCCGTACCTCGGCACGGGTACGATCGGGCGCCATGACCAGGTCGGAGATCCCGGGGCTGGAAGCGCCCGATCCCACGCTCGAGGCCGAGCTCCGAGCGGGCCTCGACCAGGCCGAACGGTTCCTGGACAAGACCGTCCGGGCCGACTACGAGATGCTCTCGGAGGCTGCGGCCTACCTGCTCGCCGCGGGCGGGAAGCGGTTCCGCCCGATGCTGGTGCTGCTGGCGGGGCACTTCGGCGATTCCAAGGACGCACGGCTGGTGCCCGGCGCGGCGGCGATCGAGCTCACCCACGTGGCCACCCTGTACCACGACGACGTCATCGACGAAGCCGAGTTCCGCCACGGCGTCCAGTCCGTGAACGCGAAGTGGAGCAACAGCGTGGCCATCGTCTCCGGCGACTACCTGTTCGCGAAGGCCGCCGAGATCGCGTCGGACCTCGGGACCGAGGTCACCCGGCTGCTGGCCCGGACCATCGCCACGGTCTGCGACGGCCAGATCCGGGAGGTGGCCATGGCCGGGCGGATCGACCAGACCGAGGACGACTACATGGAGACCATCCGGCGCAAGACGGCGTCGCTCATCACGACGTCGTGCCGGCTCGGGGGGATGCTGTCGGACGCGCCGCTCGAGCGGGTGGAGATCCTGGACCGGTTCGGCGAGGCCGTCGGGCTGGGGTTCCAGCTCTCCGACGACATCATGGACGTGACGGCGTCGCAGCGGGAGCTGGGCAAGGAGCCCGGGGTCGACATGAAAGAGGGCGTCTACACGCTCCCCGTCCTGCACGCCATGGCCGAGAGCCCGGAGCGCGACGAGCTCGTCGAGCTGCTCGCCCCGGGCCCGCCCGACGGCGACCGTCTGGCCCGGGCCCTGGCCATCGTGCGCAACGACGGCAGCCTGGCCCACGCCAGGGCCGCCGTCACGCGCGAGGTCCGCCGGGCCAAGGACCTGGCCGGCAGGCTCCCCGAGGGCGTGGCCCGAAACGCGCTCGACAACCTGGCCCGGTTCATCGCGGCCCGCTGCGGCGCCGACGCCTAGCCTTCCCCCCTCGCATTACATCATGATGGCAGTTAGCGATATCATGCCATCATTATGGTTCGCACACAGATCCAGCTGACCGAGCGGCAGGCGAGAGAGCTCAAGAAAAGGGCTGCCGAACAAGGTGTCTCGATGGCGACCCTCATCCGCGACGCGGTCGACGCGATGCTGGAGGCAGACCAGGTTCGAGCTCGTCGGCGTCGGGCGATCGAGGCCGCCGGCGGATTTCATTCCGGGCGAAGCGACATCAGCGAGGAACACGACCGTTACCTGGCCGAGGATTTTTGGGAGGAGCCGGGTTGAGAGCCTTCGTGGATTCGTCCGCCCTGTTCGCTCTTCTCGACGAGGACGACCAGCGACACCGCGATGCGATGGCTTGGCTGGCTGGTCCTGGACAGGATCCCGACGTGATCCTCGTCTCTCACAACTACGTGATCATCGAATCGGCTGCTCTTGCAGTGCGTCGTCTCGGCATTGACGCCGTCAGAGTCCTGCTCAACGCCTTTGTCCCCGCGCTCTCAGTGCTGTACGTCGACGAGCATCTTCACTTGTCGGCGGTCAGCGCCTACCTCGGCGCCGGGGCTCGACGGCCTTCACTGGTGGACCGGGTGAGCTTCGAGATGATGCGAAGTCTCGGCATCAGCGCCGCTTTCGCCTTCGACCGTGACTTCCAAGCCCAAGGGTTCACGACGGTCCCCTGAGCCTGCGTCGAACGGCGGCCTACGCCTTCTGACCAAGGTCCTAGTCCTCCTGCCGGGAAATCTCGCCCTCGGCCGGATGACGCCGAAAGGCCCCCCGCGTACCGTGCTGCACGGTTCGGGCGCTCGCGCCGAACCGAAGGTGAAGAGGGAGGGACGGCAGGTGCAAGCCGGATACGGCTCCGGGGCCAGGCCAGTGATGGTGCGGCACCCGAACGTCATGGGGGCCCTGTCCCGATACCTGGTGGCCGCGGTGGCGATCGGCGTCCTCGCCGCGGCGGTGTGGATGTTCTCGGATCTCCTGGGCGCCGCCTCGACCGTCACCCCCTGAGCTCCGGCAGGCTCGGGGACGCGGCGGGCGGGGGGCGATCCGGCACTACCCGCGCCAGCCGGGTCGCCGAAGCGGCTCGCCTCCGGGCGGGCCGCTTCGCTGTCCGCTGAGGCCCCCGCCCCTCTGCCCGTGAGCGGGCGCCGAAGCGGCCACTGTAGAATCCGCGCTTGAGAATGCTTTCACAAGCATCCGAGACCTACTACCAGTCCTACGGGATCATCGTCGCCGTCATCGTGGCCGGCGCGGGCCTTGTCGCCGTGGCCCTGCTCACGGCCCGGGCGCTGGCCCCCCGGCGGCCCCTCCCGGAGAAGCTGACGACGTACGAGTGCGGCATCGATCCGGTCGGCGAGGGGTGGTCGCAGAGCCAGATCCGCTACTACATCTACGCGTTCCTGTTCGTCATCTTCGACGTGGAGAGCGTGTTCCTGTTCCCGTGGGCCGTGGTCTTCGAGCGGCTCGGGTACGCGGCCGTGGTGGAGATGGGCATCTTCATCCTCATCCTGGCCGTGGGCCTGCTGTACGCGTGGCGAAAGGGAGTGCTGCGGTGGGCGTGATCGAGAAGATCCCCGTACCCCAGCCCATGAAGTTCATCCTGAACTGGGGCCGGCGCTACTCGCTGTGGGTCATGAACTTCGGGCTGGCCTGCTGCGCCATCGAGTTCATCGCCGTGTCCGACCCCAAGCACGACTTCATCCGCCTGGGGGTCATCCCGTTCGCCCACGGCCCGCGCCAGGCCGACCTGCTGGTCGTGGCGGGGACGGTGACCGACAAGATGGCGCCCGCGCTGAAGCGGGTGTACGACCAGATCCCCGACCCGAAGTACGTGATCTCGTTCGGGTCCTGCTCCAACTGCGGGGGCCCGTACTGGGACTCCTACTCCGTGACCAAGGGCGTGGACCAGATGATCCCGGTCGATGTGTACGTCCCCGGGTGCCCGCCCCGGCCGGAGGCCCTCCTGCACGGCATCATCCGCCTCCAGGAGAAGATCGCCGGAGAAGACATCAGGGAGAAGTGGAGTGGCAAGCTCACGCGACCGGCCCCCGCTGAAGCCACCTGAGGTCGGGGAGCGCCTGCGGGCCCAGTTCGGCGAGGACGTCTCCGACGTCACGGACCAGGACGGCCACGCCGTGGTGACGATCTCCGTGGGGCGCTTCCGCGAGCTGGTGCAGACGCTGCGGGACGATCCCGACTTCGACTGCGACTACTTCGACTTCTCGTCCGCGGTGGACTACCCCGAGCAGGGCCAGCTCGAGGTGGTCACGCACCTGTATTCGAACGCACGCAACCACAACATCAGGGTGAAGGTCCGGGTCCCCCGGGACGAGCCCCGCTGCCCCTCGATCGCGGACCTGTACCCCGGGGCGAACTGGAGCGAGCGGGAGACCTGGGAGCTGTTCGGCGTGGTGTTCGAGGACCACCCCCACCTGGTCAAGCTCGTGCTCCCGGAGCCGTTCGAGGGGTACCCCCTGCGGAAGGACTTCGTCCTCATGAGCCGCCGGGCCAAGCCGTGGCCCGGCGCGCCGGAAGGTGAGGAGGAGGAAGAGGAGGAGTGATCGCCACGGTCGCCACCGCGGGCGTCTCCTTCGTCAACGACCTGTTCAGCAACTTCTGGGTCATCCTCGTCATCAAGGCCCTGCTCGTCGTGATCGTGTTCCTGTCCGCGCCCATGGTGGTCGGGTACATGGAGCACAAGGTCCTGGCCCACATGCAGTCCCGATTGGGCCCGATGTACGCGGGCCGGTTCCACGGATGGGCCCAGCTCATCGCCGACGGTGTGAAGTTCGTGCAGAAGGAAGACGTGGTCCCCAAGGCGGCCGACCGGTGGGTGTTCGCGCTGGCCCCCGCCGTGGCCATGATCCCCTACATCCTGCTGTTCGCGGTGATCCCGTTCGACGACAACCTGTTCGCGGAGAACCTCGACGTCGGGATCTTCTACGTGCTGGCCGCGTCGTCCATCTCGGTGATCGGCGTGCTGATGGCGGGATGGGCGTCGGCGAACAAGTTCTCGCTCATCGGGGCCCTGCGGGCGGCGGCGCAGCTCATCGCGTACGAGCTCCCGCTCATCCTGGTCGCCGCCGCGGTGGTCATGCAGGCCGGGACCATGTCGTTGATCGGGATCGCCGAGGCCCAGCAGCACTACTGGTACGTGTTCCCGCAGATCGTGGGGTTCGGCATCTTCATGATCGCGTCGCTCGCCGAGCTGACGCGGCCGCCGTTCGACATGCCGATCGCGGACTCGGAGATCATCTTCGGCGCCTACACCGAGTACACGGGACTGCGGTTCGCGTTCTTCCTGCTGGCGGAGTACGGCGGCATCGTGGCCCTGTCCGCCATCGCGTCGACGCTGTACCTGGGCGCCTACCAGCCCATCCCGGGCCTGTCGTTCATCCCGGGGTGGATGTGGATGTCGGGGAAGATCGGCGCGCTGTCGTTCTTCGTGATCTGGCTGCGGGCCACGTATCCGCGGCTGCGCGAGGACCAGCTCCAGCGGTTCTCGTGGACGGTGCTCATCCCCATCGCGCTGGTCAACATCATGGCCACGGCGGCCATCAAGGTCGCGGTGAAGTGAGGAGGTCGCGTGGCGGTTCGTGAAGCGAGGAGGGAGGACGGGCGGCCCCGGGGGCTGCCCGGTCTGGGGCTGGTCAAGGGCCTCATGATCACGCTGAAGCACATGCTGCGGCCCTCGGTCACGCAGCAGTATCCGGACGAGAAGCCCGACCTCCCGCCGCGGACCCGCGGCGTGATCGCACTGAAGGAGGCCAACTGCACCGTCTGCTACAAGTGCTCGCGAGAGTGCCCGGACTGGTGCATCTACATCGACGCGCACAAGGAGACGCACGATCCGGCCGCGGGAGGGCGGGCCCGATCGGTCAAGGTGCTCGACCGGTTCGCCATCGACTACGCGCTGTGCATGTACTGCGGCATCTGCGTGGAGGTGTGCCCGTTCGATGCGCTGTTCTGGAGCCCGGAGTTCGAGTACGCCACGTACGACATCGTCGAGCTGACCCACGAGAAGGAGAAGCTCGAGGAGTGGACGTACACGGTCCTCCCCCCGCCGGAGCTGGAAGTCGGGGCCGAGCCCCCGCAGGAGGTGCTCCAGGCGCCGCCGCCCGTCACGGGCACGACGGCGCCGGCGGTGGACACGTCGGCGACCGCCGGGCCCGCGCCGGCTCCCGCCCCGGCCGCCGCGGCGACCCAAGCGCCGCCGGCCTCGCCGCCCCAGCCCGTTCCGTCCGGCCCAGCTCCCGAGGAGGTCACGCCGAGCGTGGCCGCCGCCGGGGAGCAGGCCGTGGCGCCGACCGCGCCCGGTCCGCGGGGCGAACGCGTGGAGCTGGCCATCGACGAGCCGACGTTCGACCGCGTCCTGGCCGAGGAGCTGGCCAAGGGGACGGACCGCCGCGTGGCCGAGGGCAAGGCCCGCCGCGCGGCCATGATCGAGGCGAAGCGCCAGGCGGGTGAGGCGTCGTCGTGACGTCCCACGAGCTCGCGTTCGCCGTCCTGGCTGTCGTCGGGCTGTTCTCGGCGCTCCGCCTGGTCACCACGAAGAACGTGGTGCACGGCGCGCTGTACCTGGTGATCACGCTGGCCATGGTCGGCGGGGTGTACCTGCTCCTGGCCGCCGAGTTCGTGGCGTGGGTGCAGATCGTGATCTACGTCGGCGCGATCGTCGTCCTGCTGCTGTTCAGCCTGATGCTGACGAAGGCGCCGATCGGCCGGGCAGCGCTCGACAACCAGCAGCGGGGCGTCGCGGCGGTGGTCGCCGCGGGGGTGTTGGCCGGCCTCGTGACCATCATCCAGGGCGCCTTCTCCGGCACGAAGTTCACCCCGGTACCTTCCCGCACCGCGGAGATCGGCGCGTCGATCTTCCGCCACTTCGTCGCGCCCTTCGAAGTCGTGTCGGTGCTCCTTCTCGGCGCCCTCATCGGCGCCATCGCGCTGGCGAGGAGGGACGAGCCGTGATCCACCTGTGGCTCCCCCTGACGTTCTCAGCCGCGCTCTTCGCCATCGGCGTCTACGGGGTGCTCGCCCGCCGAAACGCCGTCATGGTCCTCATGTCCATCGAACTGATGCTGAACGCGGTGAACGTGAACCTCGTGGCGTTCTCCCAAACGCTGAAGAACGTGCTCCTGACCGGCCAGGTCTTCGCCCTCTTCGTCATCACGGTCGCAGCAGCAGAGATCGGAATCGGCCTGGCCATCGTCATCCTCATCTACCGCAACCGAGAAACCGTGAACGTCGATGAGATCAACCTGCTCAAATGGTGACGAGGAAACCCCGCGCGTCTCGGCCGGGTGGGCTGGCTGCCCGGAGACCCGGGGCCCACCGCTCCCGAAACGCGAGCGGAGGCGTTTGGGGGTCCCTTCGGCCTCTCCCGCGTTTCTCCGCGGTCCCCCCGGGCCCCCGGGCCCCAGCCCGCAAGCGATCCAGAGGGCCTCTCGCTGCGCTTGAGGTCACGACGTGATCCGTTTCAGCTGGATCATCGTCGCGCTGCCCCTGATCGCGTTTCCGCTGATCGTGTTCTTCGGCAAGCGGATGCGCGGCGGCGGGGCGGAGATCGGCATCCTCGCGGTGGGCGCCTCGTTCGTGCTGTCGCTGATCGTGGGGTCGCATTTCATCGCCGGCGGGTCCGGCCATGTCGACACCATCACGTGGTTCTCACTCGGGAACTTCAGGCTGCACCTCAGCCAGAACGTCGACGGGCTCACCGCGACGATGTTCGTGATCGTCACGCTGGTGTCGCTGTGCGTGCAGATCTACTCCACCGGCTACATGAAGGGCGACGTCCGCTACACGTGGTACTTCGCCGCGCTGTCGCTGTTCACGGGGTCGATGCTGAACCTCGTCATCGCGAACGACCTCATCCAGCTCTTGGTGAGCTGGGAGCTCGTCGGCATCTGCTCCTACATCCTGGTGGGGCACTGGTGGGAGGAGAAGGAGAACTCGAACGCCGGCATCAAGGCGTTCATCACCACGAAGACGGGCGACATCCCGTTCCTGTTCGGGATCTTCACGCTGATCTTCGCGACCGGGACGTCCGACATGAGCAGGATCTCGGGGATGGCCGCGGCCGGCAAGATCGCGCCGGCGCTGCTCACGGCGGGGGCGCTGCTGCTGTTCGGCGGCGCCATCGGGAAGTCCGCGCAGTTCCCCCTGCACGTGTGGCTCCCCGACGCGATGGCCGGGCCGACGCCGGTGTCCGCGCTCATCCACGCCGCGACCATGGTGGCCGCCGGTGTCTACCTGGTCGGGCGAATGTTCTCGGTGTTCGTCAACGCCCCGTCGGGCGTGCTGACGTTCGTGGCGGTCATCGGGTCGATCACCATGGTGATCGCGGCCTTACTGGCGATGGTCCAGGACGACATCAAGCGCGTGCTGGCCTATTCGACGGTCTCGCAGCTGGCGTACATGGTGTCGGGGCTGTCCCTCGGGCTGTCCGGCTACACGCCGGGCCTGTTCCACCTGTTCACGCACGCGTTCTTCAAGGCGCTGCTGTTCCTCGCTGCCGGGTCGGTCATCCACGCCGTCCACTCGAACAACATGAGCGAGATGGGGGGCCTGCGAAGACCGATGCCGCTCACGTACTGGACCTTCCTCATCGGGGCGGCGGCGCTGTCGGGGATCCCGCCGCTGGCGGGGTTCTGGTCGAAGGACGAGATCATCTCCCAGGCCTGGAAGTCGGGGCACTACGGGGTCTTCGTGGTGACGCTGGCGACGGCCGTGCTGACCGCGTTCTACATGACGCGAGCGGTGCTGCTCACGTTCTTCGGGGAGTACCGCGGACAGGCCCATCCCCACGAGTCGCCCATCGGCATGACCGGGCCGATGACCGTGCTCGCCGCGCTGTCGGTGGTCGCCGGGTTCCTCGGCCCCACGCACCTGTTCGCGGACTGGGTCCACTTCGGCCCCCTGGTCCGGGAGCCCGTGGACTACGGGTTCGCCGCGATCTCCCTCCTCGGGGCCGCCGCGGGTGTCGTGGCCGGCTACGGGCTGTACCGGCGGTGGCGCGAGCCGGACCCCCTAACGAACCTCGGTCCGGCCTATGCGTTCATCCAGCGGAAGTACTTCCTCGACGACATCTACCTGCGGGGCGTGGTCCGGCCCATCCAGTAC
>Ga0137368_10004324_pt1 | contig 15167 bp, 10 predicted proteins | sample SagtaG_13_FD_104917 | JGI IMG/M metagenome (GOLD analysis project Ga0137368, IMG submission 104917) | Vadose zone soil microbial communities from Sagehorn Ranch, Mendocino, California, USA - Sage1_L_100_16 metaG | ecosystem: Environmental > Terrestrial > Soil > Vadose zone | place: USA...
GGACGGCAACCCTCCGAGGTGATCGGCGTGTTGGTGGGTGGCGACGATCAGGTCGAGGCGCCTGATTCCGAGCGCAGCCAGCTTCCGGACCACGAGGTCGGGGTCCGGACCGCCATCGATCAGGATCGAGGCTCCCGCCGGGGAGCGCACCAGAGCGGCATCGCCTTGGCCGACGTCGAAGAACGTCACCGTCAGGGTGGCGGGACCTCCGGACCGGACGGCGCTCGACCAGATGAACAGCGGCAGGATCAGCAGCGCGACCGCGACCGCCCGGCCATGCAGACGAGCCCCGGTTCGGATCCACCACGCCAAACCGCCCAGGACGACGAGCCCCACCAGTAACTCCGGGAGATGGCCGCCTGCCGAGGTGACCGAAGGGAGCGGCGACCGGGCCAGGCGCTGGGCCAGCCCTTCGAGATAGCCGAGGGGCAGGCGAGCCAGGACGCCGATCACCACCCCGACGGGATGCGCGACGGCCCCCAGGGCTGCCGCGAGCAGACCGAGGATCATGGCCGGCCCCACGGCCGGGAAGGCCAGCAGGTTGGCGGGCACGCTGACCAGAGGCACCACCCCGAAGTGATAAAGGAGAAGGGGGGTCACACCGCCCTGCGCGGCGATCGTGGTGCCAGCGGCGAGGGCCACGCCGCGGGGCAGCCACCGAAACCGATCGGACAGGGGCCCGGCCAGAACGGCGATGCCGGCCGTCGCGGCCACCGACAGCCGAAAGCCGATCGAGTAGACCAGCGTCGGGTTGTTCCCGAGCAGCAGGAGGACCGCTCCGGCGAGGATGGCCGGAGGGCTGCGGGGACGGCCCAGGAACACCCCCAGCAGCGTGAGCCCCGCCATGGCCGCCGCCCGCAGCACCGACGGCTCTCCCCCGGTCAGCAACACGAAGAACACGACAGCCACCACGCCGACGACCAACCGGGCCGAACGGCCCAACCGAAGCAACATGGCGGCTCCCAGGATGGGGGCCGTGAACATCGCCAGGTTCTCCCCCGACACCGCGGTGAGGTGCGAGAGGCCGGTCGCCCGGAAGCTCTCCTCGATCCGCGGGTCGAGCCTGGAGGTGTCACCCAGGGCCAGCCCCATCAGCAGCCCGGCTTCTCGCCGGGGAAACACGCGTTGCAGCGACTGCCCGAATGCCCCGCGGACGGCGTTCGCTGCGCGCCGCAGGAAGCTCCTCGGAGGACCGCGATCGTGGAGGCGATCGGCCGACAGAACAGCTGGGTACCCGCGATGGCGAAGGTAAGCGCCGAACCTCCCCCGCAGGCCTGAGAGGGTCCCGTCCACCGCGACCCGGTCACCGGGAAGGAGGTTCGGTGGCACCCCGCGCCCTTCAAGCCAGACCGGATCGGAGAGCTGGATCGCTGCGGCCGGAGCGGAGGGGGCTCTCGGGATCACGAACTCGACGCGCATGGTGGCCGTCCAACCGAACATCCCCCGCGCGGGAGGCGATTCGATGCTCCCGAGCACCCTCACGGGCCGCCCGGCCAGCGCGGCGAGCGGGGAGGCCCGGACGTGAGCGTCTCGCATCCCCGCCCACCCCGTCCCCAGCAATCCAAAAGAGAGGATGAGGACGAGACCCACGGCCGAACCGAGATACGCACGTCCCCGCGGCAGCAACGTGGCTCCGATCCCAACGAGGCCCGAGGCGAGGACGAGGAAGCTGGTCGCCGGGCTGGGACCCCCTTTGTTCAGGCCCTCCAAGAGGATTCCCGTCCAGAAGGCACCGGCCGCGAGGGGGAGCGCCCAGGCTCGCGTCACACCGTGACCTTGGGCCGGAGGTCGGCGAGGCGCTTCTCGCCGATGCCCGACACGTTGAGCAGATCGTCGACCGAATGAAACGGGCCGTGTTGCTCCCGGTAGTCGATGATGCGCTGCCCGAGTGCCGGCCCGATCCCCGGGAGCGTCTCGAGCTCATCAAGCGAAGCCGTGTTCAGATTGATGATCGCCTGGACCCCCTGGTTCGACCCCGACCCACCCGGAGCACCTCCACCGTGCGCCGCGCCTGTCCGCCACACCACGATCTGCTGCCCGTCGGTGAGCAACGCTGCCAGGTTGATGGCGGTCAGGTCGGCGCGAGGCTTCCCTCCCCCCGCCCGCCGGATGGCGTCGATGACCCGGTCTCCCTGATGGAATTCGTACACGCCTGGTTGGCGAACCCACCCCGCCACGTCCACGACGATCACGGCGGGCGAGGGCGAAGGCGAGGCTACGACCGCGGCGGCCGGTCCCGGCCCGCCACCGGATGCCTGGATCGTCACGGGCCTGGGCAACGAACGCACGTACCAGAGGCCCGCTCCGGTCACGATGAGAACGGCGACGGCGACCAGACCTGCCAGCTCCCGCCGGCTGAAGCCGCCCAAGCGTTCCTGGATCCTCTCTCCGATCACGTCCCCTCACCTCGCATTCGATCCGACGGGAAGGTCCGACTCGCACGTGAGGGGGCAGAGGATTGCGGGAGCTCAGAACCTACCAAGGGCATGGCCCCCGGGTCAGTGAAGTTGCTCACATCGAGGAAGGAAATCCCGCCGGATGTGCGCGAACAGCGAGGGCCGCTACAGAGTGACGAAGTTGACGAGCCGGGGAGGACGTACCACTGCCCGGACCTCACCCGCACCGTCGAGGTACTTCCGAACCCGCACCGAGGAGCGGGCCGCTTCCAGGCAGGCGGCTTCGTCCGCGTTCGCCGGTACGGTGATCCGGTCCCTGACCTTGCCGTCGACCTGTACCACCAGGACGACTTCCTCTTCTCGGGCCAGGTCCTCGTCCCACGTTGGCCAGGCATGCATCGAGGCCAGGTCGTGGTGGCCCAGCGCTTCGTGCCACAGCTCTTCGGCGATGTGCGGGGCGAGGGGGGTGAGCATGAGGACCAGAGACTCGGCCGCCTCACGGACCACAGGTCCCGACAGTCCGGAATCGAGTCCCCGCTGGAGTTCGTTGCTCAGCGTCATGAGCTTGGAGATGGCCACGTTGAACCCGATCCGCTCGAGATCCGTGGTCACGTCCCGCACCGTCCGGTGGGTCAGTCGCCGGAGTCCGTCGCCAGCGGATCGGTTCCCCTCCCCCGACGCCTCGGCGGTCCGGTGCACGACCCGCCACACCCTGAACAACCACTTGTGGACCCCGGAGAGGGAGATGCTGGCCCAGTCCATGTCGTCCTCCGGAGGCGCGGCGAACATCATGGCCAGCCGAATGGTGTCGGCTCCCCACTGCTCGATGAGCGGAAGCGGTTCGACCACATTCCCGCGGCTCTTGGAGAACGCCCCGCCCTTGAAGTAGACCATCCCCTGGTTCACCAACTTCGTGAACGGTTCGGAGAAGGGGACCAGCCCGAGATCGAGCAGGACTTTGGTGATGAACCGCGAATACAGGAGGTGGAGGATGGCGTGCTCGATGCCTCCGCTGTACGTGTCCACGGGCATCCACCGGTCTAGGGCATCCGGCGGCCACGGGCGCGCGTCGTCGTGCGGGGACAGGTAGCGCAGGAAGTACCACGACGAGTCCACGAATGTATCCATGGTGTCCGTCTCCCGGCGGGCGGGGCCTCCGCAGGAGGGACACGTGACGTTGACGAACGCATCGTGCTTCGCCAGTGGCGACTCGCCCTGCGGGGAGAAGTCCACGTCGTCGGGCAGCAGGACGGGGAGATCCCGTTCGGGGACGGCGACCTCGCCGCACGAGGGGCAGTGGATGATGGGGATGGGCGCGCCCCAGTACCGCTGGCGAGAGATCAGCCAGTCCCGCAGCCGATAGGACGTCGCCGCCCGCCCTTTCCCCTGCTCCTGCAACCAGGAGATGACCTCGGAGATGGCCTGGGGCGTAGGCCTTCCGTCGAACGGGCCGGAGTTGACCATGACGCCCTCGCCGGTCCACGCCTCGGTCATGCCCTCCGGGTCCAGTTCCTCCCCTTCGGGCTGGATGACCACGCGGACGTCCAGCCGGTGCTCCCGGGCGAACTCGAAGTCCCGCTGGTCGTGGAAGGGGACGCCCATGATCGCCCCGGTCCCGTACTCCATGAGCACGTAAGGGGCCACGAAACACCTCACCTTCTCCCCGTTCACCGGATTCACCGCGTGGACGCCCAGCGCGATGCCCTCCTTCGACATCGCCTCCCCTCGCTCCGAGGCATGAGTCCGTTGCAGCCGGTCCTGGAGGTCCTTCACCACTTCGGAGGTTCCGCCGGCTTCGGCCAGCCTCCCGACCAGCGGATGCTCGGGGGCGAACACGAAGAACGTGACGCCCCACAGCGTGTCGGGCCGGGTCGTGAACACGGCCACGCGGTCCCCAGTCTCGGCGATCTCGAAGGTCACCTCGGCGCCGTGCGACCGCCCGATCCAGTTCCGTTGCAGCGTGAGCACGCGATCGGACCACTCCAGCTGATCCATGTCGTCGAGCAGCCGGTCGGCGTAGTCGGTGATCTTGAAGAACCACTGCACCAGGTCCTTCCGGACCACCGGCGTGCCACACCGCCAGCACCGACCCTGGATCACCTGCTCGTTGGCCAGGACGGTCTGGTCCTTCGGACACCAGTTTGCGGGCGCCAGCTTCCGGTAGGCCAGGCCCTTCTCGAACAGCTTCAGGAAGAGCCACTGCGTCCACCGATAGAACTCGGGATCGCACGTGGCCAACTTCCGTGACCAGTCGAACGCCATCCCGTACCGCCTGAACGTCCTCTCCTGTTCGGCGATGTTCGAATAGGTCCATTCCTTCGGATGGATTCCGCGCTGGATCGCCGCATTCTCCGCGGCGAGCCCGAAGGCGTCCCACCCGATGGGATGGAGCACGTTGTTGCCCTGCATCCACATGAACCTCGCGATGATGTCGCTGATGGCGAAGGCCTCGGCGTGGCCCATGTGAAGGTCGCCCGAGGGATACGGGAACATGTGCAGCTTGTAGTAGCGGCGGCGGCCGTCGTCGTCCTCGACCGCCCGGAACACCTCGTCACGCTCCCAGACGGTCTGCCACTTCGGCTCGATCTCAGAGGGATCGTACCGCCGCATCTTGGAATGGTACCGCGGGGTTCTCGGCGATCCGCGGCGCCTTGCCCGGCCAGAAGCTGGCTCGGCTGAACAGCGAGACCAGCGCCGGGACGAGGAGCGACCGGACCACGAAGGAGTCCAGGAGGACGCCCAGCGACATGGCGATGGCGAATTCTCGGAACGGCCGGATGGCCACCAGGCCCAGCAGGGCGAAGCTCCCGGCGAGCGCTAGCCCCGCGAGCGTGATGGGGCGGGTGGCCCGCCGCGCCCCCACCACGATGGCATCGCGGAGAGGCCGAGCCTGGGCCTCCTCCCAGATCCGTCCCACGATGAAGATGTTGTAGTCCGCCCCCAACGAGACCAGAAGGACGGCGACGGCGAACGGCACGTAGTACGTGAGGTGCTCGTAGCCGAGGTAGCGCTGGACGATGTACGTGGTGAGGCCGAGAGAGGCCAGCAGGGCCAGGACGCTCGTCGCCAGCAGGTAGAGCGGCGCCACCAGCGACCGCAGGAACACTACCAGCAGCAGCAGGTCGACGAGGAGTGCTGCCAGGGCGATCCTGCCCAGGTCGCTGAGCGTCCGCTCCACTGTGTCGACCGCGAGGGCCGTGTCGCCGGCGAACGAGATCCGTACGCCGGTCAGGCCCGACCGACGCGCCAGCCCCGGCATCCGGTCCTCCAGGGCACGAAGATCGTTGATGGCGATACCGCCGAGTGGGTCATGGTCGAGGATCAAGACCAGCCTCGCGGCAAGGCCGTTCTTGGAAACCGTGATGCCCGCGTCGGGCAGGTTGGCCTGCTGGCCCGACGAGGCGAGGAGGGCCCGGCCGGTTGCTTCCTCCCGCGGCCCCAGCACCGCAGCCACCCCGGGCTGGCCGTCAATCAGGTCCTCCAGTCTCGCCAGCGCTGGCTGCTGTCGATCGAGCCCTACCCCTTCCAGCAGGACCTCGGTGGGCGAAAGGATCCCGGGGGCGAATCCCTCCCCAGCCGCGGCTTCCGCGCGGCTCTCCTGCGTGTCGGCAGGCAGGTCTCGGATCAGGCTGGCCCCCAGGCGCGCCGACCGGAGCTGGTAGGCGGCCATGCCCAGGGCGGCCACGACGATCACCGCAATCAGCAGGCCCACCGGGCGGAACGTGACCACCTGGATCAACCGGTCCCGGCACCCGATCGGAGAGGGCTCGTGATAAGCGGCCCGGTGGTCCCTCGGAGCAACGTCCGGCGCCGCCGACGGGAGGTGAGGCCAGAACAGGCGCCGGCCGGCGATCGCCAACGCGGCGGGAACGAAGGTGATGGCGACGACCAACGAGATCGCCACGGTCAGGGCCAGCGCAGGCCCGAAGGCTCGCACGAACTCGAGCCTCGCCACCACCAGGGCCGCCGTACCAGCCGCCACGGTCAGCCCCGCAACGACGATGATGGGGAGGAAGTTCGCCGTGGTCGCTTCGGCCGCATCGAGGCGGCGCTGCCCCCCTGCGAGCCTGTCCCGCACCCCGTAGAGGAAGAAGATGGAGTAGTCGGTGACGATCCCCAGGAGCAGCACGACGATCACCGGCTCCAGGTCCTGCGGCACGGCCACCCCGACGCGCTGACCGACCCACGCCACCACCCGGATCGATACGAGATAGGCGACGCCCGCGGCGCCCAGGGTGGCGAGCGGCGCCCCGATCGCCCGGAATGACAACCCCACGATGAGGGCGATCAACGCGAGCGTCGCCCCCTCCACCAACGGGAGGGCCCGCTCGATCAGCTCACCCTGCTCCAGGCGGGCGGGCGCAGCGCCGGTGACACCGATCAGAGAATCCCCGGGCTGATCGATCTGCCGTGCGTAGGACTCCGCCAGGGCCCGTTGCTCGTACAGGTTCAGGTCGGGGTCGAAGAACAGGAACGTGATCCCGGTGGTCGAGGACTCCCTCGAGGCCGGAAGGAGCTTCAGGGTATTGGTGATGGGAAAAGCCCCGGCGATCTGTGCGAGACCAGGATCCTGGTGAAGGTTCACCTTGACGGCCCGAACGAAGATGCGGCCCTGCGCTTCGGTCGAAAGCCCCTGTGGGTCCCGCTGGACCACGGCCGTGCGGGCGAGCAGGGGCGTGCCGAAGTCCCGGACCGACCGGATCTCTGCCTGGAGGGCCGGAGCGTCTTGAGGGATCAGCGTGCCCAGGACGCTGCTCTGGGTCGCCGCCGGCCCCGGAAGGTACAGGGTGGCCAGAACCGCGGCCAGGATCCAGCCGGGCACGATCAGGAAGCGAGCCCGGACGATGAGGAAGGCGGAGCTCCTGGCCACCCGACCCGTGGTGATGCGAAGGGCTTCGGCCCGCCGCCGAAACCACCCCATCATCTCTTCCTCAGCCGCCTCGCGGTGCGCCCGATCCCCAGGCGGCGCAGCTCCGCGTCGGCCAGCGCCCGATACCGGCCCTCCTCGAGGTCCCTCCACGGATTCGAGCTGACCTCTCGGAGCCGGTGGTATGGAAGGTTCTGGGCGGCGCGCCGCGCCAGGAATTCCTCGAAGGCGGGATCGTCAGCGGCCCGCTTGGCGGCCCGCTTGGCTGCCCGCCGGACCGCCCGCACGTCGCGGCGCCTCGAGATCCGGAACGGGGCGTACAGGGCAAGGATGGGGACCGTCGGGATCACCGCGATCGTCACGGTGAGGAGGACGGCGAGGTTCCCGATGCTCGCCCGGCTCTCCTCCCCGGACACTACGGCGGAACGCCCCGCAGCCTGGATGCGCCGATCCAGGGCGGCGATGCGGCCGCCCACGAACGGAACGCCCTCCAGGGTCTGGAGCGCCTGCCCGGTCTCCTGCACGGCCCGGCCCGCCGTCACGACGGTGTCCGATAGGCGGGTCAGGTGCCGTACCTCACGGCCGATGGCGATACCGAGGACGACCCACGCCACCATCCACACGACCAACCCGGCGTCCAGCACGCGGATCGCCCGACCGCTCGAGGTCCGGGTCAGCGCTCCGACCATCATGTCGCCGGGCGGGGGCGGCGCCTCTCGACTACGCCGAGGGACTCGACGAAGGGCATCCGGGCACGCGACGGACGGCGTCGGCCACCTGTGCCGCCGCGGTCACGACCGCCCCTGGGTCCGTTCCGTTGATCGCGGTCGCCAGCCGGCCGGCCCCGTCGGCAACGTCCTTCACCTTGGTGGCGGCAGCGCTCTGCCCCTTCGATTGGAGGCTATCCGCCTGCGAGTTCAGCTCGCCCTGAAGCAGCTGCAACTGTGCGATGACGTCCGCTTTCGACTGCAAGCTGCTCGCCTGGACCTGCCCCACGACGTCGAGCACCTTGGCCTGCGCGTCGCAGACCGCCTGTCTGGTGGATTGCTGAACATCGGTGGGGGCGCTCGAGGCGGCCCCCGAATTGTTACAGCCCACGAGGCCCAACCCGAATGCAAGCACCGGCGCAATACGGATCCATCGCTTCATGGTTTCCCCTTGATCGGGGCGTCAGCGACGCCGTTTGAGGACCTACCCGTGCGCCCCGCCGGGCAAACCAAGCACCCGCCGCCGACGCCTCGCGCGGCGGCGCTCATAATTGGGCTGAGTGACCGAGACAGTCGCGACGTTCGATCGGAGGAAAGCATGAGGAGCGGACAATCTCGGCTCACCGAACCCCTCGTCAGGGACAACGGGGTCCTGCGCGAAGCAAGCTGGGAGGAGGCACTGGACCGGGCTGTCGGAGGCCTTCGCGCCGCCACCGAGCGAAACGGCGGCAACGGGGTCGGCCTGTTCAGCTGCTCGAAGGCCACGAACGAGGTGAACTTCGTCGCCCAGAAGTTCATGCGGCAAGTGCTCAGCAGCAACAACGTCGACAGTTGCAACCGGACTTGACACGCTCCAAGCGTCGTCGGTCTGGCGACGGTGTTCGGAGCGGGGGGCGGGACGAGCTCCTACGAGGAGATCGAGCAGACGGATCTGATCCTCTTGTGGGGGTCGAACGCCCGGGAGACGCACCCCATCTTCTTCCACCACGTCCTGAAGGGGATTCGGAACGGGGCGAGGCTCATCGTGGTGGACCCCAGGAGGACGACGTCAGCGCAGTGGGCCGACCTGTGGCTGGGGATCGACGTGGGATCGGACATCGCCCTCGCCAACACGATCGCCAGGGAGATCATCGCGAACGACCTTCATCGCCGCGCCTTCATCGAGCTCGCCACCACCGGGTTCGAAGAGTACCGGGAGTCCGTGAAGGAGTGGACCCTCGATCGGGGCGAAAGGGTCACCGGGATTCCGGCCGAGGTCATCCGTGAGGTGGCCCACGCCTATGCCAAGGCCGACCGGGCGCAGATCTGCTGGACCCTCGGCATCACCGAGCACCACAACGCCGTCGACAACGTCCTGACCCTCATCAACCTCGGCCTGCTGACCGGCCATGTCGGGCGGTACGGCAGCGGCTTGAACCCCCTGCGCGGGCAGAACAACGTTCAGGGGGGCGGAGACATGGGAGCCATTCCGAACAAGCTGCCGGGTTTCCAGGACATCGAGCAGGACTCGGCGGCCCGGGAGAAGTTCGAACGAGCATGGGGCGTTCACATCGTGCCGAGATACGGCTGGCACCTGACGGCGATGTTCGAAGCCATGGAGCACGGTGAACTCAAGGCCCTCTACGTCGTCGGAGAGAACCCGGCCGTATCGGAGGCCGACGCCAGTCGGGCCCAGCGGCTGCTGGCCGGCCTCGAGTGCCTGATCGTGCAGGACATCCTGATGACGAAGACCGCCGAGATGGCTCACGTCGTGCTTCCCGCCTCGGCGTCGTGGGCCGAGTCCGAAGGCACCGTCACCAACAGTGAGCGGCGCGTGCAGCGGGTTCGGAAAGCTCTCAGTCCCCCGGGCAACACCCGGGATGACATCTGGATCATGACTCAACTGGCCAAGTACATGGAGTTCGACTGGGGCGAGGTGACGCCGGAGTCGGCCTGGGACGAGCTTCGGTCCCTGTCTCCGATGCACGCTGGGATGAGTTACCAGCGCCTCGACCAGCTGGGGGGGATCCAGTGGCCCTGCTGGGATGAGGACCACGAGGGCACGAGGTTCTTGCACGCTCGGTTGTGGGAGGAAGATCCGGAGAAGCAGGGACCGAAGGCGCCGTTCAGCGTCACACCCTACGAGCCACCAGTGGACGAGCTCACCGAGGACTACCCCCTTCGCCTCACCACGGGACGGAGGCTCTCCGACTTCAACACGGGCGTTCAGACCAGTCGGTACTCGTCGCCGCTCCGACGGGAAGAAACGATCGACGTGTCGCCGGAGGACGCCGAACGGCTGGGCATCGCAGAGGGCGAGCGCGTGGTGGTTTCCTCGCGCCGCGGGACGGTGGAGGCGCCGGTGCACGTCGACCAGGGTCTCCGGCCGGGACTGGTGTTCATGACCCTGCACTTCCCGGACCAGGTGGAGACGAACACTCTCACGATCGACGCCACGGACCCCAAGTCCGGGACCGCTGAGTTCAAAGCGAGCGCCGTCCGGATCGACCGCCTGCCTGAGACCGCCGAGGCGAGGACCTGAGTGGACCTCCATCTGATCGACATCCTGCCGACGGCCGAGGAGCGAGGTGCCGTCGACGAGGTGGTGGGCCCGCCCGAGACGGGGTGGGAGGGCGGCCCGCGCTCGGCGCTCGACGGCCATCTGTCGCGTGGCGGGCAGAAGACCCGGCGGCACCTGCTGCTCCCCGCGCTCCACGCCCTCCAGCGACGGGTGGGCTGGATCAGCGAGGGCGGCTTGAGCTACCTCTGCCGCCGATTGTCCGTCCCACCCGCCGAGGCGTACGGGGTGGCCAGCTTCTACGCGCTGTTATCAACCGAGCCTCGGCCCCCGACCGTGGTGCACGTCTGCGACGACGTCGCCTGTCGGGTGCGGGGGGCGAAGGAGCTCTGCGCCGAGCTGGAGTCACGCGTCGGCCCCCCTGGCACAGCACGGGACGGCGGCTCATGGATGTGGATGCCGAGCCCCTGTCTCGGCCTGTGCGATCGGGCTCCGGCTGCGTTTGTCCAGGCCTCCGGGATAGACGCGGGCGACGCCGTGCTGGCGCCCATCGAGGTCGATGGGGTAGTGAACCTGGTCTCCGAGCGAGCCGCGACATTCACGCCTTCCGGCGGTCCCTCAGCGCCGCAGACTGGCGACGATCGTTCCGGCCTCCGCCTTCTCAGGCGAGTCGGCCTGGTGGATCCGACAAGCCTTGACGACTACCGTGTGCACGGCGGATACGAGGCCCTGCGCATCGCCTTCGAGCTCGGGCCAGAGGGGGTCATCCGCGAGGTGAAGGACGCGAACCTCCTCGGGCGGGGCGGGGCGGCCTTCCCGACCGGCGTCAAATGGGAGGCGGTGGCTCGCCAGCCGGTCCGGCCCCACTACTTCGTGTGCAACGCGGACGAATCCGAGCCGGGCACGTTCAAGGACCGCGTCCTCATGGAGGAAGATCCCTTTGCCGTGGTCGAGTCCCTCACCATCGCGGGCTTCGCGACCGGAGCGGAGCGCGGCTTCATCTACCTCCGCGGCGAGTACCCCCTCGCCGCCGCGCGTCTCCAAGGCGCACTCGATGGGGCTCGGGAGCATGGTCTGGTCGGCGAGGACGTCATGAGCCGAGGCTTCCGCTTCGAGATCGAGCTTCAGCGGGGGGCAGGAGCCTACATCGCCGGTGAGGAGACGGCGCTGTTCAACTCGATCGAAGGAAGGCGCGCGGAGCCTCGGAACAAGCCCCCGTTCCCGGTGACCCATGGCCTGTTCGGCAAGCCGACTGGCATCAACAACGTGGAGACCCTCGCCAACGTGCTCGAGATCCTCCGGATCGGAGGTCCAGCCTACGCGGAGGTCGGGACCGACGGGTCGACCGGAACGCGCCTGTTCTGCCTCTCTGGGTGCATCGAGCGGCCCGGCGTGTACGAGGTCGAGCACGGCGTCACGCTCCGAAGTGTGCTCGACCTCGCCGGAGGTGTACGTGGCGGCCGCCCCCTGCAGGCCGTGCTGGTCGGCGGTGCCGCGGGCACCTTCGTGAGCCCCGACCAGCTCGACATCCGGCTGACCTTCGAGGATGCCCGGGCCGGTGGCTACACGCTGGGTTCGGGCGCGGTCATGGCCTTCGACGACACGGTGGATCTCGTTGACATCGTGCTCCGCATCGCCGCCTTCTTCCGCGACGAATCCTGCGGCCAGTGCGTCCCTTGCCGGGTGGGAACGGTCCGGCAGGAGGAGGCCCTCCGACGCCTGGCGGGCGGCCGGTCCCGCGGCTCCATCGCCGATGAGGTCGCGCTGATCGATGAGATCGCCCAGGTGATGCGGGACGCCTCGATCTGCGGCCTCGGGCAGACGGCGGCCAGCGCGATCCAGTCGGCCATCTCGCGCTTCGGCCTGTTCACCGGAGGCACGACGGAATGAGCACCGATGGGACGACCGGCGGTTCCGGACCCCCTGCCTGGAGCCCAACGGTGATCAAGATCCCGCCGCTGGCGGCTCGAGTGTCCGGGCCCATCCCGGTCGCCCCGCCGAGGCGGCTGGTCGATGTGACCATCGACGGCCAGCCGGTCCGTGTCGCCGAAGGCACCACGATCTTGGAGGCCTGCCGCGCCCGGGGCATCGACACCCCCACCCTCTGCTACCTGGAGACCCTGGCTCCGGTGAACGCGTGCCGGGTGTGCGTCGTCGAGGTCGAGGGGTCGCGGGTCCTGGTGCCGGCCTGCTCGCGCGCCGTGGAGTCGGACATGGTGGTCCGCACCGACTCGGAGAGGGTCCGCCTGAGTCGGCGAATGGTCCTGGAGTTCCTGGCGTCGTCCGTCGACCTCTCACTGGGACCGGACCTCGGCCGGTGGCTGGAGACGTACGGGACCGATCCCTCGCGGTATGGCAAGCCGGCCGAGCCGGCCGCCGTGGGCGAACGAGACCGACGCCCTCCCGGCCACCACCAGCCATCCGAGGGGGTGCGGGCGGCCACCGTGCACCAGCCGGTGACGGTGGACAACGACCTGTACGTGCGCGACTACTCCCGGTGCATCCTTTGCTACAAGTGCGTGGAGGCCTGCGGGGTCGACGCCCAGAACACGTTCGCCATCGCCGTGGCCGGCCGGGGCTTCGACGCCCGGATCTCCACCGAGTTCGCCCTCCCCCTCACCGAATCAGCCTGCGTCTACTGCGGGAACTGCATCGGCGTATGCCCGACTGGGGCCCTCATGTTCAAGACGGAGCACGACATGAGGGACCAGGGCACGTGGGACCAGGCGAGACAGACCGTCACCGAGACGATCTGTCCGTATTGCGGGGTCGGGTGCGCCCTCGAGCTGCACGTCCAAGACAACGACGTGGTGAAGGTGACCTCCCCCCTCGATCACGACATCACGCGCGGGCACCTCTGCATCAAGGGCCGGTTCGGATACGAATTCGTCGGGAGCAGACGCCGCCCGACGGGCGGGCTGAGTTCGGGGGCCGAACCCTCGGAATAGGAAGCCGGGGGATGGACCGCTGTCGGCCGGAGGCTCGCGTCCACTACTCTTCGCGGCACTGTGAAGCGGCCGAGCCTGTACTGGTTGTTGGCGGTGGTGCCGGTCTCCGTCGTCCTGCGGATCCTGGGTCAGGACCTGGCCGTGTTCGTCACCTCGGCCGTCGCCATCGTCCCGCTGGCCGGCCTGATCGGACGGGCAACCGAACAGCTGGCGATCCGAGCCGGCCCCCGCATGGGCGGCTTGCTCAACGCTACGTTCGGCAACGTCACGGAGCTGATCATCGCCATCTTCCTCGTCCTGGACGACGAGCTGGAGGTGGTCAAGGCCTCCCTCACCGGCTCGATCCTCGGCAACCTGTTGCTGGTGCTCGGGCTGTCGTTCCTGATCGGCGGGCTTCGACACCAGGAGCAGCATTACAACGCTCAGGCCGCCGGGATCCACGCCAGCTCGCTGACCCTGGCCGTGATCGGACTGCTGATGCCCGCGCTGTTCGTCCTCACGACCGGCGAACACGACGTCCTGGAACGGGAGATCGTGAGCGGCACCATCGCCGCGGTGCTGATGGCCCTCTATGCCGGGGCGCTGGTGTTCACGATGATCACTCACGAGCACCTGTTCCACACCCCTACCGAGGAAGAGCAGGCCCAGTGGTCGGCCCGAGCCGCCGTGCTCGTGCTCCTGGCTGCTACGGCGCTCGTCGCGCTGGAGTCGGAGCTTCTGGTCGGGGCCTTGGAGCCGGCGCTCGAGGACCTAGGGCTCACCAAGTTCTTCGTCGGCCTGATCCTCATCCCAATCGTCGGCAATGCGGCCGAGCACAGCTCAGCCGTCTTGTTCGCCTGGCGGAACAAGGTGGACGTAACCCTGGAGATTGCCATCGGGTCCTCGACCCAGGTGGCCCTGTTCGTGGCGCCCGCGCTCGTTTTCATCAGTCTTGCGGTGGGTCACCCTATGGACTTCATTTTCACGACGTTCGAAGTAGCCGCGGTGGGACTCTCCACTCTGATCGTGGCCTTGATCTCGTTGGACGGTCGGAGCAACTGGCTGGAGGGTGCCCAGTTGATCGGGGCCTACGCCATCATGGCCATCTCTTTCTTCTTCGTGCAGGCCGTGTAGCCGAACTCGGCTTCGAACGGAAGGAGCGAAAGCGAGCTAGGCCTTCGCAGGCAGCTTCTCGAGCACGACGAAATGGGAGAGCCCGAAGCGGCGGGCCGGGGTACTCTCGGCCCGGTACAGCATGCCACGCAGGGCCCTCCCGGCGCGGGCGCTCTTGGCCGCGACGTTGTCGAAGCCGGGGTAGACGTAGGTGTGCACGACGAGCTTGAGCGGCAGGCCGTCCCACAGCCGAAAGATGTCGGTGGCCCGGTAGGCCTTGGCGTGGGGAACGAGCCGCCGCCGGAGGAAGTTCGGCAAGTAGTTCACGCCGAACTTGTTGCCGAACTTGTACCGGCCCCGCCAGTAGATGCCGTGGGTCTCGAACGGGTACAGACGGTTGGGCGCGTAGATCACGATGTGGCCCCCGTCCTTCAGCACGCGGAGGGCGTCCCGGATGGCCTCGCGATCGTCCCGCACGTGCTCGATCACCTCGTTGAACACCAGGACGTCGAACGATGAGTCCGCGAAGGGGAGGTTCTCTCCCTCGGCCGCCACGAGGTTCGGGAGGCCGGCCTGGGCCAGGCGCTCCGCCGAGACGTCGAGGCCGTACACCTGGGAGCTGAAGTCGCGGAAACGGCGCACGTAGGTGCCGATCCCGCA
>Ga0137368_10004340_pt1 | contig 15140 bp, 9 predicted proteins | sample SagtaG_13_FD_104917 | JGI IMG/M metagenome (GOLD analysis project Ga0137368, IMG submission 104917) | Vadose zone soil microbial communities from Sagehorn Ranch, Mendocino, California, USA - Sage1_L_100_16 metaG | ecosystem: Environmental > Terrestrial > Soil > Vadose zone | place: USA...
ACGTGCTCGACGCCAAGACGCTCGAGACGCTGCCGAGTGTCGGCCGCAACATTTTTCTGATGGCGGTCACCGTGCCGACCGTGCAGAGCAGCGGAGATACCCACTGGAACCGCATGCAGGACCAGAGTGGCGCATCGACACTTTCGATGGGCGGCGGCGGTGTGCGCGCGAACAACTACCTGCTCGATGGATTCCCCGTCACCGACCTGCAGAACCGCTCGTCAACCAACCCCAGCGCGGAAATGGTGGAGGACGTTCGCGTGCAGGTGCACACCTACGACGCGGAAATGGGCCGGACTGGCGGCGGCGTTCTAAACACCACGGCGAAATCCGGGTCCAACCAATTTCACGGGTCGGGGTTCTATTTGAGCCGGCCGAATGCGCTCGTCGGGCCAAACTTCTTCAATGAGATTCGGGGAGTCGAAACCAACGATCAGTACTGGCGCAACGCCGGCGGCGGCTTTGGCGGTCCGATCGTCCGGGGCAAGACGTTTTTCTGGGGTGCGGTTGAGGGCTACCGCGACGCTCAATCGCAGAACGATGGCCTGCACGTTCCGACGGCCGCGATGAAGAACGGCGATTTCCGAAATCTCACCGATGCGCAGGGGCGGCCGGTAATCATCTACGATCCGCTGACCACCGACGCGAACGGTAACCGCCTGCCCTTTCCCAACAACGTCATCCCGGCGGGTCGCATCAACCCTGTGGGCCGAGCGTTCGTCAATGCGCTGCCGGCGCCGACGTTGCACCCCGAATTCGATGACGGCAACATCAATCTGCCGGGACAGGACATCATCAAATCGAAGGCGCAGCAGGCGTCCGTCAAGATCGATCACCACTTCAACGATGCCATCTCGTTGAGCGGCGTTTACCTGTTTCAGAACTCTTTCGAGCCCGACGCGAATTACTTCCCGAACGCGCGGTACGCTGCACCCGCATTCCACCTCGATCGCGACGTCAGTGTCTTCGTCTTGAACAACACGCACGTGGTCAATCCAAGCACGGTCGCGACACTGCGGTTTGGAATGAACACCTTCAGCGACGACAACAGCCTGCCAAATCCCTTCGACATGCGGACCGTACCGGGGATCAACCCGACCTTCGCCAACTCCATCGTCGTGCAGAAGTTCCCGACGCTGGACTTCACGGGTTACAACGACACCGGTCAGAGCGGTTTGTCGGACACCAATTACTATTCTTGGGGCATCAACGGATCGCTGACGAAGCTTGCCGGCTCGCACAGCTTCAAGGCTGGCGCGGACTACCGCATCCTGGGGGTCGATTCGCTGTCGTATCGCCAATCTGCCGGCACGTATGCGTTCACCGGCCGATTCACCGGCAGCAATGCCAATAACCCGAACGCGCTGAGTCAAAACGCGGTCGCGGACCTCCTTCTCGGCTATCCAGCATCGGGCAGCCTGACGCTTGCAAGTCCGTACAACGAGTACGTTCGCTATTACGGCGTATTCGTACAGGACGATTGGCGAGTGAACGAGAAGCTGACTGTGAACTATGGCGTGCGGCTGGAACACGAGACCGGCCTCGCCGAGCGCAACAACAATCTCATCGTCGACTTCGATCGCAACGTCGTGAGTCCGTTGAATGTCACCATTCCCGCGGATCCTGTGGCGGGTACGCCGGCGCGGCAGGTGATGGGCGGTCTTGTCTTCGCCGGACAAAACGGTGCGTCCGACCACGTGGGATCTCCCCCGAAGATCAAACCGTCTCCGCGCCTGGGAATGGCGTATAGCCTGAACTCCAGAACCGTGGTTCGCGCCGGTTACGGTATTTTCTGGGCGCCATGGCAGTCTGGAGTGCAGAGTGCGGCCGGCTACTCGCAGACAACGTCGTTGCAGCAGAACACGTTAATCCCGATTACGACGATCGACAATCCATTTCCGAGTGGGCTCACGCCGATTTCGGGTAATGCAAACGGGCTGCTCACCGGCGTGAGCACAGCAGTAACTCTCGTCGATCCAGACAGGGACGCGCCGCGCGTGCATCAGTACTCCGCTGACATACAGCGCCAGTTGCCTCACGACATGAGCATCGGATTGACGTACATGGGGGCAATCGGGCATCACCTCACATTCGGCGGCTCCTCGACTGGCACCACGACTCAGATCAACATCAACCAGGTGGATCCGAAATACCTGCCGCTGAACAACGTCAATGGCGTCAACCTGCTGACCCAGACCGTGCCAAATCCGTTCCTCGGTGTGCCGGGTGCCGCGTCGTTTGCCACGCGCACGACGATTCAGCGCAATCAGCTGCTTCGGCCGTTTCCGCAATTCGACAACGTGTACCTGGCATTCGGCACGATGGCTCGATCGCAGTATCACGCCGGCGTGATCCAGGTGACAAAGCGGCCAACGGGTTGGTGGGGCGGTCGAATCAGCTATACGTACAGCCGTCTCGACGACAACCAGTTTGGCCAGGGCAACTACTATTCGAACGCACCCGGCATCCTGAACCACTACACCGCGATTCCAGGATCGCCGTATTTCAATCTCGACGCTGAATACGGCCGCAGCAGGCTGGACTCGCCGCACAAACTTGTCGCGAGTCCCATTTTCCGCTTGCCTTTTGGCGCGGGGCAGCGCTGGTTGAAAGAGGGTGTCGGCAATTGGCTGGCAGGCGGCTGGACCGTGTCGCTCGTGATTCAAATGCAGAGTGGTTTCCCGCTGGGCGTGAGTCAATCGACGAACAACACAAACCTGCTCGGTGCCAACCAGCGGCCGAACATGGTGCCCGGTGTCGCGGTACAGGTGCCAGGCAGCATCACTGACCGGCTGCGGAAGAATCCGGATGACAACCTCTATCTGAATCCCGACGCGTTCTCGCAAGCCCCAGCAGGCACATTTGGCGACGCACCGCGGCTGCTGGACGCGTACTCACCGTGGCGCAGCACGACCGACATGGCGATCAACAAGGATGTTCGAGTCGGTGGCGATCGGCGCGCGACATTGCGGCTCGAAATCATCAATCTGTTCGACAATCCCTGGTATGCGGCGCTGTTCAGCACCGCAGCCGGCAACGCGAACTTCGGCCGCGTTACCGCGCAAGCGAACTACTCGCGCACTCTTCAGGTGACGGCACGGTTCACGTTTTGAGGATTGCGAGGGCTTTCGAAAGCAGGCCGCGTTGTAAACATCACACCGGGCCCGACGGTAAGCACAAGGGCGGCTCGGACCGACTCCGTGCCGCCCTTCTTCGTCTATGGCTCAGCCGACGCGTCTTGCTGTGACCGCACTGACTGCCCTCGCCGTGGTCGCGGGACTCGGTGCCCAAGGCACTGCGCTTCCCTCCGCACGCCTCGTCGAGGCGCCTCGACTCGTCGTCCCGGACGATGTCGATTCGAACATGCCGATGACGTGGGATCTCGTCGACGGCACGCCGCGACTGTTTGCGTTGGCCTCATGGGGCGGTGTTCCATCGCTGCTCGCGGGCCGCGATTTGGACCGGCTGCGACGCGTCACTAATTCCGTCGAGTTCGTACCGCATCCTGGCTACGGAATCTGGATCGAAACCGTCATTGCTGACGATGAAGACACGTGGTACGGCTATTACCATCACGAAGTGCCGGCCGATGTCTGCGGCCGTCCCGACCGCGCGATTCCTCGAATTGGCGCTGCGATATCGGAGAATCACGGCAAAACCTGGCGCGACCTCGGACCGGTGCTGGAGGCTCCTCCGTCGAGCTACGCGTGCTCATCGACCAACCGTTTCATCCTCGGGGGTGTCGGCGATCTCAGCGCGATGCTGGACGAAGAGAAGCAGAATCTGTATTTGTTTTTCAGTCAGTACTCGAAGCCGCGCACCGCGCAAGGCGTGTCGGTGGCCCGGCTGGCCTGGACAGATCGCGACAATCCGACCGGCGCGTTCGCCGTCTGGCAGCATGGCGCGTGGATTCCGCCCCGCGAGGTGTTCGACGACGAAGACAGCGCGCCGCGGTGGGAATACCCGGCTGGCACGGCGCTCGTTGAAGTCATGAGACCCTGGCACGACGGCGACCCGCTCACCGATGCGTTCTGGGGACCATCGATCCACTGGAACAGCTATCTCGAGCAGTACGTGATGTTGCTGAATCGCGCACGCAACGAAAACTTCGACAACGAGGGGATCTACATCGCGTATGCGCGCACCCTGAACGATCCATCGGCGTGGAGCGCGCCGAAAAAACTGATGAGCGGCGGTGGCTGGTATCCGCAGGTGGTCGGACTCGACGTGGGCAGCGGGACGGATAAACTGGCTGGCCAGCGGGCGCGATTTTTCCTTACCGGCAAGTCGGATCAGATGATTGAGTTTTCCCGCTAGAAGTTTCCGGTTGCCAGTTTCCACTTCAGAGTTTAGTTTTCGAGTTGCAGGACGTCTGAGTTGATCTTCAACTTTGAATTGGCGACCGGTAACCGGCAACTGAGCCGCCTGACGCCTGTGAAATGGAAGGGCCGCGGAATGCGTCGAACCCTGAGCTCTGCATTCCTAGTCACGTTCGCGGCGACGGTTACCATCGTCGCTGGCGCTCGGCAAGACGCGCGTCCCCCTCAATACCGGCCGCAAGGCACGGCCCTCGAGCTCGGTCTCGCCGGGTATGCGAAGGTTCTCTGTTCCGCCGTGTTCGTCTCCGGTCGCGACCCCGCGGAGGCGGCGATGAACAGCGGCCTGTTCCTCATGCCCTCCGCCGAGCCGGCGCACAAAGCCACGTGGTCGATCGATCGCGAGCGCAAAACGGCGCGCATGTCGCTGGACGGCATCACACGCGAAGCAGGTTTTTACGGCGATCAGGGATGCATCATCCACACCCCCGATCGCAAAGGGTCTCAGATCTTTTTCAAACCCGTCGCCGTCAAGACAACGCTGCCCGACGCGGCGAGCCACGCCTGGCCGCTGGGCGACGCAGAACCGCACACGCCCTCCCTGGACATCGATCGAGCCAAGCTCGATGCAGCCGTGAACGCGGCTTTCGCGGATCCCGAAGCACTCACGGCGGCGTTCGTCGTCTTGTATCGGGGCTACATCGTCGCCGAGCGGTATATGCCCGGGATCACGAAGGACACGCAGCTCGAAAGCTGGTCGATGGGGAAGAGTATCGCGTCGACGCTCTTCGCGCTGCTGGTCAAAGACGGCGTCTACTCACTCGAGCAGCCGGCGCCTGTACCCGAGTGGCAGACGTCCGGTGATCCGCGCGTCAAGATCCGCGTCATAGATCTTCTGCACATGAGCAGCGGCTTGCGGTTTATTGCGACGCAGGATCCGGATTACACCCCCGACAAGGGTTATCCCGATCACTTTTACATGTATACGGGCGCGGTGAATTCGTACGACTACTCGGTGCACCAGCCGCTGCAGTTTCCGCCGAACACGCAGGGACGCTACCGCAACAGCGATCCGCTCACGCTGATGTATCTTGCGAAGCTTGCCGTCACGAAGCGCGGCGAGGAGTTTCTGACGTGGCCGCAGCGCGCGCTGTTCGATCGCCTCGGCATTCGACGGCAGGTGCTGGAGACGGATCCATACGGCAACTTTTTGATCACGGGTTACGATTACGGCACGGCACGCAACTGGGCGCGACTCGGACAGTTGTATCTGCAGGACGGGATGTGGCAAGGGGTCCGTGTGCTGCCCGAGGGCTGGGCCAAGTTCGTCAGCACGCCCGCGCCCGCGTGGTCGCGGCCGGTCTATGGCGGGTTGTTCTGGGTGAACGGCGATGGCGCGTGGAACCTGCCGCGCGACGCGTACTTTGCGGCGGGCGCGGGCGGGCAGAACACCTTCATCGTTCCGTCACATCAATTGGTCATCGTGCGCATGGGCCACGCGCGCGGTGAGCGCCGCGCGCGGAGCGCGACAAATGAGGCGCTGCGGCTGGTGATGGAGGCCGTACCTAATAAGGGCATGTCGCGCGGGGCTCCGTTCCGCGATCGGGGGGCGCATGACTAGATTGTTGCTGATCGTTGTCGTCGCATTCGTAACGCTGCCATCTGCACCGCTTGCGCAAGGCCGCGGCGGACAACCCGCCCAACAGCAGGCGCCGCCCACCGACACCGTCGCGCCGGACATTCCGGGTGTGGTAAAGGGCGGTACGCCGGTGAAGGTGATCAAGTCTGGCTTTCAAGGCACCGAGGGGCCAATCGCGATGCCCGACGGCAGCGTGATTTTCACCGAGACGCAGGCCAATCGCGTCACGCGTATTGGACCGGACGACACGACATCGGTGTTTCTCGAGAACACAAACGGATCGAACGGGCTCGCGTTCGATGCCAAAGGCCGCTTGATCTCCGTGCAGACGACTCCAGGACAGACCAAGATCGGTGTGCTCTATCCGAAAGGCAGCGAGGCCGTGCTCGCCGACAATTTCGAAGGCAAGCCGTTCGGCCGTCCCAACGATCTTGTGGTGGACAAGAAAGGCGGCGTGTACTTCAGCGAGCCGGGGCCGAACGCGCCCCCGGCGGGCGCGCCTGCTCCGCCCCCGGCGCCGCTTGCGCCCGCCGTGTACTACATCCCTCCTGGCGGCAAGGCGATCAAGATTGCTGAGGACATCGAGCGCCCGAACGGCATTCAATTGAGTCCCGACGAGAAAACGCTGTATGTGAACAACAGCAACGGAGAGTACCTGCTCGCGTTCGATATCAAATCAGACGGGACCGTAACGAATCGCAGGAACTTCGCGAGATATCAGACGCTCACCAAAAACGCGAGTGGCGCAATGGCCGCCGGCGCGGACGGCCTGGCGATTGACAACGAGGGACGTGTCTACGTCGCAACGTCCGGCGGCGTTGAAGTCTTCGACGCGAAAGGCAAACCGCTTGGCATCATTCCGTTGTCGCGCGCGCCGCAGAATCTGGCCTTTGCCGGCAAGGACAAAAAGACGCTGTACGTCGTGGGCCGCGGCGCGGCTTTCAAAGTGGAGATGCTGACGTCTGGATTCAAAGGGCGAGCCAAATAGGGGCGAGCCGTGCCTCGCCTGACGACCGGCGTTGTATCGATTGCAAATAGGGCGACGCGTGCTCGCCCCTATCTGGTTTTCTCGGCGCCCATGGCCGCCGCAAACCGGCGATCCGCGCGCAGGTCATCGAACAGCGGATCGACTCGGAGCATCGAAGGAAGTGTCGCTTGTGACGCCGCGAGAGCATCGAAGGCGGCGTCATAATTCCCTGTCGCCGCGTACCATTGAGCCGGCAGCACGTCCGACTGCGGCGCACTGCGCGCGAGTCTTTGATAAATCTCGTTTGCCTTCTCGCGCCGTCCAGCCCGTGCGTGTGCGATGGCGAGCGTCAATTCCACATCAGCCGCTCGCGGCACCGGCGCCTGCTCGCACACGCTAATCGCCTCGTCGGGCTTGCCCTGCAGAATCAAGCTCTTCGCCTCGACCACTCGCGCAAGCGGCAACTGCGCGTTCAGCGCCAGCGCTCGTCGCTCGGACTTGACCGCCGCATCGTATTGACGGGCGTAATAAAGGACCAGGCCGAGCGCCTGATGCATCGTCCCATTGAGCGGATCCTCGTCGACGGCCTCGCGTGCGTGACGTGCGGCCTCTTGATGCTTTCCCTGCTCGGACAGCGCAATCGCGTACCACTGATGTGCGGTCGGGTAGTGGGCGTTCAATTGAAAGGCGCGCTCGAACTCTCGCGATGCGGCGGCAAAATCGTGTTTGCCGAAGAAATCCACCGCACCGAGCGACGTATGCGCTTCGGCGAGTCCCTCGTCGAGGGCCAGCGCCTTCTCGGCAGCGGTCCTGGCTCTTTCGTAGTTGTCGCTCGAGGTATCGCCGAGACTGGCGGTGGGGTACAGCACGTACGTGTCAGCGAGACCTGCGTAGCCGAGAGCGAACGCCGGATCCCGTCTTGTCGCCTCGGTGAAGTACTTGACGGCGTTCTCGAAACCTTCCGGCGTTCTGAGTGCCCACGCGTGACGGCCGCGCAGATACAGATCGTACACCGCGGGATCGACAGGCTTGCGAACCGCGGCCGCCGGCGCTGCCAGAACACCTTTGAGCTCGCTGGCGATGGCCGCGGCGACCGTTGCCTGGAGAGACAGAACATCCCGCAGCCTGCGATCGTAACTTCGCGCCCACACGTGCTCGTCGGTGCGCCCGTTAATGAGCTGCGCCGTCACCCGCACGCGTTCGTTCGCGCGAACGACCGAGCCCTCGACGACGAAGTCCACATCGAGCTCCTCCGCGACTTCGGGAATCGACTTCCGCTGCTGCTTGTATCTCATCGTCGACGTGCGTGAAATCACGTGGAGCCCGGAGATCTGCGCGAGTTCGGCGGTCAGCGCCTCGGTCATTCCATCAGCGAAGTACTCTTCTTTGGCGTCCGCAGAAAAGTTATCGAGTGGAAGAACAGCGAGGGCAATTTCTCCTGACGGGCGTGTTGCCATAGCGGCGCGCGGAACGACGGGTGGGCTGGTCGAGGCGGCCGCCGGAGCCTCTGCTCTTCGCTGCGCGTGCTGAACGACGACGATACCGAGGACGACGCTTGCGGCAGCACCAACAATTTGGGCAATCACACGCCCGCCAAACGAGATCCAGGCGCTGCGGACTTTCTTTTTCTTCTTTTTGGGTGCAGTCTCGCCCTTTGTGGGATTTTCAGGTGCGGGCTGAGCGATCTCGTCTGGCATTTCGAAACCGATGTGTTTGATTATGCCTCACCGGACCAGAACTCTGACCTGGCAGCCAAGAAGCCGTTGGTCGGCTGTTTGAGGGTCCACGTCGGCCGGCCGAAATGCGGTGGAGGATTGCACCGAGATAGGCACCCAGAGCACAGCTGCAGGAATGTCGAGCTCGATCTCGCGTGTTTCATTTACCGTCAATCGCATCTCGGTTGGCAACCCATTCACGCGGAGCAGCACCAACGCGCCGTCCGGGCCTGCGTGTACAACGAGGACGAGTTGTGAATTGCCGCCGGGGTTCACAAGCACCGTTCCACGCTCGGTACCTTTCGTCCAAAACACGCCACCTTCAGGATAGGTGTGATCGTCGATATACGCGACGACGACACCAGTAGCCACGCGCTCGGTGACAACTGCCGGCACCGGCGGATGCTCGGCGCTCGAACGATCGAGATCCGCGGTCAGGCTGCCGACGCGCAGCCATTCTTCCCGCGTGAGGGCTCTTCGCTGCGCGTAATCGAATGGCTGTCGTCCCGTCGCTTGGAACCTGTCCAGCAACGTGAGGCGTCCGCGGACAGCGATTTCCTGCCGAGTGCGTGCGTCGTAGCCGCGCGGGATCAGCGACTGCGGCCGCCATTCGTTTTCTGTGAACGTCGGCAGCGTGGCGGTCAGAGGCGCGCTGCCCTGGATGCTTGCGGCGAGGCGCGAGATGCCGTGAGCATCGCTGAACAGCAGCAGTTGGCCGGGCACGGCTGCGCTGACCAGCGCGATCGTGAGGCTGCTCGCGAGAAGTGTCCAGACAATGGCGCGCCCTCGCGTCGCGCGGGCCCATTCGAGGGCGACCGCCAAGGGCACGGCGGCAAGCGGCAACACCGGGACGAGGAATCGAGCTGGTGCGCTCCACCCGCCCCACCACATGTAGAGGCGCGCGGTGCTGACGATGTATGCGCTCGCCAGCAGCGTGGCGGCGACCACCCGCCATCGCCACGGATTCGGTCGGAGCGCGAGCCACGCGCCAACAGGAACGAGGAGGTAAACGGGTGCATACACGACGAGACCGAACTTCTGATCGAAAAGCAAGCCGAGGACGCCGCGCGGCACGAACGCGAGCTTGACCCAATCGCGCGCGTAGGTGCCGTAAGGCGCTTGCGGATCAGAGGTGCCATAGATGGTGTAGAAGAACGCGAACCACGCCAGCAGCGACACTGCGATGGGCGCAAGCAGCGCAGCGACAGCGCCCATCTGCTTTCTGAGTTGCCACCCAAACAGCGCTGCGAGACCCGCCAGGAGAATGATGAATTTCGTGTGGAACCAGGGGAGCAGGGCGACACACACCCCGCGCGCGAACCACGATGCAGCCGGTTTGATTTCCGTGCGGACGAGCCAGACTGCCGCCCACGCGACAATCGCGGCGCCGGCCATCTCCGGAAACACCTGCCATGCATATGGGACAAACGGGACGGTCAGCGCAATCGCCACGCATGTAGCGAGCGCGATGGGCGGACGTGCCGCCATCGACGCGAGCTCAAACACGCCCGCGGCCGCCAGCGCTCCGAATACGCACAGCATCAGGACCGCCCCGTACTGATGCGCCATGGCAAATGCGGGGAGAAGCACGGCTGGCAGACCCGGCGCGTGAATCGAATAGATCGCACCGTCTTTGCCGCGCTGCAAGTAGTCGGGCGGAAGCTCCTCGCGCGAGAACACACGGTAGTCGCGATTCCGGTGGTTGTTTTCGATTCGCAGATCGCCATCGCGCAAGAGACTCTGCGTGATGAGCAAGTAATGCGGCTCGTCGCCTTTGAGCCCAATCGTGGCCAGCGATCGCATCCCGAACAGCGCATAAACTGTCAGCGACACGACAAACACCGCGCGTGCCGTCACGCGTGGCCACTGCAGCGTGGGCGAACCGTACTGCTGCGCGATACGCCCGGCCATCACGAAGGCCGCAAACGCCACAACAATCCACCGTACGGGACCCGCAAAGATCAGAAGCAGCGGGACGCGATCGGGCAGCCAGGGCAGATAAGAAACGGCGACAAGCAATAGAAGGAGCAGAGGCGCGAGGATTCGCATGCGGCTGCGTAGCCCGGCCGGCGTGTTGGTCGAAAACGCAACCAGCAGTCCAGCACCGAGTGCGGCGCCGAGCCACGCCAGGCGCATGAACGGCGAAAACACTGCAATCCGCCGCGGACCATCCGGCGGCCACGCGACGATGTGAATCGAAGCCGGCCAAAGCCACATGGTGAGAGCAAGAGCACAGGCCGCGCCGACGATGACGAGCCGTGCGATCAGTGGGGAGTGAATAAGAGGCCTCGCGAGGGCGCCGTGACGGCTTTCAATCGCGCGTGCGGACAATCGCGCCAATGATAATTGATGCGGTAGAGTGTCGATCTGGAGGACTGCATGCGTCGTTTGGCACTTCTCGTGGTTGGACTTTGCGTCTGCGGCACGCCTCTCGTCGCCCAGCAGGGCGACACGACGCGCGTCCGTCTGACGGCAGACGATTACGCGCGCGCCGAGCGATGGATGTCGTACAACACGGCGCCGCTGGTGTTCCGGGCCTCGGTCAGACCAAACTGGCTTCCCGGCGATCGGTCCGATCGCTTCTGGTATCGCAACACCATTCCGGGCGGCAGCGAATTCATCCTGGTCGACCCTGTCCGCGGGTCACGAGAGCCGGCGTTCGATCACGGTGCGATTGCCGCGGCGCTGTCGACAGCCACCGGAAACAGTTACACCGCACTGACGCTGCCCTTCGGCCAATTCGAATTGTCGAGCGACGGCAAGTCCGTCGCCTTTTCGGTGGCAGATCGCCAGTGGAAGTGCGATCGCCAAACGAGCGTGTGCACCCAGGACGCCGCGACCTCTGCGCGCGAGACCACGCGCGGCCGTGGCGGCCGTGGGGCCGCCGGCGGAGCGCAGGTGCTCTCACCGGACGGCAAGCGCGCGGCGTTCATCCGCGACTACAACTTGTGGATACGCGACGTCGCGACGGGGCAGGAAACACAGCTCACGATGGATGGCGTGAAGGATTTCGGCTACGCGACCAATGACGCCGGTTGGGTGCAGAGCGATACACCGGTGGTCGTGTGGTCACCCGACTCGAAGAAGGTCGCCACGTTTCAGCACGACTCGCGTGGCGTCGGTGAGATGTACTACGTCAGTACCGTCGTCGGGCACCCGAAGCTCACCGTCAACAAGTACCCGCTCCCGGGCGACGAGAAGATCTTTACCATCCACCGCGTCGTCATCGATATCGATCAGAAGAAGATGACGCGACTGCAGATGCCGGCCGATCCGCATCGTTCGTCACTCTGCGATCACGTGGTCTGCGGCGGCACCTGGGCGGATGTGCAGTGGAGCCCCGACAGCAGCGAAGTCGCGTTTGTCTCGACGTCACGCGACCACAGGCGCGAAGACCTGCGCGTGGCAAACGCCGCGACCGGCGCCGTACGGGATGTGCTCGCGGAGAAGGTCGAGACGTTTTTCGAATCGGGCCAGGGCCGCGTCAACTGGCGCTATCTGCCGTCCTCCAAAGAAGTGCTGTGGTATTCGCGAAAGGATGATTACGGTCAGCTGTATCTGCATGACGCCGGCACCGGTTTCCAGAAGAACAGAATCACCACCGGCGACGGCAACGTGACGCAAGTGCTGCGCGTCGACGAAAGCGCCAGGACGATCTACTTCGTTGGCGTGGGCAAGGAAAAAGATCGCGACCCGTACTTTCGTCATTTCTACAAAGTCGGTTTTGACGGCGGGCATCTCACGCTGCTGACGCCCGAGGACGCCGACCATACGATCGACCTCTCGCCGTCGGGCCGGTATTTCGTCGATGCCTATTCAAAACCCGACGCGGCTCCCGTGACCGTTCTGCACGACGCGAGCGGCACCCTCGTCCTTCCGCTCGAAACAGCCGATATCAGCCGGCTCGAGGCCGCGGGTTGGAAACCTCCGACGCCGATTACCGTGAAGGCGCGCGACGGTAAAAGAGACCTGTACGGCCTGCTTTACAAGCCGACGAACTTCGATCTTGCCAAGCGCTACCCGATCATCAACCACATCTACCCGGGGCCCCAGACCGGCAGCGTCGGCGGCCGCAGCTTCGTGGCCTCCCGCGGCGATGCGCAATCAATCGCCGATCTCGGCTTCGTTGTCGTTGAAATCGACGGCATGGGCACGCCGTGGCGCTCGCGCGCGTTTCATGAGGCTTATTACGCCGACATGGGCGACAACACGCTGCCGGATCAGGTGGCCGGCATGAAGGAGCTGGCCGCTCGCTATCCGTGGATCGACATCGATCGGGCGGGGATCTACGGTCACTCGGGTGGCGGCTTTGCGACGGCCGACGCGATGTTCCGCTACCCCGACTTCTTCAAGGTTGGCGTTTCGCAGGCCGGCAATCACGACAATCGTGTGTACGAAGACGACTGGGCGGAAAAGTGGCAGGGGTTGCTGGTCAAGAACGCTGATGGAACCACCAACTACGACGATCAAGCGAACCAGACGCACGCGAAGAATCTCAAAGGCAAGCTGCTCATCGCGCACGGGACGATGGACACCAATGTGCCGCCGAACAACACGCTGCTCGTGGTGAACGAGCTCATTCGCGCGAACAAGGATTTCGATCTGATTCTCTTTCCGAATCGATCGCACGGTTTCGGCAACGAGCCCTACATGGTTCGCCGGCGATGGGACTACTTCGTGCGCAATCTCCTCGGCGCCGAGCCGCCGGCGAACTACGAGATGCACGGAGCGACGCAGGGGCCGCCATCCACCCAGTGAAAAAACGTTACGTCGCGTGTCTGCTGGCGGTCGTCGTTCTGTCACCCGCGCCGCTGGCGATTCAGATGACCGACATCGACCAGCTCGCACGCTGTGGGTGGGAGCGAGCGCGCGCTGCCGCGAAGGAGGGCGGTGCGGCGGAAAGCCTGGCGCCGGCGCGCGAGTGTCTGGCCAAACTCGAACGATGGGCCGCCGACTCGACGTGGCGATGGCATGTCGAATATGCGAGGTCGTTGATTGCTGCCGCAATCGCCGCGGCACAGGACGAGCGTCAGGAAATGGAGCTCCATCTCGTGCACGCGCGAAGTCTCGTGGAAAGGCTGCGCGACGTCATGGAGGTGGATCGCTGGCGGCCGCTTGCGATTGATGAAGCCGAGGGCGAGCTCTGGTTCGAGGTTGACGACTACGAACGGGCGGAGGCCGCTTATCAGCGCGCCACCGCTGCAAACGCGTCGCAAAGCGTCTGGTTGGGTCTCGCGCGGAGCGCGGCGCGGCTGCAGCACACAGCTTTGGCGTGCAAGGGATATCGCGAATGGGTGCTCAGCTTCCCAGGTGCTTTCTATTCGCACGAGGCGCGCGAGTACATCACGGCGCATTGCAACCCGGACTGATGCAGTACCGCTATCGCTCCCAGATTGTCGATGAGCTCGCACGTCACGGACTTGTCCCGAAGCCGACCACGTCGCCGGAATTTCTGCGCGCGGCGATCAACGATCTGTATCGCATCGAGATCCGCACGCTGAGAGACCGTTGCCGCAGCGGCGAGTTCTCCACGCGTGAGCTTCCGGGACATGTGATTGAGCTCCGGAAGCGTTATGTGCTGTTGTCAATCCCGCTCCACAACTGGGTGGAATAACTGGGGCCTGTCGCGTAGTGGCGGGGCTTCAGCCCCGCCGTGTTTCGCCAGTGCTACACTGGCCTCAAATGGTAAGGCTTGCGCGTTTGACCGAGCCGATGGTGCGCGATCGTCGCGGTGCGCCGCTGAGAATCGCGAGCTGGGACGAAGCGCTGGATCGCGCGGCGGCTGGCGTCCGGGCAGTCGTGCACGAGCGCGGCCCGCAGTCGTTTGGCCTCTTCAGCTGTTCGAAGAGCACCAACGAAATGAACTTCGCCGCTCAGAAGTTCGCGCGCGTCGTCATCGGCTCGAACAATATCGACAGCTGCAACCGCACTTGACATGCTCCCAGCGTCGCCGGTCTGGCGACGGTCTTCGGCATGGGCGGCGGGACCAGCTCGTATCGCGAGATCGAAGAGACGAATTGTGTGCTGCTGTGGGGATCGAATGCGCGTGAAACGCATCCGATCTTCTTTCACCACCTGCTGAAAGGCATCCGGCGCGGCGCGCGACTCATCGCCGTCGATCCCCGCCGCACCTCCTCCGCGCAGTGGGCCGATCTCTGGGTGGGCCTCGATGTCGGGACCGACATCGCGCTGTCGAACACGATCGCGCGGGAGATCATTCACGCCGGCCTCGCAAACCGCGAATTCATCGACAATGCGACGTCCGGCTTCGAGCAGTACTGCGCCTCCGTTCAGGCGTGGACGCTCGAACGCGGCGAGGCCGAGACGGGTGTGCCGGCGCGAGTGATCAAGGAAATCGCGCATACCTACGCGACCTCTCCGCGCGCCACGATCTGTTGGACGCTGGGCATCACCGAGCATCACACTGCGGTCGACAATGTGCTGGCGCTCATCAACCTGGCGCTGCTCACGGGACACGTCGGACGCTGGGGATCGGGAATCAA
>Ga0137368_10004346_pt1 | contig 15122 bp, 8 predicted proteins | sample SagtaG_13_FD_104917 | JGI IMG/M metagenome (GOLD analysis project Ga0137368, IMG submission 104917) | Vadose zone soil microbial communities from Sagehorn Ranch, Mendocino, California, USA - Sage1_L_100_16 metaG | ecosystem: Environmental > Terrestrial > Soil > Vadose zone | place: USA...
ACAGCCGGCCAGGCATCGGCCTCGGCAATAGCCTCGTCACGCTCGCCGCTGAGGGCGCGCAGCGCCATGGTGCGGGCGTCGCTGGCGCCCAGCACGCTGATGAGGCGCACGTCTGCTTCGCCCTCTCCCGAGATGGCGGCCTCCGCTTCGACGAGAGTGCGGGCCCTAGCGGCGATCTCGGCGAGCCGTTGCTCGCTGAGCTGGCCCTTGAGCGCCTCCTTCACCAGCGTGCCAAGCCGCCGTTTGAACACTGGTCCTGCTGCCGCCCGGATCTCCTCCAACGGATCCTCGGCTGGCGCGGAAGCAGGAGCGTAGATCACCAGCCGAGGTGGCTCGTCGCCGGCCAGCAACCCCTCGACCTCGCGTCGCAGGGCGTACCAACTGCCATCGAAGGCGGCGAACATGGCACCGTCAGGACAGAGCGACGCTGCCACGTCCGCGTATTCCCGGGCGTCGTCCTGCCACATCACGAGACTTCGCTGGCTGACTCGTTTCGTCAGCTCGTCAGCGAGGTGGTCCCGAAGCGCGCTCATAGCCGGCCTGCCCATCTGGCTACGGTAGCCCAGGTGTACTCGCCCTCGCGCAGCTCGTCACGCGCCTTTCTGGCATCTGGCCATGCTGGGAACAGGTCAGCCAGCGGGGCAGCACACAGGACGATCCCGTCGTCCAGGTCGGGCTTCCAACCCAGCCCTGCGATCCGCCCAGCCTCGGCACGGAAGCGGCGCAGCTCCTCCGCCAGTCTCGCCTCGGCGTCAAGCTCGGCAACCACGGCGCGGACGCTGCGCCCAGCACCGCCTGCTTCCTGCTCCCGGTGCAGGCGAGCGATCGCCTCCCCTGCCAGCCGCTCCCGGCGGGCCGCCTGGCCGGCGACAGCGAACAACATCTCCCGCGACAACGCCGGGGCATATGCCCACACCCCCCAATTCCTTGAAAGGACCGATAGGTACCAGTAGATGGGGGCCTTCCGGCGGCTCTTGGTATAGCGGCTCAGGTGAGCCCTGAAGAAGTCCCGGCGGAAATGGTCGCGGATCGACTTTCGTCCAAGAATCTCCAGCAGCTCCGCCATGATCCCCTCTGCATCGTCGAACAACGCCTCCGCCGCCCGTAGCACAGCCGCCTCGACGTCCCACGCCTGACCCGGCTCATCTACCAGCACCCGCCCCGGCGGTAACGCCAACGGATATCCCTCCGGAGCCTCATCCACCGGGAACCCGTCCGACCCTACCAGCATCCCAGGCGAGCACAAGGGCACTGGATCAAATAGGTCTGGCTGCGGCGGTGCCAACGATGGATCGCGCCCAACCCGTACGTCCCAGTGGCCGAATGCAATTCCCATTAGGTATGAGATCATCGACTCGGCCATCAGACGAGACTCATCGGAAGCTCTACTCCCAAGGCGCCTACGGGCGTCAAGGATGACCTTGGGATGCGTCCCATACGCGTGAGCAATCATTTCGAGGCGTCGATCAGCAACATAAGTCTTTGTCGCCGTGATGCGCTCTGCTCCGACGTCTGCAATCAGACGATCGACCAGGGTATCCATATCCAAGGAGAGAAGGTCAGTAAGCAGATCGTCGGGCAGTTGCCTAGCTGGGTAAGAGCTGACATGCCTCCCGACTTCGCTTTCAAGGAAATCCTCAGCTTCACGGTCCAAGATCGCCTTTGTGACTACGGCGTCAATCTCACCGGATCTCTCAATAATGGTGAGCAACCGACGGTCATGCTCATTACGGGCCTTGACGGCAGCGTCACGGATGGACATCCCGCCAAATAGTTGTGGCGTAACGAAACGTCGGGCGGTCTCATCCGTTCGATCCTCTTCCGCACGTGAATCGGCGGTGACCTCCGCGGCTGCCCTGATCGCCGGCGCGTGCTCTACCAGAAGCGAGCCGGGCCAAGGGAGCCGCTGGATATGCCCCACCTCATAGGACTTCGAGGCAGTTCCCGAGGTAGTTTCGTCCGCCGCGGCGAGGAGGGCAGAGAGGACGAGTCCTGCTGCTCGACTGTTGAGCCAAGCCGCTAGCAGCATCGGCTGCAGTGACGTTGGGATGACTGCGGGGCCTTTATGACCAAATACACATCCTGCCGGCAAGATCCGAGGGCTGAATCCACTGGCGGTCCGCAGTGGCCAGGTGAGGCCACGCCGGAAGTAGTATTGAGGATTTCGGATTACCGAACCTGGGAACTGCCTGAGGAGTTTCCCTTCCCGCTCGTAGTCCACGACGAGGTGGATGTCAGCCCAGTAGGGGGAATACTCACCGCCCTTGGCAAAAGGGCACCAGCGTTTGCCTTTCATGGTCTCGACAGCACTACGCGCGATGCGCCGTGGATCGACTTCCCAGAACCCCCGCACGAATCGAAAGTCGTCTCCGGTCGCCAGTCCCTGGCGAGCCTCGGCGCCGCTGCCCTCGAGCGGCGGCAGATCACTGAACAAGCGGCGGATCGAGGGGCCGATCCAGTAGGCGACGGGGGCTCCCGGAATGGCGTCGAACTCGGCAAGAGGTACCTGGAATACACGGCGATCGGGATTGCCGGCTCGACTAGCGGTAATGGCACCGATCAGTCCGCCTGGCCGGTCGGTGTCCTTGAGAAGACGAACGAAGGTGGCGATGTGGCCTGTCGGGGGCTGACCCGGACCGATGACATAGGTGGCCGCCTCCACCAACGCCTGCTCCATCACGCCGAAGCCGAGGTCGGCGAGGGCGGTGAGACGGTTACCGAGCAACACTTCTCTGCGCCATGCCTCAAATGTACGCAGGAACATCCCGACACGAGAAGTAATGGCACCGAGATAGCCATCCGGCTTACAGAATCCGAGCCCTCGACCGACAAAAGCCGCTAGAAGGTTGGAGTCCTTGGTAGGAATCCAAGGGTAAGCGGCCTTGAGATAGGGTTTCGTTTCTGGCACCGGCTCGCCGAATGGAGGATTCATGAGGACGACGTCGTAGCGGTTGCGGCAGGCGTCGACGAAGCGCAGGGCGTCATCGGCCTCGGCGGCGAAGAGGCGCTCGGCGACTGTAGAGGCGGCGTCGTGGGCGAGCTGCCGGAGGGTCATGCGGAGGTTTGCCTCCTCTCGAGCGAATGCCTCGTCTGCGAGGGGCAATGAGCCCGCCTGGGATGGTCCACTGAAGGCAGAGTGACGGATCTCGTGCTCAAGAGCCTCCTCGACCTTGAGAAGCGTGCCGAGCACAGGGGCATCGGCGAGTATGTCGCTGACAGCCTCGACGAGGCGGCGCTCTCCACTCGTGAGATCGACGGCGTCGGGCAGGGCCCCGGCGACACGAGGGAGGGCTCGAGCGGTGATGATGTTTGGCCGGGGGAGGGGCAGGTCACGGCAGTGCCGACGGGCGCGGAGGACGATCGCCGCTGAGGCAACCTGGACGCAACGGGGATCAATATCTACCCCCCACAGAGAGGCGACGATGCGCGGGGCGGCCCCGGCAGGGCCAACGCCTCGCTCACCCCAGGCTTTCTCCAGCAGGTCATAGCAGCCGAGCAGGAAGTGGCCGGACCCACAAGCGGGATCGAGGACGCAGACCTCGGCGAGATCGAGAGGAGGTCCCGGTTCGCTGGGCGGGTCGACAAGAACAGGTAGATCCGCAAGGAGTGGGGTGGTGGGGTCGGCCTCGACAAGCCGGCGACCGAGGGTGTTCTGGACGAGGAAGTCAACGACGTATCGCGGGGTAAAGAACTGGTTCCGCACCGCCAGCTCCCGGGAGCTTCGGGGAGCGGGAGATTCCTCTCGCATGCGTCGCCGCTCGTCAGGGGTGTTGAAGAACTGGTAGACCCATCCGAGGGTGTCCGGCGCGAGCCAGATCCCTGCGGTCGCCTCGTCAGCGAGGGCCTCAACCAACTTTTCGAGCGCGCTCGGGCTGGGCCCGAGAGCAAGTAGCGGGTTGCGCGGGTCGAAGAGCGCCGGTGCGTCAGCGGCTAGCTCGTCACCACAGAGCCGCAGGTAGGACCAGTAATCGCCGGCGAGGAGCGGGGCGACCTCCTGCACCTGCTTGAAACCCGCGGACTGGCGGCCGTGCGCCAGCGACTCTGGGAGGAGACCGATCGCCTCGGCGATGCGGATGGCGACGAGCCGGTTGAGATGGGTGAACGCGGCCTCCCGCAGGAAGCGAGCGGCCGCCCCGGCCGGTGTCTCCCCGAGCGCACGGAGGTGCTTGACCACCTCGACCATTTCTCGGCGGTCGGCGGCGGCCGTGGCGTCCAGGTGGAGGTTGTCCTCGTCCTCGATGGTGCCGTCGATCTGAATTCCGAAGCGCCCCTCCGCCTGGCTGGCCAAGTCATCTTCGAGGGTCGTGCGGCCCCGGACGACGAGCCGTTCCAGGGCATCCCGCTGTGCGGTATCGAGGCCGTCCGTGATGGTCACTGGAGGCGCACCTGCTTGCCCTCCGCAAGCGCGGCGAGCACCATCTCACGGATGCGACCAAGCACGATCTCCAGCTCCTCCTCAGAGGTGATGGCCTCGGCTGCCAGATCGGTGACTGCGATTCGGGCCAGGTTACCGGCCGCCTCGATCTCTTCCAGGACCCTCACCGCCTCGGCGGCTCTGGTATCCAGCAGTGCAGCCCTGGTCTGCAGGTCGGCTAGCGAGACAGAGGTGAAATCGTCGGGCGGAGCCAGCGCTTCGAGGGGTCGCATCACCTCCGCCAGCTTCCCCTCGTCAATCCCTGCGAAGCGCTCTCGCGCCGATCGGCGGAAGTCGGCAAGGCGCTCTCCCACTTCCGTCGCGACCGCGTCCGCGGCGGCCTGGCGAGCGTCGGCAACGGCTTGGGTGATGGCGGCGATACGGCCTCGGTGGGTGACGAGATCGCCGGCGGTGAGCAGGTCGCGAAGCTCCGCCAGCTCAACGGCCACGGTTTCCGGGAGGGCAGCCGCTCCCGCCTGCACCTCACCCCTGGCTCTCCGGATCAGATCGATGTCGTCATCGAGGCTCTCTGCAAGCCTGCGCATGGCGTCGCGGCCGGCGACCAGATCCGCCCAGGTCTGCGCGGCGGTAGTAACGACTTCGCCATCACTGCTATCGCGGAGGGGTCCCACGATGCTCTGGGTACGAAGCACATACTCCGGAATGGGTGCGTCTGCCCCGCGGAGCGTCGCGACGATCTTTGCGCAGCTCTCGGCATCTGGTGCGAAGAAGGTACGCAGCGAGGCGGCCAGGCCCGCCAGGTCATGTGGCTCTTTTGTGCCGGTCAAGGTGGAGAGTCGCTCAGCCACGTCGACTCGCATGGTGATGTCCGGCCCCTCGTGGGCCGGCGGTTTGAACGAGGCGGAGCGAAAGTCGGGGATGCGCTCGAACACCCGGATGAGCCGGGCGTCAGAAGGGTTGGCGATGCGGGCCCCCTGGTGGGTGACTTCAAGCAGCCCCGCCCGCATGGCGGCGGCGGTAAGCGCTCGGACCACGTCGAGCGGAGCACCCCGTGGAGGACTACCCAACTCCCGCTCGAGGAGGGCGCCAGTAACGAGACGCCCGTAGTTATCCGCCTGGTCACGGACGGTCTGGACGAGGTCGGCGAGCGGCCCGGTGTCGGTGACGAACTCGTGCCCCTTATGGGTGAGGCGAACCAGGCCAATGCCGCGATCGCTGAGGGCGTCGGGCAGTCCGTCGAGGTCACCTCGGAGCACAGTGAGGACGTCGTTCTTGCTCAGGTTCACGGCGAACTCATCCAGACGGCCGTAAATCTCGAGGAGGCGCTCCTCGACCACCCGCTTGGCCGCCGCCGCGAGCGCGCCGGAGGGGGCGTCCTCGACTCGGCCCCGGAACACGACCTGACCGGCGGTGAGGTCACGGGCGAGCCGCTCAAGGATCTGGCGCTCGGCCCTGGCCTGCCGTTGCCGCTCCTCACCGAGCAGCGCGATCTCGGCGGGGGTCTTCGAGGGGGTGTCCTTGATGCGGATCATCTCGTCGCTGCGGTGCCACTCGACGATCGCCTGGTAGGTAGAGTCCGAAAGCGTGTACACCCAGGTGATCCGGTCACGGGACCCCTGCTCCCGCGACTGGGCTCGCAGCAACTCCCGACGGCCGGCGTCGGCTTCCTTGATGTGGAGCGCCACCTCACCATCGGCGAGCTTCTCGTCCTCGACCGTCAGCTCCACCCGGAAGGTGCGGCCCCGCGTGACGCTGAGACCGGTGAGCGCCTGACGGAGGATCGTCCTGCGGATGAACTTGTCCCTGGCAGGGCTTGGCTCCTTGCCGCGGCGGGTCTTCTCCCAGTCCTTCTGCTCCGGCGACTGGATCTGGTAACCGTGGTCCCCAAGGCGGAGCCGGTCGTCGACAACCAGCCGGTCAAGGGCCTCCTTGACCGGCTCTCGGCGGCTCTCCGCAGCGATCGACGGGTGCAGCAGCACCGCCAGGTTCGCATCGGTGAGCGGCAAGGCGGGCACGTCGGCGGTCAGAGCGACAGCACGCATAACCTGAGTGTCGATGCTGGCCTGCCCGTACCTCTCGGCTACCTGCGAGATCTCGCCTTGCCATGCGGTGGGGATGACCGCCTCCAGCAGCGCAGCCGCTCTATCAACGGTGACGACGGCGCCCACCTCTTGACCGCCGAGGCCAACCTGCGGATCGACAACCAGTTGCTGCGCCAGCTTGATGATCGTGCGGTTCGAGCCGCCCATGCTCAGCAGGCCGGCCCCCTGAGCCCGACGAGTCGATACCGCATCGATGAGGAGCTGGACCTGGTAGGGCACCAGCGGATAGAGGCGGACGAATTCGTCCTCGGCCAGGTCGACCGCGCGGGCGGGTGAGTCGAGGCGAACATGGGCGGCGAGCTTGTTGCGGTACGCGGCGAGGGCCGCCCGGACCGCCTGCCTTCCCGCTTCGGTCTTGTCGAGCACGCGGCGGCTGGTGACCTCGTGGATATCGCTGGGGAGCAGGTCCACCCGCAAGGGGAATCGATCCTGGACCCGGGCCAGCTCGACCTGCCTGCTCTCGAGGCTGTCGACGACGTCGTCGAGCTTCTCCTGGGAGGTGACGACCAGCCACAGCGGCCCCCGCTTCTTCTGGCATGCCTCGGCCAGTCCCTGTAGGTCGAGCATCCGGTGGATGCTGCGTGCCACGTACTGGCCGACCTCGTCGACCACGAACACCAGCCGGCGAGCGCCGCCACCACGGCGGCGGAGCAGTTCGAGGGCACGGTCGGCGAACCAGTTGTGGTTGGCCTCGGGCTCGGTGGCCGACTTGGCCCACGAGTCAGCCTGTGGGTAGGTATTGGGGCGGAGAAGGTGCAGCGCATGACTCGCCTCGTTGCGAGCCAGGCCCACGTTGCGGCGTGCCGTCCAGTGCTTGCCGCCGGTGACCTCGGCGAAAGCAGCCTCGAACGCCGACAGGTCGCCGTCGCCCTCCAGCACGAACTCCAGCTCGGCCAAGAGCGCGTTGCGGGAGTAGCCGAGCCGGTCAAGGAGGGTCCGGTACACGGGTAGGACTACGCTCTCCCCCTCTCGGAGGACATCCCGTCCGGTCGACAGGTCAAGGAACACAGCGATGGCAGGAGCCTGTGCATGCGCGGTGTTGAGGAGCGCCTCGAGCTTCTTCGAGCCGATCCGCTCGTTCAGACGTGCAGCCGCGGGCCGCCCCCCAATCATCGGGTTGCTCAGGGCGTACCCAAGCATCTTCGCGAAGCTGCTCTTACCGCTCCCAAAGAACCCGCTCACCCATATGGTGGTGCTCTCGCTTGGGTTGCGGATCGTGTCCTGGTAGACGTCGGCAAGCTCCTCGAATCGCTCCCGGATACGATCGGTTGCGACGTATTCATCAATCTCACCGGCGACGATCGCCTCGTCGCTGAGGTCGACCTTGATCACTTCTTCGATCGTGCGGGCGATGTCGCGGCGGAACAGCTCGGCGATCTTCACGCTCGGTCTCCTCGGGGGACGATGAGGGCGCGGTAGCCGTAGGTCGGCTCGCAGCGGTCCATGAACCTGAGACCGAAGTCACCGACCACGCGCCCGGGGTACAGCAGTGTCACTGGCCTTCGGATACGGCCTCGGAGGTCATCGAGCAAGGTTGAGGTGCGGTAGGCGGGGTATAGGGCGCCAGCCCGATACAAGAACAGCGCTGTGCGATCATCCTCCACCTCGTTCAGCGCGGCCTCGACACGGTCGGGCAGCGTCGGCGGCTCACGGAGGATCTCCCCGACCGAGCGGTGCACCTCGGCGAGCGCAGCGTTGTCGCCAGCGGCCCGCTCGGCCTCCACAAGCTGGTCGATCCAGCCCTCACCCTCCAGCGACTCCCAGAACAACTGCGCCAGCGAGATCGCCGCGCAGCGGACTCGCTGGGCAGGGGCCTGCAACCAGAGCTGCAGCTCCCGGAGATCCTGTCGTACTGCCCATTCCTCCGACGGTGGGTACACGTACAGGAGGTAGGGTGGTTCCCCACCACGGTCGAAGAAGTCGACGATCCGCTCGCCGATCTTCCGGAGGTCGTTACGCAGCGGCACGAGTCACCTCCTCTAGTGAGCCGCTCAGCCAATCGATCCGCACGGCACTGCCCGCGGCCGAGTAGCGGAGGATGCCGTGGCGATCGGCCTCGGCGAACAACTGCGTCACCCGGCCGCGGTCCAGGAGCCAGCGCCGCCATACCGGGCCTGTGAGCAGCGCCCGTGACGAGGCACCCTGCTCGTGGAGGCGGAAGGCGACGTACGCGAACCCTGCCAGTGTCAGATGGGGGCGGTTGAACTCCTTGCGTATCGCGCCCCGAAGCACCCCGAAATCTCGTAGCGCGGCCAGCAGCCCTCGCGCGACCCTGGTGCGAATCGTGTCGCTCCATGGGGGTGTCTGCCGACGCGCGGCCAGGGCGGCGAGCCACTCCGTCACCTGTTCGATGCGGACAACCACTCGGCCCTGCTCAAACCAATCGAACAAGGGTCCTTCAACGAAGGCGGCAAGCAGCGCGTCATCGCGGGACGCTTCGAAGTAGCAGGCATCGGCGAACGCACGCGGGGTCGAGAGAAGGCTGGACAGCGCAGCGATGACCTGCGGCCCAGGCTCCACGTAGCGGGGCCGGAGAACCCGGAGGAGGATGTCGTCTGCTCGGCTGCGGGATGTCTTGCCCAGGAGGTTCTGTTCCGAGATCCGCTCAAGGTTCTTCTCCGGCGGCTGTGTCTGGTCCCACACCTCGACCAGCCGGCGGGCGTCGTCGAGCAGCGCCCCGCCCTTCTGGATGTTGCTTGTATAGAGAGCGGTCACGGCACTTGGTCGAAGTACGGGGGGCGCAGTGGAGCACCCTGGTCGAGATAGGCGGCAGCGAGCAGCATCGCGATTGTCGTTAAGACGCTGGAATCGGCCATCTCGGCCGTAGTGAGCGCTCCCAGGAGCAGGCCAGCGCCAATGGGCTCTGCGGCGCTCACGTCCGCTCCGGCTGTCCAGCCCCGAAGGCCGGCAATCGCACTCGCCTGATCCCACCTCTCGAGAACATCGAGCAGTGCATCTTCCCGGGCGGTCTTCTGCTCGGCGAGCCATCCCAGCGCCCAGCGCCGAAACGGCAGGTGATCGGAGAATAGGTGGAGGGCGGACGGACGGCCAAGAAGCTCGTCATGCAGCCGCCCAGCAGCGGCGATGTCGAGCTCGAGTGCGGCGGGCCGCCAAGTCCTTCTGAGCGCGCCGGACAGCACGTAGCTGCCAGTGCGGTCCAGCCCATGGCTACGCCACCATCCTCGCAGGTCAGCCTCCCCCAGTCTGGCGACCCCCAGCACGAGGCGAATCACAACGAGAGTGTCCGTGGTCGATGCCATCATCGAAACCATCTCCCGTCCCCAACCCTCAGGACGCCCTCAACCTGACGGCTTGTGTGTTGTTGCATTAGCACCCCTGTTCTATCAACACCCCTCGCTCGCCAGTCGAGCTTAGGACAGCATCTGACCAGCGAGATGGTTCGGTGCCGTCAGACCTCTGACGACGAACCCGGGTTCGACTCCCTTCCGAGGAGCTTCTTGAGGCCGTGATTGTAGATGCCGCGCTTCTCGCGGTTGCGCCCTTCTATACGACACGCTGAAGTAACCTTATCGGTAGAGCTTCGCATAACTAACATAATTGAATGACTTCGACCGGGATGCTCTCAAATAGATGGCGCCGAATCATGCATGCAGAGGCTGGAGGGGCGGTAGGGAGCAGTACGAGCATTCGGGTGCGTCTCGCCAAGTGGGCGGCTTGGAGGCCGACCACCTGCCGGATCGGCTCGTCCCCGTCGCCCCCTCAGGCTGACGAGGCGGGGCGCCCGTCTTGAAGGTACGCGACCCGCCCGGTGCACAGCGCCTCGAACGCCGCGCATCCGCCGCCACACATACGGCCGGAGCAGACCCGACGCCTCGTCCTCGATGCAGAACCGGAAGACTGCCAGCTCGCCGTCGAGCAGCCCGCAGCGCGGCGATGCGCATCGTCGAGAGCACGCCGCCGTCGAAGACGAACACGAGCGCCAAGACCGCGCCGATCGTCGGCACGGCGGTGGTGAGGCCAAGCGAGATAGGCAGCTCTTCTCCGCAGAGCCGCGGGTTTGCAGCGTCAGCTCATCGTGGAAGCCACGTTCGAAGCCTCCATGAGCCCCGAACGGCGCTCGGCAAGCCCTCGTCGTGACAGTCACAGCTACATGTAGAAGCGGTAGTCGGCTTGGGGCTGAACGTCGGTCGGGAGCTCGGCCAGGATCTCCCCGACCCGGTCGGCGAAGGCGAGCGTCATCGGCTCGTCGCAGGAGAAGTCGGTCGTGTTCCAGTTGAGCTTGCTCAACCCGAGGATCTCGGCCAGCAGCACCTCGGCCGGGGTGTCGCCATGGTGTTCGAGCAACTCGAGCGGTTGCGGGGCGCGCGGGCCGGGATAGGTTCGCAGGAACGGCACGTACCCCTTGGTGTAGATGAGGTAGTCGTCGTCGGCAAACCTCACCCATGTGCCCCGCAGCGGTGGGTAGTTGCCATGGCGCAAGAGTTGCAGTCCACGCTTGCCGAATGCCACCAGGTCGACCTCGGGGATGTCCTGCAGGGCCTGGCCGAAGCCTTGCAGCTCCTCATCCCAGTATCGCGAAGACTTGTGGACCACCACCCGGAGTGGGGGCCGTTTGGACTGGCGCTGGTAGACCGCCAGTACGTCGACCAGCAGCCGCCGGGCCTGCTCGGCGGTTAGATGGGGTGAGCGGCCGGGCTGGTCCCACTCGAGCGGCTGGCCCCGAAGCACCAAGCCGTCGCTGCGGTGGGAGAAGATCTGGGCCAGGCTGGTGCGCATATGGTCGGCGGCGCCGTGCTCGCGGTAGAACTCGATGCCGACATAGCAGGTGTCGGGTTGCAGGTCCGCCAGTCGCCACGGCTGGCCGCCGGCCTTGTAGTACAGGCCGATGCAGAAGTTCCACGCTCGGGTCGCGGGGTCTTGGACCCGTCGCCGTCCGATGCCAGTCCCGGGCCGCAGCGTCGTCTCCTGCACGATCTGGATCGGGATCCCGAAGGTCATCGTCTCGGCCTTGAGCGCCCGCCGGAGGTTGCGGTGCCCTGGCGCGTCGTCCTGGTCCTCATCCCCAAGCGAGAGATCAAATAAGGTCTGCTGCCCGGCCTCGACCCGTGCATGGTGTGCCTTCTCCCCTGGGGTGAGCCGGAGGCGCCGCACGCCCCCTTGCGGGGTCTGCTCGACCGTGCACAGCTCGATGACCTCCTTGGGGATGACGCACACGATGATGTCGGGTCGGGGCTGGCGCTCGCTCAGGTTGCGCACGCCGTCACGGTACAGCGCCATCACCGCGGTGAGGCGCTGGTAGTAGTCGCCAGAACTGAGGGCGAGCCGAAGGGCCTGGTCGGCGATGACCTCCTCCCACGCCTGGCTGGTCACTAGCTCGCATCGCAGGACACCTTGCGCGGCCATGCCAGGAAAGGGCGGGTACAGGAACGGCTGCGACCCGTCGTTGATGACGGGATGGCGGCACGCCGAGATCCACGACCGCAACTCGGTCACCAGCGGGCCGGTGGAGACGATGCCGATCTTGATCGCGCTGATGGCGGGGTCGTCTTGGTCGGCGAGGCTGTAGGGGCCGTAGAGCGCAAGGCCGGTTTTCGGGTCGATGTGCCGGTGGCCGCCCCCGAACACAAGGTGCGGCTCGGGCAGGACCCCGCAGGTGAGCCGGGGCCGCTCAGGGATGATGCGCCGGGAGTCGGCGGGTTGCCTAGAGGCCACTTTCCGCCTCCGTGTCACCCTGGAAGTCGTCCCTGTCCTCGTCTTCGACCAGCGCGAACTCGCCCAGCTCCCACTCTTCATCGGGATCCGGGGCGTCTTCGAGCTGCGCGACAAGGTTCACCTGGTCCTCGGCGATGCCACGGTCGAGGAGGATTTCTAGCGGCGCGGGGTCGACGACGAGGGCTTGGTCGCCGGCGCGAATCCGGATGGGGGTCTTGCCGCCGCCCAGGACGTGCGCCCAGAAGTGCGCGTGGTACAGCAGGTGCAGGTTGCGCTCCCGGCCAAGCCAGCGGGTCGCCCACGGTCCGACCGCGCTGCCGCGCAGGATGGACTCCACCGTGCCGTCGCGGGAGAACACGATCGTCGGGTGGATCTGGACGAAGAAGGTGCCGCCAAGGCACATAACCGGCAGTCGGACGGCGCTGTGGCGCCAGCGGAACACGTTGCCGTCCTCGTCCAACAGCGGCGCGGTCACCGTGCGCGGCTTGGCCCCTCGCCGCCACCGGACCTGCCATGGGCTATCGTCTGGACCGGGCGGGAAGAAGTGGCGGCGGCGTTCATGGTCGTACACCATGCCCTGGGCGAACAGGTGCCGCTGGACCGCCATGTTCAGCAGGGTGGTCAACACGCGGCGCCGATCCGGATCGTCGACCCAGGTGGTGACGTCGGTCGCTCGCCCGCGCCGTGTGCCGGTCACTGGCCGCAAGGAGTGGCCCGGCCGGTCCAGGCGATGGAAGGTGACCAGCTCATCCCCCAGGCGCAGGAACGCAGGAGTAAAGGGCTTGAGCTGCTTGCGTTCCTGCTCCTCGCGGATGAGCTGGCGGAGCCGCTCCTTGGTGGGGTAGGTGCGGTTGGCGCCATGGCCACGCGCCAGCGTGCGGGCGATCGGGGCCGTCCAGACCCGGCGGGGCAGCTCCACGACCGGCAGCAGGTTGCCGAGCAGGTGCTCTTCGACCGGGTCGGGCGCTCCCGCTTCAAGCGCTCGTTCCGCCGCGAGCGTCTCGGCGGAGACTCGCCCGTCCGGCCGGACGAGCTGCCCTCGAAACCGATGGGCGCGGCTGGTCTCGCCGCGCAGGAAGCGGACGAGCTGTTGATAGCCCGCCTCGTAGGCCGCACCCCGAAGGTCGATCAAATACAGGTGGCGCAGCAGGGGCGGCAGATCCGGGCAGGACTCCAAGAGCAGCGGCACCACCCTGCTGGAGCGTCCGGCGGGATCGTCGAACAAGGCGGCCTGCCACTCGGCGTCGGTCCAGCCTGATGGGCTCTGCAGGTAGTCGGGGGTGAGCAGCAGCCCAACGTGCTGGGCCGTCGCGAGGCCGGCGTTGACACGTCCCACGATGCTCTGACCGGGCTCGATGTCGAGCAGGTCGAGCCACACGCGCAACGGGCGCCCGTCGGCGTGCTGCTTGCGCTCCAGTCGCTCAGCCAGCCTGAGTGCCTCGTCGTTGTTGGTGCTGCGGTGGGACAGGAAGAGATCCGCCGGTTGGTCGTCCTCGTAGGCCTTGTCCAGCGTGCGCACCGGGATTGCCCGCCCCTTCCCTCAACGACATGAGGGCTCAGCTCGATCTGCCTGGTAAGGGTACGCGCAGGCGAGGACAAAATCACAAGCATGTAGTTTGGCGTCTACCTGCAGCGCAGCGTCCGCTGCAAGGCGGCCAGGCGCCGGCGAGCTGGTCGACGGTGATGATCCCGGAGCTCATGGCCGCTCCTTCCCTTCGCTGCTCGCGAGGCGCCTCATGGCGACGTGCGAAGTGCTCGCTGCGCCGAGCACCTCGCTGGCCACAGCCGGAGCGTCCAGGAGCACGACCTGCGCGCCCGCCATCGGGGGGTCGTGTCCGTGCCCAGGGCGATCCACCACGCCGCAGCCGGCAGCCAGCAGGCGACGCACCCGCGTCCGTCCGGCGGCGCGCTGCTCTTCGGCGTGATAGCCGCCGCTGACCACCACCAGCAGCCGGGCGCCATCGCCGACCTGTGACACCCCAAAGCGCCCCGTCCAGGACGTCCAGCGCCTCGCAGAACAGCTCGGTGCCGTCGCCTGCGTGGAACTGGCGCACGCGGGTGGGGACCTCGCCGGGGCGGGTGCCCGCGCACGGCCTCCTGTGCTGCGGGTCAGATGAGCCGAGGGCAGTAGTGGGTCAGGAGCACGCGGACGAGTTGCTCGCCACGGAGCGCGAGCGCGTCGAGGTCGGCCTGGTCCATTGCCCGGAAGTTCGTCGGGTAGCTGGCGACGCGCTCGCAGGGCACGAGGTCTGCGAGCGGCACCGGGAGGCGGTGGTCGGCCATGCCCAGGTAGGCGAGCACGAAGCCGTCGAGCTGTCCCGCCTGGGCGGCCTGGTGGAGCCGGGCGCGACTGCCGTCTTGGGCGCGGCGGTGAGTCACCTCCAAGCTGCGTGCCACGCGGCGCGACCAGAAGTGCGGCATCGCCGGGGCCAGCGGACCACGGCCAGCGTCGCAGGCCATGATGTGGCGCACGTCGTACACGTGCGAGGTGTGCGCAGGCGAGCGGCCGGGCTCAAGCGGGGTGAGGGCGAGGTTGTCGTACACGCCGCCGTCGGTGAGCAAGACCGGGTGCTGCTGCTCGCGGCCGGTGGCGTCGCGGAAGGTGAAGGTGCGCTCCAGGGCGGGCAGCAGCAGGGGGAAGGCGGCGGACGCGGCGACGGCGGTGGCCACGTCGACCGGGTCGGTGATGACGCCGTAGCGCGAGCAGGCGCTGCGGGCGCTGCCGAATCGGACCGCGTTGCCGGTCCGCAGGTCGCAGGCGGTCAGCACGACCTGCAGGCCCGGATGGGTGACGGCGTCGAGGCGTCGGGCGCCGAACACGCGGTCGATGAGGATGGCAGCGAGCGCGTCGGTGCGGGTCGCGCGGCGCAGCCGGGGCGGCTTGGAGCTTGCCGACGTGGGCCTGCGGCGTGGCGGGGCAGCGTGGCGGACGCCGGCCGCGAGCGCGCTCGCGGCGCTGGCCAGGTTGCGGG
>Ga0137368_10004359_pt1 | contig 15083 bp, 8 predicted proteins | sample SagtaG_13_FD_104917 | JGI IMG/M metagenome (GOLD analysis project Ga0137368, IMG submission 104917) | Vadose zone soil microbial communities from Sagehorn Ranch, Mendocino, California, USA - Sage1_L_100_16 metaG | ecosystem: Environmental > Terrestrial > Soil > Vadose zone | place: USA...
CTTCACCGAGGACGCCCACCCGATCCACATCCATGAGGTCGAGTTCGACGTCGTCGAGCGCGAGAGCATCGAGACGGGCGAGACTCGCGGCCCGGAGTCCTGGGAAACGGGACGCAAGGACACCGTCGTCGCCTACCCCGGCGAGATCACCCGCGTCAAGGCGACGTACGACCGTCCCGGACGCTTCGTCTGGCATTGCCACATCGTCGAGCACGAAGATCACGAGATGATGCGGCCGTACTTCATCGGGCCGATGTCATAACCGAACGATTCGGGTGCGGGTCGCTCGAGCGGCGCCCGCACCCGCGCGCCCAACGGCGACGAGTCCGAGCGGCCACCTCGGTGATGATGTCGCAGATGGAACGCCGTCCGTTGGGGCGCAGCGGCCTGGAAGTGTCGAGCTCGGCGCGTCGTGGCGGGCTGCGGGGCCCGCGGGGTGAACCGTTTTGTTCGTGCGACCGGGCACGAGCTTGTTCCCGAAACGTAAGCGTTCAGGCCCTGCTGGCTATCCGAGGCCGGGTACTGGGTCGCCACGGGCGTAAGCGGTGATGACCTGGGTGAGGTAGTCGTAGAGCGACTGTTTCCGGAGTCGGCAGGTGACGGAGGCGGAGAGCAGTCGTTCGATGGTGCGTTCGCCTTGCTCTGATTGGCTGCCGAGCGAGAGCTTGCGGTAGATGACGGCGCCGCGGAGGCCGCGTTCGGCGTGGTTGTTGGTTGGCTCGACGCCGTCGGTGTGGGTGAAGGTCCAGAGCGCGGGCCAGCGCTTGAGCAGATTCTTGGCGAACTGCCGGTGGTACTTCGTTCTCGGGCTCTTGCGGGCCGCGCGCTCGAGCAGCCTGCGGAGCTTGTCCTCAAGCGGCGCGGTCTCGGCTTGCAGACGGGCCCGATCGCGATCCTGTTGGTAGCTCTCCCAGGCGGCGAAGAGCTCGTGTGCGATCGCCAGGCCGCCGTATCCGAACGCTTGCTGGTCGGCCATCCCCTCGCTGTGGGCGGTGAAGTCCCTGAGCAGGTGGGCCCAGCAGAGCTGCCGCTGGGCGGGGTCGAGGTAGTCGTAGCCGCGCCAGCGGTCGGAGCAGACGATCCCGGCGAAGCGCTCGCCGAGCAGCCTTCTCGCCTCGAAGGCGTGGCGGCCGGGCGCGATCCGGAAGACCGCGGTCGCGCTGGTTAGGGCGCCCCACAGCGTCCGCTTGCCGCCGGCGGTCTTCCAGCCGGTCTCGTCGATGTTGACGACCGAGGCCGACTTGATCCGCTGCTCGAGTTGCGTGTGCGGGCCGGCGAGCGCCTCCCCGGCGCGGTGGATGATCGCCTCGACCGAGCCGGTCGAGAGCTCGACCCCGAACAGCTCCCGGGCGAGCTCGGTCGTGTCGCGGCGGGAGACACGGTTCCTGACCGCGAGCGTCACGACCGCTGCCTGCAGCCGCGGCCCGAACGGCGAGCGTGGCAGCTCAAGGGAAGCTGGGCTCGTGTCCGGCTGGCGCAGGCAGGGCAGCAGACAGCGTGCAGCCGATGCTCGCTGACGCGGATCGCGATCGGCGGCAACTCCGCGAGCTGGTGCCGCCACGGCTCAGCCGCCTCGACGCGCTCGCGCTCGCCGAACACGTGCGCGCATGACCGGCAGCGGACGGGCCAATGCTCGACGACCTCGTCCACCTGCTCGGGAGGAAGCAGCCGCCGGTGCCTGCCTTCGTGCCCGGGCTGACCTCCACGCCGCCGACCCGAGCGCTTCCCGCCCGGACGCGGCGGCGCCGAGGGAGGATCCTGGGAGGGCGGAATTTCCGCGAACTGCGGTTCAGCCGCCGCTCGAGCTCGGCCACGCGAGCCTCGAGCCGCTGGTTCGCTTCGACCAGCTCGCCCACTCGCAGCAACAATGCGACAGCCGTCTCGCGATCGCCATCAAGGATCGCCTCGGCTTCAGCCCGCTCCACACCTCAAGGTTCGCCGCCTGGACCGAGGTCCCTTCACCGGGGTGAACGCTTACCCCGAAACTGCCATTTGCAGGCATTTTGGGTCCCAGACGTTGGGCCACGATTGGGCCACAGACCGATAAGCGGCGCCTGAACAGACAACGCCACCTGCTATTTTGCAGGTACTTTTAGAGGCGGGAGCGACGGGACTCGAACCCGCGACACTCCGGCGTGACAGGCCGAATCAAAGGCGACGTCAGGCGAAAACGAGCTAAAACGAATGGCCGCATTTGCAGCGTGTGGGGTGCGCAAACTCGGTTTCACGCGGCGAGGCTGTATTCGTGGACGAGTCCGCCGAGGCGGTCGCGGCGCTCGACGCCGGTCGTTGGTGGGCGCACGACACGGAGCTTCCGGGCGGGTGGATCGGGCGGCGCGAGGTTCAGTGAGCGGTGCGGCCTGTGGCTGTTGTAGTGGTCGACGAAGACCCGAAGCACACGCTCGAGATGGCGCCGGTTCACGATCAGCAGCCAGTCCACGCACTCTGACCGGACGGTGCGGACGAAGCGCTCGGCGATCGCGTTCGCCTTCGGCGCGCGCACCGGTATCCGGATGATCTCGATGCCCTCGCTGCGGAAGACGGTGTCGAAGTCGCGCGTGAATTTGCTGTCGCGGTCGCGGATCAGAAAGCGCAGCGGCGTTGATCGCTCGCGGAGCGTCCAGCTGATCTGGCGGGCCTGCTGGGTGACCCAGACGCCGGTCGGATTCGCGGTGCAGCCGGCCAAGTGGACGCGCCGGCTGGCGAGCTCGACGAAGAACAGCACGTACACCCGCTGCAGCGAGACGGTCTCGACGGTGAAGAAATCGACCGCGAGCATGCTCTTAGCTTGCGCCCGCAGAAAGGCACGCCAGGAGAGCCCGGCGCGCTCGCCAACAGGGCCGAGCCCGACCTGCCGCAGGATCTTCCTCACCGTCGTCGCTGAAACGGCAAGGCCGAGACCGTGCAGCTCGCCGACGATCCGCTGATAGCCCCAGCGCGGGTTCTCACGCGCCAATCGGAGCACCAGCACACTGATCTCGCCGCCGATCGGCGGCCGACCCGTGCGACTCTCATAGGTCCAGCGCCTGGCGACGAGCCGCCGATGCCACCGAAGCAGCGTCGCTGGCGTAACGAGGAACGATCGCCAACTCGACCGCGGCAATAGTCGACTTGCCGCGGCAAGGAAGACTCGATCGCTCGTCGTCAGCTGCGGTCGACGTGTCCGCCGGCGCAGTACCGAGAGCTCGTGGCGGAGCACGACGATCTCAAGCTCCTTGAAGCCCTCCGAGCGCGAACGAAGCGACACGAGCTGGAACACGCAGCGGAACACCAAATAGCAGAGCGACCAGAACAAGAACCAACTCCTCGAGATCAACGGGGACGGGCGCACGACTCTACGGCCGACCCGCCTGTCGCAGACGCGGAACCGAGTAAACGCACCCCACACGTTCTTTCCGCCCTCGTCGCTCGCGGACGGGGACCCGGCCCGTGTCGTCGTGACCACTGCGTGCGTCGAGGACGCGGTCGAGGCGATAAGCGAAGTCGGCAAGTCGCGGTCGCCGGCTCGAGCGGCTCGCTCTAGTCCTTCGCGATACGAGCGCTCAGCCGTCAACAGGTCATCGGCGAACTCACGGCGACCTCCACGCCGCGGGCGCCGAACAGCGCTCCTGCCTGCTCGATCAGCGACCGCGCCTCCTCGAGGCGGCCTCCCTCGCTGCGGATCTGCTCCCATCGACGTTTGAGATTAAGCTGTACTTAATCGTTGTGTATACGCTCCCACCAACGTAAGAGCTTCTTCCCGTTACATACACTTTGCCCGACGACACTTTGCCCGACGCATCGACGGCAAGTGCAGTTGCATGGTCAAAAGAGTTTCCGGGACCGTTGTAGCGGGCAACCCACACCTGAAACCCCGCCGCATTGTATTTTACGGTGGCATAATCAGTCTCTGTGCCCGAGCCTTCGCTTTCTCCTGTCACATAGACATTGCCCGATGCGTCAATGGCCACGGCGTTCGCACGGTCTGAAGCATAAGCATTTCCCGGACCATTGTAGCGGGCGACCCATTGCTGCCTTCCCTTGGCGTTGTACTTGACCGTGCCATACTCAGAGCCGGTACCAGAACCAACAGTCTCTCCGGTTACATAGACATTGCCTGACGCGTCAGCAGCGAGATCGTAGGCAAAATCATCACCCGTTCCACCGTGATAGCGGGCGACCCACCGCTGGTGGCCTGCGGCGCTGTATTTGATTGTGGCGTAATCATAGTACGTGCCAAAACCGTAACTGTATCCGGTTACATAGACACTTCCCGCTGGGTCGACAGCAAGGTCAGTGGCATAGTCATATGAATTGTTATAGCGAGCAGCCCATTGCTGGACTCCCGCCGAATCGTATTTGACTGTGACGTAATCAGATAAGTTGGATGAACCTTCACCACTATCTCCCGTCACATAGACATTGCCTGACCCGTCAACCGCAAGAGCCCATGCACGATCTGCGGTGTTACCCGGTCCGTTGTAGCGGGCAACCCATTGTTGGATTCCCGAAGGACTGTACTTGATCGTGGCGTAATCGTTGCTGCTGTATCCCGTCACATAGACATTGCCCGATGCGTCAACGGCAACGGCGTTCGGACGGTCATCGCTATTTCCCGCACCGTTGTAGCGGGCGACCCACTCTTCGGTTCCGGCAGGACTGTATTTGATTGTGATGTAGTCGAAGAAGTCCGAGCCATAGCTATGCCCCGTGACATAGACATTCCCCGATGAGTCGAGCACAAGTTCGGTTGCAGCGTCCCAATTATCTCCCGGACCGTTGTAGCGTTGGACCCAAAGCGTCTCGCCTGAGCTCCTGTATTTGATCGTCGCGTAATCGGCGAGTCCGTTTGCGCCGTAACTTGAGCCCGTTACATAGACATTCCCCGATGTGTCAACGGCAAGCGCATATGCAAAGGCAAAGGCAGGATCATATCCTGAGCTGTAGTTTCTGACCCAATCGGCCTGCGGGACTGTCTGAGCGTACGCTGGTACGAGGGCAAAGATCGCCAGAAGAGCCGCCCCGACGAATGTTGTTCCAAGGGCCTTCAGCGCTTGTCTCATTGGGAAGGCTCGTCGGCGTTCGTCGCCGGTGCCTCTACAACCCTTCTCGATGGTGCCGCCGCCCTCGAGACAGGCCGTGATGCCGGCGGCTGGAACGTGTGGCAGCTGCTCATCTTCATCCTCCCGCTCCTTGCATGGCGCGCCCGCTCGATCGGCGCGAGCATAGTGGTGAGAGTCTTGCGTCGGCGCGAGCATAGTGGTGAGAATCTTGCGCTCGTCTTAACGAGTGCCTAGCGTTGACCGCGTGCTGCGGTCCAGATTGCGCTCGGAGAGCCTCAGCGCGTAGCGTTCCCGCGATGAGGATCGCCAACCTCTTCACCGACGAGTGGGACGACGAACAGGAGCACGGGGCTTCCGGATTCAAGATCGCCTCACTCGAGAAGTGGATGCCCCGCCGCCGCCAGACGGTTCGCCGGCGCCATCCGCGCAGCGATAGCCTGGTCGCCCGATGAGCCACGGGCGAGAACACAGGACCGACGCACGAACCCGCTCCCAAGCGACACTGGGCCATCGCCAGCGAGGCATGTGAGCTCGGCCTCCGTTGGGGCTAAGTTCTGGGGACAGGTTCGAGGTTTCCCAGGGAGGTTCAGGGTCCTTCAAGGAAGGGGTGCAACGAGCGGATAAACCAGCCACATTGCAGGGAAAGCGCGCTAGCAAGCGCTGTTCCCGCATCGCTTAACAGCAAGTCGAATCCTCCATGGTAAGGAGGGGGTCTCCGGTTCGAGTCCGGAAGAGGGCTTGTAAAGCCGCTGCAAATCGGTGGATTCTTCAGCATGTGCGTTGTCGGTTCCGACGACACAAGGTCGCACCGAGGTCGCACGGGGACGCCCGCCAGCCGCTTCTGGCTTTGACCCCCTCCTTCGCAAGAAGGTGTTCGACGGCGCAGACCGCGCTCAACCATGCCGCGTAGCTGAAAGCGGCCTATTGATTCCGCGCGTATCCGTCGTACACTCCCGTCTTCGGAGGGAGAATCGGCGTGAGAGTTCGCCCGGTCGTGCTCGCCCTGCTCGCGGCTGCAAGCGCGGTCGCCATTGCAGACGCCTATGCCGGCTTGGGTTCGAACGTGTCTTGGACACCGGATCCGCTGTCCGCCGTTCGTGCGGGGAGCGCCCGGGCCTCGGGTCCAGCGGGCTCGGTGCCGCTGCGCACGTGGGTCACGAACGGCCCGGTCTATGAGGTTGAAGTTGTGGGGGACACGGCATATCTCGGCGGTGCCTTCACTCAAGTCGGCCCGCGAACCGGCCCGGGCGCCGGGATCGACGCGGCAACCGGCGAGCCCGACCTCGACTTGGCGGAGATCGGCAGAGGCGAAGTCTGGGCGGTCGTGCCCGACGGGCTCGGAGGCTGGTACATCGGCGGCTGGTTCGCCTACGTCGGCGGGCTTCCCCGCAACAACATCGCGCACATCCTTCCTGACAAGACCGTCGACCCGAACTTCGACGCGAACTCCAACGGCGACGTCTACACGCTCGCCCTCTCCGGGAACACGCTTTACGTCGGCGGATACTTCACCTCGATCGGCGGGCAGGCGGTACTACATCGCTGCGGTCGATGCCGAGACCGGGGAGGCAACTTCTTGGAATCCGAACTCCTACAACCTCGTCTACTCGCTGGTCGTCTCGGGGCCTACCGTGTACGTCGGTGGTCTCTTCGACCAGATCGGCGGTCAGCTCCGCAACAACATCGCGGCCCTCGACGCCCAGACGGGCGAGGCGACACCCTGGAACCCGGGGGCGAACTACGGCGTAACCTCGCTGGCCCTCTCCGGCTCGACGGTCTACGCCGGCGGTTACTTCACCACGATCGGTGGCCAACCTCGCAATCGCATTGCCGCCCTTGATACCCAGACCGGCGAGGCGACGCCCTGGAACCCCAATGCGAATGACTGGGTCTACGCCCTCGCGGTCTCGGGCGCCACCGTCTACGCCGGTGGTGAGTTCAGCACGGTCGGAGGCGCGGCCCGCAGCAAGATCGCCGCACTCGACGCCGACAGTGGACAAGCGACGCCCTGGAACCCCGATGCGAGCAATTACGTCACTGCGCTCGCCGTCTCGGGCTCAGTGGTGTATGCCGGAGGGATATTCAGGACGATTGGCGGTCAACCTCGGAGCGGTGTCGCGGCGCTCGACGCGGTAAGCGGCCAGGCGACGCCGTGGAACCCGGACCCGAACAAGGTCGGTGTCAATTCACTCGCGCTCTCGGGCCAGACCGTGTATGTGGGCGGCGGGTTCAGCTCGGTTGGCGGAGTGCACCGGAACCGGCTGGCCGCAGTCGACACGGAGACCGGGGAGGCGACGCCCTGGAACCCGGATGCAGACGAAGCGGTCACTGAGATTGCAGTCTTGGCCTCCACCGCCTACGTCAGCGGCTACTTCAGCTCGATCGGTGGCGAGTCGCGGCGTTACCTCGCTGCAGTCGACGCCGACACCGGGGAAGTAACGCCCTGGAACCCGAATCCCAACGGTCAGGTGGACACCCTCGCCGCCGCAGGATCGGTCGTATACGCCGGCGGTCATTTCACCTCGATCGGAGGCCAGGTGCGGAACAGGATCGCCGCGCTCGACGCGACCACGGGGCTGGCGACTCCGTGGGACCCGAACGCGAGCGGCCCCGTCTACGAGATGGTGATCTCAGGGTCGGTCGTCTACGTGGGCGGCAGCTTTTTCATGATCGGCGGCCAGTACCGGGACGACATAGCGGCACTCGACATCACCACCGGGCAGGCGACGGGCTGGAATCCGAGTGCCGAAGACACTGTCGTCGCGCTGGCCGTCACGCCGTCGACGATCTACGCCGGAGGATGGTTCGACTTGATTGGTGGCCAGATCCGCCACCGCATCGCCGCACTCGATGCCACGACGGGGGAAGCGACGCCCTGGGACCCGAATGCAGGACTTGGACGCATCTACACGCTGGCGGTCACGGGCTCAACGGTGATCGCAGGAGGCGACTTCGACTCCATCGGTGGCCAGAGTCGGAACAACGCTGCCGAGCTGGACGCGGTGACGGGTCAGGCGACAGCCTGGAACCCGGACGCGAGCGACAACGTGAACGCGATCGTTCTCTCCGGTTCGAGGCTGTACCTCGGTGGCCCCTTCGAAGCGATTGGGCCTTTCGCGCAGGAAGGGATCGCCTTCTTCGACCACGTTTCCGGCCCACCGCCGCCCCCTCCACCTCCACCTCCACCGCCGCCGCCGCCGCCGCCGCCACCACCGCCGCCGCCGCCACCGCCACCGCCTCCTCCTCCACCACCACCACCGCCGCCGCCTGCGCCGCCACCGCCACCACCTCCGCCTCCTCCGCTTCCGCCGCCACCTCCGCCACCCGGACCACCTCCACCTCCGCCTCCTCCACCCGGACCACCTCCACCTCCTCCGGCCCGCTGCGTCGTCCCGAGGGTGATCGGGCTACGCCTCGCAGCCGCCAAGCGAAAGATCAGGCAGCGACACTGCTCGGTCGGCAGGGTCCGGCGCGCTCGCTCGAGGAGAGTCGGCCGCGTGATCGGCCAGAGGCCGCGTAGCGGGACGATCAAGCGGCGCGGGTACCCGGTGGCGCTGGTCGTCGGCAGGCGCTAGTCGGCTCTGACGACTATGGAAATCGTCGCCCATTTCGGGCAGGCGAGACATAAACTCCGGGATCCAGAAGGGGGACGTGCATGAGAGCTCGAGTGGCCGTGCTCATCGGACTCGATCTGCGGTCGAAGACCCGGCCAGCCCAGTCGACCGGAGGAGCACCATCGTGGCTCGAGGCGCGTCCCTGGATCATTAGGTCCGCTGCCGTCCTCGTCTCGGCGTGCGTCGGGATGGGGGTTGTCGGTTCGTCGAGTGCGGGCTCGCCTGATCCGAGGCCCGCCGGGATCGACTTTCGAGCAGTGATCGAACAAGTCGAGCACCGCGCCTCCGCCGAGCCGATCACTCCCGACTACCCGGCTTCGGATCCCGTGTACGTCTCCGCCCGCCGAGACCAGCTCGTGCCTGCCGTCGCCAGAGGCGAAAACAGCTACCTGGTCGTCTGGCAGGAGGACTTCTGGAGCGATGACCTCTATGCGGCGCGGGTCGCCTTCGACGGGACCGTGCTCGACCCGGCAGGCATCCCGATCAGCACGAACTACCGGAACAGAGATGCTCCGGCGGTTGCATCGAACGGCACGGACTTCCTCGTCGTCTGGGACGACTCCGAGATCGATTCCGCGGGGATTTCCGGCGTGCGGGTTGCCGGCGACGGCACGCTCCTCGACCCGGAGCCCTTCCGGATCTCGACGACACACAGCTACACCCCGGCCGTGGCGTGGGGCGGCGACGAGTACCTCGTCACCTGGGAGCACTTCGGGCAGAACATCTACGGCGCGCGCGTAACCGCGGACGGCGCGGTACTCGATCCCGCCGGCATCCCGATCTCGGTCGATCCGAACCCTCAGCTCAATCCGAGCCTGAGCTGGAACGGCACCACGTTCCTGGTCGTCTGGGAGGACATGCGCGACTCAGCCCAGTATCGAGACATCTACGGTGCGCGCGTCGATGCGAACGGCGTCGTACTCGACCCCGACGGCATTCACATCAGCACCGACGTCGGCGCCGCGGGCGAGTTCCCGTCGGTGGCGTGGAACGGTGTAAACCACCTCGTCGTGTGGAACACGAGAGGGACTGGGGCCCAGGTCTGGGGAACACGCGTCGGAGCGAACGGACAGGTCCTGGATCCCTCTGGGATTCAAATCTCGCCTCCCGGCGGTACCAACTTGATCGCGTCGGTTGCCTCGGAGGGGGATCGATACCTGGTGGCCTGGAACGAGACGATTGGCGGGGACGTCAAAGGCGTACGCGTGAGCTCCACCGGTGTCGTGCTCGACACCCAGGCCATCCCGATCTCGGTCGATCCCGGACGACAGCTCTGGGCAGCCGTCGCCTGGGGCGGGACGGACTATCTGGTCGCGTGGTCGGACGAGCGAAACCTCGGGGTCAGCGAGGCCGATATCTACGCGACTCGCGTCGATCCCGACGGTGTCGTCCTCGACGCCCACGGCTTCGAGGTCTCCCACGCGGCCAACTGGCAGGACGAGCCCTCGGTCGCGTGGGACGGGTCGAATTACTTCGCCGTCTGGGAGGACTATCGGAACGGCGAGCTCGACATCTACGGCGCGCGCCTCGACGACTGGGGCCGCATCCTCGACGGCACCGGAATCGCCATCTCGACCGCGCCCGGCATTCAGCGCCTGCCTGACGTTGCTTGGACGGGCGAGAACTTCCTCGTCGTCTGGGAGGACCGGCGGACCGGCCAAGACATCTACGGCGCTCGCGTCTCGCCGGATGGCGAGCTGCTCGACCCTGAGGGGATACCGATCTCAGCCGCCGCCGGCAACCAGCGCGCCCCCAACGTCGCCTCGAACGACATCTCGCTCGTCACCTGGAACGACTACCGCGCCGGCACCAGCCGTGCGGACATATATGCCGCGCGGGTCGCCGACGACGGCACCGTGCTCGATCCGGCCGGCCTCCTGCTGGCAGCGGACGTCGGCGATAGCGGCGGCGGCGACCCCGACGTGGCGTGGGGTGAGTCCACGTTTCTCGTCGTCTGGTCGTACGTCCACGGTGAGCGGATGGACATCTTCGGGACGCAAGTCGATGCCGACGGAACCATTCGCCACCCGCAGGGCTTCCAGCTCACCTACGGCAGCACCACGCAGTACTCCCCGGCTCTGGCCTGGAGCGGACAGCACTTCCTCGTCGTCTGGGTGCACGGAGGCCTCGACAACCGCGTCCGGGGCGGGAGAGTCGACGAGGACGGAACCGTGCACGATCCGAACGGCATCCCTCTCGGCACCGCGGACGACCTGCTCCAGTTTCCGACGGTGGCGTGGGACGGCAACAACTACCTCGTCGCCTGGCTCGACCTGGACTACGACGGTGACATCTACGGAGCCAGAGTCACGAACGACGGCCAGGTCCTCGAGACGGGGCTCCCGATCTCCGCCTCGCAGCTCACCTCGGAGATGACACCAGCCGCGGTCGGCGGCCCTCCGGAGCGAGCGGCGATCGTCTACCCGAGGCGCGCGCCGGACCGAATTTTCGGCGGCGCACACCGCACGTTTCTCCGGTTCTTCGACGAAACGGGGCCTCCGCCTCCGCCTCCGCCTCCGCCTCCGCCTCCGCCTCCGCCTCCGCCGCCGCCGCCGCCTCCGCCTCCACCTCCGCCACCTGTCGTCCGGTGCGTGGTGCCGAGGGTGATCGGCCTGACGCTTCGCAGGGCCCGCACGCGTATCCGTGCGAAGCACTGCTCTGTCGGTCGCATCCGCCGTGCTCGCTCCAGGCGAGTGGGCCGCGTGATTGCTCAGAGCCCGAGGCCGGGGAGGAGGCTCCCAGGCGGCAGCAGGGTGAACCTGGTGCTCGGCCGCAGATAGAGCAGAGCCTTCCTGCCACGCGTACCCAGGGCCCTCTTGGGCGTCGAGGAGATTCGGGGCGCTTGACAGACGTAGAGGCGACTCCTAATCTCGGTGCGCCCAGAGGGCTCCGCGGGGTCCGGCGCCCAGATAGAGGGGAGCGCCATCATCCGTTTCGGGATTCTTGCGGCTGGCCGGGGAGCCTGGCTCGGCGCGCCGCTCGCGCTGGCGGTACTCGGCCTCGCTGGGAGCGATCCGTCGTACGTCCGGCAGCATCGGTCGCTTCCGAGCAAGATCGATCTCGCTCGAGCCGTCGAGACGGTCAGTCACCGGGTCCGAGCTCGGGGCCGCGGCGAGCTCGCCGCCGAGGAGCGACTGTACAGAGTCTCGTTCACGCGGCGAGGCGTCGCGCTCCGGCTTCGCGCAGACGCCGCTGCGCCTCGTTCCCCGCGCCAGCGCCATCGTCCGCCTGACCTACCGGGATTCGCACGGTCCCCTGCGGTTGAGCTGGCCGTCGACCGCATTCGGTCGGTGAATGTCTCACCACGCGCATGGGTGAGCTCGCGAAACATCGCACGGCGCCGGCTCGCGCCGAATCTGGGCGAGCGCGTGACCGCGCGCAACGGCAAGCTCGAGTGGCGTCTCCGGGTAGCGCGGCCCGAGCCCGACGGTCGCCTCGAGCTCGAACTGAGAATGCGCCGGCGAGCGAGTGGGGTCCGCATCGGCGAGACGTTCACGGTCGCCGACGCCGCAGGGAGCACGCTCGTCACGCGCGCAGCCAAGCGCCGGGGCGACCGCCTGGTCCTCAGCGCTCCCACTCCGGCGACGGCCGACTACCCGCTCACGGTGGGGTTCGACGTCGGCGTGGAGCACGCCGTCTCGGATCCTTTGTTCGTTCCCGACTACCACTCTCAGGAGAACCCGGCGGCGGCCTGGAACGGCAGCGAATACCTCGTGGTCTGGGAGGAATACGTCGCGAGGTTCACGACGCACCTCTACGGGACGCGAGTCACGCCCGAGGGCGAGGTTCTCGACCCCGGAGCGATCCCCATCTCAGTGGACGAGGATCAACAGTTCGGCGCCCGTGTCTCTTCCGACGGGTCGAGCTTCGTCGTCGTCTTCTCACATTGGCACCCCGAGCCGGCGACGTCCGCGATCGAAGGGATTCGGGTCGGTGCGAACGGGACGCTTCTCGATACCGCGCCGTTCCCGATCACGAGGCATGGAGAGAACCCCGCGATCGAGTTCGACGGCGCGAACTACCTCGTCGTCTGGAAGGACTATGACGAGGCTCCCGGCCAGATCTTCGGCACGCGCGTCGACACCGACGGGACGGTTCTCGATCCGGAAGGCTTCCAAATCTCGTTCGGGACGGGCCACCCTTACTGGTCGGACGTCGCCTGGGACGGCTCTCGATTTCTCGTCGTCTGGGACGACTATGCAGTCTCCGGCAACACGGACGTGCGCGGCGCCCGCGTCACGGCCGACGGAGTGGTGCTGGATCCAGACGGGATTGCGATCTCGACGGCGCCCAATACTCAGGAGGCCCCCTCGGTCGCCTCGAATGGCGAGGAGTTCCTCGTCGCTTGGGAGGACCTGCGCGGTCCGGCTCCGCGGGATATCTATGGCGCGCGCGTAAGCGGTGACGGAGTCGTCCTCGACCAGAGCGGCATCGCCATCTCGGCTCGCCCGGACTACGTCTGGGACACCACTGTCGCTTCGGACGGCACAGATTTCCTCGTCGTCTGGAGTGACAATGCGTCGAATCAGATCTACGGCGCGCGGGTGAGTGCGGCGGGCGTCGTCCTCGATCCCGCCGGAATCGAGATGTCCTCGTCGGCCAGCGCCGCCGAGTACTCAGACGTCATCTGGGGCGGCGAGACGTACCTCGTCACCTGGATCGACTGGAGCTTCGACGACATCTACGGCACGCGGGTGACGCCCGAGGGCGAGGTTCTGGACCCCGAGGGGATCCTCATGACCACGAGCGCGCAGGAGCAGGGGTACGCCGACCTCGCCTTCGACGGACAGAACTACTTGGTCGTCTGGGAGGACTTCCGAGACCAATCGAGCTTCGCCGGGGACATCTATGCGGCGCGCATGGCGCCCGACGGCACGGTGCTCGACGGCTCCGGGATCCTGATCTCGAACGCACCCGGGCGCCAGCGGCGTCCCAGGGTCGCCTGGGACGGGGACAACTATCTCGTGGCCTGGCTCGACGGAAGTGCAGGGTCGGAGCAGATCATCGGCACGCGCGTCACCCCGGGCGGGCAGGTGCTCGACCCCACCGGAATACCGATTGCGGCGAGTCCGGTCGGCTCTCTCTCGGTGGCGGCGTCGGGCGAGAACTACCTCGTCGTTTGGGGCTTCGGAGAGGTGCGCGGCACTCGCGTGTCACCGGAAGGGGTCGTCCTCGATCCCGGAGGCTTTCTCATCTCGGACGGGCTCGGCACAGGAGCCTCGTTGGGCGCCGCCGCGTGGAACGGCGACAACTACATGGTGGTCTGGTCGCAGGGCGGCGGTCAAAACGTGGACGTCTACGCCGGCCGGGTGACTACGTCGGGCGTCGTCCTCGACCCCTCCGGCATTCCGGTCACGACTGCGCCCAACTCGCAATACGCTGCAACGCTGGCCTGGGGCAGCTCGTCCTACCTCGTCGCGTGGTTCGACTACGCGAGTGAGGACATCTACGCGGCGAGGCTGACCGGAGATGGTGTCGTTCTCGATCCGCAGGCGATTCGCGTGACCAGGGTGGCCGGCAGACATCAGGAGCCCAGCGTCGGCCGGTCGGGATCTCGATTCGTGGTCACGTGGAACAAGATCAACTGGAACTTCGACTGGAGCGTCCTCGCCGCTCGAGTGAGCGACGACGGCGAGCTCATCGACGACCCCCCGCAGCCAATCGCGGTTTCGCCGAACAGCGAGTACTGGCCGCGCGTGGCGAGCGGACCCCAGAACCAACTTGCTCTTGTCTACGGTCGGATCGCTCCAGAGCCTCCCTGGGGCGGACCAGTGCGCGACTTCGTGCGCTTCGTCGACGCCGGCTCGGATCCGGCTCCGCCTCCCAGCAGCTACTCGATCTCGACGGAGAGTGGGCAATCGATCGTGCCCGGGACGACGGACATCGGGAACCACTGCGACGACTGCCTGACCGAGGTCGAACTGCCGTTCCCGGTCACTCTCTACGGGGTCTCCTACCCCCGTCTAAACGTCAGCGCAAACGGCAACGTGCAGTTCTACGACGACGACGTGCAGTGGGCGAATTCCTGCTTCCCGAGCGCCAATCTCGGCCGCACGATCGCCGCCTACTGGGACGACCTGTTGACCTACCAGGCGGGCAAGGGCGTCTTCACGGCGGCTCTCGGCAGTCCTCCGAATCGGCAGTTCGTCATCGAGTGGCGTGCGACATATGTGAGCGACCCGACCGAGGAGGCGAACTTCGAGCTGATCTTCACCGAGGGCGAAGACACCTTCCGGATCGTCTACGGCGAGGTCGCGCAGGGCGGTGGGAGCTCCACGGAGGGAGTGCAGAGCTCCGATCAAGGCCCAAACTCTCAATACGCCTGTGACGAGGCCGGATCTGTGTCGAGCGGGCTCGGCCTGACATTCACGCCGGGGCCTCCGCCCCCTCCGCCGCCACCACCGCCGCCACCACCACCGCCGCCACC
>Ga0137368_10004362_pt1 | contig 15075 bp, 16 predicted proteins | sample SagtaG_13_FD_104917 | JGI IMG/M metagenome (GOLD analysis project Ga0137368, IMG submission 104917) | Vadose zone soil microbial communities from Sagehorn Ranch, Mendocino, California, USA - Sage1_L_100_16 metaG | ecosystem: Environmental > Terrestrial > Soil > Vadose zone | place: USA...
GACGGACAAGCCCGAAGGCTTCCAGACCACGCGCCACCGGGCAACCTGACAGAGGTCAGGTGTGCCCGGTGGTACGCTCGCCCTGCCGCCAACGGGCCCGGCGCACCGCCAAGGATGCGCCGGCCGCACGGCCCGCAAGCGGCCCCACGCGGGTGTAGCTCAATGGTAGAGCTCGAGCCTTCCAAGCTCGTGACGCGGGTTCGATTCCCGTCACCCGCTCCAGATGTAGCACGTTCGAACCCGCACCCCCCGAGAGAGAGTTCGGGTTTGTAGTACTACGGCGCTGGTAGCTGTGCCCCAGGTCTACAGCGGGGCGCGCGTCCTCGAACCGCTGGCCGAGTTCGGTGCGCTCAACTGATGTCTCAAGGTCCTGGTGGACCAGGATGCGATGAAACACGGTCTGGTTGACCCGGCGCCGTGAGAGCGTCGGCAGGCTCCAGTAGGTCGCTTCGTCGAGGCCTGAAAGCAGTTTGGCCGCCTGGTCGAAGGTGTCCATGACCTCGCCATAGTCGGTTTCAGCCCGCGCCAAAAGGGTCTGCGCCTGGCTGATCTCGTGGCTGATGCGCTCCTGCTCTATCTTGAGCAGATCGAGTGGGACGGCGTCGGCCAGATGGGCACGGAGGAGCTTGTGGCGCTGGTCTTCAAGGCGGGCGAGCCGGCGGCGTTGACGCTCGGCCTCACGCTTACGCTGCTCGGTGTCCCTGCTCAAGTAGGCGCGGAGGTCGTCACGGATGGCGGCCAGTTCATGGCGCCGTATCTGCGGCATCGCATACAGCTCGGCCACCCTCTCCTCGACCACCTCGACCGGCAAGTACTTGAAGTCGCAGCCGTTGCCTTTGTGGCGTCCGAGGCAGAAGAAGTAGAGGTAGGCGCTCTTGGCGAGGGTCAGGCAGAGCCGTGAGCCGCAGCGTCCGCAGTAGGCCGTGCCCTTGAGGTAATGGGAGTGGACCCACTCCTTCTCGCCGGCCTTGTGGTGGGCGGCCAGGACCTCTTGCACCTGGTCGAAGAGCTGCCGCGAGACGAGCGGTTGATGCCGTCCTGCATAGACGACGCCGTGGAAGGTGACATCGCCCACGTAGTAGGGGTTCTTGAGAATGCGGCTGATCTGGCTCAGGCCGAGCGGCTTTCCGCTGTGGTTCTTATTGGGCAGGGTCCTGAGCCCGTGCTCGGTCAGAATCTCGATGAGAGCGTAGAGGCCGTAGTCGCCGGTAGCGTACAGCTCGAAGGCCAGGCGGATGAGTGGCGCACGCTCGGGGTCGATGATGACCGTGCGCACGGCGCGGCCGTCGGGTAGACGTTCCTCGGTGTTGAGGTAGCCGATCGGGGCGCGCCCGATCGTGCCGCCTTGGGCGACCTTTTGACCCATGCCCTTGGCCACCTCGGTGGCGAGGTTGGCCGAGTAATACTCGTTAATGGAGGACAAGATGCCACGGAGCATCCGCCCACCGGGCGTCTCGTCGATGTTCTCGGTGGCCGAGATCAGCCGGGCGCCAGCCTGGCGAATCTTGATATTGAGTAGGACGTCGTCCTCGGTGTTGCGCGCCCAGCGGTCGAGCTTGTGGACGATGAGGTAGTCGGGCGGGTTCTCCCGCATGAGGGCCAGCATGCGCTGAAACTCGGGCCGGTCGATGGTGCGGCCCGTCTCCCCGCGCTCGATGAACTCGGCCGTGACCTCGGCGCCTAGATCAGTGGCCTTGCGCTGGTTGGCTTCCCGCTGAGCTGGCAGCGAGTAGCCGTCCGGGTTATAGCCCTTATTGACCTGTCGGGCGGTCGAGACGCGTAGATAGGACCAGGCGGTCGTCATGCGGCGGCCTCCCCGTAGTCACAGCGCGGAACTGAGCGGCCGACCTCGATCAGACCGAGGGCGAGGAGCCGCTTGTGCATGGCGGCGCTTGACACGTCAAAGGCACGCGCCAAGCGGGCGACGTCGCGCAGGCCGTCATCCCAGCGCTTCTTGACCCACGGCTCAGGCATCAACAAGGCGGCGGCGAAGGAGTCACAGATGGCCTCGGCGCGCTCCTCGGTTGTCAGATCGTAGACCGACGGGTAGAGCAACTCGGCCAGCTGGTCGTCAATGACGTGCTTGAACTCGTGGGCCAGCGTGAAGCGTTGCCGGACATGAGGTTCTGCGGCGTTGAGGGCGATGACCGAGCCGCGGCCCCGAACCTGCGTCAGGCCGGACAGGGGAAACGGGGAGAGGCGCCTGACCTCGACCTGCGGCAGTTCGCTAATGACGGTGCTCGGCACTGCGCCCGCACGCTTAACGCCGCCGAGCAGGATCAGCTTGGTGGCTTGTAGCTCCGCGACTTGAAGCGCTTCCATGTAGGTAAGTGCTCGCTGCGGCATGATGTCACGTAGTTGTATTATTACTCCCTTCATTCGCCGTCCCTCCTTGCTCCTTGGCTAAGTGTTGTTCAACAATTTTGTTCACCTCGGCGACCTCCTCATCGTTGAGTCCGTACTTGGTTCGCATGTAGATCCGCAGCTCCGGCAGCCGCTGAGGCAACGGGTATCCGGCTAGCAGGTAGTAGTCTTCGAGGCTGGCATCGAGGATGCGCGCAATGTGTTCCAGCAACGGTGGATCAACGCGTTCGACCTCGTCGTTCTCCAGTCGCGCAAGCCGGCTGTTTTGGAGCCCGACGGCCTTCGCAAGTGCCCGCTGCGACAGTCCGCGGGCCTGGCGCTGTGCGCGGATGAGCTGACCTAGGCTGTGGCGTCTAGCCGGGCTCATCGCCTGCTCCTATTTACAGCCTCATGCTATTTCGCATGATGCGATATTGCAACGTCCGTTGTTCCAATACCGGCCCCTCTTTCTTTTTGGAATTCCTTTCTCTATTTTATACCGAACGATTCCCGAACATCAATCTTGAATTTCTCATGGATTATTGGACTGTGGTTTGCAGTGTTAGGGGTTGGAGGGTGCGCATTTGGCACCCTCCAACCCTGGGCTACTACGAGCTGGTACCGCTCGCAGGCTTGCGCCCCTTGGGCTGCGGGGTGGTGGCCTGGTGGTAGAGCGCCTCAATGGCGTTCTTCTTGGCAGCCGCCTCCCGTTCGATCTCGGCCAGCCCTTCGCTGACCCGATCCGCCAACTCGCCGGACTCGCGCTTGCGGGCGATGTGACTCTCGATGGCCTCGCGGATCTCCTCGATCAGGGGACGGTCAGCGAGCTGGGCCAGCATGACAAGCTGGGAGTGGGTATCGTCGTCCAAGCGAATCGCCAAGGTCTTGTGGCCCTTGGCCTGATTGGGACGCGAGCCCTCGCTCGGGGCTTGCGACATGCGTGTCACCTCCTCGGTGCTGGTGCGGCCGGGCGATCCCTTTGGTGGGAATCGCTCCTGCGGCCGCACGACACCGACGAGGCCTCATGCCGCCTGCGCTCCCGGCGCGCCTTGGGCTGACGCCCGTAGCCGTTCCTGGGCCAGCTCGACATAGATACGGTTCAGCTCGATGCCGAGCCAGTCGCGGCCGTGCTCCCGAGCGACCACGCCAACCGTGCCCGTGCCGAAGAAGGGATCGAGCGCTAGGCCTGACACAACGCCGGCCCGGCACGAGCAGCCGGGCTCACGCCGATGCGGAACGCCGCAGCGGGCGCAGACCCATCCCGGGCACGTGGCGAGCAGTGGCCGGCGTATCAGCGCCTCGGGGAAGGTGGCGAAGTGTGCGCCCCGGTAGGCGTGCGCCGCCTGTCGCCAGACGTCGCCAGGGTTCTTACCGAGCGGATGACCAGGCCGCCCGGCGGCACGCGCCCGCCTCAGGCCATCGTTGCGACCGGCCAAGGGTCCGGCCCAGGTTGGCGGGGCGAGCAAGGCAGGTCGGGCCGAACGCCTGTTCGTGGAGCGGTGCGGCTCGCGGATAGCATCAAGGTCGAAGAAGTAGCGCGGCGAGCGGACCAGGAAGTAGACCACCTCGTAGGTGGCGTTCAGCCGGTCGGTGATTGACGTCGGCATGGGGTTCGTCTTGGCCCAGACAACCTTGTTACGGATGATCCAGCCGTCACGGACCAGGGCCAGTACGAGGCGTTCCGGGCCGAGCAAGAAGCTCTTGGGCGGTGCGCCGTAGCGCGGATGCCGGGAGTAGCTGTCGCCGAGGTTGAGCCAGAAGGCGCCGGTCGGCTTGAGGACGCGGGCGACCTCCGCGCAGACGGACCGCAGCCCTTCAACCCAGGCGTCAACCGTGTCTTCCAGCCCGAGCTGACCGGCCACGCCGTAGTCCCGGAGCTGGTAGTACGGCGGGGAGGTGATGACGCAATCGACCGAGGCGGACGGCAGCTCCCGCAGCCGGGCGAGGGCGTCACCTGTGAGGATGGTGTTGCGCGGGAGGGAGGTCATGACGCCCCTCCGGTAAGCACGCCGACGGCGGTGTCTTCGGTAGAGACGCGGAAGAGCGGCCAGGCCTCGGCTGGCAGACGGCCGATGACATCGACGAGGACAGCGTGCCGCGCGGCGTCGGGCACGATCCACAGCACCTGGGGGAAGACTTCGCTCGTGGCCTGCTCCCGGCCGCTTCGCCAATACCGTACGTAGCGGTCGAGCTGGCGCCGGAGTGCGGGCGGGTGCTCGGTGCCCCGGTCGACCTCCAAGAAGTAGCGGTCCTCCCACTCGCCCGAGACCAGGGAGACGAAGGCATCGGGCTTGAGAGTCTCCTGGCCGTGCGCGTAGCTGGTGAACGTCCGCCACGAGCGCGGCTCAGCCTGGAACTCCAGCAGGTCAGGTCCGCCGTAGTGTTGGGCCTCCATCAGGCGCACGTACCACTCGGTTACGACCAGGGCGTGATCCAAGAACGACCGCGAGACAGGATACGGTCGCCGGGGTACGCGCTCGCTGACCCTATCCGTCAGACGCAGGCCGGCAACGTCTAGCGTGTAGACGTGACCAGGGCTGCCGGCATGCAGCCCGCCGCTTGGCCGCTCGATGCGAGTGAGCACCCGCAGCTCCACCAAACGCCTCAGGGATCGCCGGGCCATGCGAGCGTTCGATAGCGGAGTGCTCTCGGTGAACCACAACCGTTCAATCTGACGAGCTGTGGCTACCCGCAGTTGCCGGAGGGTGGCAACGATGAGGTAGTCCCGTGGCAGGAGACGAGCGGTCAGCTGCCGGACGTGGGCCTGGGTGATGCGCTGCGGAGTCATAGGGACCTCCGCAAGCGCAGATCAGTCCTTGTCGCTATCAGCCGCCAGGTCGTGTCTGACCTGCCCGAACGCTGAAGCGTCGAGCAGGCGGGCGGACACACGAGCGGACACCGCGCCATCATGGGTGCCTCCGTCGCCGTACGTCTCCCGTCGGTGGTTCTGGCTCGTGGCGCGCCCGGATCGCGCTCTCGACCTCGTCGCGGTCGAGGCCGTAGCGCTCCTGGCTGATGCGGCGTACATCGGCGGCGGCCGCCACGGCGGGTCCGAGTGACCGAGTGGTGAGCGAGACTAGTGGCCCTGTCTCGCCGGCCACCATGAGGCGGGCGATAGCCTGGTAGGCGCCGAGGCCATGCAGGTCCTCAGGTGTCACGCCGCCGCCGATCTCACGGGCCAGCGGGGCGGCATCCTGGGCGCTCGTGGCGAGCACGATCTTGGAGCGGGCGTTGCTCGACACTGCCGCCCGCAGCTCGGGCGTGAGCTGCGCAAGCGACTGGTTCGCCAGCACCAGGCCGAGACGGTAGCCGCGGGCCTGCGCCAGCACGTCACCCAGATCAGTGGGCAGGTGCGTGAAGGTCTGCCACTCGTCGACGTAGACGAGTGCAGGTCGTCGCCGCTCTGGCGGCAGCGAGCCCCGCCCGGTGGCGGCTTGCCAGATGCCTTGCAGCACGAGCGCACCGAGCAGGGAGGCGGTCTCCCGGCCGAGCAGACCGGGGTTGAGGACCACGAGCAGGACACGGCCATGGCCCAGTACATCGCGGAACGACCAGCGCGGACGGGCCACGCCGAGCAGATGCCGCAGCCGTGAGCGCACGATCCAGGGCCGAACGCGCGTCAGGATGGGCGCAGCGACGGCGGCCCGTTCGTCAGGGCTCAAGCCGTCATACCAGGCCCAGACGGGCCGGAGCATCCAGGCGTCTTCGCCAAGGCGCGAGACCACCCGGCGGCGGTAGGAGTCGTCACCGAGCAGCAGCGGCAACTCGGTCAGGCAGGCGTCGGGCTGACGCACCAGGGTAAGCAGCGCAGTGTGAAGGACATCGCCGAGTCGCGGACCCCAGCTGGTCGAGACCTGACGGAAGACGCTGTAGACCTCGTCGGCGGCGAGCTCGCGGTCAGGCTCGTCCGGCCGCAAGGGGTTCAAGCCCACCAGCACGTCGGAAGCGGCATTGAGGTAGATGACATCTGACTGCCGCTGCGCCGGCACCCGCTCGAGGATGTCATGGCAGAGGTCGCCCTTGGGCTCGATGACGACCACGGCCGGACGATCGGCGGCTTGGAGGTCCTGGGCGACGAGGCTCGCGAGCAAGGTGGACTTACCGGAGCCGGTGGCCCCGAGCACCCAGGTGTGCGTCATGGCATCGGGGAGGGCTTGGGCGACCGGCCGGAGGCTTCGGTCATCCCAGGCATCGCCGAGGACCCGCCCGGCACGCGGCAGCACGGCCGCGGGCGGGAAGTGGCGCGCGCGGCCCACCGTCAGCCCCGGCAAGCTGCGTGCGCCGATGGGCCAGGCGATGACCGCTGCCAGCTCACGAGCGTTGAGGTGGCTGGTCCACCACCGTGGCGTCCGCCGTGTAGACAACCGTGATGCCATCGACGAGAGCGGCAACGGATGCGTGGTGAAGCGCGCGCCCGGTGCCTCGGTGGCGGCCAGGGCACTCCAGAGTTGCCGAAGGAGTTGCCCGGCGCGGGCGGGGTGGGCGGCACGTACACCGAGCCGTCCGACCACGGCAAACAGCGGTTCGCTGGCCTTGGTTCGCTGCGCGGCAAGTGTCAACTGATCCCGTTGCGGCGCGTGCCAGAAGGCCAGGATCAGCCGTAGCCACCACGAACCGCCGGTTGTGTGCACGCGGCCGGACGACGGCACTGGACCCGTTCCCACGGGGGAGGCGACCCACTGCATGACGGCTACCTCGCCGGTCCTGAGCGGCCCGAGCGCGGCGAGCAGGCTGCGCACGCTGGCTTCGGTCGCGTCGGTGCGTAGTGGCCGAAGATCGCTAGTCAGCCCCAGTTCCAGTACGCGGCTCGGAGCAGGAAGCGCCGATGACTGAAGAGGTTCGAGGCGCAGGCCTGGAACCGTGGTGACAAGCTGGCTCCGTACGGTCTCGACCCAACCGCGCGGCAGATACAGATGATGCTCGATGCCATCGCTTCGGCTGACGGTCTCGAACACCACGGCGCGGATGACCACTGGGCCGCCGATCGCCAGCCCAGCCATGGCGCGCAGCACCGCGATGACAGCATCCTCACTGAGGCTCTGCGGGAAGTGAAGGCGAAAGCCGAGGCGGCGCGCGTCCTGGTACTGGCCCTCAACAATCAGCCAGGCGGCCAAGAGGCCAATACCGGCAAGGCCGGCGAGGCCAAGAAGAAGCGAGAGGCGCTCGCTCGCCGTCATGCCGACCGCTCCGTCTTCTTTTGCTCGTGAGCGGCCTGCTTGTCGGTGACGAGCTGTTGTTTGCGGGCACGAACCGCCTCCACCAAGGCTCGTACGAGGCGCTGCCGGTCGATAGGCTCACGCCGGATGACTTCTAGCCGGATTTGATGCTTGCGCATGATCACCCCCTACTTGTTGATGTACCGCAAGGTGATGCGATGTCGCATCAATCATTTCTCCGAAAAGAAACCGAACTACTACCTCAAGGCGAGTCTTGTTATTTGTAACAATGATGCGAATCCGCATCACAAGCTGTGATGGTCACTTCGTAAAGCCGCCCGGTCCTCTGATCGTCAACACCAGGAGGGCGATGAGGACGGTGAGGACGATCAGAGGAACGAACAGTGGAGCCAACAGCCAGTCCAGAACCCGGATGACGATGATCGCGGCGAGCACCAGGAACAGCCCGCGAAACAACTGCTTCACGACAACTCCCGACTGCTGTCTTAGCGGTAGCTCACCCGCCCGCCACAGAAGCAGATGCGCACACGATGGCTGCTCGTGATCTTGGCCCCGCACTCCTGGCAACGGCCGGTGTGTTGCCAAGGTAGCCACCAGCCCTCGGGTCGCCGGATGGTTCGACTCACGTCCCTAGACCTCCTCTCGGTCGGTGACCTGGACGAGGCCAGCGGACGCCTATGATCTGAGTGCTACCAGCCCGGAAAGTGGCAAGTTTCTGGCAGGGGAGGCCGTGAGCGAGAGCAGCCGTGGCGAGGAGAGCAAGGTTGAGCGCCTGCGACGCGAGCTGACGAGCCTGCGCAAGGGTGCAGGCTTGCGCGAGCCGGGACGGATCGGCAAGTGCCGCACCCTCACCCAGCTCGCGGCCAGCATCCGCCGTCGCACAGTCGAGGATGACGCTGATCCGCTGGTAGACGCGCGGGATGTGCTCATGGAGGCGGCCAAGGAGCTGACCGCCGAGTCACGGCGGATCTTCGCCATGACGTTCGCCCTGGGCGAGGGAGGGCAGCTGCGGAGGCTGGAAGATCGGCGCGCGACCCTGGCGAGGCAGCTCGGTATCGGCGTGAGGACGATGCAGGAGCGGGAGGACCGCATCTTGAGCACCGTGGCCTACTCCATCGTGGAGTTGGAGCAGACCACGAGGCTGCGGCAGGCACACGGCCACCTTGAGCGCCGTCAGCCGGTCGAGGGTCCCCTGGCGGTCGATTGGCTCGGGCGCTTTCGCCACTACTACCGCATGTGGACCGACCTGAGCGGCCTACGCAACGACCTCGGTGCCTTCCTCGTCCGGCACCAGGGGTTCCCCGACGATGACGCGGTCGAGGTCTATGGCCCCAGCTCGCTGCACTATTTCACGCGCTTCCTGGCCCACCTCGACCAGTTCGTCAGCCAGGAAGGCGGGCTGTGGCTGCTCAGCTCACCGGACACTGAGGTCGCCGTCTCCGATGCTGTGTATCAGATCGCCTGGCACCCTCCGGCTGACGACCTTGAACAGTCATGGCTGAGAACCCAGCTGCACGCGGTAGCCGAAGAGGAGAAGTATCCGTTCGCTGAGCGCTTGCGGGCACAACCGAAGGGCCGTGCCTTTCTGGCACGGTGGAACGAGTGGCTGAGGTCCTGCGCCGCCGATCCAGCTTGCGTGCCCAATGACCCCGCCAAGCGCTGTGACATGCATAAAGTCATCATGCTGTGCGACTTCTACCTCGAAGTTGTGGAGCGGGAATGGAACGTGATCTGCGACTGGTACCACCTGCCGCCCGAGAAGCAGGCCGGAGGGTCGCCGTCGGCCGAATCACTGTTCCAGCGGCATGACTACCGACTACCAGGGCTGGAGAAGTACGGGCACGGTGAGACTGAGGCGTAAAAGGCAAGAGGGGTAGAACCAGAGCTGAAGCATTTACATTTTGGGTAAATTGTTGTATTATTTTCGCGTTGATCGAGCAGCCTATTTGATCGACGATCACCGACAGCGCAAGAGCGCTATCCATCTCGTCCTTCCTTAACGAGCCTGGGCCTTTGACGGCGCCGTTTCGCCGCAGAGGTCCGGGCTCGCGTAAGCGAGGTTGTCGCCTGGAGCGTCCAGGCCCCCGGATGACCTCACTGGAGGGGCAATGATTGGTCCGGCACAAGCAGCGGACAAGGCTGAGTTGACCCGGCTATATCACCGTAGCAACCCAGGTTTCGGATGGGAGTTTGAGCCAGAAGCACAGCTCGAGTCCCAAACATTCGTGGCCAAGGATGACAGAGGCCGAGTCATCGGATTGGCCTTGGTGAGTTGCATTGATTACGGGGTGCGCCGCCGTGCCACCATCCATGAGCTTGAAATAGCTCCAGGGGTCCAGATGACAGTCGGTCGTTCCCTACTCAAGGCCTGCCTGAGATGGCTGACAGAACGCGGAGTCCCGGACGTATACGTGTCCCCAAGGGACGAACAGGCGTATGCGTTGTACAGCAGGCTTGGATTCAGGGAGATCAACCGGAGAATCATGGACATGGTGGTTCCAGTTCAAATTCCCCGTCAAACGCAAGTCTGAGCGTCACCCTTCCTCCTGTAGCAGCAAGGGGGCACACGTCGGACGCCCGCCGAGAGCGATATCTCGGCACCGACCTGAGCTTTCAACGAGCAGCCAGTTGTTGAGCGTTCAGGTCGTCTCACACCAATGATCCCTATTCTTAGATCTGTCAGGAAGACAAGTTCTGTCTGGATGGTGATGGCCTTGCCCTGTGCCGGTTCTGGCCGCGCTTGGTACGCTTGGAGCGTAGACGCCGGGTCGAAGAGGAAGGAGGCGTACATGGGCCAAGGACCAAAGGTCATAGAAGGGCTCCAACTGACACCCGAGGAGAGGCGGGACAGGGACGAAGAGTGGGTCCTCAACCCCAAGATTGGCGAGGCCAGCCCCAAGCCAAGCCCGTCCAAGCCGCAGCCGACACCCGTTCGGATCGCTCACCGGTATACCGACTGATGGACCGGGATGAGGACCGCGTCACCCGCGACTACTTCGTGCGACACCGTCGCCGTCACGGCGCGGTCCTCATCGTCGGTACAGGCGCTGTAGGTAGCCTTCTTGCGGACAAGCTGGCGCGCCTCGGTTACAGCCCCCTGTACTTGCTTGACAAGAAGAAGTTGGAGAAGAAGAACGTCATTCGTCACCGATTAGGTGACGAGTCCGTTGGCCAACCCAAGGCACGCGCCCTGGCAGATCGCCTTCGCCGAGATTTTCCGTTCTGCGATGCCAATGGGATCTACGAAGACTTCCTAAAACTTCCCAAGGAAGAGCAGCACCGTCTTGCGAGGCAAGCTGACGTTATCGTGGGCGCTGCTGACGATGTTGATTGCCAGAGGGCGGTCAATCAGGTTTGCATAGACACGGAGCGGCTTGCCGTTTATCCGGCCGTCTGGGTAGACCCCCGCGTCCGTGATGGCGAGGTTGGAGAGATCCTCTGGGTTATCCCTGGTAGGCGCACGCCATGCTATGCCTGCGCGATGGAATGGCGGCAGGCAGGGGCTGACACTGAGGGGCGGGGCGGCACAGGACCTGACATGGAGATCGTTGCTATTGCGGCGGCCTGGGTTGTCGCCGGCTTGCTTGAGCCAGACGACGTGCGGTCTGCCATATTGGCCCAACCCCGGTCGTGCATGTACGTCCATGCATTCATGCCCACTTCGCCGGCCGTTCAACGCCTCTTGCCTGGCGGCTTTAGGACCGTCGAGGTTCCATTCCCCGAGGAGCCCTGCCCTGCGTGTCACGGCCACCGTCGGGTGAGAAGACCTGCTCGAAGAAGGACTGCCACGACGAGACACCCTCCGCCTCCGCCACCAGGGCCAACCTTCTCGTTCAACGTCTCGCATAGGCATCTCGCAGTTACCATTCATACCTCTCTAGCTACGCCTAGTTCGGATGTAGCGTTCCAGTATTCCTGGGGTGACGGTGAAACGACGACAACGCCATCCCACACGTATGCAGTACCAAGCGTATACGTCGTGATGGTCACCGCGACAAACCCCGATGGCTCCTCTACTCAGAGGACAAGGACCATCAGCGTGACGGCTCCACGGCCGCGCAATCCTCGCAAGCGCAAGCCCGTACTAAAATTCAGCGTCTCGGTTGAGGGTCTACAGGCCACCGTTGACACGTCCGGCAGCTCCGATGCCAGTTTCGAGTTCCGGTGGGGTGACCAGCGTATGACGCGGAGTCCAACCCACAAGTACGCGAAACCGGGTGAGTACGTCGTGAGTGTTATCGCGTGGAACTCCCATCGTTCTAGTTCCTCCACCACGACGAGGAGCAGAACCATCACGGTGGGAGCGGCGCCTCGAACGCGGCCCCAACCCGCGCGTCAAGCCCCGCTTGCTTCTCATGCTCCGTCTTGGCCTCGGCCTCCGAATGCACAGCGCGCTGAGGCGCTCCAGCAGTGGCTGGATGTGGCTGCCAAGGCAGCGGCCACCGGACGGCAAGCCTCGGACCTACCTGAGCATCTACAGCGCGAGGTGCAGGCCCACTTGGCTGAAATCCTCCCGCTCTTGGGTCCGTATTCGGATGGAATCCATGGAATCAGAATAGGCGAGCGGTTGTCGCCCGCTGACCTTGCCGCAGTAAATGGGCAGATTCGTAGGCAGCTGGGCATCATGGATCGGCCCGTGGATGAACAAGTGAGTCCTGTTGACGACCGGCAGGTTATTCTGACGTACGCGTCGAGCGGTTTGGTGCTGGGAGGGCTGGAGGTTGGGGGTCGGATAGCGTTGGTAGAGACACGTCAGGGCCGCCTATGGCGTTCCCGCCGTCAGCTGCGGAGCGTCATGGTGGTGGTAGCGGCTCAAGCCCGGGCGATTGTGCCTAACCTAGACCGCCGCAGCAGTCGGCGTCGCCCGTGGGTATTGCTGCCAGAGGCAGAGATATTGCTGGTACACGATTGGCTGGGGTTTGTACCTAGTGGGACGCCGCCGCCCGGACAATGACCAGTTCGGCTCCCGACCCGCCTACCAGCATATCGGCCAAGTTTGATACAGCGCTGAGTTAGCAGTAGTGCGGTCATTGTTGCTCGTCGGATGGAGTAGGGGAGAGTGGACGTCTCCAACCATCGTCCATCTCCTCGAGCGTCCACCCGAGACTCTCGGAGTCGTGCTTGAGCGTGAGCTGCAGGTGCCCGGCAGCAAAGAGGTCGCACATCATTGTAACGATTGTCCCTGCTGAAGCGGCTCATCAATGGTACGGGTGGAACAGTCACCGCAGCGTGGTTGGGCGGCGACGTTAGGGTGTCGGGGGCGGAGACGAGCGCAGCCAGTCCAGCCACTTCGTCACCAGAACACCGATCATCTGCCGCGCTTCGATGAGCGTCATAGTCCGCCTGGGCGAGTCGCCCTTCCAGCGGGCATGGCGGGCCAGGTCGCCGCTGACCTCTTTCCGATTGGCGGAACCCTTGAACACGCTGACCTCGTCCCTGGTGACCCAGCCCTGCTTGACGCAGCCCTGCTTGACGCAGCCCTTGGCATTGTCGTTGATGATCTCGAACACCTTGTACAGGTCAACCCAGCCGGGCGCTGGGTCTGTCCTGCCGAGAATGTCCAAGACCTCGGCAACGTCTGGGTCTGCATCTGCTAGCTGCACGTAGCCGGGCCCCGGCGCGGGTGGTGCCGGGGGCTCCTGTCCGTCCGCCACCACCACGGCTGCAAAGGCCCGACCGCGCACCTCGGCTGAGTCCGCTAGGACGACCTGGTGCTGCTGGCCGGTCTCATCGCTGAAGCGTCCGGTCAGGCCCACCGGACGAAACTCGTCTGTGAGCACGCGGCCGATACCGTTGACCCGGCGGAGTACCACCGACGCGGCCTCATACAGCCGTCCGCCCTCGCGAAAGAGGGCGTCATCCGCGGTGAAACTCAGGTAGTAGCCCTCAGCGTCGGAGGCCACGGCGGGATCACCCTCACGGAACAGCTCTGCCAGGGTGGTCAGGTCGAAGTCATGGCCCTTCAGACGTGCCTTGATCAGCATCGCCAGAGGATACCTGCATGGATGAGGTCAAGCGGCGCGTGCGGTCGAGCGCGGCTCAGGCTCGCGTCGGCTTCGCCCACCATGCCAGAAGGTGTATGAGTTATTCAGCCAGCCGGCTCGGGTGCGTCGGGGTGTGCTTGTTCAAGCCGCTCTAAGGCGAGCCGCACCTCTGTCACGCCGAAGCGGTCGCACAGACGCTCGTACAACTCGTCGCCCACCGGATGACCGGTGCGGTGCTCGGTCAGCTTAACCGCGTCCACCATGTAGCCCTCAAGCGGACGGAAGTGCTTCAGCTCCGCTTCCAGCAGGCCGGCGTACTTGCAGATACGGGCGGTGCTTGAGCGCAGCGCGTGTGGGAGCGTGGGCTGGTCGGCCGCGATCTGAGCCGCAAGCCATGCCGTCTCGGTGGCGTCAGCGTCCTTGTGGATCGTCATCTCGTCACTCCCCTGTGCCTGTGATGGTGGAGGCCCGGAGCCCCCCTGTTCCGGGCTCCGGGCCTCACACCGTCCAGTGCTGCTCGGCCGTAGACCTCCCAGATAGGTACGAGCGCCCGGACCCTTTTTGGGCGAGGAGCGCCGGACCCAGTCGCGACGAGTCCGGCGCTCCTGCGCGGGAACCGTGGCCTGGTGGTCCTTGCCGGGAGTGTCGGCTCCCGGCCCAGGGCGCTGTCGGCCGTAGTTCCCGCCCCAAATCAAACCGAATGGGCGAAAGGGCGTGAAGATTACGTTATGGTCATTTGGTGTCCGGGGACTGGCAATGTTCTGGTAATCTCGTCGGCTCTCGTTTGAATTGGCCGCTTTCGGTTACCATGCGAGGTCTGGCCCAGGCACCGGGAGGAAGACGTCGATGGTCGTCCCGAAAGATCAGGCCGCCCCCAACGTGCTCTTGCGCCAGGCTCGGGAAAGCCACCAGCTGACGCAGGATGAGTTGGCAGACGGCCTCATCCAACTCGGCGCCGGAGGCGTGACCGGCGGCCTGGTCAGCAAGTGGGAGCGCGGGATCTGCCGGCCGTCAGCCTTTCACCGCCGCTTGTTGTGCCAGTTCTTCGAGGCAACGCGCGAGCAGCTCGGCCTTAGCGGACGTCTCAGCGCGCTGTCTGGTGATGCGCCGGCCGGAGGGCTCCTGAGGCACGCCGGCGACGCGGCGGTCGAGGCCAGGCAGAAGCAATCCGCCGTCGATCCCCTGACCCTCGACGAGCTTGATCAGGACGTCGAACGCTTCGCCCTGGAATGCCTGGGCGTTCCACACGCCGATCTTTTCCCACAGGTGTGGGATCACTGGCAGCGAGTCGAGCAGCTGCTCGACAGACGGCAGAGTCTTGGGGACCGGGCGCACCTCACGTTGCTGGGAGGGCAGCTCACGTACTTTCTGTCCCGCCTGTCGTTCAACCTGGGCGACTACACCGCCGCCAGGCGGCATGTGGCGCTGGCCTGGCAGTATGCCGAGGACGTTGGGCAGGCGGTGTTGTGCGCCTCGGTTAAGACGCTGCAAGGCACCATCGCGTTCTACGCCGGACAGCACCGCCGGTCCCTCGATTGCCTGCAAGGCGCCGAGGGTTACGACAACCCGTA
>Ga0137368_10004381_pt1 | contig 15043 bp, 14 predicted proteins | sample SagtaG_13_FD_104917 | JGI IMG/M metagenome (GOLD analysis project Ga0137368, IMG submission 104917) | Vadose zone soil microbial communities from Sagehorn Ranch, Mendocino, California, USA - Sage1_L_100_16 metaG | ecosystem: Environmental > Terrestrial > Soil > Vadose zone | place: USA...
GGCAGCTCGGGCCGTGGGGCATCAACGTAAACTGCCTCACGCCCGGCTCGACGATGAGCGAGGAGACGATCACGGACGAGGTCCGTGCGCGCCGCGCAGCCAGCGCGGAGCGGAGGGCCTTCGCGCGGATCGAGCTGCCGCAAGACGTGACCGGCACGGCCCTGTTCCTGGCCAGCAGCGACAGCGACTTCATGACAGGCCAGCTGCTGGTAGTCGAAGGGGGCGGAATACTTCACTAGGGCGGGACCCAGTCGCGCGGGGGCTTGCCTGCCCTCACCCCCTTGCCCCCTCTCCCAAATTTGGGAGAGGGGGGGAGGGGGTGAGGGCCTACTCTTCAACTCTCGATTCGCAATTCTCGCTGCAGCCATCCCACGATGTTCGGCGTCGTCGCCGGAGTGTTGCCCATGTGCCCGGTAGCGAAGAAGCGTGCCGGCTTGGGGCTGCCGTGCTCCAGCAGCAGGTACATGTCGGCGATGGGGAAGACGCTGTCGTCCAATCCGTTCACGCACAGCAGCGGCGCGCAGGGTTGGTCCAGGATGCCCAGCCGCAGCAGGGACAGACGCGGACTGTACTCGACCCAATCCTGATAGGTAGAGAGCCCGAAGGCGCAGGCCAGCGTTTCGGCCAGCTCGAATGGGTACTCGCCAAACTGGGCCTTCGCGATCCAGTCGGCGGTGAAGGCGATATGGGCGGGACCACCGTGATTGACCGCGGCAGTGACCCGGTCGCGATGCGTATGGGCCAGCTTCGTCGCCCAGTAACCACCGGTGCTGCCGCCCACCAGCCCGATCCGCTCGACATCCAGATCCGGACGGGCGGCGATCCAACCGAAGACGGCGTCCCAGAGCCGCTCCGCGTCCTCGGAGCCGACAAGCGGCGCCTCCCCGACGCCCGGCATGTCGATTGCCAGCACGGCCATCCCGCCCGCCAGGTACGCGTCGGCAGGCCGCTCCTCCTTGAACGAATCTATGCCGCCCCAGATGACCGCCACGGGCGCCCGCTCGACCCCCTTCGGCTTGCGCAAGTAGCCGATCGAGGCCGTGCCCTCCCCGGGGCGGCCGGTGAACGGCATCTCGACCCGCTCGAGGGGTGGGTCGAAGTAGCGGGCCGCTTTGAGGAAGTTGTCCTGGCCGCGTCGATAGGCCTGCACCTTGCCAGGCGAGTTCGGGGCTGGATAGCGCGCTACGTGATGGTAGTCGTGGGCGATCAGGTAGTTGTGCATGGCCGCGCGAGCGTCGCCGGCCGCTTCCGCCTCCGCGGCACGCTGCTCGTACGGCTCGGCCAGTGCGCTGAAGGCCGCCGCCCATTCATCGCGATCGACCGACTTGAGACGGCTCAGGAGTGCCTCGACCTCTTCGTAGACAGTGTACGTGAACGGATTGCGCAGATTGCGCGCCCGTTCGAGCATGATCTCGCGGACCTCGCCAAACGGTCGCGGGCCGGCCGGATCGCGTCCCTGAACCACGCTCGAGCTCCTCTCTAGAAGTCAATTCACCACAAACATCCCAGAGGAGACTGAGCCTCTTTTGTTTGATCCCTCTGTGCTCGCTGTGTCCTCTGCGTCCTCTGTGGTCGAGAACCTCCCTAGCGCAAAATGTGTGCGGCGGGATGACGGGCGTGCGGGCCTGGTCGCACGGGCACGTGGGCACTCAAATCCGGACGATCTCTTCCATCTCCGCTTCGGTGAAGGCGCGAAGCGTCTCGCTGCGGACGTTGCCGGCGCCGATGATGTTGAGCAGGCCGGCCATCATCGCCTTCTCATCGGGCGCTTCCACAATGGCCACCAGGTCGTACTGTCCCTGGGTCCAGTAGAGGCCATGTGTCTTGAAGCCACGCCGCTCGTTGTCCGCCCGGGCCTCGCGCGCCCGTTTGACGGTGTCCTTGGCGTTCTTGGATCCCTGGTCAGTGAACTTGTAGAGCACAACGTAACTTGGCATGCTGTCGCTCCTCTCCGCGCCGCAGGCCCGACGCGCTCTGGCCTCATCTTAGCTCAAACCACAGGCGCGCAATCCTCGCCGAGCGACGGCCCGATTGCGCCGTGTTGAGATACTTCCGCAACCCCGGCCTTGCGCGTGCCGGCCGGCCGGCACGAAGCCCGCGTTGCGGCTGAGGACAATCTCGTCTCGATTAGCGCGTGTGGCAGATCGTTGGCATGGCTGGTACACTTTCGCCCGTGCTCACCGTGTTAGTCGTGATCGTTCGCACCCGCGCTAGGTCCAGGCTCGATTCGTTCGCCTGGATCGGCCGGCCGGTAGCACGCTCGTCGCAGACCTGACCCACCAGAAACAGCAACCCTCCCCTGACGGGGCTGGCCGAGCCAGCCCCGTTTCTGTTTGCCGACGGTCCGCCCAGGAGGCCTCACCATGAAGAAGGACCTGATCAGCATCGCCGACCTCACGCCCGAAGAGCTGCTGGAGCTGCTAGACGAGGCCGCTCGTCTCAAAGCCGAGTGGGCGGCCCGCGCACGCCCACGACCCCTGGCCGGCAGGCTGCTCGCGCTCCTCTTCGAGAAGCCATCCCTCCGAACGCGACTGTCCTTCGAGGTGGCCATGCTCCAGCTCGGTGGAACCTCGCGCTTTCTTGGACCGGCGGAAGTGGGCCTCGGCGTGCGCGAGTCGGTCGCCGATGTCGCGCGGACGCTCGGCGCCTATGTCGACGCCGTGGCGGTGCGAGTCTTCGGACACGAGGTCGCCGAGCAGATGGCTGCCCACTGCCCCGTGCCGGTGATCAACGGCCTGTCCGACGGCGAGCACCCCTGCCAGGTCCTGGCCGACCTGCTGACGCTGCGGGAGCGGTTCGGTCGCCTGGCCGGGCTCACGCTGGCCTACGTAGGCGAAAGCAACAACGTCGCCAACTCGCTCGTGCTTGCGGCCCCTCGAGTCGGACTCAACCTGTGCATCGCCTCACCAGACAGCTACCGGCCTTCCGACGAGCGGCTGGCGGCAGCGGACGAGGTCGCTCGGTCGGCTCAGTCGTGGATCGAGGTGTGCCGCGACCCCAACACGGCGGTCCACGACGCCGACGCCGTCTACGCCGACGCCTGGTACAGCATGGGACAGGAACACGAGGCCGCCAACCGCCGCCCCATCTTCAAGCCCTATCAGGTCAACAGCGATCTGCTGTCGCACGCCCGCGGCGACGTCGCGGTCTTGCATTGTCTGCCGGCCCACCGCGGCGACGAGATCACCGACGAGGTTCTCGACGGCCCCGCTTCGCTCGCGTTCCAGCAGGCGGCCAACCGGGTCTACGTCCAGAAGGCCGTGCTCCTCAAGTTGCTGGGAGCCTCAGCTTAGCTAGACCGCAACGGCGGCTCCCCCTCTCCCCGTGAGGGAGAGGGGGTTGGGGGGTGAGGGCACCCCCCGTGAGGGAGAGGGGGTTGGGGAACAAGTGCGCTTCGCGGGGTGAGGGAGGGGGATTCCGCTTCTTATTCACTTCTTATACTTCTCTCATGCCCATCTAACGTTGCCCGACTATGCTTATCGTGAGGGAGTGGCGGGTCGCGCGGAGTCACGGCCCGTCCGGGAGAGGAGTATGTTCGGGAGCAACGCTCTGAAGACCGCGGTCCTGCTGGGGGCCTTGACGGCCCTGCTGATCCTGATAGGAGATTTGCTGGGCGGCCGGGGCGGCATGGTGATCGCCTTCGGCTTCGCCGTAGTGATGAACTTCGGAGCCTACTGGTTCTCTGACGCGATGGCGCTCCGCATGGCCGGCGCGCGCGAGGTGACGCCTGAGGAAGCGCCAGAGCTTCACGCCCTGGTCGAGGAGCTTTGCGCCGACGCCGGTCTCCCCAAGCCGCGGGTCGCGATGATCGACAGCGAAGCGCCGAACGCTTTCGCCACGGGCCGCGATCCGGAGCACGCCGTCGTCGCGGCGACGACTGGAATCCTCCAGCTCCTTGATCGACGCGAGCTGGCCGGCGTGCTGGCTCACGAGCTAGGCCACGTCGAGAACCGAGACATCCTGATCAGCTCCGTCGCGGCGACGATCGCCGGCGCGATCACGATGGTTGCGCAAATGGCCCAGTGGTCGATGCTGTTCGGCGGCTTCGGGCGCGACGACGAGGAGGAGGGCGGCGGGATCGCCTCGCTGGTGGCCGGGCTGGTGATGATGATCGTGGCGCCCCTGGCGGCGCTGCTCATCCAGATGGCGATCTCACGGGCTCGCGAGTACAGCGCCGACGAGACCGGGGCGCGGCTGTACGGCGACCCCGAGGCGCTCGCCTCGGCGCTCGAGAAGCTCGAGTACTATTCGAAGCAGATCCCGCTCCCAGTCTCGCCGGCCGCGTCCCACCTGTTCATCGTCAAGCCGTTCACCGGGGCCTCGATGCAGGAGTTGTTCAGCACTCATCCGCCTATCGAGGAACGTGTTGCCCGCCTCCATCGCATGGCCGGGCGCGTGGACTAGCGTCGGGCCCCTTTAACCCCCGAGGACGCAGAGGCACCTTGATCATTTGCGTTACCTCTGCGCTTCCCTGCGTCCTCCTGGGGTGAGATTTCGCGTTCCTCTGTGGTGAAGTTTTCTCGCAGCCTGATCCACCGCCGGCCGGACCCGCTGCCGGCCAGCTTTGTGTTCGGGGTCGGCACAGCTGATCACCAGTGTGAGGCGTTTGACCCGCGCTGCCCCGATGTCTGGGACACGTGGGAAGCGGTCCATTCGCAGCACCGCGTTCGCGGTGAGAGCTGGACGCCGCGCGGGAGGGCGACCGACTTCTGGCAGCGTTTCCCCGAGGACATTCAGCTCGCCCAGGCGCTGGGCTGCAGCGCCTTTCGCTTCTCGATCGCCTGGGCGCGCGTCGAGCCTCGGCCCGGCCAATTCTCCAACGACGCCCTCGCTCACTACCGTGAGCTGGCCAGCATCGTGCGGAGCGCCGGCATGGAGCCGGTGGTCACCTTGATGCACCTCGTCTGGCCCCAGCACGTCGAGGAGCAGGGCGGCTTGCGCGCGCCGGACTTCCCCGCCTGGTTCGGCGAATACGCGGCCCGCGTGCGCGACGCGCTGGGCGACCTGGCTCGGTACTGGCTGACCATCAACGAGCCTGACACGCTCATCCTCGGCTATATGAAGCCATGGTGGACGCCAGAATACCTCTGGCCGCCAGGGCTCGAAGACGGGGCCGACGAGGCCGAGAGCATGCGCGCGACGGCCGAAGTCGTCCGTAACCTGTTTCGCGCGCACCGAGCGGGGAGGTTGGCGGTGCGGGCCGGACCTGGTGGGGAACAGAGACTGGTCTCAGCTAACAGCTACTACCTCGGCCTCCCCAACCGGATGTGGCGGCTGCCGTTCCCGCTCGTGCGGCTGGTCGATTGGTTGGCCCGCTCCACGCGGGCCTGGTCGGAAGAAGACTGGGTCCTCCGGCAGGGTCGGATCGTGGTCCGCCCGCCCTCAGATCGCCGAGAGCTGCTTCGGCCGGCGCTGACCAGTGACGCTGGACTTGCCCTGGCTCCGAGGCAACTGGGATATCTGGTCGAGGAGGTCGAGACTCTCAGCTTCCTGTTCTCGTTTTTGGCATCCAACTGGTGGCAGCTCGGGCTGCGGGGCGATCTGCCAACTTTCCTCTGCCCGCCTGAGTGTCGCGGCCAACTCGACTACGTCGCGTTTGACTACTACTACGGGACGCCCTTCGTCCACCGAATCGGTCGCCTGCTCGACGTGTTCGAGCGGCGCTACGACCATGCTCCGATCTGGGCCCACGGCCTCTACGGGGCGCTCCACTACTTCCAGAGCATGTTCCCGCGGCTGCCGGTCTTTGTCGTCGAGAACGGTGTCGCCGGGCGGGCTGGCGACCGCAAGCGAGGCCGTTACATCAGCAATCACGTGCGCCAGGTCCAGCGAGCCCGCGAGGACGGGGTGAACGTCAGCGGCTACCTGGTCTGGAGTCTGACGACCAATCGCGAATGGGGCCTGCCGGCCGGTCCGTCCGGCGATTTCGGCCTTTACCACATCGACCTGGAAGGCGATCCGTCCCTGACCCGCCACCCGACCCCGGCGGCCGCCGCCTACGCCGAGCTGCTCCGTCAACGGGGGGTGTAGGACAATCCCCTCTCCTCTGGGAGAGAACACATGCGCTTCGCGGCGTTAGTGTGAGGGCGCGCTGTGGCGGGGCCTTATAATCCTGGCCGCGCTTCGCGCTGCTGAGGATGGAAGGGGCCACGTGGAGATCCCCGAAGAGACCTGGAGCGCCCGAAGAGATATGGCAGGCGGTGTCGAACCCCTCCCTGTAGCTGTGTCGGAAAGCCCTCACCCCAGCCCTCTCCCAAAGGGCCCAAAGGGAGAGGGGGCTAAGGACCTCTCCATCGTCGTGGTGAGCTACAACACGCGCGACGTGCTGGCGCGCTGCCTGGCGTCGGTTCGAGCCGCCTGGGAGAGCGTGGACGCCGAGCTGATTGTCATCGACAACGCGTCCGCTGACGGCAGCCCAGACCTGGTCGCCGGTCGCTTCCCCGAGGCAACTCTTATCAAGAGCGATCGTAACGTCGGCTTCGCGGCAGCCAACAACCTCGCCTTCGCTCGAGCCCGAGGACGGTACGTGCTGCTGCTCAATCCGGACGCTGAGCTGCGGCCGGACGCCCTTCGTCGCCTGGTCGAGTTCGCCGACGCGCATCCGGAGGCCGGGGCGGTTGGCGCCCGACTGGAGAACCCCGACGGCTCGCTCCAGCACTCAGCGTTTCGCTTCCCGGACCTTCGCCAGGCGCTGTTCGGTTTCTTCGAGCTGGTACCGCTCGATGGCTCGACCAACGGCCGCTACCGGCCGGAGCAGTACGAACGGCCATTCCAGGCCGAGCACTTGCTGGGGGCCTGCTTGTTGCTGCGTGGCGAAGCGCTCGACCAGGTTGGCGCGTTCGACCCGCGGTACTTCATGTACTTCGAGGAGACGGACCTCTGCGCTCGACTGAGACGGGCTGGCTGGCAGAACCTGTACACGCCGGAAGCGCGAGTGGTGCACCTCGGCGCGGCCAGCACCTCCTCCGCGCGTGAGGAGATGTCCGTCGAGTTTCACCGCAGCCAGGCTTACTTTTATCGCAAGCACCGCGGCCTGGTCGGCTACGCCGCGCTCAAGGTGATCGTCTGGCTCGGTGTGGGTTACCGGCTGGCCCGCACGCTGCGCGCCTACCTGCGCGGCCGGATCGAGCGCGCCCTGCTTCGCCAGCGCCTGGTCGGCTACTGGCGGATCCTATGGTTCTAACGACCGACCTCTCCATCGTCATCGTGAGCTACAACGTGCGCGATCTGCTGCGCGACTGCCTTGCGTCGCTGAGGGCGGATCTCGAGCGCCTGCGGGCTGAAGTGTTCGTGGTCGACAACGCCTCGTCAGATGGCTCGGCCGACATGGTCGGCGCGGAGTATCCCTGGGTCACGCTAGTCCGCAGCCCCGACAATCGGGGCTACGCGGCCGCCAACAACCTAGCCCTGCGCCAGGGTCGCGGCCGCTACCTCTTGCTGCTCAACCCCGACACGGTCCTGCCATCCGGCGCGCTCGTCGAGACGGTCGCCTTTCTGGATGCAAATCCAGATGTCGGAGCGCTCGGGCCGAAGCTGGTGCGCGCCGACGGTAGCCTCGATCTGGCCTGCCGGCGGAGCTTCCCCTCGCCCGAAGCCGCCTTCTTCCGCTTGTTCGGGCTGGCCTGGCTGTTCCCGAAATCGCCTCGTTTCGCGCGCTACAACCTGCTCCATCTGGACCCAGACCAGCCGATGGACGTGGACTCGGTCTGCGGCGCCTTCATGCTGGTCCGCCGCGAGGTTGTCGAGCGGGTCGGCCTACTTGACGAGTCATTCCGAATGTACGGCGAGGACCTGGACTGGGCCTACCGCATCAAGCGGGCCGGCTGGCGCGTGCGCTACCACCCGTCGGTCGTGGTGCTGCATTACAAGGGCGAGAGCAGCCGCCAGCGCGCCAGCCAGTCACTGCGCGATTTCTACGACGCGATGCACGTCTTCTACCGCAAGCACTACGCCCCGACGCGCCCACCGCTCTTTAACGCCCTGGTCCACGCCACCATCACCGCCCGCGGCGGGCTGGCCTTGCTCCTGAACTGCGTGCGCGCGCCCGCGGCCCGCCGCGTCAGCGCCTGAGCTCATCGGAGCCTGAGAAGGTGATCGACGGCGCGACCCGCAATCTGGTGGACGTGCTCCAGCGTTCCGTCCTGTTCTCGGAGTGGCCGACCGACGCGCTGCCGCTGGTGGCGCAGCGGTTTCGGCCCATGGAGGTGGGCGCTGGCGCGGTCGTCTGCGCCGAGGGCCAGCCCGGCGACGAGATGTACATCATCGAGGACGGCAGATTCCTCGTCGAGGGCACGCTGGGGAGCAAGATCGTCCGACTGGCCGAGCTCGGTCCGGGCGCCGTGTTCGGCGAAATGGCGGTGGTGACCCAACAGCCACGCTCGGCGACAGTCACAGCTCTGACCGACGCGCGACTGCTGGGGTTGCGCCGCCGCGACTTTCAAGACCTCGCCCGAACGTACCCGGAGCTGGGAGTCTCTCTCGGCCGGATCGTCTCGGAGCGGCTGTCCACCTCCGGGCGCTGGCGTCTCGCCAACGAGAGGCTCGTCCTGCACTCCTTCGACCGCCAGCCGGGCGAGGTGGCGCTCGGCCGCGACGAGCGCAACGACATCGTGCTGCCAGACCCGCGGGTGTCTAGATTCCACGCGGTCGTCCGCCCCGTCGACGGCGGCTATCAGATCGTCGACCTGAACAGCAGCAACGGGACGTTCGTCAATCGGGAGCGAGTCGGCGCCAGGCCGCTGCAGGAGGGCGACGAGATCCTGATCGGCTCGACGTCACTGTACTTCGATCGGACGGGCATCACTCGCTTCTCACGGGGCGGCGGGATCAAGATCGACGCCATCGAGCTGACAAAGACCGTCGGTAAGGGGATCACAAATCTGGACTCGGTGTCACTGTCGTTCTATCCGGGCGAGCTGATCTGCATCGTGGGCGGCAGCGGGACTGGAAAGACGACGTTGATGAACGCCCTGAGTGGGCTGAGCCCGGCCACGCGCGGGCACGTTCTCTACAACGGTGTCGACTATTACCAACACCTCGACGTTTACCGCCATTCGCTGGGCTACGTGCCACAGGACGACATCGTCCACCCGGAGCTTACGGTCCAGCAGACCCTCTACTACGCGGCTCGGTTGCGGCTGCCCGAAGACACCGATCGGGCCGAGATCGAGGAGCGGATCGTCGAAGTACTCGACAACCTGGACCTGGCCGAGCGGCGCGATACCGAGGTCCGCAAAGTGTCCGGAGGCCAGCGCAAGCGGGTTAGCATCGGGGTCGAGCTGCTCACCAAGCCCAGCGTCTTCTACCTCGACGAGCCCACCTCGGGGCTGGATCCCGGCCTCGACAGCCGGATGATGGACCTGCTCAGGACACTCGCCAACCAGGGCCGGACGGTGGTCGTGATCACCCATGCCACCCGCAACGTCATGATCTGTGACAAAGTGGTATTCATGGCCAGGGGCGGTCAGCTGGCGTTCTTCGGCCCACCCGCGGATGCGCTCGAGTATTTCGGGGTCAGCGACTTCACCCAGATCTACCGGCTGCTCGACGACCAGGTTGACGGATGGGACGCCCGGTACCGACAGAGCCAGCACTTCCAAAGAAACGTCCAACACCGGCTGGAAGAGCAAGCCCTCGCGCCAAGAGCGGATGGCGGCCGCGGCGGTCGAGGCGAAAGGAAAGGCGCGAACCAGACCAACTGGTTCTGGCAGTTCATCTGGCTGTCGGTGCGTTACTTGCGCATCCTGATGCGCGACTGGCTGTCGCTGCTGGTCATCCTGGTGGCGGCGCCCATCATCGCGGTGGTCTACGCGCTGATCTTCAAGCGCGACATCTTCGCGCCGACCTGGGCGGACGGCGGGGACGCTCGGCAGGGCGTGGCGCTCCTGTTCAACCTTGCGGTCGCGGTGATGTTCTTGAGCGCCTTCGCCGCTGCTCGCGCGATCGCCGAGGAAGTGCCGATCTACTCGCGCGAGCGACTGGTGAATCTCAAGATCTTTCCGTACGTGCTGTCGAAGATCTTCATCCTCGGCCTGTTCTCTCTGGCCCAGTCTGCCCTCCTGCTCGGCATCGTCTCGCATCAGGTGGACATCCCGGGCGGGAACGCGACGCTGCTCAAGGTCTACGGGGCCCTGGTCCTGACCAACCTGGCCGCGCTCGCGCTGGGCCTGCTGGTCTCGGCTCTGACCACGAACGGTCTCCAGGCGACACTGATCGTAGTGGTGCTGCTGATCCCGGAGCTCACGCTGGGCGGCGCCACCGTCCCGTTGAGCCAGGTCAACGAGATCGCCAGGGCACTCTCGCTGGGGATGATCAGTCGCTGGTCGCTATCGCTGCTCGGGCATTACGTCGACATCAACGCCCGCCTGGACGCCCAGTACCCGAAGAACGACTTCGCCAGCCAGTTCGATATCGATCCTAACGTCTACATCGTGATCCTGCTCGGCTTCTTCGTGGCGGCGCTAGCCGGTGCGATCGGCGCGCTCAAGTATCGGGACGTGCGCTGACGAGCTAGCCCAGCCGTACCTCATGGCCGAGTTTGGGGCACGCCCGATGCGGGCGCAGAGGAAGGTACTCAAGGTACTCAAGGTACTCAAGATTTCACGCTAGGAGTTTTGAGCATCTTCGCGAGGCGTGGCGGAGTCTGGCAGCGACCAGACCCAGCTCGGGCCGACTTTGCGGGGCCGGACGCACAGGGCTTCCTTGGCACGGTGGAGAGCGCTTCGGCCCAAGCCCACCTCGGCGGCCTGGCGCTGGACGACGGTGGCTGGCAGGGGCCCGTCCGCGAGGATCGTTCGGAGCACGGACCTGGCCTCGTCGAGGACGCTAGCAGGGCGGCCAGCGGCCGGGTCGACGAGAGATTCGGCGGTCAGCTCCGACCGCCCCTCCCAGACGACCGTGACCACGCCGTTGAGGGCAGAGAGGAGCCGATAGGCTAGCGACGGGGGAAGGGTGGCAAGGTTGGATTTGGTGCTGGCCAGGATGCGGCGGGAAGCGGTTGGGTCGGATGGGTCCGGAGCGACCAGCAGGCCGGAGCGGGCGGCGCCGATCAAGCCGATGCTGCCGCCACCGCGGTAGAGCGGGTTGCGGGAGGCGCGCTTGGTGAGGTGGCGAATGAGCACGATGGCGATACCGGTGCGCTCCGCGAGACGGGCGGGCTGGACGAGCGCCTGGCGAACGCCCTGGTCGCTGTGAGGATTGATCTCGGGTCCGAGATAGGCGGCGAGTGGGTCGATGACCAGGAAGCAGGGGCGGAAGCGGTCGACGAGCTGTCCCAGGAACGGGGTAAAACGCGGGAGGAGCGGCAGCCCCCCGCCGACCGCGTCGGGCAGGTGGCTGAGGACGTAGACGCGGTCAATGACGGCGTGCGCGGCCTCGAGCCGGGGGCGGATGGTGTCGGCCGCCGCGTCTTCGGCGGAAAGCAGGAGCACGCGAGCTGGCTCATGGGGCGGCGCGGGGTCGTCGGGTAGGGCACGGCCGGCGGTGAGGCGGGCGGCGAGGTCGAGCATGAGGGTCGACTTGCCGAGGCCCGGGTCGCCGTCGAGGATGGTCAGCTTGCCGAAGGGAATGCGGCCGGGCCAGAGCCAGGTGACCTGGGTAGAGGGGATCTGAGAGAGGTTGAAGATGCCGCGGCTCTCGGGAGTCATGCGGCCGTGCTCGGGCGCGGAAGAGGTTGATGGGGTACGGGACCGCTTCATGCATGGGCTCCGGCCGAGTAGCGAGTCGCGAGTCGCGAGCCTAGGAGCACTACCCGTGAGCGGGGGTTGGCGTTCCGCGCGAGGGCGGCTGGAGTCGAGGGGTGAGACAGTTTGTCGGCAGGATCCAGCCGTTTGGCGCGCAGGTTTTGAAGGGACTGAAGGGACGATGGCGGAACGGCACGCAGCCACCACTAAAATATGGTTCGCTTAAAACGCCAGTCAGCGGCCGGTTATTGCGAACCAACTGCAAGACCGTTGACGAAGGTGCCATAGGCGATGCTACGTGGCAGCGGGGTTAGAGGGACGAGGATTGGTCGGGCTTCCTGAGCGGTGTTGAGGTGACGATAGGGGCTTCAGCTGTTCATCGCTCGATGGCACCCGAGACTAGCGTGAACTGGTCTGCCGCCCGAGCTTAGCGCGAAGATTCGTTACATAGTGGCCAGGGGTGCTTCTCGTCATGCGCGAGTTGCTGGACGAGGGCGTCTAGCTCGACCGACTCGTGATCGGCGCAGACCAGCTTGGCTGCCCCGAGGATCGTCTGCTCGTTGATGGCGTGGACAAATTCAGGACTCCCCTTCCGGAAGCCCTCTGGTCCCGATCTCGGTGTGGCGACTAGCGCCAAATCCGGAGAGACTGGGAACGTCAGAAAGGCCCCTTCGCCCAGCGGCACGGTGCCGAAGAAGGAGATGATGCGGTGCTTTGGGTCTGCGATCACGACCGGATTGTCGCTAGTCACGAACCGCTTGTCGGCGGCCGCCTCGATGAACAGCCACCGCAGCGCCGCGATCTGCCGGGCAATGATCTCAAGGCTGAAGACCGACCCGATTAGGGCCGAGACACTGTCCATCCGCCAGTTCGACTCGTCGTCGCCCAGGATCGCCTGGCGCAGTTCCTGAATCGTCATGTCGTCAAGCGAGAATCTGCCAGCCTGGATAAGTTTGCGAGTGACCTGCTCGAACTCTACTGGATCGGACGCCAACTCCTTAGCCTGGCGAAACGCCCGGGCGCCAGCAGCCCGAGCGAAGCGTCGGTGAAACGGCGGGACACGCGTACGCAGCGAGGCCAGAAACCCGACCATCGTGTGGCGCTCCGGTGGGGCAATCATCGCCCTGCCGACGAGCTTCTGAAGCACGGGCTCGACCGCGTCCTCCAGGCCGCCGTGCAGATCCGTCTCGATGGAGTAGTCTCTCGTCCGATCCTCGTGACGCAGGGTGTAGTAGTCCCTCAGCCGGAAGAGCGCGCGGATCGGCTGTTGCTGTGGGCCTGGCCTTCCTTTCTCGTAGACCCACGTATCGGGGGGAATAGTCGGGTCAACGAACCGCTTCAGGTGGACGCGGGGGACGGTGTGTTGCCGTCGGGGCTCGGTACGTCGATGGGCTGACAAAACTCCCTCGCTTTCTCCGGTCGGGCTCGACGCGCCCGCAGTACTATCAGTGATGCGGTGTGAATCGGCAAGGGGAGATGGCGGCCGCGGTGGCCAACCTCACCCTGCTGGCCAACGATCCGGCCACGGCTAACGGCGGCCTGGTCTTCGCCGCCGCGCTATTGGTGCTGCTGCTGGTCGCTCAGAGCGGCGCGCAGCGGCCCCGTGCGCCGAGCCGGGCCATGCACCGGCTCCAACCTCGCTTCGCAAGCTTGGGCGACTGGCCCGCCACACTGCCCATCACACTTCGAAATTGGCGGCTTCTCGGCCGTGCCTCCAGGGACTGCCGGCTAACCACCGAGGGCTGGTACACTTCCTTTGTCTGAGGGACAAGGCCCGAGGGCGTCTGCCTACGGGATTTACCGGGCGGATTCGGTGAAATACCCCTACCCGCGACACTCTGCCTTCTAAGCAGCGGGCCGCAGGTTCGAATCCTGCCTGGGCGCTGGCGGGGACTGATGATGCTTGGAGGAGCAATGCCGACGCGGGAGGCGCTGCGCCGACTAATTGACGAGCTGCCAGACCTTGAGTTGCTCGCCCTAGTGCGGTTCGCCGAGTTCCTGCACACTCGTGCTCTGGGTGGCGAGCGATTGTTGCGCTTCCTGGCTGACGCGCCGCTCGACGACGAGCCACTCACCGCCGGAGACAAGGAGGCGCTGGCCGCGTCCTACGACTCACGATCCGAGGAGCGAATCCGCCAGGACGAACTCCGTCGCGAACTCGGTCTGTGATATGGCGCATCGAATGGGAGCGTCGCGCCTCGGATGAGCTGCGCCGCCTCACACTAGGCAATCCTAACCAGGCTCAGCGCATTCTCGACGCCCTGGACCGGCTTGCTGAACAGAATCAGGGTGACGTGAAAAGGCTCGAGGGCCGTCCTGGCGAGTATCGGCTCCGGGTCGGCGGATGGCGGGTACTCTTCCGGCGAGATGCGGCCGCCGGCTGCGTTATTGTCGCTCGCATCGCGCCGCGTGGCCGAGCCTACCGCCGCTGAGTGCAGCGGTCTTTGGGATGAGCGCAGCATCCGTTGATAGCGAGCGGCCCTATCGGGTGCGAAGCGTCATTGAGATAGCCAGCAGGCCCCGGCGGTGGGGCTCAGATATGACCAAAACGCCGGCCGGGTGAGTCTTGCTCGTTCCAGGTCCGGCAGCGGGGTAAGGTGGGACTGCTCGGCGGCGAAGCCCTCGAGCGGCGCCTGCTGGGTGGTGGCGTGGACGCGCACATCGAGATCATCGCGCTCGCAGGCGGCCAGCTCAGCCGGGAAGTGGGCGAAGGTCCCGAAGCCGTTGCCCTTGATGAAGTGCTGGTCGAGGTAGAAGAACGAGCGCTCGATCTTGCCCTTCGTCCTGGCGCGGCCAACCTGGAAGGCGCGCGGCTTGAGCCGGTAGTCACCGTCAGCATCCTCCTTTTGGCCTCCTCTTGGGCAGAGCCCACGACAGGAGATGATGCTGCCTACGGGTGGAGTCACTTTTACCGCGGAAACTCGGTCACTTTTCAGGCGGAATCCACGCCGCCCAGCTATACGACCTGGCCGTGAGGAGGGCAAAGCCCGTCTACCGGGAGCCAAACGAGCTCTTCGCCCTCACGTATCCGACGTCCAAGCTCCGCGAGCTGGCAAAGGACGTGCTCAATCGTCTTGCTGGCAGGAACGGGAAGGCACTAGGCGGCCTTCCGCTACCGTGATCACCTCGCAGGAGTGGTGACCCGCCCGGTGACGGCGGCGATCGAGTGGCAGCATTCATTTGGGAGAGCTCCTGGCCGGGGCAGATCAGCGGGCAGTGGGGCCGAGGGTGGCACGCGCGAGGCGCTGGATCAGGGCCGCGACCTGCTCAGGGCCGCGCGTGGCTCCGGCCAGGTTGTCGTAGCTCTGGAAGCTCGTCAGCATATGGAGGACGTCGACCGCCTCCTCAAACGCATCGAGCGA
>Ga0137368_10004387_pt1 | contig 15030 bp, 14 predicted proteins | sample SagtaG_13_FD_104917 | JGI IMG/M metagenome (GOLD analysis project Ga0137368, IMG submission 104917) | Vadose zone soil microbial communities from Sagehorn Ranch, Mendocino, California, USA - Sage1_L_100_16 metaG | ecosystem: Environmental > Terrestrial > Soil > Vadose zone | place: USA...
AGCGGCGCATCGCCGCAGCAAACGAGCTGGATCGCACGCGGCTGCAGCTCGCCCGGGCCATCGGGTTGCCGGCCGCGCAGGAGTTCTCGGTCGCCGATCGCATCGAGTACGCGCCGCGGCCACCGATCGCGGTGCAAGACGCGGTCGTCCGCGCGATCAGGCAGCGTGAGGATGTGCAGACCGCGCAGGCGCGTGTCGACGCGGCGACCGCCGCCGTCAGCAGCGCGCGCGGCGATCTGCTGCCAAGCCTCCACGTGCAGGCTGATTACGGGTCGATCGGGACTTCGCCCGTGGACACCGACGCCACATATACCGTCGCAGGCGCGGTGCGCATCCCGCTCTTCGATCGCGGCCGCACGCACGCCGAGATCGTGCAGCGACAGGCCGAGCTCACCGAACGCCAGGCGGAACTGGCCGATCTCAAGAACGGCGTCGCGTACGAAGTGCAGCTTGCCGTCAACGACCTGGCGGCGGCCGCGCAACAGGTCGAAGTGGCGCAGACGGCGGCCGATCTGGCGGGACAGGCGCTGACGCAGGCGGAGGATCGGTTTCGCGCGGGCGTGGCCAGCAACATCGAAGTCGTGCAAGCGCAACAGGCCGACGCCGCCGCGCGCGAAAGCTACATTGCGAGTCTGTACGCGCACAACCTCGCGAAAGCGGCGGTGGCCCGCGCGCTCGGCATCAGCGAACAGGAGTTCTTGAAATTTCTGACCGGCCAGTAACGCGGCCGCACACGACTGAAGTCGGAGGACGGATGGCAGAACCGGAAGTCGCCGCGCGCTCGAACGTCAGGGTGTTGCGCGGCCGAGCCAACAGCGGCGCGGCGCGCTGGACGCTCGTTCTCGCCGCAATCGCGCTCGTTGGCGGCGGCATTTGGTGGATGACACATCGCGGACGTGTGTCCACAGACGACGCCCAGATCGACGGCTCAATCGTTCCTATCGCCGCAAAGGTTGGCGGCATCGTCGGCGAGGTCCGGGTACGCGACAACCAATCGGTGACTCCCGGAACGGTGCTGGTGGTCATCGATACGCGGGATTATGAAGTGGCGCTGCAGCGTGCGGAGGCCGATCGCGCCGATGCGCAGGCCGCCCTTGCCGGTGCGGAGGCGGGAGTGACGATGACGTCCACCGAAACGCAAAGCCAGCTTTCGTCGATGCAAGCGGAGCGACGAAACGCCGACGCCGGTGTCCAGCTTGCCGAGCGGCAGATCGCGGCCGCACGTGCGCAGCTTGCCGCCCGCCAGGCGGGGCAGCGCCAAGCCGAAGCTGCCTTACACAAGGCCGACCAGGACGTGCAACGACTCGAGCTGTTGATCGAAAAGGACGAAGTGTCTCGTCAGCAATACGACGCGGCCGTTGCCGCGCAGCAGGCCGCACAGGCGGCTGTTGATTCCGCTCGCGCTGCCGTTACGGAAGGCGAAACAGGCATTGCAGTCGCGGAGAGCCGACTCGCGCAGGCACGTGGCGGTGTGACGCAGGCGTCATCAGCGGTGCGGACCGCGGAGACGGCGCCCCAACAGATGCAGGTCACGCGCGCGCGCGTGTCCGCGGCGCAGGCGCGTCTGGCGCAGGCCGATGCCGCTATTCAGCAAGCGAAGTTGAACCTTGAGTACGCGACGGTGAAAGCTACTGTCGCCGGAATCGTGAGCCGCAAAAGCGTCGAGCCTGGTCAAGTCGTACAGCCGGGACAGCCTCTGATGGCTCTTGTTCCGTTGAGCAACGTGTGGGTCACCGCCAATTTCAAAGAGACGCAGTTGCGCGAGATGAAGCCGGGACAGCGCGCGGTGATTCACGTCGATACCTACGGCGGACGCACGTATCAGGGCCACGTTGAGAGCATCGCGCCCGCCACAGGCGCCCGTTTCAGTCTGTTGCCGCCGGAGAACGCGGCCGGCAACTTCGTGAAGGTCGTGCAGCGCGTGCCGGTGCGCATTGCGCTCGATCAAGGCCAGGACGCAGATCACCTGCTTCGTCCGGGCATGTCCGCCACCGCTGACGTCTTCATGAAGTAGCGCGATCGGATCACAACTCGCGAAACTTGCAACTCAACTTTGAACTGGAAACTGGGAATTGGAAACTGACGACGGCATTAATCGCAGTCCCTAAAGTCCCGCGCTGCATGCCTCACAACGGATGACCGCTAAACCACACGTCAACCCGTGGCTCACCGCCAGCGCCGTGATGTTCGGCACGTTCATGGTAGTGCTCGACACCACCGTGGTGAACGTGTCGCTGCCACACATTGCGGGTAATCTCTCGTCCACCATCGACGAGGGGACCTGGGCACTCACGTCGTACCTCGCCGCCAACGCCGTCATCCTGCCCTTGACGGGCTGGCTGGCCAACTTCTTCGGCAGAAAGCGCCTGCTGCTTCTCTCGGTGACCGGGTTCACGGCCGCGTCGTTTCTGTGCGGCATCGCACCGAATTTGCCCGTGCTCATCGCCTTCCGCATCGTGCAGGGCCTCACCGGCGGCGTCATGCAGCCGTTGTCGCAAGCGGTGCTGCTCGAGGCGTTTGAGCCTGAGGAACGCGGCCGCGCGATGGGCTTCTGGGGCCTTGGCATCGTCGTCGCACCGATTATCGGACCCGTACTCGGCGGCTGGCTTACAGACAACTACTCCTGGCGCTGGGTGTTCTACATCAATATCCCGGTCGGCGCGATGGCGGTGTTGATGACGCGCGCGTACGTGTTCGATCCGCCCTACATCAAGCGCGTGTCGGAGACGATCGATTACCGTGGGATTGGGCTTCTCGCGCTCGGCGTGGGCGCGATTCAAGTCGTGCTCGACAAGGGGCAACAGGCAGACTGGTTCGACTCGCCGACCATCGTCGCGCTGACGGCGCTTGGTGTGGTGTCGCTGACGGTGTTCATCTTTGCCGAACTCAGGCAGCCGCATCCCGTCGTGGACTTGCGCGTGTTCAAGCACATGACCTACAGCCTCGGCGTGTTTCTCACGACGGTGTTGGGCTTCGTGCTGTACGGCAGCCTCGTGCTGCTGCCGATCATGCTGCAGACGCTGCTTGGCTATCCCCCCATTCAGGCAGGGCTGGCGCTCGCCCCACGAGGCATCGGGTCGTTCATCGCGATGCCGCTTGTCGGCGTGGCCACGGATCGATTCGATCCTCGCGTGCTGGTCGGCATCGGCCTCGTCGCCGGCGCCGCGACGTTGTTCTGGCTTGGATCGCTGAACCTGCAGGCCGGCTACTGGGATCTGTTCTGGCCGCAACTGCTCCAAGGCGCCGCGCTCGGCTTGCTCTTCGTACCGCTGACAACCGTCACGATGGCCGGAATCTCGCGCGAGGAGATGGGCAACGCCACCAGTCTGGTGAACCTGATGCGCAACGTCGGCAGCGGAATCGGCATCGCCGTCGTGACGACGTTCCTCGCACAGCGCCGCGTGGTCCACACCCAAGTGCTCGCGTCGCACCTCAACGCGTACTCGCCCCAGTCGGCCGAGGTCCTGAGCGGGCTTCAAGCGTACTTTCGATCGCGCGGCGCCGACGCGATCACCGCGGCGCGACAGGCCTATGCGGCGTCGCGTGGCATGGTCGCCCGGCAGGCCGCGATGCTCTCGTTCATCGACGCCTTCTTCCTGATGGGCGTGATCTTCGTCCTCATGATTCCGCTGCTCTTCCTCATGACGCGGCCGCGGCGTGCCGGATCCGGGCCACCGGTGGCTCCGATGGAGTAAGCCGCCGGTTGACGAGAGGTTCTCCCGTGTGTTGCTCCTTCAGCCCGGCGGCCTTCCCCAGTCGCCCCGTGGAAACGGCAGCCCGTGTTGCTCGCGGGCCCGGCGCATCGCGTCGCGACAATGGGTAACGAGCACCACATCCGATCGTGGCCTGCCTGTACAAGGAAGCACGAACCCGGCGCGGCGGTCTTCGGCGTAATACCGCGTCGAATCAGACTGATCCACTTCGCCTTCGACGAGACACGCCGCGCACGTCAGACACCAACCCTGGAGACAGCTGTAGGGCAGATCGAGTCCCGCAGCGAGGCCGGCGTCGAGCAGATGCTCGTCCGGCCCAACCGTCACATCGTGGGAGCTGTCGTCAGGCAGCCGAAACGTTGCGCGGAAGCGTTCGGCCGTTGCCATCAGGCTTGGCCGCGACATCGCGCACGGGCGACCGGGAGATGCACCTCGAGTGCGCCGATCGGACGCGAGCGTTGAGCGTCGACTTCGTAGTTCACGGAGGAGACACAATTATGACCTAAGCTAATGTTTCAAAAATAACGACCTTTCCTTTGTTCAGCGAGGTTACCGATGGAGATCAGGAAAAAGCCGCATGCGACCGGCAAAGTGAAAGCAGGGGACACATCGCAGCGTGTTGGCGTCGAGCAGCTCGAGTCACGCGGCATCGATGTCAAGCAGCTGATCGAGAAGCTGATCGACGCGGCCGGCGCCGAGTTCACAACCTATTACTACTACACGATTCTCCGCATGCACCTCGCCGGGCACGAGGACTACAAGGAGATCTGCGAGGACGCACGGCTGGAGGATCGCGCGCATTTCGAGCTGATCACGCCGCGGCTGTACGAGCTCGGCGCCGGGCTGCCGCGCGACATTCGCGAGTTTGCGGATCGCGCCGGCTGTCCCGACGCTTATCTGCCCGACGACCCCAGCGCCGTCAATATCCTTACCGTCCTTCTCGAGGCGGAGCGCTGCGCGATTCGCACCTGGAGCGAAGTTTGTGACCTGACGTTCGGCAAGGACTTTCGCACTTACGACATGGCCTCTCGCATCCTCCAGGAAGAGATCGAGCACGAGGCATGGTTCATCGAGCTCTTGAGCAAGGAGCGGGACGGCAAGGGTATTCCATCAGGGCACTTCCGCAGGGGCGAGCCTGGCGAGGCGCCGTACAGCAAGAACCGCGGTTTCTACAATCCTTAGCAGCCGGGGTGATGGTGCAAACGTTGCAACCGATCCTTCTGGCGAACGTGTCCGTTCGCAAGGAGGGAACTGATGGTTGGGGTTCTCGGTTGGATTGTATTTGGCCTCATCGCGGGCATCATCGCCAAGCTCGTCATGCCTGGCCGTGATCCTGGTGGCTTCATCGTCACCATTCTGCTCGGTATCGGCGGCGCGATGCTGGGCGGATGGCTCGGTCGCGTCATGGGACTCTATAGTCAGGGTGAGTCCGCCGGAATGCTCATGTCGATTGTGGGCGCCGTCGCGCTGCTCGCTATCTATCGAGTAGTGCGGCGTCCACGAGTCGTGTAGCGCACTGAGAATAGCGGGGCTTGTGCTCTTGCGCAGGCTTGGCGCATTGCCTCGCTATTTAATTGCTCGGTAATTACTCGCAGTAGTTCGTGGTTCCGTGTCAGCTCGATAACCGGTTGTCATTCGTGACAGGCGAAGCGCCTGTCTTGTCGTCTCTCGTCAAGCGTCCAGCTTGCATCGCTATTCAATTCGAACGATAGTGGTCGTTTGCGACCGAGACGATGCATTACGTCTTGTCAAAAGCTGTAAAGCGGGAGGTTCTGAATGGCGAAAGCAGCGAAGCCCGTGCCGGAGGGATACCACACACTTACGCCGCAGCTGACATTGGACAACGCGGCACAGACGATTGACTGGTACAAAAAGGCGCTCGGCGCCGAAGAAGTGAGCCGCAGTGTCGGTCCCGATGGAAAGATCATGCACGCCGAGCTCAAGATCGGCGACTCACGATTCATGGTGAACGACGTCATGATGGGCAAGGGCCCGCAAGCGTATGGCGGATCACCTTCGTCATTGTGGCTGTACGTGAACAACTCCGACGAATTCTTCAAGCGTGCGGTAGACGCGGGTGCGAAGGTGGAGATGCCGCTTGCGGATCAGTTCTGGGGCGACCGCGGAGGCGCCGTGAAGGATCCGGCAGGCTACACGTGGTGGATTGCTACGCGCAAAGAAGATCTCACGCAAGGGGAGATACAGCAGCGCGCGGCGGAATTCTTCAAGCAGATGGCCCAGCCCCACTAGGCTCGAGCACGACCAGTTGCTGGCGTTGACGCGGCACTCGGTGCGCGATAGCCGCGTTGCGTCAGCACCTGCAGTCCATGATCGGTGCGTTCTCTTGCGCAGATCGAAGCGCTCAGGCTGAGCGGCGCTTGGACTGCCGCGAAGGAATACAGCCCAACCGCGCGAGGCATCTCACGGCGGAGCTTTGAAGATCAGTTCCGCGCCGCACACTCGCCGATCCAATCAAGTCCACGGCTGACCATACGCTCATTACGGCAGTGCTGCCCTGTGATAGGCACCCCAATTGCACCGCTATCCGCCGGCACAGGCTCGGCTTTGGCAGCGGATAAAGCCGCTGCCCGGGCGGACCAGTGGGCTTCTTATTGTCGAACAACCGAGGGAGGAACGATGCAGGTCAGAAAGCTATTCATGATCAGCGCGCTGTCACTCGCGCTGCTGCCGGCAACCGCGTCGGCCCAGGACTGGTTCTTCACGCCTTTTGTCGGCGCTAACTTCGGCGGCAATGCTGCCTTTGGCAACTTCCCCACCTTCGATGATGAAGTCGAGCGACGGATCGACTTTGGTGCGACGGTCGGGTGGAACCCTGGTGTCGTGGGCTTTGAAGTCGACTTCGGGTGGTCTCCCAACTTCTTCGAAGACACCGCCGGCGACCGCAACTTCGGGTTCGGCGACAGCAATGTAACGACGGTAATGGCCAACCTGCTGGTGAGCTCACCGAACCGAGTCGGTGTGCGGCCGTACGGATCGGGGGGGCTCGGCTTGATTCGAAGCCGCGTGAGCGATGTGGGTGGCTTCTTCGATGACCTCACGTCAAACGATCTGGGAGTGAACGTGGGAGGCGGCGTGCAGGGGTACTTCAGCAACAACGTCGGCATTCGAGGAGACGTTCGCTACTTCCGGTCACTGCAGGACAATCAGCCCGACAACGATCTGGATCTCGCGCTGAGCGATTTCGATTTCTGGCGCGGAACGGTCGGCGTCACCTTCCGCTGGTAAAGGCGGTCACAGGGCGAGGCTCGGATATCCGCGCCTCGTTCTGTTTCCTGAACGCTGCCGCATCCTTTCTGTCCTGCCACTTTCGCATTCTCAGCACGCTCCGCTCGCTCGACGGTTCACCGCGGCGTTGGTCGTTTGACCTTGGGTTCCGCGTAGGGTTTTAGTCGCGAACTGCACTGAGGTTCACAAGAGTTGAAGGAAATATCCCTCTAGTACCAAGTCGACATGCACGATGGTGCGTATTCGAGCCTCGTACGCGTGTAGTAGCCTAGCCTCACGTTGTCAATCCCCCGCATCGTTCTCGCATTGTTTCTGGTCGCGCAGGCCTGCGACGGTATTTTCACGTATGCGGCCATCGCCGCCGACGGCCTGGCGGCCGAAGGCAATCTCATCCTCGCCACCTGGATGGGACTCATCGGCCCCGGACCCGCGCTCATGGGTGCGAAGCTCGTGGCGTGCTTCTGCGGAATGATTCTGTATGAGCGGGGCGTGCATCGCACGCTCGCCGTCTTGACGATGCTCTATGCGTTGGCCGCGGTCGGGCCGTGGCTGCTCATCCTCCGGCATTACTGATCGCGGCTAGGAGCCCTGCCTTTGCCGGTGACGAAAGCGCCGTAGCTTTTCCCGGTTGCCGCACGTCTTCATTTCGCACCATCGGCGGCTCGCGTTTTTCGTGTCATCCAGAAACCACCATCCGCAATCCTGTGCCGCGCAGGGCCGGACACGTTGCAGACGCCTGGACGTGAGCAGGCGCGACGCTGCGCGCGATACCTCCCACACGATGCGATCGAGATCGTCATCTCCTGCATAGATCCATTCGAACGCTGCGTCGGCATGCACGAGGCGGCCGTGGCTGTACCAGCGACTGAGATGCGCGCTGAGTGCGTCCATCGTCGACTTTGCCGGCGATCGGCCCGCTGACGTCGCGGTAAAAGCGTCGTGCAGCAGCTCGCGCAGGACGCGCGCTTGCGATAGCACGCGCCCGGCGTCCTCCTGGCGGCGTCTCGCTCGCGCGCCGAGTCGATCCGCCAGGTCTGGTTTCAGCACACCTTTTTCCCGTGCCCACGCCACGAGCGCGTCGTAGGAAGTGAGCTGGTCTGACGGATTGTCAGAGCCCCTGGCCGATAGCGTGTTCACAAAGGCCAGACAGCGTGACACGTCCGTGTCCTCACTCGGAACGATCGCGCGCGCGCGTTGCCGCGTCATGGATCAGATTGTACGCCCGTCGGCTGTAACCGCCAAAACATGTTGACAGGTTACGACCGTTCGCACTATGTTGTTGACACCTGCTAATCACATTTAGATGGTTACTGCGGAGGCAGCAATGACGACTACAACGAAGACGGTGCCGGCAAGCGTGGACTCGAGCGTCCTGACGCGGATTCTCGAGGAGGGTTACGGATACGAGGCCTGGCACGGCCCGGACCTGAAAGCGGCGATGGAAGACGTTGACAGCGGTTTGGCGTTCTGGCGGCCGAGCCCGGAGCGGCACAGCATCGCCGAAATTGCCGTGCACCATGCGTATCATACGCACAACGTGCGCAGCCGGCTCACGGGCGAGCCGGCGTCGCCGTTCTTCCTTGCGGGCGACGACTGGTTTGCCCTCCCGTCGGCGTCAGATCTCAGCTGGCCACAGATCAAGTCGCTCGTGGAATCGGGCCAGCAGCAGCTTGCGGAAACGGTGCGTGCAATCGGCGAAGGCCGCCGCGCATCGCAACTTGCGGCGACGGAGCAGTTGGATCTCGTGCTCGGGATCACGTGTCATGCCGTGTATCACTCCGGGCAGATCCAATTGCTCAAGAGGCTGCGGCCCTGACGCTGGGGAAGCGTGTAGTGGCGGGGCTTCCGCCGCCGCTGAAGCTATGGCGGACCGCCGCAGCCTTGGCGAAGGCGGTCAGCGCCGCCGATCAGTCCCGTGCTTCGAGCACCATCACGGCGGCTCTCTGCGCGCCGCGATGCGGGACGGCGACGTAGAGCCGATTGAACTCAGGCACGAAGAGCGAGGTCCGTGCGCCGGCGGCCGTGGGAATGCGCGCGACACGAGCAAATCCCGTCGGCTGATCCTGCAGCACGTCAACCGCGCCTTCACCGCCGCTGACGTACAAACGCTTTCTGCGCGCGTCGTAGAACACATCATCGGTGTCTCCGATGGTGTCCGCCGAAGCCGTGACTTTGCCGGACACAGTGTCAACAACCAATATCTTCGCGGGACGCCGGCAGCCGATGAACAGCCGCTTGGCGGCCGCGTCCAGCGCCATTGGATAGTTCGACTCAGCGCCGGATGTTCGCCACGTTGCGACAACCTTCATCGCCTTGCGATCGATCGCGGCGATCTGCCGCGCGCCAGGCACGTTCACGTACATCATCGCGCTCGACGGATCCAATTGAAATGACTCCGCGTGCGCCGCGAGCGCGGCGCTGCCGGCAGGTTTGCCGTCGGGAAGGCTGACCGCGGCAATGCCATTCGCATATCCGACGTAGAGCCGCCTGGCAGCGGCGTCGTAGCGCACGTTGTCTGCATCATCGCCAACCTTGACCCGCGACACGACGTGCATGTCGTCGCCGGCGAGAAACTGGAGCTCACCGGATTGGCCGTTCGCTACGGCTACCTGCTTCGTATCGGGTAGGAACGCGACGCCTTGCGGCTCTTGAAATCCTTTGACGCTTTGCAGGTGCCGCCCTTGACGAACGTCGACGACTTCGAGCGTGTTGTTGCCGAGCGCCGCGACGAACAGCCGTTGTCCCTCGCGATCGACAGCCAGGTGATCGATGCGGCCCTCCACGTTGGGCAGCTCGATGGTTGCGACGACCGCCAGAGGTTCTTTCGACTGGACGAGCGCCGGCGTCTCGAACCCGGCAAGCGCCGCGAAGAGCACGATCGAGGCGTTACGCATCGGCATCCGCCTTACTCGGCCAGACATTCGGCCGCCGCAAGACAATTATCAGACACGGAATCAGGAACACCCAACACCAGCCACTGGCCCGATGCCTGCATGAACGAGTTGTAGTCTCCCCACTGGCCGCCTTGCACCAGCGCGTAATGCACCACGGTCGCCGCACACAACACGGCGGCTTCTTCGACCGCTGCACGACCAGGAACAGCGGAACGGTCTCCGACAGGATAGGAGTGAAGGGAATGCAACTGAGCGCGCCGAGCAGGCGCCCCTCCGGGCGCCGCCACCGGACAAACGCCAGCAGCAGCAAAGGCCCGCCCCAATACTGCACGGGTGCCTTGATATGCGTGCCGGCGCGAAGCGCCTCCAACCAGTCGCGTGGCCACGCCGGCAGGATCGCCAGACTGGCTACGACCAACACGAGCCCGCCGATGATCGCGGACGTCGACGGAAAGCCCGCCCAGAGCGCGGCCCCGAGGCTTGGTTTGCACACCAGCAAGCCGCCAAATGGCGCTGTCAGCGCCGCCGCCGTGAGAAGCGGGGACCACTGCTTGTTTTGCAGCACCGACACCATGGCCAGCGACGCGAACACGAACAGTTGCGGATTGCCGATCGTCTTCCGCGTCAGGACCCATGCGAGAGTGGCGACGCCGAGCGTCACGAAGATGCGGTCAGCCCACGCCGATGGAAACGCGGCGAGCGGAAGGGCGACGAGCGTGGCAGGCAGCGGATAGAAGAACGTGTGGCGCGAGTCGAATGCGCGGCCTGGTCCGATTTGGTGGTACGGGTTCTGGCCGGACGACAACGCACGCGCGCTGTACCAGACGTACTCAAAGTCGGAGGGCTGGCCGCGCCCGTCAAACCAGAACGAGCTATACGCGAGCGCGACGCTGCTGAGTGCGAGCGTGATCAGGATGCGTTGCAGCGTCCTCGAGTGCGCGGCGGCACGCCAGGAACCGATCACGCTTCGGTGTAGACCCACGCTCCCGCCACGCCCGCCACCAGAATCTCGGCCAGCCCCCACACCGTGCCGATCACGATCATCGGCGTCGGAAAGAGTCCCATCACGGCCGCGCCGATATTCGGGTAGCAATACGCGAGAAACCAGGTCGTCGCCGCGGCGCACGCCGCCGTGCCCGGGCCCGCACCAAATCGCGGCCGAATCGCCGCATACAGCCAGACCGTCACGATGCCGAGCGCGAAGCCAAGGAGCACGAACCATCCGATCATGCGATTGTCGAGTGGCGGCCGGTTCAACGCCGCCATGGCCGCGTTCATTTCATCTGCGAACAGCACGCCGTTGAGGATGAACTCGCTGATGTTGATCAGCAGTCCCGCCAGCAGCCCGCCGAATACGACACGACGCAGGTCGATTCCGCTCATCGTCCCTCCTCGCTGGTTGTGCGCGATTGCGTGAGTGAAGCGGATTCTACCGCGCGCGTGACCCCGCGGCGCGTACGATCACTGCGGAGCGCGGCACGGGTCCACGGCTTTGCCTGACGCGTCACGAGTCCAGCTCCCGAGCGGAGTGCCAAGCCCGCGGTCGTCGAACGTGTTGATCCAGATCGTGGCAAACTGCGGCAAACGCTCGCCACGACAATATTCGACGCGCCAAGACGAGTTGCCGTTGGCGCGAACGATGGCGTTGAGCGCTTCGACGACAGAGAGCGGTCCCGTGTCGAGCGTGATTTCCTCCACGCCCGACGCGATCAGCGCGGACTGACCGCGATCGGGCCGGGTTAGCAGCGCCGCCACCGCGGCGCTGAGCGCCTCGCCTATATTCGCCTTGTCAAGATGCAACGGGTTGGTCGTGACGTGCAGGAAATGTCTTGCGTCCGTCCACGCGGCGAGCGGGCGCACCACGATGACGCCGTCTGATTCGGTCCAGTAATAGCGCGCGTCGGCTCCGACCAGCGTGTTCATCGCGTCCGCGACCGTCATGGCACGCAGAGGAATGGAATCGCCGTTGGGCGGTTTGTCGCTGAACGTGCATCCCGGCAGATTCTCGATGCCCGCAGGGATTCTCAGTTTTCGGGCAATGAACATCGCAACACCCGGGACGGTGCAGTTGTCGACCGGCAAGCGAAGCGTGACGGGCAGGTCGATGATTCGCGTAGTGATATCGCGGTCGTGAGCTTGACGACCCTGTGCACCCCTTGCGCCGGTGCCCAGCGAGATGAGCAGCGAAAGCGCGACGCCAATCAATCCTGAGCGGTCGATGTCTTCTCCTTGGGCCGATCGAGCTTCAAGTGCTCGAACAGGAAGCGGTCGATACGAACGAGCTCGTCGCGCACACTCGCGCGATAGCGGCTCAGCCCATGGTCTTCGTCTGGATATTCGACATATTCAATCAAGTCGCCCTTCCCGAGCTCGCGCATCCGTTTCACCCATCGCTTCGATTCGTTTGGCGGAACGGATGAATCGCGCAAGCCTTGCATGAGCAACTGCGGGGCAGCGACTTTCTCGACGAAATTGAGGGGGGACCGCTCGTCATAGCGATCGGGGATATCAGTGTAGGCCCCGCCGAATTCCTCGCGAGCGCGTCCAGGCTCGCGCGTCGGCGTAGCGAATCTGGCGGGCGAGACGTAGCGCTCCATCGCGAGGTTCTTCCACGACGATACCGGCGCGCGAATCACTTGCGCCTGGAACGTGCCGGGAGAATTCGTCGCAATTGCGAGACTCATGTAGCCGCCGCCGCTGCCACCCCACGTCGCCTTTCGTGTCATATCGATGTAGGGAAGCGTCTTGAGGTAGTCGAGCACCGCCATGCAGTCTTCGTACTCGGTGCCGCCATAGTCGCCGACGTGGAGATCGTGAAAGCCGTCCCCGAAGCCGACGGTGCCTCGCGGGTTAACCGCGATGAACACGAACCCCTTTTGAATGAGGTACTGCCACATCATGTTCATCGACTCGTTCCACTGTCCCGGATGGCCATGCAGCAGCACGACGACAGGATATTTCCGGTTCGGATCGAAGTCTTTCGGCTTGTAGAGCAGCGCCGGAATCTTCAGGTGGTCCGGCCCGGGATAAGTGAGTTCTTCGGGCGCGCTCAGGTCGGCGGAATTGATGCGACCCATCGAGTTCGTGAGTTGCTTCGGCGTGCCGCCCTGCACCGGCATCAACCAGATGTCCGAGGCCCGCGTGGCGGTCGTTTCGAGGTAAGCGAGCGTCTTTCCGTCGGGCGCGAACTGAGGCGAGCGGCGAATGCCCTTCCCTGTCGCGAGCACCTTCGGAGTGCCGTGTCCATCGGAAGATGTGACGACGACGTCGCGGCTCATGCCGGTGGAGCGAATGTAGGCGACGAGCGTGCCGTCGGGCGACCACGATGGACTATCGTGATCGGTCGCCTCGTAGGTGAGCGGCGTCACCTTGCCGGTGGCGACGTCGGCGACGCCAATCTGGTCGAAGCCGCTGCTGCCGTTGGTGAACGCGATGCGGCGGCTGTCCGGCGACCACACCGGCGATCCGTTGCCTCGCGGATACTCGGCGGACACGAGCGCTTTCGGCTCGCCTCCGGCCGCATCGCGGAGCCAGATGTCGCCTTCGCGGAAGAACGCGACCGTCTTGCCGTCGGGCGACCAGACCGGATTGCGCTCGAACTTCGGCCCCGGATCGAACAGCCGCGGCCACGCCGGTGTGGACTGGAGATCGAGCATGAAAATCTTCGTTCCGCGGGCCGTGCGGGAGAAGTATGCGAGCGTCTTTCCGTCCGGCGACACGCGCGGTTCGGTTTCGATGATCGCGTCGTTGAACGTCAATCGTGTGGCAGGACCTCCGGACGCCGGCAGCCGGTAGATGTCCTCGATGTTCTGAAAATAATTGGACATCGTGTAGAAGATCGTCTTGCCGTCCGCCGAGAGCTCGAGGTTGCCTTTCGGGTTCGGCCGCTCCCCGGCGGGGTTGCGGCTCACCTGAGTGGGCTGACCGCCGCTGACGGGGATTCTGAAGATCTCGTCGGTGCCGCTGTCTCCAGCGTCGCTGGTGTAATAGATCTGCGTTCCGTCGGGCGACCACACAAACGATCCCACGCTCGTGACTGTCATCCAGTCGTCGAGCGTGTAGGGCGCGCGGCGCTGCTGGCTGCCGGCTACTACGGTGACCGCCGCGACGGTCATCGCCACCGCAACAACCTTCTGCACAGACGTTTTAGTTCGCATAAATTCTCCTCGCGTTGTCGTGGCGGGCCTTCAGGCCCGCCCACATCGGCGGGGCTAGAGTCCCGTCCCGTCGGCGGGGCTAAAGTCCCGCCACTACATGAAAATTCATCTCCGACGTCAGAAGTTGATTCGGAACGCCAACTGCAGCTCGCGCGGCTGGAAGTACGGCGTCGTCGACGAACCCGGCCGCAGAAACGTCGAGGTCCCGATCCGATTGCCGTACGCGCTCGGATCGTAATTGCGCCGATTGAATACGTTGAAGACTTCGGTTATTCCCTGCAGATTCAGCCGCGCGAGCTTGACGGTCTTCGTCACTCGCACGTCCGTCTTGACCGTTGGATCGCTGCGGAACGAATTGCGACCGACACCTGCGGGCCGATCGTTGAAGATCCCGTCACCGTTCAGATCCTCCGACACGCGCGTGCCGAGGATGACGTAACCCGATCCGCCGTTGACGATGCCGGACACCTGCAAGCCGTACGGGAGCAAGACCGATCCGTTGACCACGATGGTGTGGCGCCGGTCGTTGGCGGATGGTCCCCAGTCGGGGACGAGGTCGAACTGGTTCGAGCGCGGCGACCCGAACGCCGGATCGTCGCCGTAATTCAGCGCCTTCGACAACGTGTAGGCGACTTGTGTCGCGACGCGCCCGCCGCGATAGGTGACGCTGGTGTGGAGGCCGTTGTAGACGGACGATCCAATCGATTCGGATCGCGTGATCGTCGAGAAGCGCGCGTCCGGGCGGCGGCATCCCGCGTTGAGGTTGAAACAGTTCGGGTCGAGGTTGGCGTCGCGACGCAGGATCTCGTCACGGCCGTCGACACGCACGTAATCGGCGGTCACGCCAATCGCCGACCCAAGCCGCCGCTGAATACCGATGCTGGTCTGGAACGTATACGGAACGGAGAGATTCGGATAGAGAATTTGCACCGCCGACGCGCCGGCCGTGCGCAGGAAATCCTCGAACGACCGGCCCCCCAGCGGATCGGTGACGCTGATCGGTTGCCCGGCGGTCGGTCG